>Ga0207756_100143_pt1 | contig 55691 bp, 65 predicted proteins | sample A23M1SouthBayCA_FD_187748 | JGI IMG/M metagenome (GOLD analysis project Ga0207756, IMG submission 187748) | Aerobic enrichment media microbial communities from Eden Landing Ponds, California, USA - A23 M1 (3) (SPAdes) | ecosystem: Environmental > Aquatic > Marine > Unclassified | place...
GGGGGGGGGGGGGGGAGCCGATGGTCGAGCGCCTCATGTCGCAGATTCGCGCGATGTTCGGCGTCTCTGACGCCTTCGAGAACGAGCTCTCCGACGCCGGCGGGCTCAACGCGGAGGGGACGCAGGTCGAGATCACGAACGGCGCCGTCGCGAGTGCCCACCAGGACACGAAGGACAAGGCGCTCGACTCGCTCTGCCAGCTCATCGAGCGTGTCGACGGCCACTGTGACTGGGAGCTCGCGTACGTCGCTCCCGAGAGCGAGGAGGCGTCGCTGTCACCGCTCGAAGTCCTCCAGGGGATCGAGAAGGCCAAGCAGACTGGCACGGCGGTGGCTGTCGAGGATGGTCAGCTGCAGATCCCGGATCAGGAGATCACGCCGATGGATCCCGAGACGTCGGCGCCGGCGGACGAACCACCTCCCGAGGGAGATGCCCCTGACGACGGCGCCGAGGACTCGCCTGACGGCGCCGACCCGGAGAACAGCCCCGATCCTGACCAACCCGCTGCCGACGCCTCTGACTCCCAGCCATGACTGACACGACACTCGCACCCATCGAGAACAGCGCGCTTCCACTAGCCACGCTCCTCCTCGCCATCCCTGACGATGTCGAGCAGGTTGCGAGCACCGATGACCTGCAGCGACACACGCCGGCCGAGGGCCGCGTCGTCGAGGTCGCTGCGGGAACCCACCCGTACGACGTCTACATCGGGACGGGAGACGCGTGGGCTCTCGCCACCGCGGAGATCGGCCTCGAGGCGACAGTACTCCGGGCAACACCGCAGGACCTGACCGCCGATGATGCGCCGGCGCCGTCCGAGTCCGGTGTGCAGGCCGCCCACGACGGCACGGGTACGCCGCCGCCGGGCACCTACACGTCCGATCCCGCGAACAACCAGTGGGTCGGCGCCGACGACACCACCTCCGGCACGACGATCGCGTACTGATCATGAGCATCCGCGTACTCAACCACCCTATCGACGGAGACGTCGACCACAAGGCGGCGATCGGCGAGGCCGTCGACCCCGACGGGCCGGTCCACGACCGGCGCATCACTCGCGGGGATGTCCCCGACGAGTGGATCGAGCCCGTCTTCGAGGCCGAGAACTTCATCATCGAGGGGCCGGCCTCGGTCGAGATCGTCGACCGGAGCGGCCAGCAGATCCAGATGGACGCCGTCGCGGACAGCCTCGACCGCTACCTCGAGAGCACCCGTGAACCGGGTATCATCTCGACCCGCCACGACGACGTCCCCGTGGGCGTCCCGGTGTGGGAGTGGACGACCGACAACGGCATCCACTACGAGACGACCGTCGACGACCAGGAGTTCACGCTCGTCGCGAACCTCGGCAACGAGACGACGAAGAGCAAGATGGCGCGGCTGCGGTGCCTCAACGGCGACTACGGCGGCTACTCGGTCACCGTCTACTCCAACCAAGAGCACCGGCGCAACGACGGAACGCGAGTGACCGTCGACTGCGACCTCCACGCCGTCACGCTCGGCCACGAGAGCCAGGTGATGAACCCCGAGGCCGACTTCGACGTCGTCGACTTCAAGCACGGCGGCGTGCTCGAGGCGTCGATCCGGCGTCGACTCCGGCGCCGGAACAGCCTCGCCGGCCAGATCGAGGAGCACCTCTAGTACTACCAAACCACCGACAGCTCGCAGAAAGACGTCCACGCCGGCGAGGCGTGCGGCAGCGGCCGACCGCCGCCATCCGGAAACTGGTCAGCGATTCTGAGACCATCATGGAAATCTTCGGGAGAACCCCGACCGTCGACGGCAAAGCCCGAACGGTTCTGGGAGACCTGTCGGAGGACGCCTCGGCGTTCGAGATCCTCCAGACAGTCGACCAGAAGGCGGGCGACGACGTCGACCGAGACGACGTGGTATCGAAGATGCGCACGCTCGACGAGTCGGTCGATCAGAAACTCGCCGCCATCGAGGGCGACGATGTCGACCAGAAGGAGATGCGAACGGCGGCCAGCATGATCGCTGATCGCACCGAGTTCTCCGAGCCGGCCGTTATGGACCTGCTGTCAGCTGCTGCCGAGGCAGCCGACCGCATGGATCCCATGCACTTCGTCGACGAGTTCGACGAGCTCGCCACCGCCGAGCAGCTGGCCGGCGCCGAGATCGACCAGCGCGCTCAGACCAACACCAACACATCAGACATGAAGAACAACGAAAACGGAAACACGACCCCGGACGACCCGGGCGTTGACCAGAAGCAGGAGAACGGCGACGACCAGATGGACCCGATCGACCTCGTCGAGGAGATCGGCGGCTCGGACGCCCGAGACACCGTCGAGAACTACGCCGAGTCGGTCGGCAAGGACGTGCAGGATGCCGCCGCCGAGTGGGTCTCCGAAAACGTCCCCGGCGTCACCGTCGAGGGGCACGGCGACACCGGCGGCGACGGTGGCAGCAACGCGCCCGAGGGCGGCGACGTCGACACCGCGGGCACCAACCCGGACGACGATCCCTACGATGACGACGTCGACCAGATGCTCGAGGAGAAGGTCGACCAGAAGCTCGGCGATCTCAACATCAACGAGCGCGTCGCGGACGCCGTCACCGCCGACGGCGTCCTCTCGGAGATGGCGGGCGCCGTCGCCCAGAAGCTCTCCGAAGACGAGGAGCTCGCCGATCAGCTCGTCGACACAGTCGACCAGAAGGGCGACTTCGCGACCACCGACGACACGATCGTCACGGCGCCGGACGGCGACTCGCAGACCGTCGGTGAAGCCGGCGCGGTCACCGGAGGTGATGACGCATGAGCGCTGAAGGGCACCCCTTCATGTCCTACGCCGGCGGGAACAGCCCCGGTGCGTTCATCGAGAGCAACGTCGTCGGCAACGTCCCGCTCGACTTCGACGACGGGCTGCTCCAGCGGGCACAGTACGACTCCTCGACCGAGGCGCACGTCAACGCCATCTTCACGGCGACGCTGTACGCGCAGTACAACCAGGAACACGAGTGGTACAACGCGCTCACGCAGGTCGACCGCTTCAACGCCTCGCTCGATGGCCCGGTCACCGCGAAGGCCTACCGCGCGGCCACCGACCCGGTCGATCTCCAGACTCACACCGAGGGCGGCCCGGTCCCCGACGGCCAGACGATGGGCGTCGAGGAGGTCGAGTTCGACCCCAAGCGCTCTGACACGGTCATCGAGGTGTCGGACCTGCAGGAGATCTACGCAGCCATCGAGGACGCGGTCGGGTTCGAAGAGTTCTGGCAGACCCAGCAGGAGCAGCTCGATCTCGCGATCGACCGTGACGGCCTCGCCGATCCGGTCATGGCCGGCGACTCGCAGTACGACGCCACCGACGAGCTCACCAGTCTCGACCGGGTCATCGCCTCGAGCGACGAGGAGGGGCAGGCGCAGGACCCCAACGGGACCGCCTACAACGACGGCGACCTCGACTACGGGAACGTCGACCGGTCGGCTGACGACTGGGCAGATTCCTACGTCGACTTCGACTCGGCGAGCGTCCGCCAGCTGAACAACGACCTGTTCACCGGGTTCCTGAACTCGATGAATGAGTTCGCCGACGTCGACGTCTACAGCGACACGGCGATCCTCACCGGTCACGACACGGCGGGCGTGCTCTCCGAGCTCGCTGCCGACCGGAACAACGTCCGCAACCAGGCGGCGATGGCGGACTACCGGCGTGAGGAGGTCGGCGACGCCGAGACGATCCGCGGGCTCTCGGGGACTGCCCGGTTCCGCGACTACGACGGCATCCCGATCATCGGCAACCAGCATGCCATCAAGCACGGCGACATCTCGTCGATCTTCATCGTCCCGACGGACACGATCCGCGGGCAGCCGCGGCTCGCGATCGAGCAGTTCCAGGAGCCGTACGTCGAGACCGCCGGCCGTGGCCAGTCGCAGGGGTACCTCGCGACCGGCAACTACCGCGACGAGGCGCTCATGAAGCTCGACCACGAGGCTGTCAACCGCGACTTCAGCAGCTGTGGCCTCCTTCGCGACATCGGCCAGTAACCACCTATGAGCGACCGCGACACCACCACCATCACCATCACGGTCCTGATCGACGGGACGCAGTACGTGCGCCAAGTCGAAGGGACGCACTGGCGCCGCGACGACGAGCGTACGGTGTACGTCTACGACGGCGACACCACGCTGCTCGAAGTCGATCCCGAGCACTTCGTCGAGGCGGCTCTCGAAGACCGTGTCGAGACTGTCTCAACCACCACTTCGTAACCACATCATGCCCATCAGTACACTCGCAAGCGCCGAAGAGTTCGAAGAGAAGGATCACGCCGAAGTCGAGTTCGTCGGGTTCCGCTACACCGGCGATCAGTCCACGAAGACCGACCGTGACCTCCGACGGCGCGTCGGGTACAACGGCCCGCCGAAGTTCCAGGCTGGCCGCGTCTATCTGGCGCTGCTGCCGACCTACCTCGACTCGAACCACGTCGAGAACAGCAACATCGGCGTCCATGCCCTGGAGGCACGCAACGACTTCGAGGTGATCTACGATGCCGAACGCCTCGCGGAGGCGCTGCTCGAACGAAACTACCTCCCTCCCGAGGCGTTCTACGAGGGGTTCGACCGCTGGAAGCGCCAGAAGGTCATGGAGAAGCTCGACCTCGACGACGCCGGGCGCGTGTTCGAGAAGGATGATGAGGAACCCTACCGTGACCAGCTCCGAGCGATCGCCGGCGTCGAGACGGACGACGAGGCAGCGGTCTCCACGCAGCGCTCCGACGAGTACACCAGCCGGTTCTCCCGGTCGGACGCGTCGGAGGTCGTGAAGGTTCTCCGGCAGGACAGCGACGAGATCGACCTTCGGACGGCCGGGCTCACCGACATGGCGGACTACCTGACCCGGTTCGAGCCGGCGACGGTCGAGACCGCGGTCGACATCGTCAACGGTGATGCCGATGAGGACGAGCTCGAGATCTCCCGTGTCGAGGGCGACGGAGACGACGCCGGCGAGGCCAGCGACGACAGCGAGGACTGACGCCCCATGTCCACCGCCGCAGACCCCATCCGGTACGCCACAGCGGACGAGGTCCTGCTGGCGCTCGATCCCGACACGGATCCGACGACGGTTCCAGAACACACCCGAAATCGGGCGATCACACGCGCTGCGAGCGCAACGGAGAAATGGATCAACCGCACCGGGCGGGCGTTCCACCCGGTCCGTGTCGGCGCCGTCGACGAGCCGCGGAGTTGGGAAGTCCACGACGTCCAGGATGCGAGCTCCTGGTCGCCGGCGACAGTCATCCTCGACAACGCCCGGCCGATGCCGCTCGATCCCGCAGAGGGTGACGCCATCGAGATCCGCTCTGGTCGCGACCAGTGGGACGATGTCACCGACGAGGAGGGTGACGCGTGGGCGCTGGACTACCGCCGTCGACGCCTGCGGGTATTCGAGCGCCGGCTCGCCTTCTCGCGTCGGGACGACCCGAACACGAGCTTCGTCCGGCTGACCTACCGGTATGGTCCGCTCGGCGAAGAGGTGCAGATCAACGCGGACAACGTCGTCGAGAGCGCTCCGCCGGACGTCCGCGAGGCAGTCGCGGCGAAGGCGGCGTCGATGCTCGCGCTGAGCGACAACACGGCGCTCGACATACCCGACAACGGCCAGCTGGCTAGTCGCACCTCACGGAGTGAGGCGCTGAAGGAGGCCTACGAGGACACGGCGTCCGAGTACAGCGGCTTCTCAACGATATGACTCCACCCAACCGTCCCTATCGAGCACTGCGCGCCGGCGTCGGCGCCGGCGTGATCACGGTGGTCATCGCGCTGTGGGCGCACGGTCAGCTGACCGGTGACGAACTCGGGACGCTCTGGGAGGTCGTCGTCCTCGCGATCGTCCTCGCCGGCGGCTACTCCGTGTTCGGCCACTCGACGATGAGCGCCGCCGTCGACGATGCCCAGGAGCTCGCCGACGGGTCTGGCGACGGTGAAGTCGACGGGCAGTCGACGGTTGCGGAGACTCCTGAGACCGATCCGCGGGGCGAGTGATGACCTCGCTCCCGAACTTCGTCGAGGACGCTCGTGAGGTGGTTCTCGACAACCTCGAGGAATACGCCCGCGAGGAGATCGCGCCGGAGGCACAGGCTCGCGCCCACGGATTACTCCGTGCATACGGCCAGGAGCACGATTACGACGTCAAGCCAATCATCGAGGCCGGCGAGACAGAGGTCATCCGGCGCGGCGACCGTGTCGTTGTTCGGTTCGGATGGCCCAAGCCGGCGATCTACTTCGAGCGCGGCACAGTCGAGCACGTCGTCGAGGCGAAGAACGCTGACGCGCTGTCGTTCGTCTGGGAAGACCCGCCCGAATGGGTCCGCGAAGAGTTCGAACCCGAGGACGACGGCTACCGCGTGTACTTGCAGAAGGTAGAGGTCTCTGGCCTCCCCGAGTCCCGGTTCATCCGAGACACACTCAACTGGTTACAGGCTCAGTTCCGATGAGATACGAGATACAATTCCTCCTCGAGGGCGTCCTCGATGGGGTCGTCGACGCCCAACCGGAGGACCACCCACTGTTCCGCGTCAACCGGGACACGTCGACGGTCTACGAGACGGACGAAACGCTCGACATGCAGACGCCGATCCAGACGCGGAAGAAGCAGCTGCAGCGAGCGAACTACGTCGGCGTCGCGAGTGAGACGACCAACCCGACACCGGCCGGCCCGGGACAACGGTACGATCTCCAGACGACGACGTCGATTCGGCTGGAGGGGCTCTCGGCGGCCAAGCGTGGGCACATCGAGCACCCGTCTGCCGACGGCGTCCCGTTCGAGGCGCTCTTCCGGAGCGTGTTCGACGCCGTCCAAGGCGCGATGTCGTACCCTGATGTCGAGCGCCCCGGCGTGTCGTATCGCGACCTCACGATCACGAACGTCGACGACGCGCAGTCCGAGCACTCGGATTACTACCGTGCCGAGTTCGACGTGCTGCTCCGCGGTTACACCGATACACCATGACAGAATCCAGTCATACGAGAACCCGAGGTGAACAGTAGTGCCTGGCGCAGGGTCTGCAGAAGTGGCGTTCACGACGGAGCCTGAGTTCGGCGCCGGACCAGGAGCTGATCCAACATGGACCCAACCCGGAATCGACATCGCCGTTTCGGACCTCTCGGTCCAGCAGGCACTGGAACGCAGCCGGCATCCGGACAGCCCGCTCCCAGCTGGCTCCCGACCGCGCGACTTCGAGGGCGGGATCGGCATCGAGTTCACACTCACTGACGCCAACTGGCACGAGCTCGTGTTCGCAGACGGCGGGACCGCACTCCCGACGTCGAACACGACAGCGCCATCGTCGACGTGGTACTTCGCGACCACGCTCCCCGATGGCACGACCGAGCCGCGGACGCCGACCGGGACGATCATCACCGACGCAGAGATTGTCTACGAGCGCGCCTCCGACATCCGCGTGTCGTTGACCGGTATCTACGGCTTTGAGCCAGACGACGTTACGGCACCGGCGGATGGAGCGATCCAGCAGCCGTCTGAGGAGGACGCGTTCAGCTATCACGGAGCGTCCTTCTCGGTCGACGGCCTGAACCAGCCACTGATGCAGTCGACGACGATCTCGTTGGCCGGGCTCTCGCGCTTCCGTCGGGGGCAAGGGCGGCACCCGTACGATGCAGTTACGGGGGCTATCGAGCCGGGGTTCAGTTCGGATGCCATCTTCACCGAGCGCGACCAGCTCGCCGCGGCTGTCGACGACGTCGACACGACTGACTACGAACAAATCGGGAAGGTCCCTGGCTCCGTGACGTTCGAGAACGGACAGGGCGACGTGATCGAGTACGCACTCTCCGATCTTCAGCCGACGACGTACAACTGGTCGAACCTCGTTGCCGCCGACACAAGCCTCTCCGAACCGATCGACTGGCACGTCACGGACATCACACCGACCGTCACCACCGCCTGATGCTCACCACACAAACACTCACCGTCGACGACGCTCGTGAAGAGCTCACAGAAGGGATCGGGGCGCTCGAAGATGCCCTCGACGACCTCGACGAGGACACTGACGACGCAGCCGTGCTCCGTGACCGAAAAGGAACGCTCTCCTACTGGCGCAACGGCCTCGACTGGCAGCTGTCAGAGGGCGACTGGACCGCCGACACGGAGTTCACCGTCGGCGCCATGACTGCCGGCGAGGAAGCGATGATGCACCGCGAAGTACCCGAGCAGGCTGGCAGCGACGAGCTCCGAATCTGGTTCGTCGCCGCGAGCGTGGAAGACGGGCCGTTCGTCGAGGACGACCTCGAAGAGACGTTTGCGAACGTTTCCGGGCTCCATCCGGGCGTCGTGAAGTGGTTCGAGGCAAAGGCGAACGGCCTCGGCACGGCGAGTGACGAGGGAAACGGGTCCAGCAAGTCATCGCCGGCGACCTGAAGCGAGGCGACCTCGACCCTGCTGCCCGGCTTGACTACCTGATCGTCGTGGCGCTCGGTCAGGGCCTGTCGTACGACGATGCGCTTGCGACGCCGACGCCCTATCTCGAACTGCTCGCTGACTACGCCGTCCAGAACCCACTATGAGCTTCGATACAGTCGCCGAACTCGACCTCGTCGTCTCCGATGAGGCGCTTCGGAACGTCCAGAAGCAGATCGAGTCGGAGCTTGGCGCTGTCGAGATCGGTGTGACAGACGGCGGGGCGATGTCTGCCCAAGCGGGTCGTGGTGGTGGCGCCGGCGCGTCTCGACGTGGACGGCAGTCCTTCCAGATGGAGCGCACGCGGACAGAGTTACTCGAGGACGCCGTCGTCTACCTTGAGGAGATCGAGGACAAGGTCGGCGGCGGTGACGCGGGCGGGACTGGTGGCATCCTCGCCGAGTTTCTGGGAGTCGCCGGCGAGACCGCTGGTGACGCCGCGATCGAGGCTGGCGACACGGTCGCGGAAACGCTCACTCAGGTGCTGACAGGAACTGCTGCCTCAGCCTTAGGAAACACCATCAGTAGCGCGATCACCAGCTCCGAAGTAGCGGTCGAGGACACGACACTCGCAGTTGAGCGGCCGGAGTGGCTCGACGAGGTCGGGGGCGGCGGTCGCACCGTTCAGTTCAACCCCACGTTCGATCCGACGTTTGAGGCACCCGACCTCGCCCCGGAGATCAACCTCCCGGGCCTGCCAGACTTCAACCTCGGCATTCCCGATCAGCTGGCAGTCAACCGCGAGCCGCTGCCCGTTCAGCGAGATCCGCTTCCGGTTGAGGCTATCGCCCCGCTCCCCGTGGAAGACATCGGTCCGATCATGGTCGCCGTCGAGACGCGCACCGGACGTCCGCCAGCGTCGACGGGTTCGAAGTCGGAGTCAGAGCCGCCCGGCGGCGTCCAACTTGGCGGCGAGAACGGTATCACGGTCGGGCCAGGCGGGGTTCAGGTCGGCGGTGACAACGGCATCACGCTTGGGCGCGACCCGGGCGATCCGACTGGGGTGCAGTCCGGATCCAACAGGTCGTCATCGACATCACCGTCGAGACGGGACATGACTGTCACCCACTCGCCGACCTACAACGTCGACGTCGACCCGCGCCGGCTCGACTCGCTCGCAGACCGCATCATCTCCGAGATCGAAGATGGTGTCGAGCGAGATATCGATGCCCTCGAAGATGACCTCGACGAGCTCGAACGCGACCTCGAAGAACTCAACCGCGAGATCACGAGGTAGCCTTGGACCCAGACTTATGAGCGCCTGCTCACTACTCCTAGACATGAACCGAACGGCCGTCCGCGCCGTCGTCGGCGCCGGCGTCATCCTCGCCGCGATCGCTGTTCATCTCCAGGTGATCAGCCCCCCGGCCGTTCTGTCGGCGGTCCTCCTCGTCGTCGTGACGAGCGGCGCGACGGCGGCTGTCGTCATGTCGTACGTATCGGATCGAGACGCGGAGCTAACCGAGATCCGCCGGACGCTCGCACGGATGCGCGAGGATCAGGTTCGCGCAAAAAAGCAGTCCGAGACGCTGATTGTCGAGGAGCCAGACGAATAACTTCCGCCGCGCGGCGGTCATCCGATACCCGTTTTCACACTCATGCCACTGTACGACAGAGCCGTCCTAGAGGTATCTGCGTTCGACCGAACTGCTTCCTTCGAAATGCGCGAGCACGAGCCGAACCGTGAACTCACGCACGATTACCTGGTGGGTGGAAGAGGCCAGGTTTTGTCAGAGCTGTACGCACAGGCCACCGATGTCGATCCCACAGACATCCTCCCCGATGCGGATCCGCCGCGTCGTGCGGGGTACTTCGTTGATGCCGGTGGCGGGCGCAACCAGTTCACGGTTTCCGCCACAGTCGGCGTCGGCGACGAAGATCTCAAGTGGGGCGACGCCTCCAGCGCTGACGGCGAAGCGAACCAGTACGACGCGACCGGTGCCGTCAACTCCGTTGCGAAACGGGATGTCCTCTTCCGGTGGCTCGCTGAAGCGCGGAGCGATTCCGGAGGCCAGCTCCAGCTCTACACTGGCGAGTGGTCGGACGGGACGTATGCCGACACACCCGGCGTGTTTGGGAAGCCCAAGCCTGTCGCACTGCTGTCGGTGACAGCAGAGAAACCGAAGGACGACCCTGCAGTCGTGCCGTACACCTTCGAGTTCGAGGAGGTGGCGCCCGTCCCCGACATCGACGAACTGACAGAGGACTTCACTGAGGCCGCTGAGCAGGCGGTCGACGAACTCGGCGGCCTTATCCCAGATTACTGACCCACCATGACCGCAACCATCTACACGATCCCACTCCCAGAGGCAACGACGCCGACCGATCAAGATGCGCTCGGCACACAACTCTCCGAGCAGGGCGTCCTCGGAAGTGATGCGATCGTCGAGGCGCTCTCCTCGGAGGCAGCCGACCTCACGCTCACGGGGCGATACGCCCTTGGTCGGTATCACTCCGAGCTAGTCGCGATCGAACTCGAGGAGCTCGCTGATTCCGCGCTTGGCGCCGTCCCGCTGTCTGGCGGGGCCGACTCGCGGTCGGGCTACTACCAGATCGCGAGTGCGCAGGTTGAGCCCGTTCACGCGAAGGGGCGCGACATCTGGGAGTGGACGATCTCACTAACCGCGAGTGGAACGCGGAAGAGCCAGTTACAAGCGCTTGAAACGGCGCCTGCCACACCCGATCCGGGCCACGACTTCGGTAACGACACCACCGCCCTCGTCGGCGTTCCCGCCGCGGCGCGCATGGTTCGTGCCGTGGACTCGACGTCGTCGCCGATCGAGCGTGTGCGGCCGACGCCTGTCGACACCGTCGCGACCGAGTTCGGTGACGTCGACCGGTACGATGCGACCGCCCTCTCTATCGACGAGCCGGTGCTGCTGTACGACGTGCCGCCGGACGCCCAGGCTGCCGTCGATGTCCGGGCGTACGACACTCGTGGCCGTGATTCGAAGTTCATCGAGAGCTCGAACGGCCGAGTTCGAGCGTGGCAGTCGGTGTTTGCTCGCGACCACGAGTTCTCCGGCGCCGCTGTCCTGAGCAACGGCCTCCTCCGGATCACGATCGACGAGCCGACGAACGCCGACGCCACGGCCGCCCTGGAGGCCGAGGAGTACGACGCCGGCACGGACAGCTGGACCTCCGTCAATCTCCCCTCGTACGCCGACGGCGACATCGCGACGGACTGGCAGCCGGCGGACGTCGACCTCACCCACATCGGGCAGGCCCGGGTCGCGGCGCAGGTGGAGTTCGAGGCGGTCGCCGGCACCAACCAGGGCGACATCGCGACGGTCGACGTCGAACTCGAGCGCGGTCGCTCCGCCCTCGAAGTGTGGATCCCGAGCAGCGTGACGGGTGAACTCCCGCCCGACCTAGAGGCGCTGCTCACGCCGATCGCCTCGACGAGCATCGTGGACAGTGGCGTCGAGCAGGGGCTTGTCGCTCGCGAGGAGGTGCGACTGTAGATGACGAAAACACTCATCGACGACTTTGAGGACGGAAATGTCTCCATCGATAACCCGAACTGGGACGGGTGGAATGACACCCGAGGGGACCTTGATCCAGATGTCTCGCCCATCGCTATCTCTGGATCCTACTCCGGACAACAATCCGCGAGTAGTGACATACAACGTGTCGAAGCAACACGCAACGAACCAGAATGGTCCGATATCGAACTGTCATTGAAAATTCGCTCCACCGACCAATCGGACTTTGGTACGTACGACGGCATTCAGATCACAATCGGATCTACGGTCCTTGAGTACTCGGCAGACGGCGTGTATGTCGATGGGGGTCAGGTTTTGTCCTCATGGAGTGAGGGGACGGTATACGACATCCGGTTCGAGCTAAACCGCTCGAACGGTGATGTGACAGTGTATCAGAACGGCACCGAGCTAGGGACGAATAACGGTGCCGCCGCCAACGGGATTGATACAATCGATATCCAACTCAATACGTCCGACGCAGGCTTCTTAGCCACGGTGCAGTGGGACGACGTATATGAGGATATCCTCAAGCCGGCGACGCCGCAGAACGCCGGCCAGAGCGTTGAGGGCGACGACGAAATCAACGTGACGTGGGACGAAGACACCAGCGAGGGCGACCCCGACAGCTACGACATCGAAGTGAGCGAAGACGGTGGAAGCTACGCGGAGATCGGTACAACGTCGTCGACCTCAATCACGCATCAAGCCGACCCCGAGACAAACACACACCAGTACCGTGTACGGGCTTCGAATGCGGGGGGGTCGTCGTCGTGGGTCCACACGGAGACGGTCGCGACCGACCCGACCAACCTCTCACCCACCGGCACCGCGCAGCGGGAGATCACGCTCGCGTGGGGCCAGCCCCGCGACGCGACCGGGTACGAGGTGTTCCGCGCGGAATCTGGCGGGATCGATCCACAAAACGACAGCCCGATCGATACGACCGACACACCGCCGTACACCGACACGGGGCTCGAAGACGGCGAGAAATACTTCTACAGCGTACGGGCTACCTATCCCGGCACACCGTCACAACCGTCGAACGAAGTCAACGCCACGACGCCCCTGCCGGCGCCCACCATCGATGGGCTCGATGCGACCACACTCCGGGAGATAACGATTGAGTACGCGCTGAGCGACAACTCGATGGACGGCGACGTGCTCGTTGAGCGCTCGGCCGACGGCGGTGCGACGTGGGGCGAGGTCGCGATTGTGGAGGACATCTCGGCGACCGAGCTCGTCGACGACGGGCTGTTCGATGGACAAGAATACACCTATCGCTTGACTCGGAGGACGGACCACGTCGAAGCAGATAGCCCAATGGCGACCGCAGTAACCGTACTCCCGGCCCCAATCGACCTGACGAGGGCGAGTATCGGCGACACGAGCGCCGGGTATGCGTGGGACGCGACTCACAATCAGGGCGGGACGCGTGTCGAGTATCGGCGTGCGGGCGACGGCGACGACTGGATCACGCACCAGACAGTCGATAACGAGACGGAGGAGGCGACGGTCGACGGCCTCCTCACCGGCGAGCAGTATGAGGGGCGCGTCGTCGCACAGACTAGCTATGCGGAGGCGGAGGACGAATAGATGCCAATTACGTACACTACCACGCTCCCGGACGAGGATCAACCTGTCCTCGGCAACGGCGTCGAAGACGAGGTCGCCGTTGACCGCGAAACGGCCACGACCAACTACGGCTCAGTCCGCATCCAGATCCGCGAGACGGGCGCGTCGGCGTGGGACGCCACGGCCGAGGGCTTCGGCGAGTTCATCGGGGCCGACGACACCCTCCAGATGGAGTTCGTCGGCCGCGAGGATGGCGAGGAGTACGAGGTCCGGGCGCGCACCGAAACGGAGCACGTCACCGGCGCGTGGACCGATCCCGCCACGATCACGACGAAGTTCCCCGGCGCCACGGCGCTCTCGGTGACGGTCGTCTCGGCGACCGAGGTCGATCTCGCGTGGACGGACAACGCGGACAACGAGACCGGCCAGCGCGTCGTGCGGGAGCGCCGGCTCGCCGATGGGTCGTGGGGGCGGGAACGCGTCGTCGACGACGCCGGCGTCAACACGGAGACGTTCGTCGACGACACGGCGCAACCGGATCGCGAGTACCGCTATCGGATCGAGCCGTACACCGAGCACACGAGCGCGGAGAGCAACACGGACACGGCAACGACGCCGGCGCTCGACGACGTCCGTGGCCGGCGTGTCCCGACCTCGGGCTGGTACGTGGAGGTCGACCACCCCGATCAGGACGACCCGCTCACGCCGACGATCCTCGATGGCACGCAACGTGAGCCGCAGATCAAGGGGCTGCCGCGTGTCCGCGTCGCAGTGCCGTACAACGACCGCTGGTACGACCTGGAGGGCCAGCCGATGCGGGCGTGGCAGGACGGCGTCCGCGTCGGCGTCGACCGCCTCGAAACGGTCGAGGAGCAGCGTGGCTCCAGCGGCCAGCAGATGATCCTCGACGGACGTGGCGCCCTGGAGCTCGCGAGCAACGAGCAGTACATCGAGATCCCCGAGCAGGAGACGCACCTCGCAGCGAGGGACACGATCCTCGACCGGACCAACCTCGCCGTCGACGTCGACGATCCTGCGAGCGACGTGCGCGACGACATCCTGATGCAGCAGCTGAACAACGAGCCCCAACTCGTCGACGCCGCGACGCCGTGGCCGCCGGCTGACGATGTCCCGCTGGGGACGGACGGGCTCGGGCTCGTCACCACACCGATCGGGTGGCTCACCGAGGCAGAGTCCGCCTGGTCTGGGACACAGCTCGGTCCCGCGAACGGCTGGTCGGGTGGCGAGGCAGTCGCGCTCGACGGCTACAGTGACGGCGGGAGTGTGTTCGTCGAGACTGATCACACCATCCCTGCGGGCGAGTGCCGCGTCGCGTACATCCACGGACTAACTGGGGAGAATCCGGGCTTCGAGATCGAGGTTAACGTCGACGGCGGGAGCACCTACGAGGTCGACGTCGTCCCGCTCGGCGCGCTGGACGCGACCGGTGGCGAGACCAACCTGGAGACGCAAACGTTCGAGGTCAATTCCGGGTTCGAACTCCCGCCCGGTCGCCACGAGATCTCGCTGGAGGTGACAGACGCGGAGCACGACGGGTCGTTCGTCATCGACTTTGTCCACGCTCGCGATGATCGCTTCGACGTGACGCAGTCGACCACCGTCAACACGGGCGTCGTCGAGGGGTGGGAGCAGCATCCTGCCTCGGTGGACGTCGTCTTCGAGGCAGTCCAGTCGGTTGAGCAGGTGGTGTCTGCAACACTCGACGTCGACATCACAGGGACGGACGGCCAGCAGGCGCTCGCGGTGCGCGTCGACGGCGACGCGTGGCAGTCCGAGGCCAACACGGCGACCACGTCCCACACGTGGAGTGACCTCGGCCAGACGCTCCAGGCGCGCGTCACGCTCGGGCGGACTGACTCCGACGGGAGTGTCACAGGGACGTTCGGCGACGAGCCCCATCGCTTGGAGGCGCTGGAGCTGACGGCGAGTCTCGACGACACGCCCGTGCTGCTCGACAAGAGCTATCGCGGCCGCTTCTGGAAGTCACTCAACCGGATGGCTGACTCCGGCGACTTCGCGTGGGTGGCGCGGCCGTGGCGTCGCGATGACGATCTTGCGGACGTCGACTGGAACCCGGACGATCCTGACCTCGACGAGCCGGAGTACGTCGTCGAGTGGACGCAGGCCGGGCAGCGGACCGCGAGTCCGGCGGTCGACGTCCTCTCCGTCGACGCGACCGAGACGATCGAGACCTCGTTCGACCGCATCGAGGTGTTCGGCTCCGCGCTCCAGATCGAGGGAGAGACGTTCTCGCAGCCCTCGGGGAGCAACTCTGTCGGCATCGACGAGGAGTGGCTCGTCAAGGGCTCCGAGCGAGTGTACGACACTGGTGAGGATCCGACCGAGTACGAGCGCCGGATCGACTACAACATCCTCCCGCAGGTGGGCGCCATCGAGATCCTCGACGGCGGGTCGATGAGCACGGACACGACGTACCGCATCGACTACGACTACAAGCCGCACGGCACGGCGACGACGCCGGGCGTCGATGTGAGTGAGGCCGACACCAAGGAGGTCGAGGACGTCGGCGTCGCGACGGACATCGAGGCCGAGCAGGTGGCGCTCGCGCTGCTCAAGCAACTGCAGGTGCCTCAGAAAGAGGCGACCGTCGAGATCGCGACCGACGGCCCGGAGTGGTCGCTCGTCGAGGCGATCGACTTGGAGGAGCTCCCGTTCGCCGAGCCGGTCGTCACGAAGAGTGCGGACTACAGCTCCGGGAGCATCTCGCTCCAGCTGGCAAATCGGCAGTCCGCAGGCGAGATCATCGACGACATCCGCGACCGGTACAACACGCTCGCCGAGCAGACGTAGACAGGCGGTACTGAGGCCGATGATCGCTCGTCGTGCGCAGCGGGCGTGAGGGCCTGAGCGCACCACCAGTTATGACTGCACCTATCGACACCCTGAGTCGCATCGCTATCGACCACGCCGCGCTGCTCGCCCCGGCCATCGGGTTCGTGCTACTGCTCGCCGCCCGGCGCCACCTCGGTCGGTGGCCCGACCTGTGGCGAGCTCGCCGTGCCGTCCTGCCGGTCCTCGATCGTCTCGCCGACGGCGAACTGGACAACGAGCTCGACGTCGTCGACGATCGCGTCGGCGTCGACCTGGAGGCCGCGGTAGACGCGCTCCCCGAGAAGACCGGGCTGCCGCTGCAGGCGCGGGAGTTCGTCGGCACGATCGACGCGGCGCCCTCGGAGGTGCGTGAGGAGCTTCGGTCGATGCCGAGAGTGTGGCCCAACACGCTCGCGTCGATCCAGTTCGAGGTTGTCGACGGCTCGCGGGTGTGGGAGGTCGGCTCCTACGCCTACAGACCGCTGGGCTTCGCTGGGGCGTGGCAGTACCACGTCAGGCTCACGCCGGCGGCAGGCGGGCGCAAGACGCGGTTGTGGGCGCACTACGAGCGCTCGGCGTGGCGGTATCCCGTACGGCACTACCGCGGGGAAGGGTGGGACGCTGACGCCGGCGTGCGCGAGATCGCGTCGCTGTTCGCGAGCGACGACCGGTTCGAGCCGAGTGATCGAGCTTAAAACCTCATTACAAACTGAGAAATCACGGTGATCTAGCCGCTGAAAGCCTACTGCTCTTCGATCGCACTGATCCGGATCTCATCAGCCTCATCTATCCAGCCCTCTATCGTCTCGACGTGTGCGTCGATGAGCTCACTGAGTGCTACAGGCTCTAACTCTTCGAGTTTATCTATCACAGACTCGAACGCGTTAATAGACCGCTCAGCGTCCGCCTCCGCAGAATTATACTGCTCACTCTCCAGATTAGAACGGGCGTACCCTAAGTAATTGTCACCCTCGTGGACCTGCTCTTTGATAATCTTGTAGTATTCCTGTAAAGCGTCATATTCTGCGTTGTACTCCTCAATAATGGGCGTATAGTTCCTCTGAGATCCTTCCGAGGAGACGTTCGATTCTAAGTTCTCAAGACTGTCGGCGTCTTCTCCTCGAATTCGCGTTCTGAACTCTTCGCTATCGTCCTCAAAATTCCGCATCGGGTTTGATACACCGGATACCCCTTCAACATAGATATCGAACACACCATCACACGCCTCATGCACGTCGTTCGCATCAGTTTGTGCTCTGGCAATGCCCCGGACTAATTCAATCTCATTTTCAAGATCGTCGACTCGGCCCCCCTGGTCGATTTCCTCTAGATCGTATTCGCGGGCCTCGTCCACTGCAGTAATTGCTGGCTGGGTCGCGCGCAGAATATCTATATCGCTGAAATCAAAGTTCCCTGTTGCAGTGGGCCCGTCACCAGTATACGATTCGTATTCCCCCATCGCCGCATCAAGTGCCTCCTCAGCGGTGTCGATCCGATCTTGAACGGCCGTCCGGGATTCTCCATACGGGTCGACGATCTCGACGGTAGGACCCACCGTGCTTATTCTCTCGATCTCCGGGCCATCCAGTGTCACCGTCACCTGATAGGCACCATACTTGAGATCGTCAGACTCTATCGGGATCGCTCTCGTAAATTCAACGCGTTCCTCATCAACGGATTCTGCTATAGAGATAGAGCCACCCCGACTCGATTCACCGTCGTTCTGCTTGAGCGTGGCAGTTAATTCCGCCTCTACGACGTTGTTGTCGGAGGGGAACGCAACGGTCGCAGTCACCTCGAATGAATTTCCGCGATCGACCTCACCATCACTTACCTGCACAGATTCGATGGAGGCTGGCTGAATCTCAACCGAGGATCCAGTGGACTCATTCGTTCCGTTATCACTTGTCCCATCCGTAGAATTAGGCCCATTACTAGGGTTCTGATCAGAGGATTCGTCTGATCCCTCCTCTTCAGATGGATCAGAATCAGTACAGCCAGCAGCCCCAATTGAAAGAGAAACCGTAGCTGTGGCCAGATACTCTCGACGGCGCATACTGTTTCGTGTTGGAGATACGACTTAAATGGTTGCTAACATCATTTTGGTTACTCTCGCTTCCACCAGTCGTCGATCGCCTGAGCGTTGACGTCGACGCTCGCGGTGACACCGCACGAGCAGTGGATGCCGACCGACTGTGTGTCCACGGTGATCGCCCTACTCGTCTTGCCGCAGCCCGGGCACTCGACAGAGAAGGTCTCGGTCATATGTGAATCTCATAGGGCAACGCGTTTTTATCTATTGAGTGATCATTGGGTATTGCTGACGCCCTACATACACACCAACGTCTTGGAGGGACGATTACGGGTGGGCAAGGGGCGTCAGCACACATGATTGTCCTTTCGACTCCCGGTTGAGTTATAAAATCGGTTAGAACTCCGGTATAAGAGCCTCTCTGGGGAAATATACTGGATAGTAACTTTAATCACTCGTGTGTACATACACACTCATGGAGACGCCCACTGCCACACCAGTCTCCACCCACAGTCAGGCTAACGACCTGATCAAAAAAAGGAGAACATTCGTCGAGGCCTACTCGACGTTAGTCATCAGGGCAGCCATCACGAGTACGGACCCTATTCCGTGTCCAAGGGAAACCAGGGCCGCACCGACGATGATGGCTGTCCGGCGCGTTTTCGGTGTCATCTAACACCTCCAGGAACTCTTATATGGCGCAACTTCCCAGTGGCGCCAGCTCCTTCCAGCGCACCTCACGCGTCGGAGCTACACGTTTACAGAGCAGGCGAGCCCTTGTACGTTCGGATGTTCGGACCCGACAGGTGCTATATGTTCGCCTTAGTATGTAACGTCCGCAGCAGCCGTCTACTCGCTTTGAACGTTACATCCACAGGGGATGGCTCTGGACACATAAGCGTAGCAAGAGCGGAGTGAAACTGATATTCAGACCAAAATACCGCTGTAAGAGAGCGGATAGACACTAGAAACAGAAGGGGGGCTTGTCGGTGGCAACTCTCCCAACCACGGCGTGTTTCTTGTCTGGGTAATCGGTGTTCAAAATATAGTTGGTGTCTCGAATCTCTTCAGAAATGTCAGATGAGGATATCTACTAGTACTGCCGATCGGGTTGCTTCGAGCCCACAAGCTTATGCCCTGTAGTGTACTCAGAGCTCATCCATCAGCTCCTCCGTCTTCTCGCGACGAGCGGCGGCCTCGCGCACCTCGTTCAGGCCATCAGTGTTGAGGTCGACGTACATCCCGTCATCGCGTTGGTCCTTCTCGATCACCTGGCGCGCCTCGAGGGCGGACGCCGCCCTCGACACCTCGCCGTTGGTGGAGAGATCGAGCCGCTGCGCGATGTCGTCGTAGAGAACTGGACCACCCTCGTCGACGATCGACGCGATGACGCCCTTGATGTACCGCGGTGATGTCCGGTCCACGCCCTTCGCCTCCTCGATCGCCTCGCGGACAGCCGAGTCATCAAGGAACGACTCGTAGTTCTCGAGTGGCTGCAGGCTGTCGCCGCCGGCGCCGGCCTCCAGCTGCTCTCGGAGGCGGCCGTTCTCCGCTTCGAGCTCGGCGAGGCGGTCGTGATCGAACTCGTAGACTTCGTCCTCGACGTCGGCGGTGGTGGGATTGATGTCGACGTCGACCTCGAAGATGCCCGCGAGCTCGTCGACGGTGTCGACCGCCTGCTCGAACGCCGACCGGAGTTCTTGGACCTGCGCCTCGAGGTCGGCAATCTCCTCTTGGAGGGCGTCGCGTTCGGCGCGGAGATCCTCGGCCTCTGCCTGCGCCTCTTGGAGCTCGTCCTCGACCGCATCGCGTTCGCGCTTCAGCTCGTCGACGCGCTCCTGCAGGTCAGCCACACCCTCGCCGACATCCTGGGCGGCGCCGTCCCCGTTCGACGACTCGCCGAGGTTCTGCAGCGCCGCCGCCAGCCGGTCGGTGTCAGCGAGCTCCTGCTCGAGCTCGTCGATGCGCTCCTGGAGGCGCTCGTTCTCTTCGCGGAGCCGTTCGAGCTCGTCCTCGCGCTCGTCGCGACGCTCGCGTTCGGCCTCCACCTCGCTCTGGATCTCTTCGAGCACCTCAGAGAGAGCGTCCGGCGTCTCCGGGAGCGTGAACGTCTCTTCGCGCGGGTCCGGAGACTCCCGCTTCCGGACGGTGGTCGGCCCGACGAGATCGCCGCCAGTGATCGACTCGCCCCGCGCCAAGATCTCGCCCGTGGTGAGCGACGCGAGCGCCTCCTCGGAGCACCGGAGGGCGTCGGCCGTCCGCCCGATGTCCTCGTCGCCGGGCTTGTGCGAGACGAAGTCCTGCGCCAGCTGGATGACGCCGTTGTGCAGAAAGGCGCGGCGCTGGAACCCGACGACGATCGAGACGCCCTTGTTGCCGCCCTCGGTCGACGCCTTGATCAGCTGCCCGCGGCAGCGCTTCACGTACTCGTCGAGCTCGGGCTCGGGCGCCGAATCCTTCGGTGCAAGGATGTGCGCCTCGTCGATGAACAGCAGGCTCTTCGTCCGGTCGCCCGTGCGGTACTTCTCGTGGGCCCGGTCGTTCAGCGACCGGAGCGCCTTCGCAGCGGCGAGGTGGACGCGGCTCTTCTCGTCCTCGTAGTCGGCGTACGTGCTGATGTCGAGCAGCACCTTCATCCCGCGGTCGAGCACCCACGAGCCGATCTGGTCGAGGTCCTCGAGGGCGACTGCGAGGTCGACGCCCTCCTCCTCGCGAGCGCCGACCACGACGATGTCCTCGTCGACGAGCCGCGCCGGCGTGAGCGCCCCCAGCCGCTCGATGATCAGCGTCGGGATCGTGACGTCGGCGAGGTCCTCGAGGATGACCGCGAGGGTGTTGGACTTCCCCGTGCCGCTGGTCCCCTCGACGGAGAGGCGGAAGTCCTGCGTCGCGACCGGATCGAACTGGACGTCGCCGAGGGTGACGGTCGAGTCGGTGTTGTCGGCGTCGCCGCCGTCGGCGAGTTCAGTCTGAGCGCTCATCACACACCTCGTCGACGACGAGTTCGTGCGCCTCGGGGAAGTGCTCCTCGAGGAAGTCGACATCATCGCCGAGTCGTTTCCGGATGCGATTCCGGACGACACTCTTCACCTTGTACTCGTAGTTGTCCGACACGTCGGCGTCGCCGCTGATGATCTCCCGCTCGCGATCAGTCACCAGGGCGCGACCCTCCTCGGTCATTAGTTCATCTGTCTCTGGCGCGGCCATATATTACCTCATGTCGTAATCATACGCCATGTCGTAAATAGGTTACTCTAAAGCGTATGTACTCTTGAGGGTGTATACGCTATAGAGTAAGGTATAAGTGATTGGCCGATAGACTATGAAGTAGGAAGCACCGGGACGCGGTCAGAAGATGGCCGCCGGCGCTGGAACGCCGACGACCGGTGCTGCCCACTAACGACAGCATGTCAACCACGAATCCGACACCCCAAAACGGTTCTGCTAGCACCGACAGCGATGCGGACACGATCACCGACCTGCGCGACCTGCGTCGCGGCGACGAGGTCGTCTTCGGCGACCGGCAGCGCCCCGTCGAGGTCGTCGACGTCGGCGTCCGCACCGTCACCGACGAGCGCATCGACGCGCAGTTAGAGACGCCGCTGGTGCGCGTCCAGGGCGACTGGGACGGTGCCGTCGACCGCGTCCTCGCGCACAAGCTCAACCGCTGGGACGACGGCATCCGCCTGGAGGAGCTCGACGAGATCGTCGCCTGCGAGGGCGCCGACCTGCAGCGCGGCGAGGTCGTGACCGTCCGGCGCGTCGCCCGCAGCGAGGAGGTGAGCGCGTGATGCGCGACATCACCCCTGCCGCGGAGAAGCGGATGAACGATGTCGAGTCGGAGGCGGCCGACAGGTTCGAAGCGACGATCTTGGAGAACCGGATGTACGAGGCGATCGGGCAATCCGACGAAGTCCGCCAGATCGTCGACGTCGCCGAGCGGGCGTACGCCCTCGAAGAGGACAAGCGGTACGTGCGGCGCGCCCGCCGGGCAGCGTTCGGCGCCGCCGAAGAGCTCAACGAGCAGATAGACCTCGTCGTCGACGCCACGATCGCCGCCGAGTGCGAGGAAGTGATCGAGGACGCCCGTGACGGCTGGTTCGACGACCATGCCGACGACGAGGCGATCGAGGCGGCGTTCCACGAGGCATGTGTGTGGCTCACCGAGAACGAACGTGCGGCGCGAGACGCCGGTATCGACGTCGATGGTGCCGTCTGGGATGAGGACGCCGACGACCAGGAGGTGACGGCCGATGCCTGAGCAGGGTGCTATCGACGCCGACTTCGACGACGTCGAGTCCGACTACGAGCAGCGCGTCGCGGCCGCCCTCGAGGACGTCCGCACCGAGCCCGTCCCGGGGAGCCTCGCCATAGACCTCGTGACTCGCCAGCTGCTGTTCGTCCGCTCGAAGGTTGCCGACACGCTCGGCGAGTACTACGAGCAGGAGAACTTCGACCTCGCCACCTACGGCCCCCACCCGTGGCTGCCAGTGTCGGTCGACGACGCCGCCTACGAGTGCTACTACGTGAACGACCTGTCGCTCGACAGCCTCGATGAGCTCGCCGACCTCAACGACTACGCATTTCCTGAAGGACGGCTGGCCGTCGTCGGCGTTGAGCAGGCGTGGGCCGAGGAGGGTGTCGGCGATGTCTGAGGCGGCGCCGGCGCCGGCCGGCGACTTCGGGAAGCGTGCGGCCAAGGCGCTCACTGAGTCGATGACCGTCCTCGACGACTCGCTCGACCACGACCTCCGCGACGAGGAGTTCCTGGTCGTGACGCCGACAGGGACCTACCACGTCGACGCGATCGCCGACACCTGCGACTGCCCGGACGCGCTCCACCGGGCGCCCGACGAGGGCTGTAAACACCGGCTCCGCGTGGCGCTGGCCCGCGGCGAGCGACCGATCCCGGGGTGGGTCGACCGGTCGGCGATCGACCCGCAGCTGGGCCAGCATCTCTCGGGGAGTCCGCGCATCGCGACGATGGACGGTCGGACGGAGGTGCTCGACTGATGGACGACGACATGGGTCACGCCTCGTCGGTCGCTGAGCAGCTGCGGCAGGCCGAGGAGGACGGCGACATTCCGGCGTCAAGTCCCGAGCGGAGTTCGATCCGACTGGCCGTCGACGGCGAGCTGCTCGACGTCGAGAACCCGATCGACTACCTCGTCACGCTGCTCCTCGAGGGCAAGCGCTACGACGGCAACTGGGACGGCGACGAGATGGCGGTCGCGAAGTACGCGATCGCGTCGTGGTGCCAGGAGATCGGGTGGGCGCCGGACCTCACTGACTACAAGCCTGGCGAGCAGGTCGAGCGTGGCGACGAGATCCCGTACTGCAACGCGGCGTTCTACACCCACGAACTCCACGGCGGTGCGGGCGCCGTGCTCTCGGACACCGACGATACCGACCAGGAGGGTGACGATGCCTGATCAAGACGCCGATGGAGTTGATCGGAGAAGCGGCGAGTCGGACATGGTGACGTTCGAGCGGGTCAACAAGCCGGACCCGGCGTTCCGCGTCGAGCAGGTCGGCGCCGACCCGGACATCCGCTACCGCTACGACTGGTCCGATCGCGGTGAACCGACGCCGGAGCAGTTCGAGCGCGTCGGCCACCTCGAAGTAAAGCTCGTGACGATGCTCAACGACCTTGACGGCGACGCCGAAGCCGCCGGCGATGCGGCTCACGAGGCGATCGTCGATCTGCGGAACGCGATGATGGACCAGCGAGATCTCGACGAGGACCAGCGGCAGCAGGTGGCGATGGGCAACCTCGAAGCACTCCCGGAGGTGGATCGCCATGTCGAGTGATCGATCCGGAGACGAAGTCGATCATGACGATCTCCCCACGATCGAGTACGTCGGCGCCGACGGCGTCCGTCGCGAGCTCGACTTCCAGCGGGCTCCCCACGCACCCTGGCGAGCGCTGCTCGTCGAGAGCGAGGAGACTGACGGCGAGATGCGCCACGCCGGGACCGAGCAGCTACGGGAGCTCCGGATCGACGGCGAGGCGCGGGCGGCCGTCTCGCTGGTCGACGTGCTCGAGGGGCCGTAGATGCGGTCGTTCAGCTCGCCAGAGACACACTTCGAGATCGTGCCCTCGGGCAGCCCACCGAGCGTCGACGGGCTCTCGATGACGGAGCCGAAGTACCTCCGGTGTAGCGCGTGCAGCGCACAGGTCCGTATCGACGGCCCAGACGAGACGCAGACGACGATCGACAACCTACCGCACGACCGCGACTGCCCGCAGCGCGGGGTCGCGAGTCGGTACTACGAAGACCGGTTCGTGCGGTTGTAATAATCCCCTCCCATTGAGGCATCGGCTATTATTTAATGTACTCGATTCGATAAAATCCCCTGACAGTTATGTATACCCAAAATAAAGCTTGTGGCAAGAGGTGTAACACAATGTCCACTGGCCCCTCCCCGAACGTGTCACTTGGCGACCGTCGCGAGTGGATATTACACCTCCTTTACGCACCCGACACCAGTGGGACAAGCCAACCGATCCACGGACGTACACGTTTGATGAAAGCTTGTTTCCTTGTAGACCGGAAGCTCGAAGAGAAGTTCAATACTGGGACAGACTTCGAGTTTTTCGCTCACAAGTACGGCCCATTCGACAAGCACGTGTACACGGCTGTCGAAGAACTTGAGAGAGCTGGTAAAGTCGAGATTGTTCCAGTTGAGGAACTTTCAACGACAGACGGTGACAAGCATAAGCTAACACCCAGAGGGAAGCAGAAGGCTGCAGAGTCGTATGCACATCTACCAGACCGACAGCAGGATCTTGTTGAGTGGGTGAAGTACAAGCAGTCACAGCGGCCGCTTGGTGCGCTGATAAACTACGTGTACTCAAACTATCCCTCTTATACTACCGAATCTGAGATCGCGTGATTGCGTGACTGATGACCTTTTCTGACCCCTCAGTTTTCAGCCCCTTGGTCATCGGTGTTTTGGGTGTGATTGGATCAATATACATTGCAATGGAGGGGCACCCAAAGAAGGAATATAAAGACGAAGTTCGGAAAATCCAAAACGACCGTTGGAACAGTGTTTGCTCAGCCCTCAGTCCAATCTTTGTCGACGTCTACCAACACGTCAATGACGACGATAACGATTCTGGAGATCATGACCTAACGGAGAGCGATCGAGCTTCGCTTCTTATTCGTCAGGCATTGGATGGCCGATCAGAACTTGAGAACCTGGAAGAAACTCTTGAGGACCTGGATGAACCGAAACGGGTGTATAAATCCTGTCGACGGAGGTGGAAGCGCTCTATTTTGTCATTTCTCTCTTCAATTGGAACGTCCATAGCCGCCCCGTTTGTTCTATTTATCTCAGAGACGTTGTTCACATTTGCAGTTGGTATCTTCATTTTCACTACGTCAGTAGCGGTCTTCATACTCGCGATGTACGATCTGAGTAAGTATCAGCAACATAAGACCAGTCTAGATGAAATGCTTGAAGAAGTCGATTTTATGTAAATTACCTCCGAACTGCACCCCTCCTTTATCACACCCGTCCGCGTCAGGTGTCGATGAGATGATACTGCAGCCAGATATCTTTCGGGAAGACCGGCTGCCACAGACGCTCGTCCATCGCGAGCCCGAGATCTCGCAGTTCTCCCGCGCGCTCAAGCCCGCCCTGCAGGGCGAGCGCCCCGACGACCTGCTCATCTCGGGGCCGAGCGGCGTCGGGAAGACGACGCTCACACGGCTCTTCCTCGACAACCCACGCTCGCCGACGAACCTCGATAGCGCGATCCTTCGCGTCCTGGGTGAGACCACCGGCACCGTCCTTCGCGACGCGATCGACGCCCACCCGAGCGACATCTCCGTCCACCGTGGTGTGGCGACCGACCAGCTGGCCGGCATCCTACGCGACGCCGTCGACCAGCCGTTCGTCCTGGTGCTCGACGAGGCCGACGACCTCCCCGAGACGGACGCGCTCGACGAGTTGATGAGCATCCCCGGCGTGGCCGTCATCGCGATCGCCCACGACGCCGAGAAGTGGCTCGCACGGATCGACCAGCGCTACCGGACGCAGTTCGACGGCGAGCACCACATCCGGCTCGACCGGTACGCGCCCGCCGAGCTCGCGGACATCCTCGAACCGCGCGCCGAACAGGGGCTCGACCCCGACGGGTGGGATCGGGCGGTCCTCGAGGGCGTCGGCGACGAGGTCGCGGGGCGCGCCCGGGATGCGATTCAGACGCTGAAGTGGGCGGCACGGCTCGCCGGCGAGCGCGACTGTACCGTGATCCGAGACTTGGAGATCGTCGACGGCCACGACCACGCGCAACGCGAGATCCGGGCGGCCGCCCTGCAGTCGCTCCCCTATCACCACCACGTGCTCTACGAGCTCGTCCGTCGCGACGAGCCGATCGAGAGCCACGACCTCCACGAGGAGTACGACGCGATCGCGGCAGAGGCGTACGCCGGGCGGTCGTCGACGCCGATCGGCAAGCGCTCTAGAACGCAGAAGCTTCGGAAACTCGCGGAGTACGGGCTCATCGAGTGGGACGAACAGCCTGGGAACGCTCGTGCCTACCAGGTGACGGACGCGCGGATCGAGTCGGAGTTCGACGTGCCGACCCCCCTCCGAAATTAACCCCCTCTATATACTGTTCTCGCGCGTCGTCTCGGGTATGCCCTCACAGGCTACCCGGACGACGATCGACCTCGAACCGCTCGGCTTCGACGCCGACACCGCCGTCGAGGTCGCGATCGAAGAGCGCGACGACGCCACGGTCGTCGAGGCCGCCCACGACACCGACGCGTGGACGCTCACCTTCAACGAGTACGGCGAGCTCGACGACGCGCCCGCGCGCTCGGCGCCGACCTGGCTCGGACCGGTGATCAAGAAGGCGGCGCCCCAGCTCCGGGTGCTGTAGATGGGGGTCGACGTCGCTCGCTCAGCGAAAAGTCTACTCGGCCGGTTCGAGCTCGGCGGCGTCGAGCTCCTCGTCGAGGAACGCTTCGCCTTCTGGAGTGAGACGGTAGAGTCCACGAGACAGCCGCTCCACGAGGCCATACCGTGCCATCTCAGAGAGACGGTCGCGCGCGTAATTGGCTGCCGCGACGTCGAACTCATCGAGCGCCTGGGGCGTCATGTTGCCTTCGTCTCGCATTGTTTCCAGGATGTGCTCGTCGATCGGGCGCATCCAGTCCGCGCGCTGTCTTACCACGGTACCGCCTCGTGCTGTGGAACTCATAGTAATATCGGTAGAAAACTGTTGTATGTGGACTCACTTGAATCTACGGTCAAAAGTGCTGTTCTCTATGTGAAATCCACAGAAAGTTATTAGTGGAAGGGGCGGTAACTAGTAGTTGACCTGGCCTTCGCGGGAGCAAAACCCGCCGGCGTGGCAGCGCCGACGGCCGGTCACCCTAGCAAAACCCTCGTGACGAGGGTTTCAGATGACCATGAGTACGTTAGACAACCGGGGTCAAAAATCCGGCCCCAACGATGAGCGGACCGAATCCAAGTACGTCCGTCGAGAGATGAGCTCGTCCGCAGTCCCGTATATGCGGACTGAAGTCAACAACTACGGCCACGTCGTGTGGCGCCAGAAGACATCGAATCAGGAGAATATTTCTGTTCCTGTCCACCGGCTACTACTCGTCGCTGAATACGGCGTTGATGCCGTCGTCGGGAAACACGTCCACCACAAGAACGAGATTCCATTCGACAACCGTATCGAGAATTTAGAGCTACTCGATCCCGAGGAGCACAGCCGACACCACAGCGAAGGATCCGACATCAGCGATGTTGAGCTCCTCGCCGATTTGCGAGCTGGTGCTGCTGTTCTCGACCGGCGTCCGAAGAAGTGTGACGTCAACAACTGGGGGAGCTACCACAGTTCGACTTACTATAGACGGTTCGACGGCGACTGGGATGAGATCTGCTCACTGGCAGGTATCGACGAGGGCGGAAACATCGACGGCGACTGGTGGAGGGAGCAGGAATGAGCGACTCAGGTACGAGGTCTGCTCATGACCCCAACGACGGCAGTACCGACACCGAGTACGAACAGCGACAGTATCAGTTCGGCGGCGACTACGTCATCAGCTCCAGCGCCGCGGCAGGCGCATGGGTAAGCGCGACGTATCCCACCGACCTCATGGAGGCTCGGTGATGCGCGCGACGATCCTCGCGCTTGCTCGCGACGAGATCGCCGACCCCAGCATCGAGAGTCGTGTTGAGAACGCCACCTACCCGGCGATCGACGCGACCGCCTACGAGCGGCTTGACGGCACCACGGTGTACGCCGGCGACGCTGCGGCGAAGATCGACACGGAGCGCGAGACGATCTACGTCTCCGACGATGCGATCATCACTGAGACTGAGAAGGGTAAGGAGGACGTCTTCTGTGAGTGGATCGCCGACCTCACCGAGGGCTGGCTCGGCGTCAACCGCTCGGACGGCGACTGGCTGTTCGACACGCTCGGCGCTGCGAATGGAACGCTCATCGAGCGCGCCCAGATCGACGTCGACGGCTTCGCGGAGTACCTGAGCGACTACCCGAACGCCGACGCGTGGAACACCACGCAGACGCGGAGCCTCGACGCTGACGACGACGCCGAGGAGTCGACGATCAAGTACCACGACGCGGCGCACCTCTCGGAAACGGGCGGCAGTCGGCAGACGACGATGCTCGGCTTCGAGTACTTCTGGAACGATGGCTACACGCGCGGTGTCGTCTCCGAGAGCGGCTACGTCGCACTGTTCGACGGCGGGGACAAGGCCGGGACGTACGCGGCGTTCATCAACTCGGAGATCCTGCCGTTCGCGTCGCTCCCCGAGGAGTACCAGGGCGCGCTCGGTGACGCTCGTGACGCCCAGGAGGTTGAGGCCGATGGCGAGTGACGAGCTCTCGGCGACGACCGACGTCGTCACGCTCGCGAAGCACGCCAACGGGCTCGGGACGAACACCGCACGGCGCCTCGAGGACCACGGCATCGAGACGGTCGCGGACATCCTGATCGCCGACGAGGGTGCGCTCACGGACGTGCCGTACGTCTCCGACCTGCGCGCCGACACGCTGCGCGAGGTCGCCAGCCGCATCGTCGACGACGAGCCGGCACCGGAGCCGCGCGACATCGACCTGGAGGCGACCGAGAGCGTGGTGAGCGAGACCGCGATCCCGCTGTCGGTGCGGCGCGGAGAGGCGGTTCTCGCGAAGAGCGCTGGGAAGGGGTCGAAAGACATCTACCACACGCGGGCCTGCCACGTCGTTCGTAGCTGCGACGGCCTAATCGAGCGCGAGCCACGCTACGTCGAAGATCGTGACTACGAGGAGTGCCAGTTCTGCGCAGACCCAGAGACCGTAGCTCGGAACAGTATGAAGTCGTCACAGTCGGATGCTCCCGACCCGCTCGTCGACCCACGCGAGGTCGTTCTCGAAGCGACGATCGGCGAGAAGCTGAATCTCACGATGGCCGACCGTGACGGCTACGCGTGTGCATGGGCTGTCATCGACGTCGACGAGCCGACGACGTGGGAGACGCCGACCGGCGACACCTGGCAAACGCGCCGGGTCCGGATCTCCCAGAAGATGAACGGCGAGGAGCACTACTCGGAGTGTGACCTCGTCGTCGCCGCGGACGAGGTCCGGCTAGAAGACCCGCCCGTGAAGCGACAGAGCGCGCAGCCGAACGCGCCCAGTTGGCGTCTCGAGTCGGTCGGGGCCGTCGGTCGCGTCGCCCCGTCGACACACGCGCAGCTGCAGGGCCGGCTCGAAGACCAGGACGCGAAGCCCGAGGGCGACGACTCTTGGCGGAAGTACCAGCGGGGTGAGGCATGAGCACCCAGTACCGCGTCGTCGACCGCGTCGCTCGCGAGACGGGGAAGAAGCTCGCCGAGACGGACGCCGTTCTCGCACATGACGACGAGGAGACGTACGTCCTCGAGGAGGTGGAGGATGAAAACTGACCCCGGTAATAGGGGGGAGGAGAACCGGGATGCAGATGCACCTCTGACAGGCGGGGACAGTAGCCCCAACAACAACGTAACATCCGTCAAACAAATAAGTTCGCTAACCAGAAACAACGCCCTGATTGCTGACGGCGGGACGACTGCATCCGAGATCGTTGACGAGCATCGCGAACACGCATCCGACCCTGACGAGTATCGGCACGACTGCTCGACCGAGCGGACACGTGAGGTCGTCACCGAGTGGGTCGCCACGCACGTCGACGACTACACGGTCGCATCGTCGTCGAAGATTTACAACGACGTCGACGCCGACGACGTCCGCATCCAGGACATCGGCCGGACGCTCGGCAGCCGGCGTGTCGGCGAGACGCCCGACGGCTTCCTCGAGGATGTCGAGCTCGGGAAGTGGCGCGACAGCAAGCCGATCAAGTGGGAGTTCACTCGCATCGCTGGCGAAGCGACGGGGGTGAGCGCTGGACAGACTCTCCGCAAGCCCGAGCTCGTTCGCGACATCTCGGCGGCGCTCGATACCGATGTCTCCGAGGGCTACAACTGTCACCACGACCACGAGACCGAGCGGGTCGACATCCGCATCTCGTGGCTGCGCACCGTCCTCCGAGCAGTCGCGACGGCCGTCGGTGACGACATCGAGTCGTACCTGAGCGACGAGCAGCCCGAGCACGTCGACGATCCGGTTGACCAGCTCACCAAGCTCGGCGTGAGTCGCGTGCTCGAACGCGTCCTCGATACCGATGACCGCCTCGGTACGAGTGACGGGTGGTCCCGCTCGACGCTGCTCGTGGTCCACGAGGTCCTCGTCGAAGGTCGCGACCCGAGCGAGGTGGACGCATGAGGTGGTCACTCCGGATCACGGCGCAGTGGGTGACGCTCGGCGCCGCCGTTGTGCTCGGCGCGATGCTCCTCATGGAGGTGGGGCTGTGAGTATCGACCCTGTCGAGGTCATCACTCCGCACTGCGCCGGCCGGATGCACGACCGGACGACCGGCGAGCTCGTCTCCGCCGCAGTCGCGTACGAGCGTGGCGTCACCGTGACGATCCCGACGACCGCGCCGGTCCCGGATCACGACGAGGCTGTCTACGACGAGCTGACGGACACGGTCGTGTTCCGGCGCGACCGCGCGCTCGTGACGGTGTACGGCCTCTCGCCGGCGCACCTCACCAACATCTACGGCGTCGCCGTTGCGGCCGCTGTCGACGAGCAGTGCGAGACGGAGTACTGTGCGAAGATCGATCCGCGGAACCTGGAGGGCTACTGATGAGCACGACTACGGACGACACGATCGACGACCCGGCCGAGAAGCTTCGCGAAGACGAGGAGACGCTTGAGTTGTTCAAGCGACTCGCCGACTCCGACGCACAGTGTGCCGAGCGGTTCCAGCGGGCGCTCGAGAAGGCAGGGGTGCGCTAGCGATGTCAGTCCAACAGCAGCTGGCTGAGGATCGGGTCATCACGGAGCCGGTCGCGAGCGGCGATGACGTCCTCGGCTTCGACGTCCAGGTCGTCGCGCGCAGCGGCGACGGCGTCCTCGACCATCTCGTCGTCGAGCTCGTCGACGCGCTTCGCCGTCTCGGCGTCGAGGGCCGTCCCGCACCACATGCAGAGGTCGTTATCGGCGGGCGTCTCCCGGTCACACCGGTGGCAGACGATGGGGGCGCGGACTTCGTCGTCTTCCTCGAGGTCGACGTCGATCCCGTGCATGGCCGCGAACTTCGCCTCCTGCGTCTCCCCGGAGAACTTCGCGACGTAGCGGGAGATGACGGGCGACCCACGGGCGCGGCCCTGTCGATCCTCGATGAACGCCTGGGACTTCTCCTGCTGGGAGAGCCAGTAGGCGTTCGATTTCCGGAAGTTGGTCGGCGTCACGGGCAGATCGACGTCGGCTCGCCCAGCCGCCTCCTTGAAGATCTTCAAGAAGAGCTGGTAGCTGACGCGCTTCGGCTTGTTGAGGTGGCTCCAGACGAAGTCGTCGCCCTCGCCGGGATGGCTGGCCTGCCAGCGCGAGACCCACGGGATCGACCGGATGAGGTGGACGTCGTGTTCGCCGCGCTTCCCGTCGACGCGGACTTTGACGGAGTGCTCCGAGTCGGAGATCTGGTCGAGCGTGAGGTCGTAGAGCTCACCGCCACGGAACCCACCCTCGAACTGCAGGGCGATGAGCGCCTTGTCGCGGTCGTTGTGACAGGCGTCGATCATCGGCCGGACGTGCGTGTCCCAGTCGAGCATGTCGGCCTCGTCGGGCTCGGGCTGGTAGTCACGCGTCGTCTGCGTGGAGATCCAGTCGTGCGTGTCGGGGATCTCCTCGCCGCGGGTGGTGTGTTTGGCGAGCATCCGGAAGGCGACGCGATAGTCCCGATTGGTCTCCTGGCTCCCCTCCTCGATGTCGTAGGTGTCGTGGATCCAGCGGACGATGACCTTCGCGGCGTCTTTGGCGGCGTCGAAGTCCTCGTCGTCGCGCTCGGGGAGGATGGTCTCGACGAGCGCAGTGTCAGCGTGCTCGCTGGCTCGCGTGTTGTGCCGGAGGAGCTTCTCGTGTCGGTGCCAGCCGTACTCTTCGCGACGGAGCTTCAGTTCGTCGGAGAACGCGAGCAGGAGGTCACGATCGGCGTCACTCCCACCGCGCTCGCCGGCCTGGAGCTTCTCGCGGAGCGTGTCGACGGCGTCCTTCCCAGCCATACTACCCTTGTTTATATGTGGGATGTTAAACCTCTGGTTGAAAGCCCTCCTCCGGCTCTTTTGACGGAGCGAAATGGAGTCGAAGAGCTGTGAGAGGGATTTGAATCAGGGAGTGAAGCGCAGCGGAACGACCGTGGTTCACAATCCCCTCCTCCGGCTCTTCTGACGGACCAACGCGAATCGAAGAGCCATCGGTGAGTTCGGGGAGCGGAGCAACACGGGAGTCGCTTCCGGGTCGGCGCTTCCGGGTCGGCGCTTCCCGGATCAGCGTTCCGACCCGGGGCGACGGGACGACCGCGCGTCTCGTGACCCGGATTTACGGCCGAAGAGCCCCGTGGGTTCAGACGACGATGCATTACGAGGCCCTTCGCTCCCGCCTCGCGGGGGAGCTCGACTACCGCGACGTGATCGCGCTCCCGGACGGGAGCGTCGATCGGTACTACGGCGTCGCGGACGCCACCGGTGATCGGGTCCCGACGCGCTCCGAGTTCGTCGACCGGATCTCCGCCGACGGGGTCCGGTCCCTGAAACTGACCCCCGAGTCGGTCCGGCCGGGTGGACAGGCGGTGAACGCGGCGCGACAGGTGTCTGTCCTCGGTCCCCGCGTAACGCTGTACGGCCATCTCGACGACCCCGTTCTCGACGCGTTCGCCTTCCCGACGGTTTCGATGGGCGCGCCGGCGACGGTCCACGTCCTCTCCTTCGACGAGCGGGACCTGATGCTCTCGGTCGAGTCCGACGCCCTCCGCGAGTGGCGCGTCGAGGACCTCTTCGCGGCGATTCCCACGGATCCGGACGAGTGGCTCTCCGACGAGGTGGTCGTGCTGCAGAACTGGGTCGGGGTGACCGGGATGACGGACGCCCTCCGGACGCTCGCCGACGTTGATCTCGGCGAGGCGACGGTCGTCTTCGATCCGGGCGGCGTCACCGCGTCCGCCGACGAGCCCGTCCGGGCGCTCTGCCGGGCGCTCGGGACGCTCGCCGCCGAGACGGAGGTCGTTCTGACGGCGAACGACGGGGAGCTCGCCCGCCTCGCCGAGGCCGTCGGCGTCGACGCGGCAAGCGTCGAACGCGAACCCGACCTCCGGGGCGAACTGGGCGTCGACGCGGTCGTCCTCCACGACGAGCGCCGCGCCGTGGCCGCGACGGGGGAACTGACCGTGGTCGAGAACTTCGAGGCGGAGCGCGTGTCCCGGCGCACGGGCGCGGGCGACCGGTTCGACGGCGCGCTCGCGACCGGGCTGGCGGCGGGGCTCCCGTGGGCTGAGTGTCTCGCGCTCGGCAACGCGTGTGCGACGTACTTCGTCGAACAGGGGCAGACGGCGACGCGACGAGACGTGCGCTCGCTGCTCGCGCGGCGAGGCGACCGGTGAGGCTCGCGGCTCCCCACGGCCTCGTCGCTGACGGACGCGTCGGGAGGTGGGGGCTGTTAGGGCCACACGTTACCCGCCCGGCGATGCGCCTCTCGGACGATCAGGCATGTTCGAGGACAGGACAGCTGCGGGGGCGCGTCTGAGCGACCGGCTCGCCGAGCGCGATCTCCGGCCCGACACCGTGTTCGCCGTCCCGACGGGGGGCGCGGGCGTGGCCCGACCGATCGCCGAGCGGTTCGACGCCGATCTGGGGCTCATAGCGGCCGAATCCATCCGGCCGCCGTCGGAGGACGTCCCCCTCGGCGCCGTGACCGACACCGGGGCGACGTGGGTCGACGACCGGCTGGTCGAGACCTTCGGCGTCGACGAGGAGAAGCTGGAAGCCGAGAAACACCGGGCCTTCCGGGAGGCGCGGAACAAACACGAGACCTTCGACGAGATCGACGAGGACCCGACTCCGGAGGGAGTCGTCGTCATCGTCGACGACGGGATCGTCACCGGGACCGCGATGAAGGCCTGCGCGACGGCGATGAGCGAAGTCGACAGCTGTTACACCGTCGCGGTCGCTCCGGTGGGCGCCTCCGAATCCGTGGTCGAGCTCCACGGGGTCGCCGACGAGGTCGTGGTGGAGACGACGGCGCCGTCGTTCGAGCTCCTCGACCAGTTCTACGAGACGTTCGACACGTCCGTCATCCCCTAGCGGCCGGGGAGCCGGGCGACGCAGTCGGGGGCGCGGACCGGACAGGCGAGGGCCGTCGGGGCGACGGCGAAAACCGGTCGCCGGCTCGCGGACACCGAGCGAACGCTCGGCGTCGCGTTAGGACAGTGTTTTAGTCAACGGTGACGCGACGGGGTGACACGGAGCGCATGCCGGGACCTGTCACGGGAGTCGAAGGCGTCGGGAGCGAGATACCGCTGCGCCCAGCGCGTCGCGACCGCCGTTCGGTCGGTCTGGGAGCGGGTCGCAGCGGGGTCGGAATCCGGCCCCCGGGATCGTGATGGCGTGGCACCTGGCCGGCGCGGTCGTCGGCCTCGCGCTCCTGATCTACGGGGGCGAGCGGGCGGTGGCGGCGGCGGTCACCATCGCGACGGCGTTCGGTCTCCCGACGCTGCTCGTCGGCGGGACGCTCGTCGCCGTCGGGAGCTCGATCCCGGAGATCACGACGGCGGTCTACGCGGGGCTGTACGGCGCGGGGGACTTCGTCGTCGGACATATCATCGGCTCGGTCACGTCGCAGATCACGCTGGGCGTCGGCGTCGTCGCGCTGCTCTCGCCGCTCCGACTGGAGCGGGCGAAGGTCCGGTTCTACGGGGCGGGGGTGATCCTCGCGATGTCGCTGCTGCTCATCGCCATCAGGTCGGGGACGGTCACCCGCGTCGAAGGCGGCGGGCTCGTCGCGGCGTACCTCTGCTTTCTCGGGATCAGGATCCGGACCGACGGCCACGCCACGCTGGTCGAGCGACACGCGGACGGGGACCGCTCCGTCCGGCGGGCGGCGGCCTGGATCGCCGTCGGGTTCGCCCTCGTCGCCGCCGGGGGGCACCTCCTCGTCGTTCACAGCACGGCGCTGGCGGTCTCGCTCGGGGTTCCCGACTACCTCCTCGGGCTAGTGACCGGGCTCGGAACGACCCTCCCCGAGATCGCGATCGCCGCCCTCGCGATCCGCCGAGACGAGGCCGACATCGCCGTCGGAACGCTGTTCGGCAGCAACGTCACCGACCCGCTGTTCTCGCTGGGGGCCGGCGCCGCCGTCGGCGGACTCGCCGTCGACCGAGTCGCCCCGACGGTCGCGTCCACGGTGTACGCGATCGCCGTGTCGATCGTCGTCGTCGCGCTCTTCTACCTGAACGGCGAGATAAACAGACGTGCGGCCGTGGGCTGTATCGCGATGTACGTCCCGACGTTCCTGTTGTGAGGGGGCCGCACCCCCGCCCGGGCTCACTCCCGGGGCCGTAACCGCTCGTCCTCGGAGAACTCGCCCGTCTCCGAGAAGAACGTCTCGTTCAGCTCCTTCAGCGCCCCCCGGAGGTGCTCGTGGAGCGTCGGCGGCGCCAAGTCGAGCGAGTTCGCGATCTCCTTGGCCGTCGACTCCCGGGGCCAGTCGAAGTACCCCGCCGAGTAGGCGGCCTCCAGGACCGAGTACTGCCGGTCCGTGAGGTTGTTCTCCAGCGACTGGCGGAAGTCACCGACCGACTGGATGTCGCGTTCGGTCTCGCGCTTGGCGGTGAGTTCGATGTCGTCGAACCCGCTTTCCATCGCCTCGACGACCGTTCGCACGTCCGTGTCGGGCGCGACCCTCGCCGTGAGGTGGCCGCTCCCCTCGTCGACCACCATCGACTCGATGCTGGCACCGGCCTCAATCAGCGGGAGGACGACCGTCGAATCGGCGACCCGGAGCTCGCAGAGGCGCGTGTCGGCCGAGTCGCTGACCCCTCTGGCGATCTGGACCTCGGGCCGCTCCGTGGCGGCATCGAGGAACTCCCGTGCAGTCGCCCCGCTGATCTCGAGGTAGCAGGTGAGTTCGCGGTCCGCCGCCGGGACGAACCCCTTCAGATCGATGCGGGCGCCGGTCTCCCGAGAGAGCGCGACGAAGAGGTCCGCGGAGTCGTTGATGTCGAACTCCAGTTCGACGACCGTGTCAGCGAGCATCAGCTTCTTCGTCTTGGCGGAGTGGATCGCGTTGGCGATGCTGTCTCCGAGCTCCGACAGCACCGCGACCTCCCGCTCGTCGAAGAAGTCCTCTTGGTCGGTGAACACGCTCAAAACGCCGTAGACGGTGTCCTGATGCTGTAGTGGGACGATCGCGCCGGCGGAGATACCCCGGTCGGTCGCCGAGAGGCCGAGCGGTTCGAGCGCCTGCGTCTCGCCGCCGTCTCCCAGGTCGTCGACCACCTGTACCGCTCCGGAGTCGACGGCGGCGGTGATGGGTCCCTCGCCGCCGTCGGACACGGCCTGATCCCCGATCTCGCCGTCTTCGCCGGCGAGGTACCGTGGCGTCGTCTGCTGGAAGCTGACGGTGTACTCGCCGATCCACGCCAGTTCGTAGGGGCCGTGTTCGACGAGTCGATCGCAGGCCGTCCGTTCGATCTCCTCGCGCTCGGAGGCGACGACGAGTTCCCGGTCGATCTCGCGGATGAGCGAGGTGATCCGCTGGAGCCGCTGAAGTTCGGATCGCAGCTCGCGGACCTGGTCGGACTCAGAGGCCCGTTCGGCCTCGTTCTTGAGGTCGGTCGCGGCCTCCGGATCGCGGAGGTCCTCCGGGTCCCGCGACGCCAGCGCCTCCGCCTTGGACTCCATCGCGAAGTGGTCCTGGGCGTCCGGATCGAACTCCCGTCGCAACAGGAGCTCGTCGACGGTGTCTCGGAGCTCCGTCTGCGTGATGGGCTTGACGAGGTACTCGTCGAACTCGAGGTCGATGATGTCGGTGTCTGGCGCGACCGCGGTGAGCATCGCCACCGGGCAGTCGATACCCCGCTCTCTGATGTCCTCTAAGACCTTGTCGCCGGGGATGCCCGGCATTCGGCGGTCGAGCAGGACGAGATCGAGGTCGTCGTCGATGCGCTTGCGCGCCTGGACGCCGCCGTACTCGATCTCGACGTCGTACTCGTCGGGCAGCCACATCCCGTACGTGTCCGCGAGGTCCTTGTCGTCGTCGACGATCAGAACCGTCGGGGTCTCCGTGACGCCCTCGGCCGACGACGCCGAGCCCGCTTCGCTCATCGCGACCTCACCCCCCGAAAGGCCCCGAGGGCGCCCCCGACGCCCACGTCACGCACCCATCGTCGACGGACCCGAGTTATTGACATAGATCCAATCACTCCCTGCGTGGTAGACCGTAATGGGTGTATAAAAACCTCAGCCTAATACTCGATCTGCTGACCGGTCGTCCACCCGATCCGAACCTCCTGCGGGCTCGAAGAATAGGCCGTGGTTCGATATCGACGCCGCCGGTACGACTCTCCGGCGATGACCGCCGAACCGTATCATTCCGAACGGCCGTTCGTGTACGAGTGCGCCGAGTGTCAGAGCCGTCTCGATCCCGCGACCCTCTCGGGGTTCGATCCGGGAGACGAGCTGATCGAGTGCCCCGAGTGCGGCGGCGAGCTGTGGAACCTCAGGACCCCGTCGGGGGAGTGAACGCGCCGACGCCTCACTCGGCGATCGGGATCGCCAGGACGGGCGCCACCCCGTCTCGGACCGTCCGCTCGGTCACGCTGCCGAGGAAGAACCGCCGGACGCCCTCCCGACCGTGGGTCCCCATCGCGATGAGGTCGACGTCCCGCTCGCGGGCGTAGTCGGAGATCGCCCGTTCCGCGGTGCCCTCCATGACCCGTGACTCGAAGTCGAGGCCGTAGGCGTCGGCGTGTTCGCCGACCCTCTCCACGTCGTTCGAGCGCTGCTCTTCGAGGGCGTCGACGATGTCGGGGACCGCGATGGCGCCCGTCCCGCCCGTGGCCATCGACTGCACGTCGACGACCGCGAGACCGTGGACGGTCGCGTCGCAGGCGTCCGCGAGCGCGCAGGCGTGCTCCGCCGCGCGCTCCGATCCCGCCGAGCCGTCCGTCGGAACGAGGACGTCGTCGACGGCCGCGACAGCGTCGGGACCGGGGACGGCCAACACCGGCACGTCGAGGGTCCGAAGCGCCCGCTCGGTGACGCTCCCGAGCAGCAGGCGGTCCAACCCCGTCCGGCCGTGCGTGCCCATCGCGACGAGATCGGCGCCGACCCGGTCGACGTGGGCTTCGATCCGCTCGTGGGGCGCCCCCATCTCGATCGTCGTCCGAGAGGAGACGCCCGCGTCGGCCGTCGCGGCCTCGACGCGGCCGATGGCCTGCACCCAGTGCGTGCCGAGGTCCTCGCGGTCGGGGTCGTCCGGCAAGGGGTCGTCGGACACGACGCCGGTGCGCGGGTAGTGCGAGGGCTCCGCCACGGCGAGTATCGAGACCTCGGCGTCGACGATGTCTGCCACCCGAACGGCCGTCTCCGCGGCGGCCTCTGCCGGTTCACTGGCGTCGAACGGAACGACGATTGAATCGTACATGGGCTTCACTCCGGACCCTCAGCGGAGAGCCGGAAAAGGGGCGGACCTATCTGCTTACACGGACGGGGGTGGCACCGGCGACCGCGAGGGAGGCGCAACGCGGGAACGGGGCGCGCCGCCTCAGGCGCGGTCGAACCGCAGCCGGAAGACCGCGCCGTCGTGCTCGCTCTCGCCGACCTCGATGCTCCCGCCGTAGAAGTCGATGACCTCCTTCACGAGGTAGAGCCCGAAGCCGGTGCCGGGGTTTTCGAAGTCCTTCGCCGTCTGGTCGAACACGGTCTCGCGCCGCTCGTCGGGGATCCCGGGCCCGTTGTCGGCGACCGAGACCACGACCGAGTCCGAATCGACCGTCACGTCGACCCACACGGCCGGGTCGTCGCTCGGGTTGTGCTGGACGGCGTTGAGCAGGACGTTGTCGAGTACCTCACCGAGCAGGTCGTCGGCCACGACGTCGACGGACGGCGCCGACTGGAGGCGGTACGTCGCCTCGGAGTGAGTCCGCTGTGCACGGACGACGCGGCGTTCGATCACCGACCCGATGTCGCGGGGGCGCAGTTCCCGGTCCTCGCCGCGCCCGACCAGGTCCGTCACCCGCTGGACGGTCTCGACGAAGTCGATCATCTCGCGGGTCCGTTCGCTGGCGGTCTTCAGGCTCGACGCCACCTCGTAGTCGACGCGGCCGTCGAGCTGATCGAGGCGCGCTTCCAGCACGTTGAGGCTGTTGAGGAGGTTGTGGCGGAGCAGGCGGTTGATGAACTCGAGGCGGTTCCGCTCCCGCTGGAGCTGCCGGTCCTGCTCGACCGACTGCAGCGCGTACGAGATGATCGACCCGAAGCGCTCCAGCGCCGCCTGCTCCTCGTCGTCGAAGGCGTTCGTCCGGCGGGAGTACACGTTGAGCGTCCCGTGAAACTCGCCGCCGTCGACGATCGGGATCGACGCGGACGCCGAGTAGTCGAGCCGCTCCGCGTGGTCCCGCCACGGGTCGTATCGGCTGTCGGCCGAGACGTCTTGGACGACCTGCATCTCGCCCGTCAGGTGGGCCTGCGCGGTCGGGCCCTCGGTGGTCGGCCCCCCGTCGAGCCAGATCGTGGTGTCGTCGAGATACCCCTCGACGCCGGCCTCGGCGCTCACCGTCACCTCGTCGTCCTCCGCGGTCCCGATCCACGCGAACGCGTAGGAGTCGGACGAGGCGAGCCGATCGCAGACCAGCTCCTCGATCTCCGACCGGGAGGAGAGACCGAATATCGACTCCACGAGGTTGCGCACGAGCGAGTTGAGGTCGTTGAGCGCCGTCAGCCGCTCGTGCTGGTCACGGAGCGTCTGCTCGCGCTCGATCCGGTGGACCGCGGCCGCGGCGGTCGTCGAGACGATCTCGATCAGCTCCCGCGTGCTCGCGTCAAACGCGCCGACCGCCGGCGAGCCGGCGACGAGGGCGCCTCGGTCGCCGACCGGTGCGAAGACGGCAGACCGGAGGTCGGCGTCACGGTCGAGGCCGTCGTAGCGGGGCGCGGTTCGGACGTCGTCCAGGCGGCGAGTCTCGCCCGCGGCGAACGCCGAGCCGAGAGGGGTCTCTCGGTCCAACGACACCGCGGGCGGATCGAGGTCCAGCAGTTCCGCGTCGTCGGCGATCGTCCGCGGTATCAGGGCGTCTTCCTCCGGGTCGTGATCGAGATACCACGCGGCGGGCGCGTCCAGCACGTCCCGAACGGCCGCCGTCGCGATCTCGGCGACCGCCTCCTCGGAATCGGCCCGGAGGAGGTCGGTCGTGACCCCGTGGAGGGCGACGAGCCGCTCCTCGAACCGCTTGCGCTCCGTGATGTCCCTGACGACGCCGCAGCGCCCGGTCCCCTCCTCGAACGCGAGGGGCTCTAACCGCGCTTCGACGGGGCGTTCCTCGCCGGACTTCGTGAACAGGTCGAGTTCGAGCGTCGCCTCCTCGCGGGTCCCCCGGACGAGCTCCTCGGCGAGCCGTTCGGCCTCCGAAGAGACCGCTTCGTCTTTGAGGACCGTTACGGGCTGGCCGAGCAGCTCCCCCCGATCGTATCCGCTCAGCTCGCAGAACGCGTCGTTGACCATGATGAACCGATCGTCCTCGTCGACCGCGTAGACGCCGTCGGTGACCGCCCCGACGACGCGTTCGTACAGCTCGAGGTCGCGTTCGCGCTCCTTGCGCTCGGTGATGTCCTGCGCGGTGCCTCGGAGCTTCGCCACGTCGCCGCCGTCCGTCACCGGCACGCCCTGGACGTGGAGCCACCTGACCTCGCCGTCGTCCGGCACGAACCGCGCCTCGATATCGAAGGAGTCGCCGGAGTCGAGCGCTCCGTTCACGGCCTCCTCGACGAGGCGTCGGTCGTCCTCGTGGTAGACCCCGAGGGCGGCTTCGAGGGACGGCTCCTCCTCGCGGTCGAAGCCGAGCATGTCGAAGAGGTGGTCGGACCAGAAGACCTCCGTCGTCTCGGCGTCGAGCTCCCACCCGCCGACGTCGGCGATCCGCTCCGCCTGTTCGAGCAGCTCCTGGGTTCGGTCGAGCTCCCGCTGCCGCGCTTTCTGTTCCGTGATGTCCCGGACGACGCCGACCCGTTCGCCGCTCGGGAGCAGCGAGAACGTGGCGACGGCGTCGAGCGTCTCTCCGTCGGCCCGTTCGAGCGTCGCCTCCAGGCTCGCCGTCGAGCGCGCTCCCGACCGCAGTTCGGCCTCGAGCGCCGACGCCGTTGCGGTCGTCTCCTCGTCGACGACCGCCGAGACGTCTCGACCGACCAGGTCCGCCTCCGAGTAGCCGACCATCTCGGCGTAGGAGTCGTTGGCCATCTGGAAGGTCCCCTCCTCGTCGACGACGTAGATCCCCTCGTGGATCGTCTCGACGATCCGCTCGTACCGTTCGAGGTCCCGCTCGCGTTCGATCCGCTCCGTCACGTCTCGGAAATACACGGACAGCCCCGTCTCAGACGGGTAGGCGTTGACCTCGAACCAGGAGTCCAGGGGCGGGTAATACTCCTCGAAGGAGACCGGATCCTGGGTTGCCATCGCCCGCTCGTACTCGCGCTGGAAGGTCGTCCCGACGGCCGCCTCGAACGCGTCCCAGACGACCGTTCCGACGACGGCGTCCCGGTCGGCTTCGAGAAGCTTGGAGGCGCGTGCGTTGAGATACGTGAACTGCCACTCGTCGTCAAGCGCGAAGAAGGCGTCTTCGATACGCTCTAACACCTCCTCCGCGTCCGTGGCAACGGTCGCCATAGCGTATTACGGCAGTCTCGAAACAGCGGTATAGGCATTACGCCTCGGGGGGTGATCGGCGGCCGCCGGCGCGCCGACCGGGAGGTGGCTCGACGCGTTCGGACCGGCGCCCGGTCGGGCGAGTCAACGATTAGGTCGGGGGTTTATCAGTGGGATTCCGAATGCCACCCGTAATGAGCCTCCCGTTGGGAGACCGACTCCGACGCTGGCTCGCCGGCGGGAGCGTCAGTCTGCTCGGAGGCGGCCTTCTCGTCGTCCCGTTGTACGACATCTGGGACGACATCACCGATCTGTCGTGGAGTATCGCACCGACGCTGATCGAAAACGCCCCGTTCCTGCTTCTCGCAAGCGGGCTCGCGGTGGGGGGTATCTGGCTGATCCGGACCGACTGGGAGACGAGGCAGGTCACGACGGTCGCGCGCCGCACCCTGCTCACTGCAGCGGCCGTGATCGTGCTTCTCGGGCTGGCGATGGCCCTCCAGCTCCACGTGCTCGGTCGACTCAAGCCCGTCGTGTTGGCGCTCGACGGCATGCTGGTCGGGGCCGCCGCGTCGTTCGCGCTCAGCATCTCGACGGTACGGTCAAACATCTTCAGACAGCAGATCAGCCACCATCGGGAGCTGAACGATCGGCTGGAGGACCTCTACGAGGCCGTCAACGAGCTCGCCTCGGCGACGGACCGGGCGGAGACGTACGAGATCCTCGAAGACACGATCGCGGGCGTCGCCCCCGCCACCCCGTTTCGCGTCGTGGTCGACGGCGAGACCGTCATCGAGCACGGTCGGGAGGCGAACGCGACCGATCCCGCCCGCGACGTCGAGACCGTCCCGATCGGCGAGCGTGGGGCGATCGAACTCCAGGGCGGGAGCCTCGAACGTCACGAGCGCTCGACGCTGCAGCTGTTCGGCTCCTACGTCGACGAGACCATCCAGCGCGTCGAGCGCGAGGAGCGGCTCCGCGACGAGCGGAACCTGTTGGAGTTCGTCAACCGCACCCTCCGGCACGACCTGATCGGAGACATCTCGCTGGTCGAGGCGCGGCTCGGAATGCTCGACCGGAACGCGGACTTCGAGGACGACAGCAACGAGGACCACCTCGCGGTCGCGTTGGATCGGACCCAAGAGATGGAGGAGTTCGTCCAGACGATGCGAACGTATATGCGGTCGGTGTTGAACGACGACCACGACCTCCAGACCGTCGCGCTCGGACCGGTCGTCGACGAGCAGACAGAGGCGATCGAAGAGACGCACCCCCACGTCGAGGTCGAGAGGGGACGGGTTCCCGAGGCCCCCGTCCGGGCGGACGACCTGTTCCACCGAGTGCTGGCGAATCTGTTCGAGAACGCCGTCGAGCACAACCGCTCGTCGACGCCCCGGATCCGGATCGACGGCGAGCGGGACGGCGAGGTGGTCCGGCTCCGCGTCGCCGACAACGGGCCCGGAATCTCGGAGTCCCGGCGGGAGTCGATCTTCGCCCAGGAGGAGCGGGGAACCGACAGCGACGGGACCGGGTTCGGGCTCTACCTCGTCAAGGACATCGTCGAGGGATACGGGGGGAGCGTCAGCGTTCACGAGAACGATCCGCGCGGCGCCGTGTTCGAACTTGAGCTGCCGGTCGCCGGCCGTGGTTGACGACGGGCGCAGCGATCCGGCATCGGACGGCACGGCGATCTAACGCCGACCGCTGCCGGTGCTCGGCGCAGACGTGACCGCCACGTCCGCGACTGAAGCCGTGGGGTTCAGCCTCGCCCATCCGTGATCCGACGCGTTCTGTCACCGCCTCCGTACTCAAGGGCGGAGCGTCGACGGGAACTGCGGAAGAAGATACCCCGAGGGCCCACAGCACTCGGGGATTTCCCCGACGATGGGGCGCGGAACAACCATGTGATTGCCGGTCCCAGCAGAGGGGGGGGGAGTGGGGCGGGCAGGTGGATGGTCGGCAGGTGGGCAGGTGGGTGGTCGGCAGGTGGGCAGGTGGGTGGGGAGAGGGACCCTGTCGTCGTGTGGCGGACACAGGGCAGGGTTGTCGAATTGCGGATCGCCTCTGATCGACCCGCAATACCCTCTCCGTGGCTTAGGCTACTGAACCATCGGCCTAATCACGTGGCGAGTTCGACTTCGCCGGCTGCGTTCGCCGTGTGCCGGAACTCCCCGAAACGTCTCGGTCGGTCCCAGGACGGGCGTGTAGCCCGGAGCTATTTACGGAAACGGTCGCGGATCAGCGTATGGTCGAGCGACACCACGCCGATGACCCGCTGGCCCGACTCCGCGAGCGGACCCCCGTACTCCAGACGCTGAGCGAGGCGGGCGCGGAGGACCTGCCGTTCGAGGGGACGGCGGTCGCCGTCTCGTCGCACCTCGAACCGAAGACGGGGATCTTCGTCGAAACGCTGCGAGACGCCGGTGCGGAGGTCCTCTGCACGGCGAACGATCCCGAGAGCGTCCACGGCGACGTCGTCGCCCACCTCGACGCCCAGCCGGGGATCACCGCGTTCGCCGAGCCGGGGATGAGCGAGGCCGATCTCGACCGGGCCCACCGCGAACTGCTGGACAGGGAGCCGGACGTCCTCGCGACCGACGGCGCGGAGCTGCTCGCCAAACTGTACGCCGACCCGGACCGTTCGACCGACGAAATACGCGGGTGTACCGAACAGACGACCTCCGGCGTCTCGCGGGCGCGGGCGATGGAGGCCGACGGCGTCCTCGACGTCCCCGTGTTCGCGGTCAATCACACGCCGATGAAACACTGGTTCGACAACGTCCACGGGACCGGCGAGAGCGCGCTGACGAACGTGATGATCTCGACCAACACGGTCCTCTCCGGGCGGACGGTCGTCGTCGCGGGGTACGGGTACGTGGGTCGCGGCGTCGCGACCAAGGCGCGCGCGATCGGGGCAAACACCGTCGTCACGGAGGTCGACCCGCGGAAAGCGATCAGAGCCCACATGGACGGCCACCGGGTGCTTCCGATGGACGAGGCCGCCGATGTCGGCGACCTGTTCGTCACCGCGACGGGCAACTGCCGCGTCCTCCGCGCGCGGCACTTCGAGCGGATGAGCGACGGCGCGATGCTGTGTAACGTCGGCCACCGCGACGTCGAAGTCGCCGTCGCGGAGCTCGCGGACATGGCGACCGAAATCACGGACCTCGAAGAGGGGATAACCCGCTACTCGCTGGCGGACGGTCGGGAGATCGACCTGTTGGCCGAGGGCAAGCTGGTGAACCTGACCGGGCCGTACAGCCAGGGACACCCCGCCGCGGTGATGGACTCGACGTTCGGTGCGATGTTTCTGGCGGCCCGCGAACTGGCGGTCGGCACCGAACGCGAGCCGGGCGTCCACCAGCTTCCCGAGCGGCTCGACAGGGACATCGCGCGGCTGAAACTCGACGCGCTCGGGGTGGAGATCGACTCGCTGACAGACCTGCAGCAGCGCTACCTCGACGCCTGGCAACGCGACGAGATCGTGTAGTTCCGGCGTCAGACAGGGAAAAAGGGATTCGCGGGAGATCGGAGGGGAAAGGCGGCGCTTCCCGGAGAGACGGGAGACGGGCGGTCCGCCGAGAGCCCCGGCCTACGGCCGGATCTCTGGCCGGTCACCGAGAGGGACAGTCAGTCGCGACGCCTTCGCGCCAGGAGCGCGACTCCGAGGAGCGCGATCCCAGCGAGCACCGCGAGCGCGATCTGCGATGCCCCGATGGGCGACGGCGAGTCATCGGTCACCGGTTGCCCGTCTCGGGTGTCCTGCCCGTCGGCTACCGGATCGAATTCGGGGACGGTCGGCGCGGGCAGTGCGTATTTCGGCGTATCGTCACCGTCAGTACTCCCGTCCGAACCGCCGTCGTCGCTGCCCGCGGTTCCGTCACTCCCGCCGGTTCTGTCGATCTCGTCACTCCCGTCGGTTTCGTCGCTCCCGTCGGTTCCATCACTTCCGTCAGTACCGTCGCTCCCGTCGGTTCCGTCACTCCCGTCACTCCCGTCGGTCCCGTCACTGCTATCGGTCTCGCCACTACCATCGGTCCCGTCGCTTCCGCCCCCACCGTCGCCGCCGGTCGTGGCGTCGATAGTGGCGACGTCGCTCCGCGTCACGCTACCGATCTTGCTGTCGACGAGTTGCGAATCGACGTCGTAGGTCGCCTCGCCGTTCGGATACGCGACGCTGACGTCGACGGAGACACAGAGGTCGATGTCGCCGCCACCGTCGGCGCTGGTCGCGAACTTCACCGTCTCGTCCGTGCCGTCGTCGTCGTACCCCTCGACGAGTTCGGCGCTGGAGGTGATGCTCGTGGCGTTGGCGTTCGCGGAGTTCACCGAGAGCCCGCTTGCGAGCGCGTTCGGGAACTCCACGTAGTGCCAGTCGGTGTCGCCGTCGGCGCTGACGTCCGACAGCTGGACGCACACCTTCTGGTTGTTCACGGTCTCGCCGGGCGTGACCGAGTTCGGCGTCGCCGAGCCGTCAACGATCGTCGCGGGCGTGCTATCGAGCGTCACGGTGCCCGACTCGCCGTCGGCGCCGTCGTTGTTGTCGGCGTCGTCGGCCTCGGTCAGCGTCGCCGTGTAGGTCCCGTCGCTCGGGGCCGAGTACGTCGCGTCGTAGACCCAGGTGCCGCTCGCGTTCGTCTCCGAGAAGTCGCTCTCGGTGAGCGTCGCCACCGTCTCGTCGCTGCCGTTGGTGACGTCGACGGTGGCGTTGACGATTTCCTGGCTGGAGTCGAAGCGCACGCTGACGTTTCGATCGGCGGGGTTCGTCACCGCGTAGTCGGTGATGATCGGCGCTTCCGTCTCGCCGACGGTGATCGACGTGACCGCGTCCTGTTCCGCGCTGTCGCCGTCGCTGTCCTCGACGCGGGCGTCGATGTCGTAGGTCGCGTTGGTGTCGGGGTAGTCGACGCTGGTGTCGACGGTGACGGTCAGATCGACCGCGCCGCCGGCGTCGGTGTCGGTCTGGAACCGCACCGTCTCGTCCGTGCCGTCGTCGTCGTACCCCTCGACGATCTGGGCGCTCTGAGCGATGCTCGCCGAGCCGTTGACGGTCGCGTAGTTCACCGAGAGCCCGTCAGCGAGCGCGTTCGGGAACTCCACGTAGTGCGTGTCGGTGTCGCCGTCGGCGCTGACGTTCGTGAGCGTCACCGCGACCTTCTGGTTGTTGACGGTCGTGCCGGGCGACACCCGTTCGGGGTCGGCCGCACCGCCGTCGATACCGACCGTGAGAACGTTGACCCTGACGGACTCGGTCTCGCCGCTGGCACCGTCGTGGCCCTCGTCGTCGACGGCCTTCCGAAGCGTGACGTCGTAGCTGCCGTCATCGCTCAGGGCGGTCGTCGCATCGTACGTGTAGGTGCTGTTGTGTCGGGTCTCGGTGAAGTCGCCCTCGGTGAGCGTCGTCACCGTCTCGCCGCTGCCGTCGGCGACATCGACGGCGATCTCCGCGAGGTGCTCGCTGGAGTTGAACGAGACGTTCACCTCCCGATCCGTCGGGTTCGACACCGCGTAGTCGGTGATCGAGGGGACCTCGCTCGTGGTGACCGTCGTCGCGTTCGTGACCTCCGCGGTGTCGCCGCCGCTGTCGACGACCCGGGCGTCGATCCCGTAGGTCGATTCGCCGGCGGGGTAGGTGACGCTGGCGTCGACCGTCAGGTCCAGGTCGGCGTCGCCGCCGCCGTCGCCGTCGCCGCTGGTCGCGAACTTCACCGTCTCGGTCACGCCGTCGTCGTCGTACCCCTCGACGAGTTCGGCGCTGGAGGTGATGCTCGTGGCGTTGGCGTTCGCGGAGTTCACAGAGAGGTTCCCGGCCAGCGCGTTCGGGAACTCCACGTAGTGCCAGTCGGTGTCGCCGTCCTGGCTCACGTTCGCCACCCGGACGGACACCTCCTGATTGTTCACCGTCTCGCCGGGGGTGACCAAGTCGGGATCCGCGGAGCCGTCAGCGATCGACATCGGGCCGGTGACGGTGACCTCGGTCGCACTCAGCTCGTCACTGATCGCGATGTCGCGAGCGCCCGCGGCGCTGAAGTCGGTGACGAACGAAACGGTCGTGCGCTCGCCGCTCGCGAGCGTCCCGTTGCGGTAGCGGACGACCGACCCGTCGATCCGCAGGGAGGCGTTGTACGTTTCGCTCCCGCTCGCCGTGTTTTCGACCGTCGCCGAGACGGTCAGGTCCTCGCCGACCTCGACCGTCGTGTTGTTGCCGTCGGCGACGCCGTCGTCAAACGTGAGGTTGCTGTACGTGACGTTCGGCGACGTGTCGATGTCCACGGTGTCGTGATACTCTTGCCACTGGTTGTCGCTCGTGTCGTGGAGCGTCAAGTTGGCGTCGAAGTCGTCGGACGGGTTCGTGACGTTGCCGACGACGACGCGGACGGAGTCACCGTCGCTCACGCTCCGGGAGTCTCCGAGCTTGAACCCCACAGTCCCTCCGGAGGAATCGAACTGAGTGAGATCGCCGGCGAACTCGTCGCCGTCGACGTACACCTGTACGTCCGACTCGCCGACGTCGCTCACGTCGGCCGGGGCGAGGTGGACATCGATGTGCTGCAGGGTGTCTTGGTTGTCCAACTCGACGTTTCCGTCCGCCGTGTACGTGACGTTGGACGCGCCCGCGTCGTCGTCGTCCGGGGCGATCGACGTGTTCGTCGCGGCCGCGGCGGTGCCGGCGAGGGCGACACTGCCGGCGACGACCGACGCGACCACGAGCGCCGAGAGCGCCAGCGCACGCCGCTTCGCTGGATCGCTACTCATCGATTATCTCCGCGGAGCGGCGGTTCGATTCGCCGGATCGGTCCGGGCTGTCGGACCACTCCGGGTGACGAGGCGCCGTCTCCGGCCGGGATGGTGTTGGTTCCTGGTCGTGCCCGCGACGCCAGTGTCCGTTCGCCGTATCGACGCGTCGGTCGAGTGGGCGGCTCATGATCGGTAGTCCTCTCTGATGCCGGCTCGGTACCGGAGCCTGGCACTGGACGGTGGTTGACTGAGAAGCCCAATCAGGGACGGACCTACACACTTCACGAAAAATCCGTCGAGACGCTCAGTAAAATCGCGAGACTGCAGCCGGATCCCACGGGCGGTTAGGCCGATATAGCGCGGGCGAACGGCGGCCAAGTCGCGACCTCAATGGGGCTCGACCCCGGGTCTCGTCGATGTCACCGCGACGCTCACGCGTCGTCCGTCGCCCCCGACCCGCGCAGGTCCCGCTCCGAGTACCGATCCCCGCGATCCGGGAGCGGGACCACGACCACGTCGTCGGCGCCGAGGACACCCAGCTCCGCCAGCCGATCGACCTTGGCCAGGCACGCACCACTCGACGGGCCGACGAGGAAGTCACCGTCGACCCGGAGGTGGTCGCGGACGAACGACCGGTCCCACTGGCCGGGGTCGACGATCCGGAGCCGCCGGTCCTCGTGTGCCCGGTAGAGCCGCCGTACGTACCGATAAGCCGTGTCAGTCGAGACGAACGACACCGTCTCGACGGCGCGCGGCTCGAACGTCCCCGGGACGTAGTGGCCCTGCGAGTGCATGTGTTTGAGCCCGGCGATGTCGTGCTCGTCGGTCGCCGGTTCGAACCCGTAGACGTCGACGCCCCGGTCGGCCAGCGCGCGGCTCACGCCGACGAGCGTGCCGCCCGTCCCCGCGCCGGCGACGAAGTGCGTGACGGCGCCGTCGGTCTGGCGCCAGATCTCGACGCCGGTCGTTCCGGCGTGGACGCCCGGGTTCGCCGGGTTCTCGTACTGGTCGAGGTAGCGGTACCGATCGGGGTCCGATCGGACCGTCTCCCGGCAGCGCTCGACGTACGCGTCGTAGCCGCGCTCGTCGTCGACGAACGTCGTCTCGGCGCCAGCGTCCTCGATCGCGGCGATCTTGCCCGCACCGGCGTCGTCGGGTAAGACGATCTCCACGTCGAGCCCGTATCTCCTGCCGAACCGCGCGACCGCCGCGCCGGTGTTCCCGCTCGACGCCTCGACGAGGGTCCGCCCGTCGAGCGGCTCCGGCGACGCCCGCGCCGCGTCGACCATCGCCTTCGCGATCCGGGTCTTGATCGACCCCCCGCCGTGCGGGAGCGTCGGCTGATTGAACCACTCGGCTTTCCCGTACACGGTCGGATCGACGTCCACCGCCAGTTCGACGAGGGGGGTCTCTCCGACGGCGTCGGGGTCTGCGGCGTTCGACATACCGGGCGTCCCGGTTCGATCGCCGAAAAACCCGAGCAAAATCGTCGCCTCTCCGTCTCGCGACGCTCCGACCGCGGCGATGTGAGCAGGGGACCCGCCCCGTTCGCGTCGGACGCTCGCGGCGACCGTCGGTTAGCCCCCCGTTTTAACCGGACGGCACCGAGACGGGCGGTGCATGAGCCCGACGATCGAGGTCAGCGAAGAGACGGTACGCGAGTTGGACTCCCACCGAGAGGACGGCGAGAGCTACGACGAACTCATCCAGGAGTTGGTGGCCATCTACGAGCAACAGGGGGCGTTCACCCAAGAGGGGTACTCCGAGTAGCGAACTCGATCGGTAACGGCCTTCGAACGAACCGCCGTCGAGCGGCGGAGAGACGGCGCTGGTCGTCGCATTAGGGTGTGCGGTTATGAGCGCTGCCCCGCCTGCTTCGCCCATGTTCGACACGGACCCGACTGAGGGACTGGTCGCCTGTGAGGAGTGCGGCGCGCCGCGCTCCGCGACGGATATCGGACTGAGCGAGACCGACTCGGCCATGAGCTGCGTCCGGTGCGGGAACGACTCGTTCACGGAACTCCGCGACCCCTCGGAGGAGTGAACCGAACGCCGGGAGACGCGATCCGCGTCGCGGGGAGGTCCGGATTTGGAGCCGGATACAAGGGGCCGGCCCGAGGAGAGCCGCCATGGATATCGGCCTGTTTGCGCCGCACGAACAGCATGGCCCGTCCCGGCTCGTCGACCTCGCCGAGCACGCCGAGCGGGCGGGCTTCGACTCGGTCTGGACGAGCGACCACTTCCACCCCTGGTGGCACTCCGGCGCGGAGTGCGGCGCGGCGTGGCCGTGGCTCGGTGCGGCGCTGGAACGCACCGACGCGGTTCGGATCGGAACCGGCGTGACCGCGCCGATCGCCCGCTACCACCCGGGGCTGATCGCGCAGGCGTCGGCGACGCTCGCGTCGATGTACCCCGGTCGGCACCACCTCACGCTCGCGACGGGCGAGGCGCTCAACGAGCGGCCGCTGGGGTTCGACTGGCCGCCGTACGCGGAGCGAAAGCGTCGGCTGATCGACGCCTGCGAGATCGTCGATCGCCTGTGGGACGGAGGGTTCCACGACTACGACGGCCGCTACTGGGACCTCGACACCGCGAGGCTCTACACGCTGCCCGAGCGGCGCCCGCCGCTCTTCGTCGCAGGCAACGGCCCCGAGACGACGACGGTCGCCGGCCGATACGCCGACGGCTTCCTCACGCTGGCCGACGTGGAGACCTACCGCGACGAACTGGTCCCCGCGCTTGAACGGGGGGCCACCGAGGCGGGGCGGGACCCCGACTCGATCAGGCGGATCAAGCAGGCGTCGGTCGCCTTCGCGACCGACCGCGACGCGGCGCTCGACGCCGCGGAGTTCTGGAGCGGCTCGCACGCCGTCGGCTTCGACGAGGACGTCCACGACCCCCGCGAGATCGAGTCGCGGGGGGAGTCGCTGTCCCGCGAGGAGCGGGCCGACTGGGGGCTGGTCACGACCGACCCGGCCGAGGTGCGGGCCCTGATCGACCGCCACGCGGCGGCCGGCTTCGATGAGGTCGAACTGCTGGTCACGTCCCCGGATCTCGGGGAGTTCGTCGACGCGATGAGCGAGACGGTCCTGGGCGACTGATCGCCGCGGGACTCCGCCGCCGCTACCCCTCGAAGTACGCCGTGAGCACGTCGAGCGGGCGGGTGTTGCGCGCGTCGTCGAACTCGCGCCGGCCCCGCCCCCGCGATGAGAAACCGGAGCCTCACTCCAGGATCTTGTACGCCTTCCTGACCTCGTCGAGGTCCGACATCTGGTCTTCGATGCGCGCACGCGTCTGCTCGGCCTCGCGCCTGAGGGCGTCGACGGTGTCCGCGGTGTCGGTGGCGTCGTTGTTCTTCAGGGCCGCGATTTTCGACGTGAGCGTGAAGTGACGCTGGAGCTCGTCGTCCAGGTCCGATCGGACCCGGAGTTCGTCGACGGCGTCGCGGAGTTGCGACTTCGTGACCGGCTTCCTGAGGTACTCGTCGCAGGGGAGCTCGGCGAGGTCGCTGCCGGGCTCGAGGCCGGTCAGCATCGCCTTCTGATCGTTGACGTCCCGCTTCTCCATGTTCTGGATCACCGTCATTCCCGAGAGGTCGGGGATCTGTCGGTCGAGGAGGACGATGTCGACCGACGAGTCGTACCAGGTGAGTCCGTCCGATCCCGAGTAGGCGGTCCGAACCTCGTACTCTGGTTCGAGCCAGACCGAGTAGGTGTCCGCCAGTTCTCTGTCGTCCTCTACCACGAGTACGGTCGGCTCATCACCGGAGCGTCGAGTCTGTGACATGGTTAGGTTGGGCGGCTGTCGCTGGGCGTCGTCTCTCGCGACGTGACCGGCTTCACCGGCGGGCCTCGCGTCGTTTCCGTTCGGCCACTCATCGTTTTCGTGCGACAACTCTGGTCTGAACAACCATTAAAGACGGACCAATTTCGGGGTCCGGAAACGAGACCGACGAGGCATTCCCCGAGAGTGACCGACCGCGTCGCGTACTCGGTCGTGTCGGCGGCCGACCCAGCCCGTTAGGCCCTGGCATTACCCAACTGACGCCGGTAGAACCGGCTGAAATGTACGAGGATAGAGTTACCGCGGGCAGGAGACTCGGCGAAGAGCTGGCCGGTCAGTACATCCGCCCGGACGTCGTCTTCGCGATACCGGCGGGCGGTATCAACGTCGCCCGGCCGATCTGCGAGCGGTTCGACGCCGAGCTGGGGCTGATGGTCCCCGAGCCGATCCGGACCTCGGCGACCGACGACCTCCCGGTCGCCGCCGTCACCGACACCGGCGTCACGTGGGTCGACGAGCGCGCGGTCGAGGCCTTCGACGTCGACGACGAGGCGTTCGCCGCTGAGAAGCAGCGGGCCTTCCGAGACGCGAGGACCAAGCGCGAGCAGTACGAGGCCGAGGTCGGGGACCCGTCGCCCTCGGGGACGGTCGCGATCGTCGGCGACGGGGTCATCGACGGCATGCGGATGAACGCCTGCGTCTCGGCGGTTAGTCAGGTCGACGACGCCAGCGCCGTCGCGGCGGCGCCGATCGGGACGACCGACGCCGCCGCCGCCCTCCGCGCCGAGTGCGACGAGGTGGTGTTCAACCGGACGGTCTCCGGCAGCGAGGTTCTGGGCCGGTACTACGAAGCGTTCGGCGGGAGGACAGACCTGCCGGATTCGCAGCCGTAGGACGGTGGGACTCGCGCTGGCGCGGCGGTCACTTCGGTCCGCGATCCGCGGAGTGTATCGACGCGGAGGGAAGACAATAGGTCCCGCCTTGAGGGGGCCTCGGTCGGAACTCCCGTTCCGGTTTGTTCCGCGCAAACCGGTGATCCCACATGGATTACGACAGTTTCATCGGCGAAGTACAGCACAGACTCGAACTGAGTTCGAGCGGCGAGGCGGTCAGGGCGACCCGCGCCGTGTTGACGACGCTCGGGGAACGGCTCGGATCGGGTGAGGCGGCCGATCTCGCGGCCCAGCTCCCGATGGAGATCGATCGCTTCCTCACCGAGCCCCGTTCGGGCCAGCAGTTCACCTACGACGAGTTCGTCGACCGGGTCGCGGAGGAGGCACACGTCGGCGAGAGCGAGGCCGCGTTCTACGCGCAGGCCGTCGTGTCGCTGGTCTGTTCGATAGCCCACGACAGCGAGGTACGGGACGTTCGGACCCAGCTCCCGGACGAGTTCTCGGCCCTCTTCGAACTGGCGGACGCCGACGTCGCTCCCTGGTAACTCACTCGGGGAGGGGTTCCCGGGGTCCTGAGATCGACCGCCGAGCGCCGGGGGTTCGGCGTCGAGAAGCGGGGATTCCGCCCCCAACGAAGGCACACAGGGGCGTTCCGGCCCCCGATAGGCCGTGTCTTTTTCCCGAGCGTCGGGAGAGTCGTCCTATGGGCGAACCCGAACAGAACAGCGGTCTGCCCGTCGATCACGAGGAGTCGCGCGCAGAGCACGTCGAGTCGATTCTGGCGGAGACGGAGTGTCTCGCGGACGACGCCCACAAGTACCCGATGCGACGAGAGGAGCTGGCGACGGAGTACGCGGACCGCGTGATGGACCTGCCGAACGAGACGGAGTCGCTCGGCAGCGTCTTCGACAGGCTCGTCGACGAGCGGTACGACAGTCCGATGGAGGCCCGCGAGGCCGTCCTCAACGAGCTCACCGGCGAGGAACACGAGCTGCGCGAGTACAACGACGAGCGCGAACTCGAACGGCTCGCGGAGGACACCCACGCGGTCGGGTCGCTGCAAGACGACGACCGGGGGGAGTAACGATGGCACGGCTCGATCCGCGTCGGTCGTTCCGCGGCCCGTCCGAGGCGACCCCCGCCGTCGAATCGGTGAACAGACACGCTCGCGCGGTGAGCGATCCCCGGGACCTCGACCCCCTCGTCGACCGTCTCGCGGACGCCGACTGCGTCCTCCTGGGTGAGGCCTCGCACGGCACGTCGGAGTACTACCGCTGGCGTGCGGAGCTCACGGCGAAGCTGCTCCGCGATCACGGCTTCTCGTTCGTCGCCGTCGAGGGCGACTGGCCGAGCTGTTACGAGGTCAACCGCTACGTCAAGGACCTGCCGGACTCCCGCGACGGGGCTCGCGAGGCGGTCGACACCTTCGGTCGGTGGCCCACCTGGATGTGGGCCAACTGGGAGACGATCGGCTTCCTCCGGTGGCTCCGAACGCACAACGACGGGCTCCCCGACGGCGAACAGGCGGGCTTCTACGGGCTGGACGTGTACAGCCTCTACGAGTCGCTTCAGGCGGTCGTCGACTACCTCGACGAGGTCGATCCCGAGGCCGCCGCGGACGCTCGCGAGGCCTCCCGG
>Ga0207756_100144_pt1 | contig 54394 bp, 44 predicted proteins | sample A23M1SouthBayCA_FD_187748 | JGI IMG/M metagenome (GOLD analysis project Ga0207756, IMG submission 187748) | Aerobic enrichment media microbial communities from Eden Landing Ponds, California, USA - A23 M1 (3) (SPAdes) | ecosystem: Environmental > Aquatic > Marine > Unclassified | place...
AAATGGGAAAAACATTTCCATTCTTTGGATAGATCTTTTCTCCAGTTTCTGGATGCACGTAATAAGCCCGAAAGATGAGTTTCTTTCCAGGCTCATGCTCAGAATCTTTGGAATCTTCCATGATTGGACCTCCAAACATTTTACAAGTTTGTTGTTGCAACAAAGCACAAGCCTGTTTATAATTGCCAATAGACAAAAGGCGTTAGCAGGCTTAAGTGCTTTGCGAGCGCTAATTATATAAGTACTTGGGGCGCTAGTTCCCAAGTTACTATCCTTGCCTAAAGGAGTTTTTCAGCCCGTTTGATGTACCAGCATCGAACGGGCTTTTCTTTTATCCACTACAATATAAAGGACTGTTACTTTGGAGCAAGTCAAAAAGGCTAAAACTTTTCCACAATTTTCCCAAGTTATCCACATTTCTTTATTAAATATTGTGGATTAAATAGCTAATTTTAGGTAAATAACTAATTTTATCGGTGGTATGACACCACGGTGTCATATTTATCCACATAATTTAGCTACTTAAAAATATTTACCTAATAATAAAACCATGGATATTTACATTGCCTCAAAAGAAGAGCTTACCGAAACTATCCAACAAGCCCTAAATGAATTGTTTGAACAAGAGCTCCCCTCGTTACTTAGAAAGGCAGCAAGAAAAGAATGGATAAATACAAATGAATTGATGGAACTGACAGGTTGGTCTCGGAGAACAATTCAATACTTGCGTGATAAACAGCGTATCCCATTTAGCCAAGAAGGACGGAGAATACTTTATCCGATGAAAGGTGTTGAAGCCTATCTGAGGTCCAATTTAATTCAGCCAAGAGATGTATAGAATACAAAAAGCCCGCCCTTCCGGGCAGGCTCAATGTAACTCTCTCTTGATATTTTCAACGGCTTATCTGGTAGTAAGACCATTGCGGCAGGCAATCCTTACAATGTTTTTTATTTCATGTTCTAATTACATGTAGTAATACAGAAGCAATATTTTACCTGTCACTACTGGCGAAGGCTTGTTATACTCAGGATTCACAGGATAGTCTCACTTGCAAGTAATCTCAGTTTATGAATACTTGGTTTGTTTATATGATACGCTGTACCGACGGTAGCTTATATACCGGTAGTACAAACCATGTAATCCGTCGTTGGTATCAGCACAGGCAAGGAAAAGGTGCCAAATACCTACAAGCCCGTGATCCCAGAGCCGTCGTGTTTGTAGAAGAGCATCCAGACCGCTCCGAGGCCTGCAAGCGTGAATATCAGATCAAGCAACTTTCTAAACAAGAAAAGGAATCCCTGATTATAGAGGTCCTCTAACTATAATATTCTCGAAGTAACCTATAAGTCTGCAATTGTTCTAGTGTCTCCTTGTGCAATATTAAATATGTCCATAAAGCCATGGCCTGCTGCTCGTTAAGTCGTCCCTGAAGGTAATGAGTGATTTGTTTTATTTTCATAACTAAATTACTTCTTCATCATGCTGTTTACAGGTAAGACCTCCATGACCCCAAATCCTTACACATAAAATATGTTATGTTTATTGGATAGGGAAAAAGGAAAACACATAATAACATAATAAGCCTAGTAACCATCCCGGAACTCTTTATTCGAGCATTTGCAATATTATCTGTACAATCTATATTGATAAATTCATATGTATAAGACTAGGTTAGGCCAACTATATTAAACTCTAAACCATTTATGGTAGAAAAGAGAGTTCACAGCTTTACTGATCTTCACAACGCAATCTCTAAATATCGAAAAGACAATAGGTGGATATTTCGAGGTCAAAGTAATGTAGAATGGCAACTTATTCCTAAAGCAGGTAGAGAACCCTTTAAAAATTTTAGTGAAGAATCGATTTTTAGACCTTGGCAAAGAAAAGCACATTCCTTTATAGAAAAAATTCCAGAAAATGATTTAGATTGGCTCGCTTTAGCACAACATCACGGACTAGCTACAAGATTACTAGACTGGACTTATAATCCTCTAGCTGCTTGTTATTTTGCAATTAGTGATGAGATCAATCAAGATTCTGTCCTGTATGCCTATCTTTCTAAGTTTAGAGTAGAAAAAGAAATTGATAATCCATTTGACTTTTCTGGCATACGACTTGTGAAACCTAAAGGTATTGCTTCTAGAATAATGAATCAGTCTGGTCTTTTTACAATCCATGGGCCAGCAGATTTAGATCTTCTAAAGCATCCAAAGAGTGATGGAAAGATTGAAAAGATCATCATTGATAAAGCATATAAACGAGAATGTCTCTTCGAATTATCACACTATGGCTATAATGAATTAACTTTATTCCCTGATTTAGATGGATTATCACGCCATGTTAATTGGCACGTTTCAAATAGGAAATATTGGAGAGGTCAATCAGCAGAAATAAATTAGTTGGCCTAACCCCTTTAAAAAGGAAAATATCAAACGGATACTCCTCACCTAGTTACTTATTTCATCATTCCTATAAATCCTTATTCCAAACCTGTAGCTGGCAACCGGTGTCGTTGATACAATTAATTTATTCGAGTTCTTTAGGATTTTTATAGAAATACTATATACTATTGGTCTACTGGTAGCGTTCGACCCCTAACCTCCTGATCCGTAATCTATGCGATATATTCTTGAGCGTGTAATAGACTGCGATTTTGGGATTCCATGTAGTACTATTTGTAGTACCAAAGGGGAATAGAGGGAAACGGTTTCCCGATTATCTTACTATTTACTAATGTATGAATACTGGACTTAGTCCCAACAAATTTTCAGAAAATTATTCCAATATTTATGGGCAAGTATTGGGTACGACGGCTCTCGAAAAAAGCGGTTGTGTATTTAATTTCTACAAATGCCGATACCTTTCTGCCAACGAGGTAATTGATCCCAATAGCTGAATTTGCCCCAAATGTTGCTTCAGAATCGGAGTCAACAGTGAATGTATTTGTAGAAGTAGTCACATCTACATCACTTCGAACGGAGCGAAAAAACCTCCTCCTATTTTGAAATATGGTGTGATTCTGTTATCAAAGGTTTCATAGTTAAAAATCACATTCCCCATTATAGTCCCTATTTCTGAGCCCCACCATCAAGGCTTGTATTAGAATTTAAGTTTAAGTCGCTTCTAAAACCTGACTCGTCGAATGCAAAGCGATGGTAGGATCCATAGAGTTGCAGAGTTACTCTTGGATTAATTTTATAGCCAACACCCATTCCTCCACCAGGTCCTATATGCCAACCGCGATTAAATCCATCCGGGCTAACAGGTACAGCTATACCTGTATTAATTGAGATTTGTATTCTATTCCCATTTTGAGTTTGCGCCACTGACACCTGTGATTGAAATGCCAGCAAGAATATGAGGAGTATGCAACATTTTATTGATTTCATTACTTACTTAGTTTAACGGCAAGATGAAATAATTTATACGATAAAATATTTATTTTGTTCAGTATATACTAAATATATTCTTATATTTTTAGTCTTACAGAATCCAATTAGCCTAAATACCTATATTTTATGTCTGCAGACGACACGTATAAACAGAAAAAGCAATTTGTCGAAGAAGTAAGCTTACTTATTGAGGAAAGCGGGAAACCACGGATTTCCGGCCAAATAATGGGGTGGCTTATGGTATGTGACCCACCTGAGCAATCATTTTCTGATTTAGTAGAGCACCTCGAAGTCAGCAAGGGATCCGTCAGCAATATGACTCGTATGCTAGTACAATCGGGACTCATTGAAAAAGTGCGGCTACCAGGCGAACGACAAATACACTTCAGGATCAAAGAAGGTGCATGGGTAGATGTGCTGGAAAAGGAACTTGAGTCTATCAATTCCTTGAAAAACATTTCGGACAAGGGGCTAAAGATTTTGAAAAAGGAGCCAGGTACTGATAAATCTCGTCTTAAGGAGATGAATAAGTTTTACAAATTTGCAGAAAAAAATCTGCCACGTCTCATCGAAGAATATAAAGAAGAACATTTTGATCAGGTTTGAGCAAAAAGGTATCCATGTAAGGAGTTTAATGCTAACTACTTATATACAAAGCTCCCAGATATCACTCACCCTTAGACCAATTTTCTCACACCAATTTTGTATCCCTTGTTTGTTATCAGGTTCTGTTACAATAATTAAATGGGAGGAATTCATGATACTCTTAGATATCGCCACCAGATCCCTTTTCATTGTGCCAAGGTGAGAAGTATCGTTTGTGGCAAAAGAAAAGATGAATTTTTGATTATTTTTTCTTGCTGTCACAAAATTAGTGTCAGCCGTTGAAAGTGATAGCATGCCTTTCTTAACAAAGTGATATCTATTTCTTACAGAAATATGTGAATATGCCTGCTCATCTAGCTTGGTAATAAGCCTTCGTAGCTTACGGTTACGATTATAGGTTCCAGTTGTTTGCATAGAGAATATATATTTATCAGAAATTGCTAAAAGTAACACCTATACGTTATTAAAATATATAAAATTTGTTTATTATTCACTAAACATTATAAACAAAGTATAACATCTTGTCTGTACCTTCAACCTGTAGTTGGATTCTTGTCATATGCCTCGGAATGTGGCTATTCCTTCCTGCTGATGGAAATAGCACAACAGTAATGGAACAGAAAAGTCCAGCTGTTGCTGATACTACGACTTCAGATAAGAATAATCCCAACCGCTTCCCTTATGCATCGAGTCGTACGTTTGGTGAACATCTGTTAGCACTGCCTTCATACTTGCTGCACTGGACTAGCAGGCCCATAGGATATGGAGTTAAGTTCGTGGAACGTGAATTTCCGGAACTCTTTGAATTGAAAGTGCCTAATTCCGGGATTGCCCCCTATTTCGAAACCGGAAGTAAAAATGCGAAAATAGCATATGGTGTAATTGCCTATCACAAAAACTTTTTAAGCCCGGGTAATGAACTGCGATTTCATGGTCTCTTTGGATCTGAGAGCTATAACTCGTTTGAGCTAGACTATGGAATATCAACGTTTTTGGCTGGAGCTTTAGAAATTGATGCTACATACGCCAATAACCCGGAACAATCGCTGTACGGTAACAACAATTCGAGCCTGGAAGAAAAGCAATTATTTTCAGCTGAAGAGCTTGAGGGATCGCTGACCTATAAGCAGCAGATCAACTCTATTGTGGGGTTACGCCTCAACAGTTCATTCAAGAAATTTACGATTGACCAAGGGGGGGACGACCGTCCCGGCGGGCCTATTGCAAATGACATGCTGGGTACCACCTCCTTGGTTACTATTGGCGGTTCCGCCAGCTATGACTTTACAAAGGGGAACCCTCGTACCTATTTGGGACCTCGTATAGCTGCCGGCCTCGACTGGAGCCAGTCAATAAATAATACAGACTTCAGCTTCTTGACTTATACAATTGAGTGGGATCAATTTTTGCCCATTTTCTTCCTACCCAAAACAAGGCGACTTGCTTTTAAAAGTCGGTTGCAAAAAGTAGAACCATTGAAAAATAGTGGAGTTCCATTTTTTGAATATCCAACTCTGGGAAGCAATCAGGATCTGCGCGGGTTTACGGGCAATCGATTTCGAGATGACGGTTCGCTTCTGCTAACGCTCGAATACCGGTATCCCATCTGGGATTTTGCAGACGTCGTTTTATTTGTTGATGAAGGACAAGTATTCGACTCGTATTCTGATATCAATATTAACGATTTTCATGCCGATTACGGCTTTGGATTCCACATCATTTCCGGTGGTGGGTTTGCCTTCAGAACCGAGTTTGCTTTCAGTAAGGAAACCTCGCGATTTATTTTATCCGTAACGCCAAATATTTAGTTGACTCTATATTCGACTACCATTGAAGAATCACATGAACAAACTCTTGAAAATACTCGGTATCTGGGCGATAATACTTTTATTTTTGGGATGCGCGGGCAGCCGGCCATACACATTGGGATCTGTCAAGACCTTTGATCCCGACACCTCCGCCATACCCGAACCCGATGAAAAAGAGCAGTACCAGTACTGGGACCGCATTGACAATACTACCTTCCATCAGCTTGAAAAACCCCTAGACCTTAATCGAACATTCCGATTTGCCGGCCGCATGTTGGGAGTCGCCGGTGACCGCCAGGCCGACAACGTGAATCACCTGGATCAAGTGCCGGAATCCAGCTGGTACAGCTACCGGCATTATCATAATCCCATGACGCCGAAAGAGCTGGCAAGGGGGCCAAACACCGTGCAACCGGATACGGCAGGGGAGTGGACCATTTTTCGGGGAAAGCTGGAGGGAGCAAACTCAGGCTTTTTTATTGAAGACGCCAACGGCAACCGCTTTCTGATAAAATTTGATGGTTATAAGTACCCGGAACTGACTACGGCTGCAGAAGTTATCAGCACAAAAATATTTTATGGAGCAGGCTACTACGTCCCGGAGTCCACGATAACTTATTTTGATCCCGAAAATGTAAGGATTGGAGAGGGCGTTAAAGTCAGTGTTGATGGAGAAATGCGGCCGATGACCTGGCAGGATTATTTAGACATTATAAAAAAGCGGCCTCGTAACAAGGATGGAAAAATCCGGGTCCTTGCAAGCAAATTCGTGGACGGGCGTCCGGTAGGGCCCTGGGGCTTCGAGGGAACACGGAATGACGACCCCAATGATCGGGTACTGCACGAGCACCGGCGGGAACTGAGAGGCATGCGTGTTATCAGTTCCTGGTTAAATGATACCGACCGCAGAGATGCCAACACGATGTCGGTTTATACCTCGGAGAGCTATATCAAACACCTCGTTCAGGATTTTGGCAACACGCTGGGTGCCAACGGCACAAGTATCCACACCCCTATTTATGGCCAGGCATATCTTATTGATCCTCGCTATATGGCCCTTTCGGCGGTGGCTTTGGGCGGTTACGTGCGCCCCTGGGAGCAAGTTGAGCCGGAGGTTCGCTATCCGGCCGTGGGCTATTTTAAAGCTGAACCGTTCCAGCCAGGCCACTGGGTGCCTGTCCATCCGCTGCCGGCATTCGAAAATATGACGCTGCGCGATGCATTCTGGGGAGCAAAAATTGTAATGAGTTTCAGTAACGAGGATATCCGGGCTATGGTGGAAACCGGACAAATATCTAGTCCGAAAGCGGAAGAATATTTAGTGCAAATCCTGATAGACAGACGTGATAACATTGGTCGCTACTGGTTTCGACGCATTAATCCTGTTGCCAAATTCCATGCACGTATTGACAACCAAAAACTGGTTCTCCAATTTGATGATTTGGGAGTTACGGGCAACGTTTTTTCTTCGTCGAGCTCCCATTATAGGTATAACGTATTACATGCAAACAAGGTATTACAAAAGGGGGAGAGGGTAAACGATTCGGCAATCGAAATTCCGCTACAGATGGTTCCTGAAAAGAATAGGAAAGCTCCGTTGGTTGTACAGATTCAGATTACAACGAACAGGCCAGGATCGGATATCATCGCCAAAGAAACGCGGGTATTTGTTGCGCTTGAAGACGAAGGACCACGAATCGTAGGTGTTGAAAGAGAAGAATAATTCATAATCTATTCCCGATGCAAACTCCTGGCTTTTTACGGCAGCTACAACAGCAGTTTTTCGATATCCGAAAGAACGAATGGCCGCGGGCGTTGGCATTATCTTTTTCCTCTGCTTCGCTGTATTTGGTGATGCGTTTATCGACCAAGCTGAGGACGACGGCATTTGCAATCACGCATGTCACAATAATCAGCCCGATCCAGACCGACCGTATGAGGTGGCCAGTTATGGTTTCGTACATCTCCCTCCCGAAGAATGCGTAACTGCACAAGAAAAGCGCCACCAGCCATACGACAACCAGCAGCGTGCGGCGGATAGTGCGAATGTAACGGGGCAGTGTTTCGGTTTCTCGAAGGTACCGCTGTTCATAAAAGCGGGCCGACCGGTTGATCAAAAAATGAAGAAGAAAGCTGGCGCCGATCACCGAAGCCAGCCAGATGAGTGCCGTGGTATTCATTTTGTACTATATGGCTGTATTATAAATTTATGAGGGTTTTGCAAAAAATACTATGTCATCCTGAATTCGTTTCAGGATCATGTTTTAAGAAGTTATCGGGCAGTATAGATTCTGAAACAAGTCCAGAATGACACCCTTATTTAGTTTTGCAAAGCCCCCTTTATGTTATTCCTGCACCCACCGCCGGGCGGTTTCTTTTTCATCAAACGGAAAGGCTTTAACCTCTACCTTGGTGAGCACATCACCCAGATTTGAGCCTTTCTGCAGCCATTTTTTATCGGTTATAAGGGCCTCTTTCTCGAAGCGGTCGAAGTTGTCGATCGCAAATTTGAGATCTTTGAAAAAGGCTTCGGCCGAAAATCCTTCAAAAGAGGTTAATTCGATGTACATGCTCACTTTCTCATGATTTTGCATCTTTTTTTCCATCAGGGCCGTAAGGGCGTCAAATTCCTGTCCGGTAATTTTGCCATCTACATTAATTCCTACTACGTGGTCTGCGTCTATGTCGATAAAAGTTAACATAAGAAAATATCTTATTTCGTATTGTTACTTAATCCACTCCATAGCATCCCTTTTATGATGGAGTGAAAACGTTTTTAAGCTCAAACCGTTTTTAGCTCGTTCGTTAAATGCATTTCAGTTCTTCAAACACCAGAAGTCTGAAATCAGGGCCAAACGTTCGAGCCGGTGCCCGCTTTTAAGACCGACTTTCAGTTCATCGATGAGGGAAGAAAGCGTAACCCCCATGAGAGAAACAATCTCGATATACAGGTGAGGCATAGCATGATTCTGCAGCCTTCGTTCAATTATAGTAGTTACCGCTTTAAACTCCTGCATTGAAATTTTGCCGTCAATTCTGATGCCTATTATATTGTCTGTATCAGTATTAATAAATGCGAGCATAATAGCAGGTTGTCTTTTCAGTATGTTTAATATAAGCTAAACAAAATAAAAATATCAGCGCCAGTTGTTTTTATTCTTTTTCTTCTGATAGTTGAACAAGAAGTAATTTCATGCATTTACGGCTGAGAATATAATATTTTGCGAAATACAACCTTTCCCTTCGGTCGATTATCGTCAGGTATCCAAAACGAGAGCACCGTCTTATGTTGCCAGATATCGATGCGGGCAAATCCCTTATGCTGATAGGCAAAACCGGCCGACTTTCCCCGCCGTACGTAATCCTTGACTGTTCCGCTGCCACTTATTATATAGTGCTGGTCGTTTATATGATGATATTGCATACTGTGATCATGCCCGGAGGTGTAGGTCAGGTTGGGGGCTTGCTCAAATATACGAGTCAGTTGTTCCTGGAGCTGCCTGTATTGTTTGCCGGTTATATCCTGATGAAAGCCCACTGTTTTGCGGTACAATGGAAGTATAGAGCCAAATCCGGGCAGCGGCACATACAGTGCCGGGTGAATCTCTTGCAAGGGAAACAGGTGTTTTTTCCATGAGAAATATCCTCCGTGATTTCCGTTGCTGTACATGGGATGGTGACCTACCACAAATATTTGACGGTCTTTGTGTTGGGTGACCAATGAGTCTACGGCCTGCACAACTGTTTCTTTGCTTCCGGGTTCACATTCTTGAAGACCCGGCTTTTGGTGCCCGTATAACCACCATTCCGTATCCAAAATGAGCAATACGCTGGAGGAGCCGAGCTGTACTTCAACAGGCCCCGGGCACCCATTGTTGGGGAGAAAAAAGGCATTTCCTGTTGCCGCCGACTCAATATAAGCTTCCTGACGTTGTATAGCCTGCAGCCCGTTTTTACGGCCGTTGTTCCAGTCGTGATTGCCCGGAATAAAAATAGCTTTGCCCTTGTAATTCTGGAAAACTTGCAGCTGTGTGTTTATACGTCGCTCAGATTGGGCCCTTTTGGGATGCCCTTGGGGGCGCAAGCCGTTGTTATAAATATTATCTCCCAGAAAAATTACGGCGGATTGCTCACCGGCTTTATTCAGTTGGTACTGTAAAATTTGAAGGGATGGCTCCAGCGGATCTGCCAAAGGAGCTCCGGTATCCCCGATAAAAAAGAGCGTAAAGTTAGTACTGTCGGCGTTGATCTTATTCGAGGTGGCTTTCGGTTGATCTCCGTCATTTTGGTAGTATGGAGTGCTAGCCCCGCATGCCGCGAGATAAACCGAGATAACGATCAAACAAAGTTTGGGGAGCAATCGAAGAGCTAATTTCCGGTAATATTTATACCAACTTTCTGTTTCAAATGAAAGCATCAAATATGGGTTATAGTTTTCAAATAGGGGCGAATAAGTTGTGAGATTTTTAATCTATCGTCTTTATATGTTGATTGAGTTGAGGATGGGAAAGGCTACGCAAGTATTCTTTAGCTTCGTTGAGCGTATAAATAGAAGAATCCAAATTTTGAATACTGGAATCCTCGGTTTGTATAGACTCTAAAAGTGGAAGCAGTTCCTGTTTTAAATCCCAGCTAATGATATTTTCAACAAACTCAATTGAATCTGCTCGTAAGGCTTTGTTTTCACTATCTATACCTTTGTACGCATTGTAAATATCCTCTGAATTATACAACAGTCCCAATAACCTAAATATATTCTCCAGGGCTTGTTCAATTTCTTCTGAGAGCAGCTTATAGAAGCGCATTGCGTCACTGCTTATACTGTGATGATTTAACAATTTTAGGCTCTTTGTAAGATTTACATACCGATCTTTTTCAGTCAGGATCGATTGTTGTAAAGAACTCTTATCTACTGATATATCACTGTTGTTATTCTGTATCTTATTCAGAGCCCTTATAACAGCATGTCTTACGCTTATTTTACATCGGTCCATACTGATCTGAAGGACATCGAAAGCCACCTGTGAACCATTAATGGTTAAGATTGGTGGAATTGAAAGTTGTACTGATTCTGGTAACTGATCATCAGTGAGATAGTCAAAAAGAGTGCCTAAAATTCTCTCACCATATAATGACAAGGCTTGTTGTGCATGATTCTTAAATGTTTCATCTTCCAAAAAAGTAAGCAGTTTGGGAACAAAGATTCGATCACCGGATTGTCCGGCACTGATGATCGCCTTTTTTACCACGGGAGGGGTACTCTCGTGCAGTAGTGTTTCCAAAAGAGGTTTCCTCGTCTCGTTATATACTTTCCCCAACACACGAGCCGTCTCATATTTCAATTCTTTTTGTGATTCACCCTGGTACAAAACGGCCTGTTCAAGTATTTCGGTTGTTAATATGGAACGTTCATGCTCCCCGCCGTCTTTCGCGATAAGACCCAAAGCTGCAGCTCTTATTTTGGCATCTTGGTGATAGAGGCCCTCCTCAAGAATTTCTAACTTACTGGCTTCATATTTCTGAGGGTCGTAAAAGTGATACACATAGCGGGCGGCCTCCAGACGGACTTTTGGATCCGGATCTTCGAGCAGTTCTGCCACCTCTTCTATGTAGCCATCGATCTTTTGACTTCTAAACACCTTCAAGCATTGAATTCTGATGGAATCATTAGGATGTTCAAGCAGTTGCAGCAATGTTTCTTCGGGAACTTGTTTTATTTCATTGTTAGCCTCGATCTCTTTTAGAGAAGTTAGGATCTTTGAGATATCCTCACTTTGCAAATAGTTAAACAAATACTGCAGGCTAAAGTCGGAATCACTTTTTTGATTTTGAGATGTAGAAGCGCCTACTTTTTCTTCAAGAGAGTTGCGAAATTCATTGATGTATGATTGCTTGATCCAGAGGGCAAGTATAAGCCAAATAATAATCAAGCCTGCAACAACAATGGCAAGCTGTTGAACGGTAAACGAAAAAACGAGCGTTAACAAAAGTAGCATCAAGCCTGCCATCCCCTGTGCTCCGTGATCTACAAAAAGGTCAATAAACACTTTGGTCCGCTTTTTAAGGTTGAGATCTACCGGTAAAAAAAGGAGTTCTCGTCCGGTACGGTCTACAGAATGCTTCAAGCTTTGTTCAGCTCCTCTCAACATGGTGGCGGCAACGAGTCCAGGCCAAACAAGCAACCCAACTGACCCCAACAGTAGGAGGCTTGGTAGAATGGCTACTGCTCCTCCAACACCCTGCCACTTGATGAACTTTGGGGCCAAAAAGGATTGTATCAGAAGGGCAATAATACTTACTCGGCCATAAAACTGTCCCATAAATGCGGTAAGACTACTATTGGTCGTATAGGTTTGGGAGGCAATCGTTTTAAATTGGTAATCGATGATGGTAGTGGCAATTACCGAAAGGGCAATAATCCCCATAATGAGTAGTAGGTGTTTGGAACGCATAACCTGTTGAAATAGCGAGAATGACAGGGCCGATTTTTTTGTGACTTTCTCTTCACGAACCATGGCCTCAGTGTTCTCTGAGCTGTTGGCTTGTAGACGAACAATTTGAACAATGCCCATTGTTGACAAAAGAACGGCAGCTCCTATTAGCAGAAGGTTTTGAGGGACCACACCAAGTACATTTACCAAAAAACCAGTAATTTCTCCACCGGTGATCGATCCCAGAATGGCCCCTGCACTAAGTAACGTAAAAATTCTTTTGGCTTGGGTTGAAGTAAATATGGCATTGGCAACCAGCCAGAATTGCGAGGTTATTAGCACACTATATATGCTTACCCAAATATAAAGCACATAGTACACAATGCTTGAATCGAACTGAAGCAGCCACCACATAATTATCAGGTTTACAACCAAGAACAAGGTGACAGAATGTACCAGCCATCCCAAAATCATTTTTTTAGATAATTTGGAATAAGCCAGAGAAATGGGAATAACGGCACCGGCGGTAAGGATAAACACCCAGGGTAACTGCTGGAACCCCATTTCTGTTAAGAAAAGACTGTCTCGAACTGGTTTCAATAGATAAAGGATATTCAACAGCAAAAAATTATATAGAAACATCAGTCCGGCAGTTTTAGCCTCATCCGGTTTTATATTGAGGATTGCTGATATTTTTTTTCTAATCTGTATGTTAGTCATCCTAAAAACGGGTAGCTGGAAAATTATTAGCTGCTGTTACGTTACATCAAAAATACTTCATCATTTAATAAAAGCCGCACCTGTCAAAGTGCGGCTTTTCATCAAGAGAGACGATAGTTGGGTTGACTATCGTTTTAGGGATATGTCAGTAGGTACTGACTGTTCGGGGTACAAAATACAATGAAATTCATTATGTTCATTATATAATAAACAAAATGAATTATTATTCCAATCTTATTTTTTGCAATAAATGTGGACTTGATTCAAAACGGAATAGCCGAACGCAGGCCAAAGTAAAATTGTGGAGAGTCTGAATTGGTTAAGGCTTTTGCAAAGCCCATTGAATAACTAAATGCAAAATCGTCACTAAGCCGAAACACCCTTTTAATTTCTACTCCAGTACTAAATCGGTGTTCGGTAAAATCGGTTTTGCCTCGTTGGCGTGCATCCCACAAAATACCACCCTCCGTAAATACAGCAAGAGATGTTCGTGCCGGTGGTATGAAACCCAGCAGACGTTTGGTAGAGTTGAGCCTTAAAGGGATGCGATACTCTAAGGTTCCGGTTACTAATTTATCTCCCAATACGGTTGCATCATATCCTCTAATTCGTTGATCTACACCGGGTGATTCTTCTCCCAAAAATTCAGGTAATCCAAAGTTCGGGCTTGAACTTTCAGTTAGACCGATATAATCACGCCCAACCGATTCTCCACTTTGTAATATTCCCCGACCGTTTAAATATATGGTATGGCTATTTCCCAAGGGGAAAATTTTATATCCCGTTAGGTCTAACCGGACAAATCGGGAGCCAGATCCGAGTAGTTTGTCAGAAGCCGTAAAAAGGGCACGAGCCCCCGCTCCGTCAATGGGGTGGATTACATTATGGCGATAGGGTTCGTAATTTCGCCACGCTAATCCCAGTCGCAAATCGATCTGTGAGTCATCGGTATTTTTAAAGGCAAGCTCCGGGTGGTGGCGGGCAAGTGAAGAGTCTGAATAATAATCAAAACTCATATGCCGAACCATAGCCCCGAAATACCAATCTGTTGTGAGTGAGCTCCAGGATGGGATACGCCATAACGACTTAACGCTTACAACATCTGACGTTTGGGTTTCCAGAGATTTGCCGAACCATTCTGACGCAGCTGGCAGGTGTGTCCAGTTCACCTGCAACTGTGGTCTGAACATATTGTTCGTATAGGAGGCAAAAAAAGAAGATTTCTTAAAGAACGAAGGGGCCGAAAAGGTTCCCCCAACTGTTAATTCGTGGGTTCTCATTGGCTCTATAAAGCGTATGATACCAAACAGCCCATAACCTCCCGGATTTAGATAGTAGGGCAGCAAAAATGCTCGGTCAAAGCGGGTATTGGTTATGCTGTTATACTCGTACAATGTATTACTTTGGGAGTTGGATGAGTTACTTGCGGCCGAAAGCGTTGATTTATCGTTTGTATTTATACCTTGTGATACCGATGTATCTATGTTATCCAGACCCTGTTTATCCACGTTGAAACCAAGAATACTAAACCCTTTTTGGGATAGATAACTTCGTGCTACGAGCATTTTGTCTCTTTCGGGTAGCTCTATGGCCTCCAATAGATCAATGCCTGTATAGGATTGGGTTAGCGGAGTTATTTGACGCAGACTGGAACCAGTAAAGGTTGCTCTGAAGATGTTGGTGATACCGTTAGCAATGCCGTTGAAATAAACGGTATGGCCATTCCCCCCCCATTGGCCATTGACCGATGTTTGGGTTTTTATACCCAAATCTGTAATTGAATTCGACGTAATATTATAAGTCGCTAACCGGTATTCTTGACCATCAGTAGAATATGAGATGAGCAGTATTGGTTTGCTTGGGTGCCAATCGAGATAGCCAATAGTCATCTGAGAATCAAAGGCCTTTAAGAATCTATTTGACTCCAAGGGGAGGTTTCGTAGATAAATAGAGTCTTGGCCGTCTTTCTTAGAAACGTAAGCAATCTGGTTGCCATCAGGCGAAAAAGTAGGCAGTAGTGCGTGCTTTTGATCCGTAAGTTGGTGTATGTTGGAATTTTGGATATTAGTAATAAACAGTTCATTGTGGTAGTTGCCATGGTCGCCAAAAATCCTTTTGGAATATACCAGCTGATCTTCTGTAGGGCTCCAGGTCATTTTGGGATGGAAAATACCTTTTTCCAGAATGGTTGACTCTTGAGAGTCCCGATTGGGATGTTTAATAATCGTTAGTTTTTGCAGCAGTCTTCCCGATTCGGGAAGAGCGATTGTTGAAACAAAGGTACCGTTATGGTTAATCTTGAGACCAGTATAGTTACCTGGAGATATAAATTCGAAACTGCTGTTTAATTCTGAGTCTAAAGATCGATTATTATCCGGTATCAGAGATTTCTGTTTTTCTTCCCATTCTTTTGTGAAGTTATTATATGACTGACCGCTGACTTGTTTAAAAGCAGGATCAAAGTTGAAATAGTCAACATTGTCCCACAAAATTGAACATCGATAATTGTAAAGCGCCGACAGTGAATCTGCTGTATAACGATCTTCAAACCTTTGTAGCTGGGAACGTCCCATCATGATATTGTTAAACTCTTCGGAGGCCGAACTAATATGTTTTCGATTTGTAAGCCAATAACTTCGGCTCCAGCGTTTATCAAATATTGTTTCAGCGGGTTCTGTAAGATAGGCCGGAAGTCCGTTTGACCATGGATCTTGCGTAGGTCGTGAGAAAAAATATTGCCAGGCTCCAATATCGGAGGCTTTCAGCTTTTGCTGAAAAGCGATAGCAACCTCATAGCGAATAAGTTGCCTGAGTGATTGACGCATACCCGTTAAGTTGGTCATATAAGCATTGGTGTGCCAGATACTCTTATAGGAATCGATTGAAACAGCTCTGGCACTACTGGTGAGTTCATCCTCATCATTGATATACAGTTCAATTTTATCTTCTGGACTAATACCGAGCTTTTTATGGTAATCTCTATATGCTTCTTCGGCGTATTTGATTGTCACATCTCGCAAATTCGTTTTTCCCTCGGGGTAAGTGATTATAAAATGATCTGATTCTACTACTTTCCATTTAAGGGTAGAATTATTTCCAAAATTCTCTGGGACATCTTGTGATAAAAGATTTTGTGGGGAATAAATTAAAGAGAAGACAAAAATGAGGAGCGTCAAGGTACACGCTTTTTTAAGGTATGTCATGAGACAATATAAATGACTTAAAAAAAGAAAGCGCCAAGTGGTTGGGACTCACTTGGCGCTAATATTTGTCGTAAGTATTAGACTAAGCTATTTTTCCATTGCCTAATTTTACGTTTGCTTTGCACGCCAATGTAATACATCGAGGGCACCAGAAATAATGTTAGAAAGGTTGCAAAGCCCAGCCCGTAGATAATTGTCCAGGCCAGAGCACCCCAAAACGCAGCACTGTCACCGCCAAAGTAAATATTGGGATCAAGGCTTGAGAACAGGCCATAAAAGTCGATATTAAAACCAATGGCCAGTGGAATCAGTCCAAGTATGGTAGAAGCAGCGGTAAGAATTACAGGGTTGAGACGGGTTTTTCCGGCTTCGATTACGGCTTCATGAAGTTCTTTTCCTTCATTTCGCAGAATATCGGTATAATCGACAAGAATAATACCATTCTTCACCACAATACCAGCCACGGCGATAATCCCCATTCCCGTGAGTACCACTGAGATATCCATGCCGAATGTGGCAAACCCAATAAAGACACCGATTAAACTAAATACAACTTGGGACATAATAATCAGTGGCTTGCCAATAGAGTTAAACTGGGCCACGAGTGTTAGGAATATAAGACCTACCGCTGCAAGCAAAGCTATACTTAAGAAATTCATGGTTTCAGCTTGATCTTCTTGCTGGCCGGTTAGTGAAACTGAATATCCTTCCGGCACGTCAAAATCATTCAATGCTTGTCGAATTTGGGTATTTATTTCGTTGGCGTTGTATCCTTCAATTACATTCGAGGATAGCGTGACTATGCGCTGCAGATCAATACGGTTAATCGCACCATAACTTGTTGTATGCTTTGCATTAGCAACAGCAGAAATAGGTATCATGCCGTTAGACGTTGGGATCTGCATATTCAACAATTGTGTAATGTTTGTGCGATCTTCCTTTTGGGCGCGAAGGGTGATATCATATTCATCCTCACCTTCGCGGAACGTTGAAATGGGCGATCCCAAAAGAGCTGTTCTAATTTGTCCACCCAGCTGTGCGTTATTAATATTGTAGCTGTTGGCTTTCACTTCATTGATATCCACTACAATTTCGGGGTTATTAACCTGTAGGTCTGATTTTAGCTCTTCTATGCCTGCAATTTCTTGTGCGGCGATGTGATTTTGCAAGCGGTTTGAAAGAGTCACGAGCTGATCAAAATCCTCTCCTGCGATTTCGATATTTACCGGCTTTCCCGTGGTAGGCCCAGACTGCTCCTGCTCGACTACAATCTCGGCTCCCGGTATTCCCTGCATGTTATTTCGGATCTCGCTGAGTTTGTTCTGCGTAGAAACCCCCTGCCGTTGCTGGTAGTCCACAAATGAGACGGTAACCTTACTTTTATTAGGGCTTTGTGTTTTGTCCATGTCGGAAGGAGCCGCGGCCCCCACAGCTACGTTTGATATTACTGATTTGACGACGGGGTTATCCTTTCCAACAACTTCAAATACCCGATCTTCTATTTCTTTCGTTACTTCGTTGGTAACATCCAGATCGGTACCGACCGGCATTTGATTATATATGTACACAAAGTTTGGTTCACTTTCAGCGAAAAAGACCACTTTGGGAGAAACAATGCCAAGCAAAACGACACTGAAAACAAGTCCTAATACGGCGCTTCCGAGTGTGTACCAAGGGCGATTTCCTTCCAGTATCCATGCGATTGATTTTTGATAATTCTGCTGAATCCAGGGCAATACGGATTCATTGAACTTGGCAATCATTGGGGTGAGTACAAAGCGTTCAAGTAGATAAAGAGCAAATAAGAATATAAGCAGGTTGGCTACGAAAAAGTTGCCGATCAGATAAAAGATCCCCGCAAGTGCGCCGAAGACGCCCGCGCCGATCCAAAGCCCTCTGTTACTCTCATCATCACTGCTTTTCTGTCCATTCTCACCCTCTTGTTCCATAAATGATGCGGCAAAAACCGGATTCATCACCAAGGCCACCACGAGTGAGGCTGCCAGCGTCAGGATCATTGTAATGGGCAGGTAAATCATAAATTTACCAATAATGCCGCCCCAGAAAAGCAGCGGTACAAAGGGGGCAATGGTCGTAAGTGTACCGGTAATCACCGGTAGAGCAATTTCGCCCGCGGCCCGTTTAGCTGCTTCAATTTTTCCATAGTTACCTTTATTAATGTACCTATAGATGTTCTCTACGATCACAATGGCGTTGTCAACAACAATACCAAGTCCTAGAATAAGTGCAAAAAGGACAACCATATTAATACTGAAACCCAGGGAGGGCATCACTGCAAAGGCAATGAGCGATGACAGCGGAATGGCCAGCCCCACATAAATAGCATTTTCTACGCCCATGATGAACATCAGGACCAGTACGACGAAGAGGAAACCCATGATTACAGTATTGAACAGGTTAGATACACTTTCGCGCGTATCGTCGGATCGATCACCGGTATAGGTAACCTTTAATCCTTCCGGTAAGCTTGTTTGTTGCAACTCCTCGATGGTTGCACGCGTTCGATCGGTAGCTTCAATCAGGTTGGCGCCGCCCTGTTTTTTTACATTTAGTGTAAGAACCGTTTCGCTATTCAGCCGCGCATAGCTCTCACGATCGGCAAATCCGCCCTTTATTTCTGCTATGTCTTTTAGGTAGACATCCTTACCGTTTGCATTCTGAAGTATCAGATTGTTCAAATGCTGGGCACTATCTACTTTTCCATCTACGCGAACGGCATGTTCCATTCGTCCGATATCGAGTCCGCCTCCGGAAATTGTCACATTTTTTTGAGATACAGCTTGCTGAATCTGCGGGAAGGTGATACCGGTTCCCTGCATTTTGGCCATATCCGTATTAATCTGTATCTCACGTTCAAGTCCACCTATAATTTGTGCCTCATTTATCCCTTGCAGGCTTTCAACCTCATCTTGGATATCTTTGGCATATTCTTTTAGTTCTACAACATCAAAATTTCCTGATAAATTGACGTTTAGAATAGGTTGATCAGAGGGGTTTATATCATCCACTGAGGGTTCTTGGGTAAGTTGTTGTGGAAGTTCGCTTCGGGCTTTTTCCACGGCATCATTAACCTCCTGCTGGGCAACAAGCTGATCTTTGCTTGTTTCAAACTCTACTGTAATTACTGAAGTTGCCTGCTTGGAGACGCTGCTTATCTCATCAACCCCATCAATCCCTCTTAGTTCCTGCTCGATGGGTCGCGTGATAAGATTTTCGACATCCGCAGGTGAAGCGCCGGCATAAATCGTGACTATGTTAAACGTAGGGATCTGAACTTCCGGAAACTGCTCTTTGGGCAGTGTTAAGTAAGAGAAAACGCCGATGAGGGTAATCAGTACGGTAAGCAGATAAACTGTAGTTCGATTGTCTATCGACAGACTCGAAATTTTAAATTCTTTAAAGCTCATTATAAGTCAGGTGTGTATTTAATTTTCTTTTAGCGAGATGGGGGATTGGTCGCTCAGGGCATTATAACCCACGGTGACAAGCCGGTCGCCGGGTTGTAGACCTTCTTCAATTAAAACCTGGTCATTGTAACCCAGTCCCATTTTAACGGGTTGTTTGCTCGCAACCCAATGGGGATTCCCTTTTTTCGCGAGGTACACAAAGGATTCTCCATCTGGCTGCTGGACTACGTTGAGTGGAACCACAATTTCGCCCATCTTGGTAACATCGTTGATGCGCAGCTTCGCAAGCATATTAGGACGAACCATCCCATCCAGATTTGAAATGTAGACCTCTATTGAGAACGTGCGGTTCGAAGGATCAATAACCTTGCTCACCACATCTATGGTTTTCGAAATTTGTCTATCCAAGCTTGGGAAACTAATTGTTACACTATCGGTCCGATCAACACGAGTTATGTAAGCTTCAGATAGTTCTGCAGTAACCTTTAACGCTTCTGCATTGGCAATCTGGAATGCCGGTTGAGAAGGCATGGCAGTTTCTCCTTCCTTAAGAATAACTCTGTTAACGGTGCCCCCGATGGTTGCCCGAATAGTATAATAGTCGAACTGTTCTTGTAGCGTGGCCAGCTGATTCTCCAGGGATTGTACCTGGTTTTTGGTACGTAAAAACTCAATTTCAGAGCCTATATCTTGTTCCCGGAGATTCTTTTGCCGTTGGTAGACCGTTTGGGCAAGCTCCAACTGCGTTTTGATCTCCGCAATTTGACTTCGGGTGACTTCCCCATCTAAGGTGGCAAGAATATCCCCTTTCTCAACGACATCTCCGGCATCGACTTTCACTGATTCCACAGTGGCCGTTGTTTTAGGGGATATCATAATTGTCTTGTCCGAATTCACAGTCCCCTGTATATCCAAAAAGTGCTGAAATGTTGTTTGTGTGATGTCCTTGGTAAAAACAGGCACCGCATTTTTTGCAGATGCATTCTTCTGTTCGGTAGTGGTAGAATCACCGCAAGAACTTAGCAGTACAAGCAGTGATACCATCGTAATTAACTGTTTCATTTTGGTAGCTTTCATTTTTATTGAAGTTCGATTTTTTCTTGTAATTCTGATGGATCCTGGCTTACAAATGGGACCTTACCGATAGCCTGATCGTACTGAGCTTTTGCTATGAGATAGCTAAATACCATTTGCGAATAGGCCAATTCCGACTCGCGCAGTTGCAATTCAGCATCATTGAGTTCCTGCTGAGAACCCAATCCATTTTGATATCGTTTTAACGCCCGTTCATATCCTTGCTGGGCTTGATCCAGGGCTTGCCTGCGCGCCGTTGCCGTTTGAAGGGCCTCACGGATATCTCCTGTGGCCGTAACAATTTCTTTTTGTGCACCTTGTTTAGCCTGATATTCTTGTAGCTTAAGGTCTTTAAGCTGTATCTTTGCCTGTTGGATACTGGCATCACGACTAAATCCCTGAAAAATTGGGAGGCTCACATTAAGCATTAAGGTCTGAGATCTAGCCCGGCTCTGCTCAGTTCCGAAAACATTAGGAGTGCCGGGTTCAGAGGCGGTCCATTGCAGGTTATAGGATGTAGAAATGGTAGGTAAGTATCGACTCTGCTGGGCTTTGATCTGTTTGTTCTGAAGCTTTTGCTGAACGTCTAATGCCCGAAGATCGCCTCTGAGCTGCAGGGCTTTGTTCAAGAGTAGCGAATCGGTAGCTCCCAACCGTAATTCTGTCATACTGCTGACCTTCTTGAGATCTCTGTTTTGTGGAACACTGGCCGTAGCATCTTTAATATCAAATTCCTTGAGACTTCCGGTTACGCCCAGCTCTAATCCAACAGGAACCCCCATGGCATCCAACAGGTTATTAGTCGCATCTTCAACAGCAAATTCAGCTTGCGTAATTTGGGGTTGCTGGTTGCTCACTTGTACTTCCAACTGCTGGACAGCATATTCATCCACAAATCCTTGCTCAAGGCGCTTTTGAGTATCTGCTAAATTCTCCTTCAATCGCTGTAGCCGATCACGTTGTATCCGCAGCCGTTCTTCTGCTATAAGAACCTGGTAAAATGCTTGACGTATCTGTGTGACAATTTGTTGTGTGGTAGCACGCAAGTTTTCTGATTGTGCCGTTTTGAACAGCTTAGAACTGCTAACACCTACAAATGCCCGTCCACTAAAAATAGTTTGTGTGGCCGTTATCCCACCTGACCAATTATTATCAGTTCCGAAAGCCACGGGAACTAAATTATTTGGGTCTCCATCAGGATTAAATACAACTTCAGGAATAAAATTTACCGGTACTTGCAGGTTTCTTGTATAGTTAGCTGAGGCCGTTATTTCTGGCAATACTTCACTCCAGGCAGTGCGTACTTGCTGATCGGCATCTTTAATGGCCAACAGCGAACGTTTTATTTGCGTATTGTTGGCAAGTGCAATTTGAATAGCCTGCGTAATGGTAATGGATTTATTCATCCGCAGAGTATCAGAAGGGCTTTTGATATTTTGCCCGTACAACGTTGATATACTTACGCCCATAACCAAGACAACAGATAAAAAAACTGATCGAATCTGTGTGGTCCAGAAATTGTAGTTCTTGTTGGTAGTTCGTAATCTCATACTAATAATACTGTTATGTTTTAATTACTTGTTTGAATGCCTTTAATCTGTACGTCCAGAAACTGCCTGATCATGGTCTCCATATTCATCTCAAGATCCTGCAGCATTTTTTGCAGGTGAAGTTGCGAGCGCACCTGGTAAAGCTGCATCATCCCGCGCATGGATCCCCAAATTTGAACGGCCAACAGTTTAGGCTCCATTTGATTGGTGATGGAGCCATCTTGCATACCAATCTGGATAGCACGCGTTAAATACATGAGTAGCTGGCGGCCGATTTCCTCACACTCTTGAGCAGGTTCATTCTTTTCAAGTTTTTCTTCATTAATCAGCGACTCGTAGTAAATGAGCGCCTTGGTGTAATCAGGATTACTCGTAATAAATGAGAGGAAACTATCTCCAAGACCTTTAATAAGTTCGATACCCTGCTGATCTTGTTGCATTACATGAAGAAAGCGATCATTCAGTTTTTGTAGTCCCTTTTTATTTATTGCAAGATAAAGCGCTTCCTTATGCGAAAAATACAAGTACAATGTACCCTTGCTGAGCTCAGCCTCCTCAGCAATTTCATCCATGGTGGCTTGCTGAAATCCTTTTCTTTCGATTACAGTCTCTGCTGCACTGATAATTTGTGTGCGGCGTCGTTGCTGTTCGCGTTTTTTTCGGTCTTCGGTACTCATTTATGACCTTTGGTTATTGGTTATCTATTATTCTAAAGCGATTTAATATGCCGTTAAACAACAAGGGATCACTTTCGAGACAATCCATTCCAGCTTTATATAACCTGTATGGTTATTTTACTGACTTGAATTCATAGAGCTGTAATTTAATAAGTTTATTATGTATTAAACAAATTAAATTTACTATTTTGTTTCATAACGCTCCTTGCCCCATAGTTATATTAACGTTTAGCAGAAACGAGCATGGAGTAGAGGCTAAAAAGAACTCCAAATTGAGATATTCATTCTATGCTACACTACTGAATAATGCCTTTTGCCTTTGTTCTGAGTTGTTGTCTGTTTTTTAGCATGATTTCTCATATTCAGGCCCAGGAAATACAAAATGAGGATCAAAAACCAGTTAAAATTGGTCTTGCGCTTAGTGGTGGTGGTGCCAAAGGTTTTGCCCATATTGGTGTGCTAAAAGTGTTGGAAAAAGCTGGCATTGTAGTAGATGTCGTATCCGGCACGAGTATGGGCGCGGTGATAGGCGGACTCTACTCCATCAGCTACACCCCGGCCCAGCTCGAAGATATTGCCCTGAACAATGACTGGAATGAGCTTTTCAATGAATCCCCGTCTCGGAGATTCCAATCCATGATTCAAAAAGTGCAGAATAACAGGCTAATCCTGTCTGTTCCATACCGCAATGGTAATATAGGTTTACCCCGTGGGCTGATTGATGGGCAGAAAATTGGCTTGCTTTTAAATCAGCTCACCCTTTCTTACCATAATGTAGTTGATTTCCGAGATCTACCCATTCCCTTTGCCTGCGTAGCCACCAATCTAAATACAGGCGAAGGAGTCCGCCTTGAAAGCGGCTACCTGCCCGAAGCCATCCGTGCAAGCATTGCCATCCCCAGTATATTTCAACCGGTTACTATAGACAGTACGATTTATATTGACGGTGGCATAGCACGCAATATTCCGGCGTCCGATGCCCGCGCACTCGAAAAGTGGCTCCATCAAATTGAGGGTTGATATGAGCATTATACTCGTGGTTGTAGGCCTGCTCGATCAGCTCGCGAATTTCCGTGGAGGCTTTGGTGCGTACCCATTGGTTGAACTTTTGGAGCCAATAGGCCTGATAGCCAGTCTGCAGGGAATAGAACAAAAAGGGAAATGTCAAGCAGATAGTCCTCACTTTACAACTTATATTTAAGCTTTAACAAGTAGGCAGTAGCTCCTGCAGCTCCATGTAGCTCCCGCTGCCCCAGCCCTTCCCGGAACGATAAGCAACTACCAATTAACCTACCAGAATTCCCGCCTCAGCGGGAATTTAATATCAAAAAAATTCAATATTTGTGAGAGATAAAGATCGGCCGGAGTCTTCTGGCGCGCGCCTTTGCTCCCGAAGCTCCAGTAGCACCAAAAACTCCCACAGCTCCTGTAGGATCATATAGCCGTTTCCATCAAAATTACTACAATACTACAGTATAAACAGAGCTTATTTATTAGACTAGATGCATTCTGAAAGCAAGAAACCACCCCGTTGCATTCTTTTAGCCCAAGATAATATGGCAGACTTTAACTGGACAGAAATATGAGTGATGACTAATAGCTACCTGCATTGTTTTGGAAAGAATAAAATATCTAGACCGCTATTTAAATTGTAAAAAAGATCTAGAAGATTTGATGGAACAGATTCCACCCCCATGGGTCGCTCATATCAATCGCTCACAAAGACACCGATTCCATAACCGCCTTTAACGCTCCGTCCGTGGGGGCATTTCTAACCATCCGATTACAAATATTTATTTTTTGAATTTTTTAGCATCCTTCCTATAGGCGGTTTTTCAGAAATTAAAGGAATCGCTCTGATAAAAGTCTAAAATGCAATTTTTAGGGTATAAGAATATTGAGTCAAACGACTCATAACTTATTCTTAACCAAAGAAAAGAGGTTCTTATGGATTTACGAGATTTCTGTTTCCCAGTATCCGAGCGAAAGGTCGCTGTCGACGACTTTGCCAGCGATGAAATTTGTTGGTCGGATGAAAATACATACTTGCAAAACGGCTACAAAAGTATAGTCAGAGACGATAAAAATGAAGTCATTAGTATCGTCAAAGACAGTTACCAGATTGTCCGCAACGAGACGCTAATCAACGAATTACTTCAGTTCTTGGCCGTCAGCGGCGAAGAATTTAAGATTGACGAATCGCATTCGTTTGTTCAAAATAATCGCATGCGGCTGATGATTACCTTTCCAAATCTGACGCTGCATGATTCCGAATCAGATATCAATCTGAGTCTTTTCTTGCATAACAGCTATGATATGTCGGAAGGCGTCAGATTTTCGTTCGGAGCAATTCGAGCCATCTGTGCCAACGGTATGATCTTCGGAGAAATATTGGGTCGCTACTATTCGAAACATACCTCAGGATTTAGTCTGGAGGATTTTTCGCAGAAGCTCGATGAGGCCAAAGCTCACTTCCCGGAGATTCAGCAGCGCATACGTATGCTGCAGAACATGTCGGCTAACGAAGAGCTCATCGAAGGGGTCAGCAACAAGATTTCAAAGCGACTAGCTGACCAAATACTGGACGAGTTCGAGGTTAATCAGATGTCTCAGTGGCAGTTGCTCAACCGGGTGACCAACTACATCTCCCATGATGTGGACAAACCGCACCGGGCCCGCCACCAGCGCAGTGTTTCTAAACTGTTTGGAATATAGGGGCTGCTATGAGCTTAGGAAAAGTCATTGTCAAAATTATCATCATCATCACAAGGAGGAAATCATGATAAAAGCGTTAATCAATGTGACTGCAGAGTTTATTCGACAAGCTCTGAGGGTCTTACTACTTGGAGAACAAGACCAAAAACAGGAAAACGATGACCAGAAAGGCCGCCACTGAAGCGGCCTTTTTTATTCCAGCATAATGTGAATCTAACAAACAACAATATTATGAGTTTACAATTTCACCATGAAGTACCATCGAAACAATGGGTCGACAACAGACGAAACTATCTCGGGGGTAGTGACATCGCCGCTATTTTGGGGCAGTCCAGCTTTAAAACGCCGCTCCAAGTGTGGATGCGTAAACAGGGCTTGATTGACCCCGTAGAAAGTACAATGAGAATGGAATTCGGTAATGTATTCGAGCCTGTCATGGCGGGATACTATGAAGATATTACAGGGCTGAAGACCAGGCGTGTAAATAAGCCCTTTACCCATGAGGAGCACGATTTTCTAAGAGCCAATATAGATCGGCAAGTCTTAAATATTGGAGAACGGGTGGACGGGACAGGAGTGTTGGAGCTGAAAACCACTAACTCTTATCGCCTGAAAAACCTCGATGGCGAGTATCCCATCGAATGGAAATATCAGATCATGCACTACCTAAATCTAACCGGCTATTCGTATGCAAGCCTGCTTATCTACGAGCGGGACACCTGTGAGTTCCATGATCCGATCTACATTGATCGTGATCAGGAGCTGATCGATGAGATGACACCCAAACTTATCGATTGGTGGCAAACTCATATGGTTCAAGGAGAGAGACCAACCCCTCAGAATGAGGAAGACTTGCTGATACTTTATCCGGACTCTTCGGATGGTAAGGTGGTAGAAGCATCCCCGTCTACTCAGAAAACGTATGAGGAGCTAAAGAAAGTTCGCCAGCAGAAATCCGATCTCAAGGATCACGAGACCGAACTCAAAAACCAGCTTAAAGAAGAGCTCGGAGACGGGGAACGGCTCGTCCATGGTGGAAAAACGCTCGTCACGTGGAAGAGCTATGACAGGCAAAAGTTAGACAAGAAAAAACTGAGAAAAGAAAAGCCTGATATTTTAAATCAATATACAACCGAATCATCATACCGGAGATTTTCAATCAAATAAATATAACAACAAACAACGAGGTAATTATGTCATTAGTCATCAAAGAAAAACAGAAAGAGCATTATCCTATACCCGCAGAAGGAATGTACAATGCCGTCTGCGTAGATGTGGTAGATATCGGAACCGTAGAGACCCCGTGGGGCCCAAAAGAGAAGATATCTATTATGTTTGAGCTGGCTGCTGAGGACGAAAAAGAAAACCGATACATCGTCGGCAAGCGGTTTACGAAATCGTTAAATGAAAGGTCAAATCTATATGAATTTTTAACGAAATGGAGAAATAGAAAATTTAAGCCCGCAGAGCTTAAAAATGGTTTTGATCTCGAATCTCTAATTGGTGTAAGTGCGATTGTATATATTTCTCATAATGAAACAGAGGAGCGTACCTATGCAAATATTCAATCGATACTTCCACCAGAAAAGAATGATGATGGGCAGCCAGGTTGGTTTAATACTCGTCCAAGTGGTCAATATACCAGAGTCATCGAGCGGGAGAACTACCAAGAGCCTGAGGAGTATGCGGAGGCTCAAAACTAATCGGTAATAATTCAGGGAGGGGATATCCTCTCCCTTTTTTTAATTCTAATAAAAAATATAGGAGGTGTATCGGATTATGGATCTTGAACATGCAATTGAAACTTCTCCATCTTTATCGGAGATAAAATTATCATATAAAACCGAGCGACCAGCTAGTACCTTCCCAAAGGTAACCTCACCCGATGAAGCCGAAAAGGTACTACGACAAGTATGGGATAGTGATCTTATCCAGCTTCGGGAAGAATTTATCGTGCTACTTCTCAACAACGCAAAGCGATGTATCGGATGGAGTAAGATAAGCTCCGGTGGAGGGACGGCAACCATAGTTGATCCGTCTGCCATATTTCAGGTGGCGCTACTCGGAAATGCCACGTCAATAATTGTAGGCCATAATCATCCTTCGGGAAATCTTGATCCTTCCAAATCAGATAAGACGCTAACCGAGCGAATTAAAAAATCTGGAGATATGCTTGGGGTTACCCTGGAGGACCATCTGCTACTAAGTGCTCATGACTATTTATCCTTTCGAGCAGAAGGGATAATGAATAAGTAGGAAAATCAGGGCTTGACTGCCCTGATTTTTTTAGATTAATTATTTAATCAGTGGGAAATGATCTTCCTATTAGGATGTAATTGAGTGGTTCAATTAGTAGTACAATTATATTAGTATCAGCCTTAACGATCTCCTAGTAAACTTATTTACTTGATTACGGATCAGGAGGTTAGGGGTTCGAATCCTCTCAGGCGTACTTTTCTTTTTTAGCTCAAAAACCCCGTTTATTAACCGATAAGCGGGGTTTTTTGTTGGTATATACACTAACTACCATCCCACCTTTTCGGGAAACCTTTTCCCTATTCGCCCCTATTTTCCTTGTTCGGTACTACATATGGTACTACATTACTGGTGTATACTTAAACCAACACGATCTAATTTGTCATGGCCAGTTTAACCAAACGAAACGGGTACTACTCGATAGTTTTTAAAACCACCGTGAATGGAAAGTCTTACAAAAAGACCTATGCCCTCGGGACCAAATACAAAAAGATAGCCGATCAAAAAAAGCTGGAATACCAAAAGCTGTATGATGCAGGCAAAATAAATCCGTTTGACGATAATTGGAATCTCCAGGAATATGAGAAAGAGCAAGAGCTGGAAGGCACCTCTCTAACCAGTCCAATTATTAGTACCCTTCAGAAACAGTTTTTAAAGGATAAAACAAACGTAACAGCCAAGACCAAAAAAACTTATCGGCAAATTATTAGCCAATTTATGGAAGAGGTGGGATACAGTATGCCTGTAACCATGATCAACAGTAGTGATATCAAAAAGTTTTGCTTGAAGCCTCACCTGGCCAACGCTTCCAAAAAGAACTATCTCATACATCTTAAAGCTTTTTTCAATTGGATCGTAGATAAAGGAATTCTGGATTCCAATCCCTGCGATAATATTGGCATCCCTAAAACGCGTGATAATCTCGTAGATAAAATTATCGATGAGGAACAGCTCAACGAAATATTCGAGAAGTTCAAAGCCTACCAAAAGAAACACCAAGAGTCGGGAGCTATCAAAACCGATCAGCAAATGCAGCATTGGTTTATACCCCTTATCACCCTCGCCTTTTATACCGGGCTACGAAGAAAAGAAATTATTCAGCTTCGATGGGAGCATGTAAATCTTGGTAGTCGGTTTCTTCGCGTTACCGACACCAAGAATGGTTACGAACGTACGGTGCCGATTTTTGATACTCTTTACACCGAACTTAAACGATGGAAAGAATTCAACGGCAATCCTAAAAGGGGACTCGTGTTTCCAAGTCCAATGTCAGTACCAGGTGGCGAGAAGGCTCTCAGGGGTGGCAATGTATCGAAACGCTTCAAATACTTTGCGACTAAGGAAGCCAACCTTAAAGACTCTATCCATTTTCATGGTCTCCGGCACTCTTGTGCTACATTCCTGTTGCGCAACGGATTCAACGTAATAGAAGTAAAGAACATGCTGGGACACAAAAGCCTGGAAGTGACTAACAAATATGTTCATTTGGTCGCTAATGACTTGCTGAATACGGCCAATAGAAATGGCCTTATAACGAACCAGACCGGATAGAGATTTTTCTTAAAAAATGTTGATTTAAAAAGTGCATTTTGTTCTGAAAAGTTATTTCTTTTTGCGGCAAAAAATAACGCATCAAAGGACGATTCATGACAGAACAGAACCCCAAAGATTCTCTGCTCCAAACAATAGCTACCCTCGAAGCCAAACTAGATTTCGTATTAGATTCCATCATGGTCAAACCTGACAAATCGAAATATATGACCGCTAAAGACATTCAGGTGGAATTTGGAATCTCTCATCGCACTGTCCTAAACCGAAGCAATTTTCTTCCAGGCCACAAAAAACATATTCCCAGTTTCCAGGCAGGTGATCGTCGTAAATATTTTGAACGGCGGGTAATTGAACGGCTATTCAAACAGAACGAATAGCTGTCCAGCTACAACTAAATTGCCTTCTTCAACAAATCCAACAAAGCTGACATGACATCCGGATCCAGCTTGAGCTCCGGATGTTCTTCCAACTGCTGGTCGATGTCTGACACCAATCCCTTTATCTCCTCCATCCTATTCTCAAGCAACTGCTTTTGTTTCAGCTCAGTTTTTAGCTCCTCTTCATTACCAATCACAAAATGTGGCCCCTCTCCTGTCAAGAGCCAGTTTATGTTGATGCCTGCCTCTGCAAAATGACGTAAGGTTGAGCTATTTACTTCGCTCTTTGTCCCATTCTTCAGTTCAGAAATTACAGAGCGATTCGCTCCCGTTTGGCGCTGCATTTCTGAGACGTTCCCGTCATAATATTCATCCAGCAAATACTGGACATTTTCCCGGAGGATGTCTTCTTCAATTTCTTTCACTTTTTTTGTCCTTACTTAAGTGGTTGTTTTAGCCGTACTTGCACTCTCTCTTCATAGCGAATGACGCTTTCACGACATTTTTATATTGTTTCGTTGTTACCACATCACTAAATTAGCACCTGCGGTAACGGTAGTGCTTACCTACAACGCGCTTATAATACTACTAACCTACAATATTAAAAAGACAATTTTTCAGTGCATCCAGCTATAACAAAATATGATATAAACCGACTGCGGCTACATATGATCAAAGGTGAGATAATCGATCAATATGAAACGTATAATGAGTTTAGGGAGACCCTCTTCCCTAATATTAAACTGAATACTTTCCGGCAGTGGTTCAAAAAACCCTACTACATTTCGGACGCTCGACTTTGCAAAATGGAGCAGGCTCTCGGCATTTCAACACAGACACTATGTGATCGTATTTCCGATGAGTTTGAGGTTGCCACCGATGTGCTTTGTCAGGTAAAAGGAATCCGCCTTCCCAACTTCGAAAACCAATTATAACCACAGATATGGCAAAGATTATCACCCGATATACCCTTGGGGATACCATTGAGTTTATCGATCCGGACGGAAACTATATAACAGAAACCGTACGGATGATTGAAACACAGCTGGTCGAAGGATTTGGCCTGTGGATCATTTATGGCTTTGGGGATGACATTTACAATCCCAGCCATGTAAGCGAACATCAAATTTTAATCTCTCAACAAAAGGTACATGAGCGCCGAAAAGCAGGCAATACTCGACGATTATCCCGACACGGAAAATAGCCCACAAACATCGTATAAAAATGGAACAGATCCCTTTGAATATATTGATAGCTCAAATCATGCGGATTTCGGTTGGTTCCGCAATGAGTCTGACGGAACAAGCCGAAAGATTGGTAGCTTTGACATTGAAATTCACTCTAAAATCATCCGATATAATCCTGAGACGCTAAAATGGGATGAAACCCTATATGAATGTCAGGTAAGTTGGTTGCTGCCCGATAGTCGTACCCTTACGCAAAGCGAGCTGTTCATATTGGAGCCCGTTGACCTACTCTCAAAGAAAGCATTCCAGGTGCAGATCTTTAAACATTCCTACCAGTCGGCACGATTTAAGTCTGATGATGAGATCCTCTTCTTTATGAGCTTTCTGTGTAACCGATGGCAGCCGCAGACGGTCTATGAATTCAATTACTACGGCTTCATAGAACACCATGGGTATAAATTCTATCTGACGCGCAATGCGTTAATCAATATTCCTAACGATCATCTTCGGGAACCACAATACATTATCGCACCCAATGCAGATTCAGGTCTTTTTCCAATGGTAGCTGCGGACACTACCTTCTTTGTTAAACCCAGTCGAATTGAGCCCGCGCCCCAACTGGACCTTAAACCTCCTATTGATGGATTCTACACCGATGACGAGCATCATCTTTATACTGACCAAAACCTACGATACTTCATTGATACAGTTCGGGAAAAGTTTGGCGAACTCATAGCCGGACAGCAACCTGAAAAGCGAGCGGAGGGCTACCTCATTTTCTCTTACATGCTCTCATTCCTATTCTTCGATGAGATATATGACGTATTCAAACATGTCGTTTTTCTCTATTTGTATGGTGATCCCTCAACCGGAAAGGGGCAGCTATCACAGATTATGCTGAACTTCTTTGGTCAATCATTTACGGACGTGGATTCCAACCCAACGCTAAAATCGGCCGAAAACAAGTTGGCTAACCACAGCAAGATACCGGTGATCATGGACGAATTTGTCCCTGGTAAAGGCAAGATCACGCCACAGGTGTTTAACATGTGGTACGAGTTGAGACAGCGTGGCGTTAGTGCATCCCATGATCGATCTAAAAACGCCTGGAGCCCGGTACGGTCGCAGCTGATGTTTATCTCTAACTATAAACCCAGCGAAGACCATTTTCGCTCGCGGTGTATCATGATTGAATATGCCAAAGAAAAACGAGGAGATGTACAAAACCTCTGGTGGTTCGAAAATCACAAACGGGAGATGCAACGACTTTTTATTTCACTGTTGTACCAATTTAACGACTTTAATCGAACGCTATTCAAAAGCGAGCTCCACTGGATCAAACGCCTGCTTACCGAAGCCGTAGAGGAAGAACTTGCCAAACGTAGTGACAAAGAAGGCACCCAATTTCAAATCAAAGACCGGCAGATCGAAAATATGGCGGCCCTTATTACAGTGGACCTATTTGTTTGCCGCCCAGGTGATGTTGAATTCGCTGATTTTTTTACTCCTTCTCTTGATACTAAAAGTAACCGACATGTGTCCAGTGAGGAAGATTTAAATGAACTGCAGGACTTAATAAAAGAGAATCGAGTCAACTCTGAGATCTTTCGGTATAGCGTGGATTTTTTAGCCAATTCGGCCGAACGCGAGATTCAACAAACCCCGCTACAGCAATTCCTTGCCAGCCTTGAAATCATCAATGAAAATGGCGAATTGCCCAAGCATTACTATGGACTCAATGCAAAGAATCATTTGGTCCTTTACTGGAGTGGAATATGGGATGTGTACTCTAATTATAACAAGGGACGGGAATACGCTAGTCAGGATGCGGTACGAGAGGAGATCGAAGCCCTGGATATTAATGGAAAAGCGACAACGCACTATTATAAGTCTGAATTCTCTACAAAACCAAGTAATAAGGAAGTCAGGCATGGCTACTGTATTCCACCGCAATATTTAACCCCAGCCTGGCTACGAGCCTTTGGTAAACGTATTGAAGCTAATACCAATAAACATCAACAAACAAAGCCGGACCTTGAGGACACCTATGCAACTAATAACACATCAGCGCCTTTTTAAGTATTTAACCCAAATACGACTTGTCAGTCGGTTTTAAGAAATAGCGTCTAATTTTCTAACCAACAACAAAAACACCACACTTAAAACACTGTAAGTATAATAATATTAGTTAGTTATAAAATAATAATAATGGTTAGAAATGTAGTTAGAAACAGGTTAGAACGGTTAGATTTTGGTTAGAAAGATAAGATTGATCTAACCACATTTATAACCAATTTAAGTCCATAAATTTTAAACACTTAACCACGGGTGGTTAGAAAATTAGAAAGAATATGTCTAATTCAGAAAATATGCCAAACAATCCAACTCATTTATCCAAAGGAAATAAAAACCAAGACCAGTTAATGACCATCGGAGAAGCAATCAGCTATATGTGTGAGAAGCTGGGACGCATCTCCCGGACCACCTTTTACCGGTGTGGCTATCGCAAAATGATAACCGTACGCAGTTACGGGCGGAATAAAAGTACCGGCCGTGAAGCCGTTAAGCTATGCCGCAAATCAGAAGTGGATTATATCATTCAGACCATCCAGGAGAATCCGCATGGCGAAAACCTATAACCGCATAGATATAATGCCGATTACCCAACAAAAGGTGGTGAAACCATCTATATCAACTGAACATCTGGCAGCAAAAGTAGATGAAATCAACAGCCAGTATCATGATTATAACAAACTGCATCTCGCTGTAGATAAAACAAGTCAGTTACTGCAGATCAACTATACAAATGATGAAGAAGTAGAGACACCTCTCACCGATTGGCTCGATATGGAACAAGTTGGGACATACCTCCACAATTACCAACGCATGTTTTGCCTGGATCCCAAACGTCTAGATCGTTTCTTTGACATGAATGAAGCTACAGCCATTATTCCTATCAACTGGTTACGTCCGACAAGAAAACGCCCGAAGGGAATTGCCAACGGGTTTTTCTATATGCGTCAGGCTTACCAGGGAATAATACCCCGCCGAAAACCTATTTCTATTCGACCAAATAAAGAACAAAAAGGTCTTTTTGATATCACGGATGGAAATTCGACCTATTTTGTTGCAAAGAATTTTGGGGTTAAGAGTTTGCCAGTAATACTTAACTATTCTTCTTCAAATGCTCCATCACTATAATATCCCAACTCCTGATTTTTTTCTCGGAACTTTTGAAATAATTCATATGCAGTGCCACGGTCTAAAATCCACCTTGTTATTATATTCATGGCCTCTTTCATATCAGTAAGGTAGGCCATTCTACTGTCTGCACCTCTAATACCTTGACTATCTTTCTTATGCCCTCTGGTTAAGAAAATCTTCTTTTCTTCATATACCTTCTCTCTTAGCTCGGAATATTCTTCACCACTGGGCAGTTCTTTCATTAATAGTTTCTGAATCCCACTGTAATAGATTTCATGCTTTCTATCAGGATCATCAATATCCTCAAGAGCAAAATCCTCTATCTCCCTTTTTGTGGTGAAACTACCATCTGGCGTTAATTCTAACTGCCTCTCCTTTACTTCGTCAGCTTTTCTTAATAATTCTTCTTCTTCTAATTCTTGTTCACTTATTTCTTGCTCTTCTGTATTCTTATCCGACATTTCTAACTAAATTTACTTACTGTTTGTTTAAGTTCTTGCACGCTCTCATCAATCGTATCTTTTTCCCATGGGACGAGTTTTAATTTCTCAACAGCTTTTTCTACATCTGGGAAATACTTCCGGAATGCTCCCCAAAAGTTATGGCCTTTTGAATCTTGGTCCCATTGGTAAAAAGCATATATAATGGACGGGTGTATTTGGTTCTTTTCAGCATATTCAGATACAACTTGATGATTATTAATCATTGGTCTGATATACTTTGATTTATCTTTTGAAAACAGATATTCCCTTGCAAATTCATTTGCCTTATCCTCCTGTAATAAAAACATATCCGGCTCTTCATCACCTGTCAAATGGAAGGAAGTATTCTTTTTTATATCATCAAGATCATACAAAACGTGATATAATTCGTGAATAAGGGCGAACCAAATTGTGGGATAATATTTATTGTAATCAGTTATAACTATACCGGGCTTGCCATCAACACAAAATGTAGCTCCTCGAACAGCTGTTTTAGTAAGATATGGTTGAAATATTATTGTCACACCTGCATTAAACAATGCTTGTGCAACTGTTGCTAATCCATCTTCAACGTGCCTTGTATAGGGGCGAATCTTTGGAATCAAATCTTTAAGTAAGTCACGGTTATACTTATTCGGGTTGTCAATTTTTTTGAACATTGCATAAGCTGACTTAACCCAAAACCGCTTCATTCGTTCACTCTCAGATAATTGAGTACTACTAAATAAAGCACCTGCTAACTCTTCGTTATACTCAAAAATACTTTCAAAACCGAAATATTCATTTATTCTTTCTGAAATTGCATCTAAATCAGCTATACTTTCAATGAAACCGGCCTTTTTTAAAGACTTTAAATCGAAATTATTTACTAAAAAGGTATATCGCCTAACAGAATCTAACTCTTTTACAGCCTCAGTTACATCATCATAAAATAAATGCCCAAATTCAGTTCTATCAATCCCTAAAAATTGAGATAACTTTAGGACATTTAAATAATCAATTCTGTTAGTTTCCTTCTTGACTATTTTATTAAGAGTCCCATAGTCAATAGCCAGTACATTTGATACTTGCTTAATTGATAGGCCAAGCTTTTCCCTTTTTTGTTCAAAAAGCTCATTTAAACCTTTATCTCGCTTTGAGCCCCTAAGAATGTGATTGATCTGATCAAGAATAATCTCTTCTGACACAATAAATTTATATTTATTTAGATATTTCAATCACAAAATAGGCAACAATATATAATGAATCAATTATTTAGTTGGAATTTCCAACTTTTAACCCTATTCATTAATTAAGGTAAAAAATAATCACCTAGCTTTTTTTAGCTAACTAGGCAATTTATTTTATATCTATACACTTTTTGCTCTTTCCCCTCCCAGTCCTTAGAATGAGGTCAAACAAAAAAGTTGGTTTATTAACAATTTCTGATGCAGATAGAGACGATTTCCCCAAGACGAGCTGTTGACAATGCGTTCCTCCAAGAGTCGATTACCGAGACCGAATTCGAAACCTTTCGCCAGCGGCTGTTAAAACTATTGAATCAGGCTGACGATGCGGTGGAGGAAGGCGAATCCGAAGAACACCTGAAAAACCTGATCAAACCTTTCTTCAGCAATACCAATTTCGAGGAAGACCACTACATCAACACAAAGGAGCGCCAGGATCTTGCCATCCATAATGGCAAAACCCGAAAGTCGAACGTAGGCGTCATCATCGAAGCCAAGCGCCCCTCCAACAGCTCGGAAATGATTACCGGGGATGATCTTAACCGAAAGGCGTTTCACGAATCCATCCTCTACTATCTTCGGGAACGCATCGATAACGGCAACGAAGATATAAAGCATATCATCATTACCGATGTATATAGCTGGTATATCTTTGATGCCCAAGATTTCGAACGGCATTTCTACGAGTCCAAGAAACTAACCGGCTGGTATGAAGAATGGAAACAGGGACAAAAAGTAAGTTCCCGCACCCAGTTTGTCTATGATCACCTGGCGGAATTTGTGGATGAGCTGAATGCAAACATTACAGCAACCAAATTAGATCTGATCAATTACCGAAAACTACTGGAAAAAGACGAGCTCAGCCGCGACGAGCAGAAAAAACTGGTGCCGGTCTTTAAACTTTTTACGCCTACGCACCTGCTCAAGCAACCCTTTGCCAGCGACAGCAACGAACTCAACAAGGCCTTTTACCGTGAGTTCCTATATATCATGGGACTGAAAGAATACAAGGAGAAGGGCACCCATTATATCACACGGCTGGATGAAGAAAACCGTCAACATGCTTCCCTGATTGAAAATACCATCACCCAGCTTAAAAGCCTGAATGTTATCTCACGGCTGCCCAACCGATCAGAGTTTGGTGACGATGAACAGGAGCAGCTATTTAATGTAGCGATCCAGCTACTGATCACCTGGATGAACCGTATCCTGTTTCTCAAACTGCTGGAATCCCAACTCTTTAAATATCACCGTGAAGATGATCGGTTTCGGTTTTTAAGCCATCGTGACATTAACGAATATGATGGACTGAACAAGCTCTTCTTCCAGGTATTGGCCGTCCCTAAGGAAGATCGCTCCGAGCGCATCAACAAGCACTTTGGTCATATCCCCTACCTGAACAGCTCCCTGTTTGATGTAGCTGATATTGAGCAGGATACGATTCGTATCTCGGAGCTGGAGGACGGACTCCAGATGCCGGTGCATAGTCGCAGTAAAATCCGCAACCGGGATGGGGGGCGCCTCAAAGGAGAAAAGCTGTCTGCCCTCGAATACCTGTTGCGTTTTCTGGATGCCTATAACTTTAACACGGAAGGTACGGCCGAGGTCCAGAAAGAAGCCAAAACACTTATTAACGCTTCGGTACTGGGACGTATCTTTGAAAAGATTAACGGCTATAAAGATGGATCGTTCTTTACGCCCGGCTATATCACCGAATACATGTGTCGGGAAACCATTCGTCGGGCGGTGGTACAAAAGTTTAATGATACCTACGAGAACTGGGGCTGTGAGGACATTAATGATGTAGCCGCCAAGATATCCCGCCACGAAATCCCATATGATAAGGCCAACGAGATTGTTAACAGCATCACGATTTGTGATCCGGCTGTGGGTTCCGGACACTTCTTAGTCTCGGCCCTGAATGAGTTGATAGCTATTAAAAGCGACCTCCGCATCTTTGTGGATGAGGATAACCACCGCATTCGGGATGTGGAGATCAGCGTGGACAATGATGAGCTCAGCATCTCGGTGGGACAAGATCCGTTTTTCGAATACCGCGTGCATTCCGAGTGGAAGGAAAATGGAACCATTGAACGAACGGTCGGGCCCGACACCCAGCGCCTGCAGAAAGCACTGTTCCGCGAAAAGAATATCCTCATTGAAAACTGTCTGTTTGGGGTGGATATCAATCCCAACTCAGTGAATATCTGCCGCCTACGCCTGTGGATTGAGCTGCTCAAACATGCCTATTACAAGGAAAGTACGGACTTTCAACAGCTCGAAGTGCTGCCCAATATTGATATTAACATCAAACAGGGCAACTCACTGGTAAGCCGATTCGACCTCGATGCAGACCTCTCTCAGATACTGGCCAACAACGACGATCTGACGATTGAGGAATACAAACAGGCCGTCCGAAGCTATAAAGAAACCGGCGACCCAGAGGACAAGCGGGCGCTGAAAGAACAGATCAGCTCCATTAAGGAAAGTTTTTCGGTGGGACTGAAAGAACTGCACCCTGTCCGACAAAAACTGAAGAAACAACGCGAGGTTCTGATTAAGGAAGAGGCAAAGCTAGATCTTTTTGAAGGGGAAAAGAAGAGCAAAAAGGAGCAGAAGAAGATTAAAAAGGTCAAGAAGAAAATTGGCAAATTAGAAAAAGAGCTGGAAGAACTCGAAAATGCGACCTTCTATGATCAGGCCTTTGAATGGCGGTTTGAGTTTCCAGAAGTGTTAGATGAAGATGGCAATTTTACCGGCTTTAATGCAGTGATTGGGAATCCACCATATATTCGTCAAGAAGATTTAAATATTATTAAAGAATATTTTAAAGAAAACTATACAGCTTATCACAGTAGAGCTGATCTATATACATATTTTGTTGAATTGGGTAGAGATCTGATTAAAGAACAAGGCTACTTTCATTATATAATTTCTAATAAATGGATGAGAGCTAGTTATGGAGAAACATTTAGAAAGTGGCTTAAGTCAATCAACCTTCAATCAATCATAGATTTTAAAGATTTACCTGTTTTTGAAGCTGCAAGTGCCTATCCATGTTTACTTCAATTCAAAGGAAATAACGATACTTCAAATTTCAAGGCTGTAGAAGTTGAAACTCTTGGGTTTTCAGACTTAAAAACTTATTTCAAAGAGAATAGTTTTGATGTAAATCCTAAAAAATTATTGGATGACTCATGGATGTTGGTGGATGAAAAGCAACAAGTATTGATTGAAAAATTAATAAATAAAAATCGAACGCTTGAAGACTTTATAGATAAAAATATTTACAGGGGGTTATTAACAGGTTTAAATGATGCCTTTGTAATTACCGAGCAAGAAAAAGAAAACTTAATTTCAAAGGACTCGGAGAGCGCCAAGTTTATTGAGCCTTATCTTAAGGGAAAAGACATAAAAAGATATGCAAGTCCAAAAGCCGAAAAGTATGTCATTCTGTTTCCTAACGGATGGACCAATGAAAATGTATCTGCTTCAAATAAATGGAAGTGGATAAAAAAGAATGTTAAGGCAATAGCTAATCATTTAGAGCAATACAAAGAAAGAGCAGAACAGAGGTATGATCAAGGTGAATATTGGTGGGAGTTGAGAGCTTGTAGTTATTATGATGTATTTGAGAAGGATAAAATAATATTTACTGAGATTGCTACTACAGGGCAATTTACAATTGATACAGATAATCAATTTTTAGATGCCACTGGTTATATGATTGATAATAATTCAAAGCAGTTAGTTGGCATAATGAATTCCAAACTTTGGACTTATCTATTTGCATTGATAAGCTCAGAAATTCGAGGTGGCTATTTACGTTGGAAGAGACAGTATTTAATGGATATGCCGTTACCTGATTCCTTTGAAAATAATAAGGAGTTAAAATCTCTAGTCGATCAAATCCTCACCGCCAAAGAAGAAGATCCAGAAACCGATACCAGCGAGCTGGAGGAAGAAATAGACCAGCTTGTATATGAACTTTATGGGTTGAGTGAGGAGGAGATTGGGATAGTGGAGGAGAGTGTTAATTAATTTAATGTCATGTATTTATCTAAACTAAGATTATGGAATTTCAGGAAATATAGTACTCACGATGGTAATTCAATCGAAAGTGATAATCCTGGTTTAACGGTTAATTTTAAAGATGGCCTTAATGTACTTATTGGCGAAAATGATGCTGGGAAATCAACTATCATTGATGCTATCAAACACGTCTTATTGACCCAAAGTCATGAGTATTTAAGATTTGATGAGAAGGATTTTTATTCCGACGAGAATAACCGTACAGATAAATTAAAAATTGAATGTACCTTTAAAGGGTTTGAAGATAAGGAAGCAGCAAGTTTTTTAGAATGGATTGGATTTGACAAGGATGGCAATTACAAATTACAAGTATGGTTAACTGCTAAAAGAAAAGATAATCGAATTATAACTGATGTTAGGGCTGGTCTTGATGATGAAGGAAATCAATTAGATGGTAATGCCAGAGACTTATTAAGAGTTACTTATTTAAAACCATTAAGAGATGCAGAAGCTGAATTGACACCTGGATATAAATCTCGTTTTGCCCAAATCCTTAGAGGAGATGAGTTGTTTATCAAGGAAAAAAATGAGGACGGCGAAATAGAAGAACATGTCCTAGAAAAATATATAAACAAAGCCAATGACTGGATAACAAAGTATTTTGAAGAAAGCGAAATAGACGATCACGATGATTTAAATATCCCTGAAGATACTAAGGGGGCAAAGAGAATAAAGGAGACAATAACAGATTTTCTTAAAAAGTTTCATGAGGATGGAAAAAGTGTTGATCCTTCTATTGAGATTGCTGGTAGTGATCTATTAGATATATTGAAAAAGTTATCTTTAATTCTTGAAGAGAATAAATCCGGTCTTGGTTCACTGAATTTATTATTCATAGCTGCCGAATTGGTTCTTTTGCAAAGTAAGGACGAAAAAGGGCTGAAGCTTGCTCTAATAGAGGAATTAGAAGCCCATTTACATCCCCAAGCTCAGTTGAGGTTGATCGATTATCTACAAGAAGAGCAAAATAATCGACAATTTATTATTACAACCCATAGTACAACACTTGGCTCAAAAATAGACCTTAAAAATCTGATTATCTGCCAAGAGGATGAAGTCTACCCTATGGGTAGTGATTTTACCCGTCTTGATGAAAGTGATTACGGATTTCTTCAAAGATTTTTAGATGCAACAAAAGCTAACCTGTTCTTTGCAAGAGGTGTTATTATTGTTGAAGGAGATGCAGAAAACCTTCTCGTACCGTCCATTGCAGAATTAATTGATAGACCCCTGCATAAACATGGAGTTTCTATTGTAAATGTTGGCAGTAAAGCTTTGTTAAGATATGCGAAGATATTTATCCGAAATGATCAGAAAAGCATGAACATTAATGTTTCTGTTTTAACTGATTTAGACATTCAGCACAAACTTAATGGTGAAAATTCAGTAATTCCTAAAGAAGAAATCAATTTTGATGAAGAAAAGGATAGGATAAAGAATAAACTTAGAAAAACTTTTAATACTGATGACGAGAAGGTCAAAGTATTTACGTCACCGAAATGGACTTTGGAGTATGATTTAGCAGAAGGAAAAATGTTCAAATATCTTAATATTGCGACTCATATAGCTCAACTAATCAACAATAGATCTTACAGCGACGGAGAGTTCAAATCATTATCACTAAGCGATATTAAAAGTCAGATAAAAAAGGCAACTCAAAACTTTGAAGATTGGAAGAGTATTAATGAAGAAAGATCCTTTATTGCATATAAACTCTTTGAAAAGTTTCAAAATAATTCAGTTTCAAAAGCCGTTACAGCTCAAATATTAGCTAATATATTAAGTGGTTATAAGAGCATTGATAATCAAGATGTTCGAATGAGGAAAAAAAGCGAGCTATCAGAATTAGTAAAATCTGCACCCGAGCTAAAATACCTAAGAGACGCAATTCTTCATGTAACCAAACCTATGGATGATGGAAATAACTGATGACTCGATTAATAGAATAGGAGAGCTTTTATTACCAGATGGAGCAACATTCAATGATGAGAGAAAGGAGGTTATTAGCACCTTAGATAAAAGTGTTGACGTCAGTGCTTGTCCAGGTAGTGGAAAAACAACTACTCTATTAGCAAAATTACTTTTACTTGAAGAAAAAATGCCATTTAAAGATGGGAAAGGTCTATGCGTACTTACGCATACCAATGTAGCTATTGAAGAATTGAAATTTAAGGCAGGTCAACAAGCCGGTAATTTATTCAGTTATCCTAACTTTTTTGGTACATTTCAAAAATTTGTGAATAAATTTTTAGCTATTCCAGCATTTATTCACTTAAAAGGTCACAGACCCAATCGCATTGACAAAGAGAGACATGATGAAATTATTCAAGACATTAGGTATGTCCCAGGCCAAGACAAAAGAATTGCCGATAAAGCCTTTCACTACCTATTAACATATAGAAATCGAGAAAAACTTACTTTAGGTGTACAAAATGATAGTTTTTTTGTAACCGATAAAATCGATGGCCAACCATTATCTATTAAAAAACCACGAGCTAAACAAAAAGGGGATTGGTCTAATGATCTCAAAGAGTCAATTAGAAACTGGTTGGTAGATTTTAAAAAAATTGTACTCTTTAATTATGGTGTAATGAGTTTCAAGGATGCTTATTCTATTGCGTTAATGTATTTAAGAGGTACCTTCATTAATAGAGCTCTTTCTGAACGCTTTAAATTCGTCTTCATAGATGAAATGCAAGATACTTACACTTACCAAGAAAAAATAATTAATGAAGCTTTTGACGATTCAGTTATTATTCAAAAATTCGGTGATCCAAACCAGTCAATCTATAACAAAGTATCAGTAAAAAATGTCTGGGAACCTAACAAAGGAGCTCTGCCAATTTCATCAAGCAAAAGATTTGGAGAAGAGATTACAAATATTCTCAGGACTGTTTGTATAGAACCTAATAAAGATCTAAAAGGAAACCAGGAAACATCTTCCTTTCCACCTCATATTATTGTATACAACAATAACATCGAAGGCCCAGAAGTTTTGGAAAGATATGTCAAGTTAATAGCCACATTAGGTGTCGATGAGATTGCAAAAAAGCATAATCGCCCGATTAAGGCAATTGGCTGGGTTGGGCCAAAACCAGAGGAAACCGAAAAACATACGATTAAAACATACTTTGAATCATATAATCGAACCGCAAATATTAACAAATCTATTTTACCAACGGTAAAATCACATTTACGAAGATATGACTCCTCAAGAGCAAGCCAGTATTTTGAATCTCTATTAAATTGTTTTCTACGAATACTTCAACTAGCCGACATTAAAAGAGATACTGAAAATGGCACTCGTTCATTTACAAAAAATACTCTCCAAGCTACAGTTAAAGAAAAGGATGAGGATTTTTATCTAAATTTCCGAACAAATATATCTAAGTGGATATCTGGAATTATTGGCTCTCCTGATAGCTATTCTGAAGAAGTATTAGAATCAATAAGAAATTATATAAAAGAGAACTTTCTGCCTTTTTTTGATATTGAGCTAAATGAAGAACTCCGTGAATTTATAGATAGCAATCGCGTAGCCAGGGATTTTAGTGAAGATAATTTGGTTGACGAAAATATATTTAATCATTCTTCAGATGACTTATCACATATTGATGTAGAAGTTGGAACTATACATTCTGCGAAAGGCGAAACACATACAGCTACCTTTTACCTTGAGACTGATTACCAGGGTGACAGAGAGTCCAATAAGATTATGGATCAGTTGATAGGCATACCCTATGAACAACCCAAACATAAAAAAGACACCTACACAAAAGAAGCTTTGAAAATGGCATATGTTGGAATGTCTAGACCTACTCATTTACTTTGTTTAGCAGGTAAAGAGCAAAATATTATGCCCAATAAAGATGCACTTGAAGATAATGGCTGGATAGTAATAGATGATTTAATCAACTGATTACTATTAATAATGATCCACTTCATAAACAGATTAGAAAACTACCCTAGAAGATGAGATCTGACAATCCTATTCAGTTTCACTAAGATCAGAACAGCTAATAGGAGCCTACCACCTACCTTTTCATAAGGATTCATTTTAGTACAAATTCAAAGCTTACACCAAAATGGTGAATTTAATGATGTAACGTCAAGTAAAAAACGTAAAAAACTTGACAAATGTACCGATTAAATGCTATATTGATGCAAGCTGTTAAAAGGCCATTAGCATAACACATAGCATTATGAGTACTGCAAAACGACTAAAAAAGAAAGTTTCTACCTTTGACGAAGGAACGACATTTAAATATGACCAGCTCGGCATAGATAACAGCGAGTACGGGGCTGCTACCAAGGCCATCGAGCGGTTGATATCCAAGGGTCTCGTAAAAAGGATTTCCAAAGGCCTGTTCTACAAGCCCAAGAAGTCGATATTTGGTGATTTAAAACCCAATGAAGAGCAGCTGCTTAAACCCTATATGTACGAAGGCGACAATCGTATCGCTTATATCACCGGCTTGCCTCTGTACAATCGGATGGGGCTTACGACGCAGGTTCCCAAAACCGTTACTCTAGCATGTAATAAAAAAAGGATCAATACAGAGATCGATAACCTGAAGATAAAATCGGTCAAAAGCTACGTGGATCCTACTGACGAGAACATCCGTTTCCTGGAGATCCTGGATGCCATAAAGGATTTCAAGAAAATCCCGGACCTGGATATCGATGATGCTATCGGGCAGCTTCAAGGCCGCATACGTGATTTGAGTACTACCGACAGAAATAAGCTGATTACCTTTGCCCTGCAGTATCCTCCCCGGGTACGTGCGCTGCTGGGAGCTTTGCTTACCGATCAGGAATTCAACAGCGCTTTCCCCAAATTGAAAAATAGCCTGAATCCATTGTCAAGTTACGAGTTCAGTAGTCTTAGTAGTAGCTTATCCACAGCTCAAAACTGGAATATTGTCTAGATGAACCTACACGAAGACGCCGAAATCTTTCGGGATGCCATAAGGGCTACGGCCGATCACAAGAATATTCGGGAAATCTATATCGAGAAAGACTATTGGGTAACCTATGCCCTTCACGCGATATTTCATTCCGATATGAAAGACGTTGCCGTATTTAAGGGTGGCACGTCACTTTCCAAATGTTACCAGGCAATCAACCGGTTTTCCGAAGATATAGATCTTGTGGTGTTAGAAGATCCCGAGCTGTCCAACAACCAAATGGATAAAAGAGTCCGGGATGTTAGCAAGGTGGTCAATGATACTGATTTGGAGGAAGTAGAATTGCCCGGGATTACCATGAAACGTGGAAAAAATAGAAAAGTAGCCTACGAGTATGCGAAACATGGATACGGCCAAACCTATGGCCAAGTTCGCGATAAAATCATTGTGGAAGTATCGAGGCTGGGACATTTCGAGCCCCATGAAGAAGTAGAGGTTCATTCGTTTATTACCGATATGATGAAAGCGAGAGGCCAGGAAGAACTTGTTGAAAAATATGGATTAGCTCCTTTTCCCTTGAAAGTACTAACTATAGAGCGCACCTTTTGCGAAAAAATAATGTCCCTGGTCCGGTTTTCACATGCCGAAAACCCGTATGAGGATCTCGGGAATAAAGTGAGGCATACCTATGACATTCACATGCTGTTAAAACAACCCAAGATCCAAGATTTCTTTGAAAGCGATAAGCTGGATGAGATGCTGCTTCAAGTGGGAGCCGATGATATCGAAAGTTATGGCGACAAATACGATTGGCTGTATGAGCATCCCGCCTCAGCTCTGCTTTTTGAGAAACCCGTAGAAACCTGGGATAAGATCAAGTCTGTTTATAATGGTACCTTTAAAGAGTTGGTTATTGGCGACCTCCCAGAAGACAATGCTGTGCTTCAAGATATTAAGAATGTCGCCGAACGGCTTAAATCTATCGATTGGGAGCTTTAAATCCCGAAAATTCAACTTCGCTTTGTATTAAATCCCGAAAGTTAAAACAAGCCATTCATTTAGCTTCTTTTAACTGACAATTTTTCGTGTATAGTAGGCCCCTTTATCAGCAAGAAGTTAGTTGAAGTAGTCATGTTCTACCTTGTCCGAATTTGGATCTGTATCAAAGAACTAAATTAATATTCATTCTAACCAGTCCAAGTTATTTTCAATTATTATTTTCTGAAGTCGTTTAAATTCTTCCCTATCCTTTAACTTCTCATTAGTCTGTTCTATTCGATGCAGAACCTTATGGATTGGCGCAAACCATTGTGGAGGATTTTCTGGTGTGGACTTATTAATAAATATTAAAGCTGCCTCAGGAAATCTTTCAATCAGATCTGTTTCTAACAATTCGTGAGGATGATAAAAACGTTCACTTCTTGGTACCAGGTATGGTTTACAGACCTTAACTGCTTCAGGGAAAGCGTCTTCACTTTTTAAAAGGACTGTGGCAATTTTATTAGCTACTATTTCTGATTTGTATTTTCTTTCCTTAGGCCATGTAGTATTGAAAAGGGGGATTAATACCTGACGCCAAATTTTAGCTTTTTCATCCTCCTTATCGGTATTATCTAAATACAATTCAAACCATCTAAAAAATTCTGCTCTATCCTCATCTGTTAATTTCTTGAGTGACTTTCTTATTACCTTTGAGCTTATATCATATTCATCCATTGTATTAACTAGGGCCAAAATTTGAGCCAGGTTTTTACTTCCTCCCTCTAATTTATCTAGATAATCAAATGTTTTGATAAAATATGGCTTAATGTATTCCCATAACTCTATATTAATTGAGGGATTCCATAGGTATCCTTGCCAAAGATTAATCGACTGCTCTCGATCTGACAAGTCGAAAAGTGGTATGAGCTCATTCTGACTCCATTTAGGATCAATACTATTTAAAAAGGGTAAATAACGACCTAAAATGACCTGACCCAAATTATCTGATCCCTGTTCTGATGAAATAACTCGCATCAGCCTCTCTTTTATTTCTACAGGAAATCCATCACCTTTTTTAAGATTATATTGGTTGGTTACTATAATTAAGGCAAATACTAAATAACCGGCGGGATGGTTAATAGCTTGATTAATTCTATCCGAATCACTTAATGAAGATGAACCCTTGACAGCAAATGGATACAGCCTATCCCATAGAGTATAAAATTTATCTGTTGGAACTACATCGTATTCCTCTGAAATAGATTGAAGAAGCTTAGAAGATGAGCGGATAATTAATGATGCTTGCTCTCGACTTAAACTTAATAGAAGATCTAAAATGTCACTGCTACTTATAACATCTAAATTAAGTCCGTGAAAAGCTGTCGAAAAAACATCCTCATCAAATCTTTTCTTTCTTAATATATGATTTAATGTTTCATTTGCTTCACTTGGATATTGCGAGCAAAATGTCCGCCAGTTCTCAATTAAACCTCGTCTATGGTCTTCATGGTCAAGTAACGTGTCAACTCTTTCATTCAATGATTGTGATTTCAAATCATCAATTGAGTAATCTGTTTGGTACGATCTGCTTCCAGATTCAGACCAAAAAAGAAAATCCTCTCTTTCAGTTCCTCTATAACTAAAATTGGGTCTTCGCCCTTTAATTTGATTTAACAGATTTCTCTGTTTTTTATTTAAACCGGTTGCGGAATGATAATTAATCCGCACTAATAGATTCCATACATTTCGATCAACCGCCTCTTCAAGTTCCTCATCTTTCAAATCATCGATAAAAAGCTCCCTCGAAGGCCCTTTCCTAATAACATCAAATAAGTTGGATCTTTCTATAAAATTTATCTCATCCCACAGGTTAGGCAGGTATTCATAGATCTCTTTCCTTACACTATATCGCCAGAGCCATGCATCAGGTTTATCTAATATGAGATCGTAAACCTTGTAATATGCCTTAATCTTATTGACGGCATACAAAGATATTCGCTTAAAAATGGGATAAGGGTGTGAAAGTAATACTTCTATAATTGACTTAACCTTATTAGCATCCTCCTCATGCTGATCAATAGCTTCCCTAATAAATTCAATTAAAAATGTTTGGTCCTGGAAGTGATTATTTTGCTCATGGGGTTCAATTGAAGGCTGATGTATGTGACTTTGGTCATATTCTTCAGTTACTACACCAGCTATTTCAAGTAAATCATAGGCTTCTCGGAGATACTGAATAACAGTAAAAACTATATCAGAGAGTATGGTGCTCCAATCATCTCTTTGACGTAAATCATCAAATACAGATTGGGCTGTATTACCGATTTTTAAAGATATTTCAGCTCTTATAAGTTCTTTAGTACTTTCGATTGCATCAGATGTCTCTTTATTTTCACCAACACCCCAATTAATATATTTTCTTACACTTATTTGTGGTTTTAAAAATTCGAGCAACTTTAATCGGGTTGCTTTGGTCCATTCTATTTTTTTTAAGTGATATGGATTTACAAATTGATTTTGGCTGGAGAATAAATAGCCACTTGTCAAAGTACTCCAAGCTTTTTTATAAGGCTCTTTTATTTCACTTCCATCACTCTGAAGCCTTCTTCTTATGTAATCTTCAAATTGAGGATGAAGATTACCTCCCTGTTCAACTACCCAATCTATGAGCCTCTTATTCTCTAAATGTTGAGAAAGCCACCGACCTATAGCAATTTCTTTATCATTTAAACTTGGTGGAGATTTGGTTCGAGAATAATATCCTGCCAGACTAAAATTTTGTTCCGGGCTTACCAACTCACTCAAAAGGTCTCGTTTCTCAAAAGTATCTAGCCAACTTATTGGAGGTGTTGGTTTGATATCTGCAAACTGCCTAGCATAAGAAGGAGTATCAGACTGAAAAATTGCCCAACATAGTTGATCTACCTGCTCAATTGATAAACTGTCGGGTTCATTAGGGGCAACTTTCTTTACTATTTCTCTTTTTGAGGTAGCCCCGCCCTCAAAAATTTTTGACCATCTTATTAATGATTTGTGAAGTTTTTCATGTTGATTATCATCATTATGATAAAGGATTGGTATTATATTTTTTGCTTTCCACTCCTCCCTTATTGAATCCCTATTTTCCTTGCTCTTGTACTCTACAAGCGCATATGCCTTTTTAATACGTTGATCAATGCTTCTCTCAATTGAAAGCGCATCAACCAAATACCGCATTACGGGATCGTTAAGCCCATAACCAATAAAGAGTACTGTATAATGATTAAATAACTCTGAAATAAAAACACTTGCCCATCGCTCAAGTAGATAAGCCGTTCCAAAATCACTTGAAGTTAAGACCAAATGCTTGCATAATGGATCATGTTTATCAAACTTTCCATGGAGATGTACTAAGCTATTCCACTTTTTAGGTTTTGGAGGTGGCAAAGTAGGTGCAGAAGCCACCTTAAGATCGTTATCTACCTGTTCGAATAGTAAATCGAAATTTGTAGTTATTAACCTTTTAGAGCCATTTGATAAAGTAGATAATTTTAAAATTGCATCATGGGTTGATAAGTCTGGATTTGACGGTGTAGCTAGTATCTCTCTCACATATTTTCTTACTATTTTAGCACCAAAACGCTCTTCACGTTCAAGTAGACCTATAACTCGATCATAATTCTTTTTATCAAACTCTTGCTGTTCTATTGAATCAAAACTTGCCCCCAACTTTTTTTTCAACTGACAAACCAATCCCTTGAAGTTTGGGAGTCCTGCCTTCATTGACACACCAGCTCCACAAAAAATAACTAGCCGTTCTTCTTCTAATGCTTGAATTAATTGTACAGGTATATCAGGACCATTTTTTATAAAACGCATTAGCTACTATGCTCTTTCGACTTCAAATAATGGCTCGTACCAATCCCATAACTCTTCTAATGTATCTACATCTTGAGGTACTGGAAAAGGTTCTTGAAATGCCTCTGCTGGGGTAGTGGGAAGGAATTGATGCATGTATCGCTCTCCTGTTCTGCGAGGGTATTTTGCTAAAATCGAATCAAAAAAACTTTTCCCATAATCGTAATGATGTGTATGAATAAAATCGTCCCAAGTTTCTCTTAGCTCTCCTTTCTCAATCACATTTATTAATTCGAACTGCTCCATATTTCTCTCCTCAGCCCCACCCCAAGCTTCTTTCATTATATCAATAGCTTCCACATCTGTATCAGGAGCACCATACCCGAAAATAGTCACTCTTTTGGTGTCATCACTCTCTAGTCTTGTTCTAAATCGATTCCATTCTCTAGATATAAATTGATCATTATTATAATTTTTTTCAGCAACAGGATACAATAATTTTGTTGGTTCAAATTGGTTCCCAGTTCTTTTGGAGTACATGCCTGACGGCCCAGTTTTGTCATCTTCATCGCTATATCCTATGGCTACATTGCCATGAAGAAAGCAAATATGAGGCATAGGAGCTTTATCCATATTTCTACAAAATGCCTGATACAAAAAAGGATCCCAGTTGAAAGTTGCGATAAAATCCTTAGGTCTTAGTGACAAAATCAGATAATCATATATCGTTGGTTCATCCGGAAGTTCCATATCAGAAAAATAGTCTCTAACTCTTCTCTGAATTTCTTTAATTTCATCCGACTTTGGCTTTTCCGCATGTAAATTACTGTATAATTTCTCAAAGTTATCATCTTGTACTTCATCTGGCAATTCTTCAATAATGTCATTTAAGCCAACGACATCTATAAAATTATTCATAGATGGTAACTCCTTCCCATTTTTCTCTGGGTTTCTCATCGTTGAAGCAATACTAGCACCGGCACCTAGTATTACGAGATGGGATATACCTGGAAAGGTTTTATTAATACCTTCTTCTCTTGTCATTTTCATGATCTTGAAAATTCATTTAAAGCTGCCAAAGTAGATTTAAAAAAGGTTAGGTATCCTCACATTCTTCCTTCCATTTTTTTACCAATTTATTTAAACCAGTTTTTGATCCTCCTTGAAAGTAACTACCACTATTTAATTTCTCTACGTGCGATATAAAATAATCTATGCTTTTAGTTGACCAGTTATTAGAAGCTAAATATGCTTTGATAGTGTTTTCATTTAATGAATAATCGTGTTTGTTCAAGGCTCTCAAGAAAGTCTTAATTTGATCTTTATCGCTAGAATGGAGTCCAGTTTTATTAACTGAATTTGATAACTGATCTAAAGCTTTTTCAACAACACAGTTTAAACCTTTTTTTACTTTCCTTTTTCCGGAATTAATTTCTAGTGCACCCATTCCCTCTGCCCAATCTAGACATCCGTCTTTCATCCAAGGAATTGCAAATATCCCTTTTATTCTGTTTATATTTTCTAATTCAAAAATATCATCTGATGAAAGTGCATAAGTGACTACAAGACAATCATCATTATATTCATCGAAAGTTTTTCTTGAATCTCTTGAAAAAGTTATCCCTGAAGTTGTAATACCATCTCTAAGATTACCTGTAACTTTTTCCGAAAATATCTCTTCTAGCCATTCCGTATTACCTAATGTAGGAGTAAGAAAAACGATTTTTCGTGGTCCATGAACTTTAGAAACCTTTATAGCTTCTTGAACCACTTTTTTTGCTGCGTCATAATCAGGACCCTGAGTATCAATATAAACTCTTTTCATAATGGCCTATTGAATTGAAATTTTAAATTTACTGAGGCACCTAATACTCTTGCATATTGCCAGTAGACCTTTGGGTATTGAACTAGCAACTAATGAAAGATCAACTTTAAAACCAAGAGTGACAGAGAATAGGCAAAAGTGCGTCTATCTAAAAGGAGGATTAGCTTCTCTATTATGCAGTCACGAATTTAAAATCTTTAAAGTAATCATTTCTCTGTGACTCAATCTCTTTTATACAATTGTTTGATTCCTCATAATATCGAATATGAAATGCATCGAAAATATTTTTGAGTTGTGAATTAGTTTTTTGATGCAGATATAAAGTTGGAATTTTTACCTGTTTACAACCAACCTCATGAAATGCTAAAACTCCTTGATAGGTAGGGCTTTCATTATCACTTATAAATAGTCCATTTGGATTAAAACCCTTTTCAATAACTTTCATATCTCGATTCATACGAGTGAAAGTTTGTCCAAATAAAACTTGATCAAAATCATTTAGATCTGTTCCTGTATTTGAACCTTGAATAGCCAAAATAACTGGTTTATCAACTTCTCTGACTTGGGTTCTTTTTTCATCAATAATATGTTCTATCCGGTATTTAGAATTTTCGGCATAGCCAATAGAAGGATAAAAACCGATTGGATTAGAACGATCGAATTTATAGATAAGGGAAAGTTTAAGTTTTCCTTGTGGAAAATTCTCTGTGATTATTATCTCCTCTTTTGAACTATTAGTGGGTATATTATCGAATTCTCTTTCGATAAATGTTTTGAATGGTTTTTTTGAATCATTAAATCCAATGTCAGGTAGATTGTTGATATTTATAACCCAATTTTCTGGGGCATTGTCTTTTAGAATTTTGATCAGCGGATTTACTTTTTTGTAAAAGTCACCTACTCTAGAATTGATAATTGGAGAAGTTGCCTCAATTACAATTTTACCTATCGAAGTTTCTATTAAAAAGTCGGGTTTGTTACCACCAGCCAAAGTCACTTCATGTTTAAATTCATATCCGATTTCTTGAAGTATTCGACCAACTATAAGTTCAAAGAAAGCAGATCTCCAATGATCTCTTAGATCATTTTTTAGTTTGTTTGCAAACGTTGAAGGTAATTGGGAGAGATTATAATTGAGAAATAATCTCATTTGTCTAGCTCGAGGAAGGGTAGATCTTGACAACCAATCTAATGTATGTTCTCCAATTTGAGCCCAACTTTCGTCACTCTCTGTTGGTTCTTCTAACCAAATTTCATTCATAGTAAAGAAACTGTATTACTACAACTCAGCTTGTTACAAAAAGTGTAATGAATCAATGCTTGCAGTTTGATAAATAAACCACAAAGACTCAAATAATTCGACACAGCGTATTATCATTTCCTGATGTCTCATACTTTCCCAATCCGTCCCATCCTATAACACGCTATTGCACCCTGTTCCAGCCCATCCCGGGGTATTTTCTCTGATTTGAATTAGTGTTACGTTAGCATCAGTTACTGATCACAGTGATGCTATTGCATTACGCCAACCAACGCTACCCCGATGCCTGAAACGCTGGAAAAGTTGCCGAATGAGACCCAAGAGCAGGACTACGCCACCTGCCTGCAAGAGCTGGAGCAGGGCCTGCCCATCTTTGGGCGTATCACTGGCACGACCGACGGACTCCAACAAGTAAAGAAGGAATTGCCATTTAATTTTAGGCAGCCCTTCAATGTGGTAAAAGCGATATTCAAATTAGAACCAGGGCTGTATTCTCTACAAACAGGTATCGACGAAGATATTGTTATAGGCTTTCGCATTGACCCACCTGACGAGCAACCCGATACTTTGTCCCAAACACCTGCTGACGCCAACAGAACCGCTCCAGAAAATTATTACCAGCAACGGGCCCTGCGCCTGGAAGGTGAGCTGCATGACGCCGACCGCAAAATTCGACAGCTCGTCGATGAAATCATGGGCCTCAAGCGACAACTCTCCGAAGACAAAACAGCTACGCTGCTGACCCACCAAAAAGAGCTGGGCGACCTCAAAGAATCTCACCGCAACGAAATAGACCGCCTCAAAGAAATTCAACGAAGTAACCTCAAGGCCCTCGAAAAAGAGCTTGGCGAACTGGAAAAGCTGAAATTCCGCATGGAGATGGAGCAGCGGGCCGGTGGTCGTGATGCCGGTAGTCGCATGCTGGATATGCTGGAAGAAAATGCCCCGATGTTTTTTACTGTGATCTCCCAACTATTTGCCGGTCAGGGCGGGCAAAATCAACAATTGAATCCCACGCCTGCCGCACCTGATATCAGCGAAGAGCAGGCCAAGGCCATGGCCGAATCTCTTAAACACCAACTACGACCCACTTCTGGCTCGCTACCCCAACAAACCCATAGCCCCTCTACCGACGAGGCGAGCCAACCCAAAGGTGCCGGGGAGGCAACTCCTCGGCACCTTCCCTCCGACAAACGCGCGGAAACCGAGACCAACGAATTTGAAACACCACCGACCTTAAACGGCATGTTTGAACCGCCCCATACCAACGGCCACGCCGAACCAACCATTAGCCTGTAACGACCACGATGAATCCCGGACAACTAACCCTTTTGAAAATGGCCTTGGAATACCTGGCGGGTCAACCTTGCGGATACGCCTGCTATGCCAAGCGCATAACCTCGCAGCTGGCCTTAATGCAACAGGGCGGGAATCCCATCACTATGGCCGATTGGGTCCGGATGGCAAAGATACTTTCTGTGGAAGCGATAAGCAGGGATATAGGAGCCGAACGCATTGCAAAAACAATATATCCCCTTGTGGATGGATTAGGGCAACACGCTAATACGCTTTGCTATATCCCTGCCCCTTTCGCTTGCAACCA
>Ga0207756_100145_pt1 | contig 52736 bp, 48 predicted proteins | sample A23M1SouthBayCA_FD_187748 | JGI IMG/M metagenome (GOLD analysis project Ga0207756, IMG submission 187748) | Aerobic enrichment media microbial communities from Eden Landing Ponds, California, USA - A23 M1 (3) (SPAdes) | ecosystem: Environmental > Aquatic > Marine > Unclassified | place...
ATCGGCTACATATCGTCCTGAGAGCCACCTGTCTTGAGCGGCCACGTCCCAGCTAGACGCCCTATAACAGTAGTCCTCTGGGTGGTTGTCGTGCGCGGTGCCGGCGGCGTGACCCCCCAACACATATTACGATTTCTCTGTAAATTGTAATCAAGACCGGCCATGTCACGCACCTCAAATCGCGCCGACGGCGACATCATCCAAGACTTCCTCGCGGTCGCAGACCTGCTGGAAGAGTCGCAGCTGGCTCAGCTGTATACGTACCTTGCTCGGGAAGGCGAGGCGACCGTCCAGGACGTGATGGACGACCTCGAACTTGCCCAGGGGACCGCCTACAGCTACGTCAACCGGCTCGTCGACGTCGGCGTCGTCGACGTCACCGAACACGGGCAGCCACGTCGGTACGCCGCCCGCCCGATCGACCTGACCGTAACTACGGCCGTCGGTGACCGCGAGTACACGATCACGCCGGCGCTCATCGACGCCGTCGGCCGTCGCGAGACGGACGCCGACATCGACACCTACATCGACCGCCACGGCGTCGCCGGGCTCGCGACGGCGCTCACCTACGCTGTTGCTCGTGAGCGCGGCGAGGTGACCCACCGGCTGATGGCCGAGGACCTGGACATCTCGCCGCTGGCCGCGGAGATGATTCTGCAGGCGCTGCGGCCTGTCGTCCACGAGCACTACGACATCGAGGAGGCAGGGGCGTCTCTGGATGAGGTGAACGTCGGCGACGGCGACACGGTCGACGACGCGTGAGCCGGCTCCACATCGCCGACACCGGCCTGTTCGTCGCGATGGGGCAACCGTCGAACAGTCGGTACCAGGCCGTTCGGCGGTTCGCTCGCCGGAACGACGTCACCTTCGACCTCCCCGAACGAGTGTACGAGGAGCTGACCGTCGACGACCCGGATGTCGAGGACGTGCCAGTTGACACCGCGATCAACGAGAGCTGGGCGACAGTCGCGGCGCCGCTCGAATTCTCCGAGCCTGTCGTCTCGCGGGTGATGGACGGCGTCCAGCGGTTCATCGCTGACAAGGTAGCGGACATGGCAGCAATCACGCCGACCCGGGCGGGCGAGTACTTCGCCGGGTCACGGGCGGAGTTCGTCGACGCGAAAGTCGAGCCCTTGGAACGCGAACTGGAACAAGCGTACCAGACGTTCGAACAGGGGTACGAACATCACCGAGAGCTCGCCGCGGACGAACGCAAACTCACCTACTACAAGGTGGCCGTCGTAGTGTTGGTTCTCCTGTTGCTCGCAGTCATCCTCTGGCAGGTGGTGTGATAATGGCAAAAGAACGCGAACTCGACGAGCGACTCGACCGCGTCGAGGAGATCATCGAACGGCTTGAATCGGGTAACCCCACGCGAGAGGAGGGCGAACGACTTTTCGAGGAAGGGCGGCAGACGCTTGACGAGATTCGGGAGATCCTGGACCGGGGTGAGGGCGAGGTCGTCGAATTGCCGGAGTGACCGAACGTACTAGACCGTTAGTCGAGGTCGTCTTCTGTCTCACTCGTCGAGCGCCGGGGCGAGCGTTTCGACGAGATACGCATCGAGTCGCTTCTGTACCGTCTCCAGTGCCGGGGGGTCAGCCACGAGTTCGGGTATCGTCGTTTCCCAGTCATCGGCGATGCTTTCCCGGGCCGCAACCGGGAGTCCCTGGCCTGGGTCCGGTGAGGTGTGGTACGACTCGTTCGGTGCGTGAGAGCGTTTCTCGTCGAAAATCGCGGCCACCGTCTCTGGTGGTGGCGTCTCGTCTCCGACGACGATCTGGTAGAGGTCGTAGTAGTCCCGCCCGCGAGAGCGCTGGTAGATCGTGCGGAGTTTCTCGGCGAAGATCTCGGCCAGCGAGTACGCCTGCAGCGAGAACGAAGTGACGTCCTGATACTCGTGGGTGTGCTCGACCGACGGTGCGGCGACGACCTCGTCGCCCATAATGTTGAGCTCGGTCGTGTTCTTGTGGTCGAACATCGCGCGATACTGGATGGACGCCTCGACGTAGTAGGTCGGATATCCGTCGTCACTCCCTTCGTAGAACTCGTCGATCGAGAACTCGATCCCGGACCGACGCGATGCCGTCTCCAGGGCGTCACGCAGTCCCGATTCAGTGCCGGTGAAGGTCCCGTCGACGGTGAAATCCAGGTCCTCGGAGAACCGCCACATGTCCGGGAAGTAGAGCTTGCTGAGGGCGGTCCCACCTTTGAAGAGCAGGTCATCGCCGAAGGCAGTCGTGTAGATGCCGTACAGCACCCACGAGTTGACGTAGTCCTTCTCGGCGTAGTCGGTTCGGACGCCGAGTTCCCGGGCTCGCCGGCGAATGGCTGCTTCGTCGAACATTGGTTATGGCAACTCCTCGTCGGAGATATTTACGTATAGCCGATAGTCCGGCGCGTAATCGCCCTTTGCCGACCGGGTCGGGTCGAGTGGCGAGGACCCCTCGGTGAACTCGGCTTCCACCGACTCGCGGTCCGGAACGGGAACTCCGTAGTGGTCCATGAGATAGACCAGGCGTTTGAGTGCGGCGCCATTGCCGATCCGGCGGGCGTACTCGATCAGCGTTTCGGGGTCGTAGCCGTCGGCCCCGTCTCGAATGCCCTTGGCGAGTTCGCGGACGCCACCGCAGTGCTTTGGCTGGTCGGCACAGTCGACGAGGGTCTTCTCCGGCGTGGCGATGGGAACCTGGTGGCCGCCGACGGCGTATTGCTCGTGGCCGAAGAACTTCCGCTCGGCGAGGGTGACGAAGTAATACTCGACGTCGTGGACGGTCCGGTCCGGGAGTCGCTTGGTCGTCGCGACGGTGACCGACCGGGGGACCTGTTCGGTGAACCCGTGAAAGCCGAGCGCGCTCCAGAACCCCACGTACATTGGCTCCACGAGGTGGCTGGCGATGTAGAACTCGTGGGCGGTGTACTGTGAGTTCTCGCCGGCAGCCAGCGGGACGACGAGGTAGAGTCCGGGTTTCAGGCGCGTGAGCCAGCCGTTCTTTGCGAGACGAGACGCGGTCGTTTTGGCGGAGTTGTAGGTGGTCTCCAGTGCCTCGGCTAACTCTTCGATCTCGAAAATCTCCGTGTTCTGGCTCGTCAAGCGAGCGAGGGCGCGGCTCTCCCGTTCCGATAACCCGCTCCGTGTAGTTCCTTCGCCGTTCGTCGGAGCCACTGTTACACGTAGTGAACGAAATGTAGGCCGCCGGAATAAGCGTTCCGCCGATAGAACGTTCTCAAAACGTCGGCTATTCATTTACATACAATGAACGAACTATAGGATCGTCGTCTTGAATTTCCGGAAACGACTCGTCAGAGCCAGGGTAGTGAGGCACAGCTCGACCATGAGGTAGTTTCTGGCAATTCCGGAAACCACCCACGTCCGTTTACCATCGTTCCGGACTACTATCCAGATATGATCCAGGACGCTCGCTTCCTCAGGGCCGGGTTCGTCCCGAGCGAAGTGGTTCACCGCGACCCCGAGGTGAACCACCTCTCGAGCGTCCTCGAGCCACTCGCGCGTGGCGAGACGGCCGACACCGCCCTGATCACTGGTCCCACCGGCTCCGGAAAGACATGCATCGCCATATTCACCGTGACGGAACTCCGCCAGGAGAACCTCGACGTCGACCGGGTGTACGTCAATTGCTGGGAGGACCACACCCGATTTCAGGCGCTGTACGCCGTCCTCGACAAACTCGAACGCACTGTCGACATCCACCGGCAGTCGACGCCCCGAGACGTCCTGCTCAACCGCCTGCGCGACCACCACGAGTCCCCATGCGTCGTCATCTTCGACGAGGTCGACCAGCTGGAAGACAAGGGAATCCTCTACGAACTCAACAATCTGCAGCAGTTCTCCCTGATCCTCATCGTGAATCAGGAGGAAGAGCTCCTCGCGGGCCTCGACCAACGGTTGGCGAGTCGGTTGCGGGGGAGCGAACGCATTCGCTTCAGTGGGTATAGCGTCGACCAGCTCGTCGACATCCTCCGAGAGCGTGCAAAGCGAGCGCTGGTTCAGGATGCCATCGAAGGACCGGAACTCGAGCGCATTGCTGACGCAGCCAGTGGTGATGCCAGGGTCGCGATCACGACGCTTCGCATCGCCGCTCGGCACGCAGAACAGGATGGAACAGGTCGCATCACTGCGGACATTATCGAGAGCGCGCTCCCCGAGGCCCGACAGGAGCTCCGCCAGAAGAACATTGACGCTCTGACCCCGCACCAGCGAGCGGTCTATGACGTAATCGATGAGCACGGGGAGATCGCACCGGGGAATCTCGACCAGGAATATCGACAGCGGGTTGATGACCCGAAGGCCGACCGGACGATCCGGAACTACCTCGAAGGGAAACGAGATCTCTGGGCAGAAGCGACGGCGACTCGCGCGGATGCGCCGTGAGCAGACCCGTGGTCGTTGGCGGTCGAAGGCGGAACGGATTCTCGCCCACGGACTGGGCGAGGTGCGTCGGTTGGCGAGTGCCCTCGAGCTCTCCGATTCGGTCCGTGACCAGACGTGTCACCTCTTCCGGAGCGCCCAGAACGAGGATCTGCTTCGTGGCAGGTCCATCGAGGCCATCGCCGCGGCCAGCGTCTACGGGGCCTGCCAGTGTAACGGCCGCTCGCGGTTAGTGGACGACGTCAGCGAGATGGCCCGCGTCGCGGAGTCACGGGTCACGAACGCGTACAAAACGCTGAACGAAGAGCTGGGCCTTCCCGCTGAGCCCGTCTCCCCCAGCATAGTCGTACCGCGCCTCGCCTCGGAGCGTACGTGTCCGGACGAATTCCGACAGCGGGCCCGAGCTCTCGCGGAACAGGCCGAGGAGCGCGGCGTCACGACGGGCGTCCATCCGGCCGGGTTCGCAGCGGCCTGCCTCTACAAGGCCGGTCGCGAAGCGGGTCGATGGCTGACGCAGTCCGAGGCTGCGGAGACTGGGAACCTCACACCAACCACCGTCCGAACGCATCACGAGACGTTAGCGGAGCAGGTAGCCTGATGATGCTCATGTACACGCAATGGAAGCAGATAATTTTCTCAGATAACTATTTGTTCCTCTAGTGCGTACTCTCCCTTATGACCGAGACGTGGGATGACGTCAGCGAGCAGGTCAAAACGGACTGGAAAGCGGAGACCACGCCGTTCGAGCGGGTGTACGAGATCGTTGAACAGACCCACGAGGGGCAGTCGGCCGCCGAGATTGCCGACCGCGCCCTCGTGAGCGAGCCGACGGCGCGTCGTCACTGTAAGACGCTCGTGAACACCGGATTCGCCGAGACGGAGCAGGACGGCCAAACAACGCTGTATAAGCGAGATAGCGACCGGATCTTGATGGCCCGAATCCGCGAGCTGCGTGAGGAAGTCGATCGGCCGGAGTTGCTTGACAGTATCCGGGACATGAAGGCCGAGATCCGGCGCTATGAGGACCGTTACGATGTGGTGTCACCGGAGGAACTCGCCCAGCAACTCGACGCCGGCGAGACAGAAGGCTGGGACGACCTCACCGCGTGGCGAACGACGCGGCAGAATCTCGCCGTCGCCCAAGCCGCACTCGCCTACGACGAGGCGAGCCACCAACTCGCGGTATGAGTGGGGACGACCGAGCCGGCGAGTTCAGGCCGATCTATCTCCCGGCGCTCCAGCGCATTCGTGACCTCTGGCTCGAACTTGAGCCGTTAGTCGACGCCACGACGTATAATGACGTCGTCGCACCGACGGAACTACAGATTGCGCTCAGCGACGGACTCGGCGACGTCGATAGCGCTCGGCTCGATATCCAGTGGAGCGAACGGGGGATGTATTCGTTCCACTACGTCGATAGCGACGACATCAACTGGCGCTTCGATCGCCACCCGAATACACACTCCCCTGAGACTCATTTCCACCCACCACCAGAGGCCGCGACGACGGCCGCCGAGCCGTCCTGTATCGAGGTGACCCAGGTCTCACTCGTCACGCGTGCCGTCCATGCGATGTGGCGGGCAGCGTACGAGGATGATACACTGGATCGGCTGAATAGTGCGTCAAACCCACCGTAAAAATGGACGTAACCGAGGGCACAGTTCGGGACATCTGCACGGACGCAGTCTTCGAACGGGGTGAACGATATCTTGCTGAGAGCCGTATCCGCGAGAGTCACCGCGTCGACACCACCGTAACCGCCGTCGTGAGCGGCAGCCGTCAGTACGATGTTCGTGTTGACCTCGCCACCGACGGGTTTGCCCCGAGGTGCGATTGTCCGTACGACGGGCCGGGAGCGTGTAAACACGTCGTTGCCGTGTTGCTTCGGTGTGTCGACGACCCACCGAAAGATGACGGCGATCGACTCGACGCCGCACTCGATGGCGCCGACGCCGACGAACTGCGTGCGTTCCTGCGTGACGAACTCGCGACCGATGCGGATCTCCGCGATCGGTTTCTCGCCCGCGTCGGCGAGCCGACGGGACAGTCGGTCGACGAGTTTCGTACCTCGATCGACCGGCAGTTCGAAGAGACGAACCCTGCGTACCTCATCGCCGCCCACGTCGCCGAGCCGATGTACATCGGCTACTACAGCGCCCTCAGCCACCACGGGCTGACCAAACATGTACCTCGGACGGTGTACATCGTCACGCCGACCCGAGCGCAAAGCCGAGAGATCCACGGGGTCCCGTACCGCGTCACGACAGTCACCGAGCGGAAATTCTTCGGCTGTGAGCCGACATCGATCGAGGGCACGACCGTTCAGGTCAGCGACCTGGAGACGACGCTAGTCGACTGTGCGGACCACCCTGAGTTCTGTGGTGGCCTTCGGGAACTCGCAACCGCGATGCGCACCGCCGACGAACGGGGCTGCGACTGGGAGACCGTCGGCGAGTACCTCGAACGCCTCGACAACGGCGCTGCGACCAAGCGGATCATCTACCTCGCCGACCAGCTCGGCATCGACCTCCCTGCCCGCGAGGAACTCGTCGCGTCGTTCACGAGTGGCTATTCCCCGCTGGACCCGACGCGGCCCGCCACCGGATCGACCGACAGCACGTATCGCCTCCGAATCAACGTCGAACCAGCGCAACTGGAGAGGGTGGAGTCCTAACCGGATCACTCGAGGAGCAGAGCGTCCGCCTGCGTGACGCCGCCATCTATTTATATGTCGTTGCACAAAATCAGATAGTGTCTGAAATGGCGAAACAGGATATAACGGTCTGTATCGATGCGTATCCCGACCAGGATACCGATATCTTTCGAATCGGTGCCGCAGACGACATCCTCCGACTGCTCGCCGACGCCCACGATACGGAGTTTACGATCCCCGAACTCGTCGACGCCACGGGTGTCACCCGGTCGACGGTCTGGCGGGCTGTCGACCTCCTCGACGGTATCGGAGCCATCCGAATTCGAGAGACGCCACAACGAAACCACATCGCGATCGACCCCAACCGACTCCAGAAGGACGATCCGATACTTGCCATTCCGCAGTCGGAGTTCTATGCACCGATCCGGGCATTCGTTGACCGCGTGCAAGCCACGCTCACTGACGCCGACGACGTCGACGCTCTCCTCGGTATCGTTATTTTCGGGAGCGTCGCTCGGGGCGAAGCTGACCGCCAGAGCGACATCGACTGTTTCGTGGTCGTCGAGGGCGACCGGACGACAGCCCGGCGGCGGATTACCGATGTCGTTGCAGATCTCCAATCGGACCGATTCGACGGTGACCGATTCGCGTTCGAACCGTATGTTGAATCTGCCGAAAGCGCACGCAGAGCCGGGTCAAAACTCCGAGAAATCTTCGATGAAGGAATTACCGTCTACGGCAGCGGCCACCTTGACTCGCTCCGAAAGGAGGTCTTCGCTGATGAGTAGTACGCGAATCGAGCAACTCATCGACAACGTGCAAGCCGCGTTCGACCGCCGCCCAACAGATATCGAATCCGGACTCAACGTCGAGGATTCCGCCCTCCTCCAGCTGCGAAAGGCCTGTCGCTTGCTCGCCGGTGCTGAGGCACTGCAGGATGCCAGCTACTACACACTCGTCATCGAAGCGTCGTTCGTCGCCATCGAACGGACCGTGGAATTTCGCCTCCTCGAACGCGGCACGATGCAGCCGGACGATCTTCCTGGCACGCATCCTGGGGTTTATCGGGAGGCGGCAGCGGCCGGCGTTTTCGGTGAATCGATGGCGGCTGATCTCGCAGATCTCTGGCGCGACCACCGAGCAAAAACGTACTATCAGGATGGCCTGGCCTCAGCAGCGCGTGCCGAAGCGATGTACGAACTCGCCACCGAGATTCATACATACGGTACTGGGCGGTCTCGACAAGGGCACGAGTGTATCTGCGGGGAGACAACGTAGCGAATGTGTCTCTATCAGTCGAGGGGAGGTAGCGATTCTATTACCCAACATGAGATGCGATAAGACGGAGTTTTGTTGGTTAAAATAGATTGGGATCTTCGTAGTTTACGCTGGGGTAAACTACTTTGCCACTCTCAGTCGAGCACACAGCTATGGGCGTCAGTTTGGACGATAATGACGACACGACACCACGCGAACTCGTCCATTTCGTCACTCAGCAGACGCTGCAGATGAACTCGGTGTGACGGTTCGTATCGTCGACGCTGCCAACTGGGATCATGGTGCCGCGAAGGGAGTCTGCAAATACACTGATCACCAGCCAGTTGTCGAGGCGAAGGACCGTGCGAACGAGGCTGACCTGGCTGTGACGCTCGTCCACGAGTATGCCCACGCGCTTCTCCACGGTGACGTCGATGACGAGGCCGAACGGGCGAAACGTGAGGTCGAAGCGGAAGCCGTCGGGTACGTCGTCGGCCGGTATTTCGACCTGGATACGAGCGGCTCAGCATTCTACCTCGCCGCGTGGCAGGACGACGACGCGGAGATGATCCAGGATCGTCTCGGTCGGATTAGTTCGACTGCACAGAGGATCCTCGAAACGGTTTCCGAGGATTAACCGATCGGAGGACGAGCATTACAGCGGGACTTTTCATCCGGAATTGAGCGACGCGAGGTTAGTTTTTTCGCCCCTTGATGGGCGAGGGGCTCCCGACTAGCTGGGTTCCTCTCATTCCGGTGATTCAGATGGCGATCAGTGACATCTACGAGCGACGGTTCGACGAGGACGTACCGAGCGATACGACCAGCGGCTGTCCCGAATGCGGTGGTCGGGTTCGAACGAGTTCGGTCGAAACGACCTGTGAGGACTGTGGCCTGGTCCTCGACGAGTCGCCGATCGACCACGGGCCCGAGTGGCGGACGTTCGATGACGACGAGCACGATCCGGAGCGGACGGGTGCGCCGATCACCCCGACGAGGCACGACCGGGGCATCTCCACCGAGATCGGACGGAAGACCGACGGGCGTGGTAACGACCTTCCCTCCAAGAAGCGCAGACAACTCGGCCGGCTTCGGCGGGAACACAGTCGCGGCCGATGGCGGACGAAAGCGGAGCGGAACCTCGCACAGGGGCTGTCCGAAGTTCGTCGGATTGCGAGCGCACTCGGCGTGTCGGATTCCATTCGAGATCAGTCGTGCTCGCTCTTCCGGAGCGCTCAGGACGAGGGGCTGCTCCCAGGCCGTTCCATCGAGGCGATGGCCGCTGCAAGCGTCTATGCGGCCTGCCGATGTAATGGACTTCCGTGGACGGTCGCCGAGGTGGCCGACGTCTCGCGGGTCGTTCGTGAACGTGTTGCGAACGCATACCGGGTGTTGAACCAGGAACTCGGAATTCCGGCGGTGCCGCCATCACCTCGACAGTACGTACCCCGGTTCGCTTCAGAACTCGAGCTTTCGGACGAGACGCGATCGATCGCCTCGCGCCAGCTGACCCACCGACGGCACTGTACATCGATTCGGGGCGGACGCCAGCAGCCGAGGCTCTCGGCCTTCGCCGGCTGGCCGAGGTGGATCCTGAGTCCGTGCCCCTCCCACTGTTGCTGTCCCTCCTGAATCGCGCCGACGGGGATCCTGACCCACCTGCAGACGCCATGTGGGCACTCAGGAGTCTGGTCCCCTCGCGACCGGCGGACTGCCGAGCCGCGATACCGCCCCTCCGGACGCTCCTGGAGACTGATGAGTTTGGCCACCCCGGCCTCGCCCTGTCGGTACTTCGAGAGCTTGGCGAGGACTCTCCAGCGGACATCGCACCGGCGATCCCTGCTATCAGCCCATACCTCGAGTCGGAGACCGAGATGGTCCGTCGTGAAGCGAGCCGCTTTGTCGCCACGATTGCCGAGGAGTATCCGGGTGATGCGCTCGACGCACTTCCACGGCTTGCAACTGTCGTGGCCGATGGAGATAGTGGGCGAAAACACGCGGTGCACGCTGTGTCGCTCGTCTCACGGGAGAACCCCACGGCGGTCAAACCGATGGCGGGGACCCTGGCCTCCTTGCTCGTCGAGGATTCTCTCTCGGAGACGACACGAATAAACGCGAGTGTGGCCCTCGGACGAGTCGTCAGTGAGTATCCAGGGGTGGGAGTCGACAGTCTCGATGACGTCGCCCTGCTGTTGGAGAGCGAACATCCCAAGCTTCGGAACAACGCCATCGGGCTTTTCGGTGACGTCGCGACGGTGTACGCGGATGTTGTTGTCCCATATCTGGCGAGGGTCACGCCGCTCCTGACGGTCGACGACCGGTACGCACGAATCAATGCGAGTGGCGTGGTCAGTCGGATTGCAGAAGATTTCCCGGAGGCAGTCGAATCCGAGGTCCCGGTCCTGATCGGGCTGCTCGGTGACGAGAGTGCGATCGTCCGAACAAACGCCTGTTGGGCGCTCGGTCACCTCGGAACCGACAGGGCTACTGATGGGCTTGCGAACCTCGCAACGGACGATCCGAACCCGGGGACCAGAAAGCGGGCTGCCTGGGCCCAGGACCAGATCCAGCAGGAACACTGACGACCTCGCTCTCGCAGACTGTGACGGCAATTGGACAGTGGATTCCTGCGGTCTGTCCTCCAGGGGGTCATGAGCGCCTCCACAGTTCTGGATGTCAGTAGAGAGTCCGTGTCCGGCCAACGTGAGAAATGCAGGTGCATTGGGAGGAGCTGGGCAACATAGGATGGTCACCACGCGCTCTGTGAACACCGGTAACCAAGGTGACGTTCCACCATTTTTCTGACCCCCAGAGGGGTGCGGGGCCCTCGAAGAGGGCCTTGCAGGACTTCATCGATGTCCAGCACCAGCACGCCGGTCACCTTCGACGAGAAGGATCACCGGGACGACCAGATGCACGACACGATCGATCAGTGGCTCACAGACCTCACGGAACTCGTCGACGAGGCAGCGGCGAGCGAGGAGTTCCAGGCATGGCTCGACGTCCAGAGCCGCTTTCACGATTACTCCTACAGAAATACGCTGCTCATCAAACGACAGTGTCCCGACGCGACGCGCGTTGCCGGCTTCCGGACGTGGCAGTCGGAGTTCGATCGGCACGTCCAGGATGGCGAGTCGGCCATCTGGATCTGGGCGCCGATCATCACCAAGCGCTGTCCGTCGTGTGAGAACTCCGTCTCGTATCACGAACAGAGCGATTGCGAGTACGACGACACGGATCCAGATGAATGGGACAAAGGTCTTGTCGGCTTTCGCCCGGCGCCGGTTTTCGACGTTTCACAGACCGAGGGCGAGCCACTCCCCGAACTCGACACGGCGGCAACCGGGGACGCGACCAGCCTCGTCAGAAACCTGCTTGATGCAGCCGACGAGCTCGACATCGACGCCAGGCTCGTCCCCGAGGAGTGCTGGCCACGGAAGGACGCGAAGGGCGTCTGCAAGCCCCAACCGAACAAGGGACAGCCACGCGTCGAGGTCCTCGCAACCGACTCAGACGCCGAGATCGCGGGCGTTCTGATTCACGAGTACGCCCACGCACTCCTGCACATCGCCGTCGACGATACCACCGAACGTTCGAAGCGCGAAGTCGAAGCTGAAGCAGTCGCCTACGTCGTCGGTCGGCACTTCGGACTCGATACGAGCAACTCCGCGTTCTACCTGGCGGCCTGGCAGAGCGAGGACACCGAGGCGTTGGAGAGACGACTCGGGCGTATCAGTCGGACGGCGAGTGAGTTGATCGACGCGATTGAGAGGATAGCCGGTTCAGCGGTGTCACCCGAGACCGTATAGTGTCTCCTAACTTGGCAATACTTACTAATACTTCCTAATACAAAGTGGTACTAGCCGATGCCAATTTCCAAAGACGAATTCAAGACGATCGATGAGGGTGGTGCGCCGATGCTCGACCTTGCCCCGGATACGACGCAGGGGAAGATCTACCATTTTCTCCTCAGCAATGCAGAAGCGGCCTTCAGGCAACGAGAGATCGTCGACGCCCTTGACGTCTCATCCGGAAGTGTCGGCCCAACACTCAGTCGCCTCGAAGAGAACGGACTCGTGGTCCACCGGGGTCGGTACTGGGGAATCGCTGACGCGGAACACGCGGTTGCGTCGGCTGGATTGATCGGGGCAGCCACAGCATCTGACCTCGACGGCGGGTTCACCGACGAGGAAATGGCAGCGTGGATGGAGACTGCTGTCGAGCCAATTTCTGAAGCTAACGAGGAGTAACCAGGATGGTAACTCGGGGAGACGTTGTGTGGGCGCCGGATCCGTTCACAACCAATTCTGGAAATCCGCGGCCCTGGCTCGTCCTTGCGGATGAGTCCCTTCCGTATCCAGACCAGGAATCGATGGCGGTCGCCTTCACGACACAATCACATCATCCAGGAAGTTTCGCCGTCCCAGACGAGGTGTGGACCAGCGGGAATCCGGGGACGCAGAGTTTCGTCCTTCCGTGGACTGTGGCCACGCTCAAGGACGATCTTCACGTCGTCGGAGTTCAGGGGACTGTTTCAGGTGAGTTCACCAACCGGGTCGTAACAGCGACTGTTTCGTTTCTCGAAGGCGAGGCGCCCGAGAGCTAGCTCCACTTGTAGAGACCCTCCACTATGGGGGACTGGCTCCGGTCGAACGTGGTACTGAACGACGGTAACGCACGTCTCATCTCAGTCACGCTGATGAGCGGGTTCTGGCGGGAGTCGTGGGGACCCAGGGAATTACGGCCAGCCCAACAGCAGCTCGAATCTACCCTGGCGTGACGGAGTGGCTGGAGCCGGTGTCACTGTCAGTTACTCGTACGGCGGCTCGACAGTTGTAATCACGCGCACCTCGCGCTCTTCGAGGGTTGGCTTGTGGACAATCTCGCCCCCGGTAAGTGACTCACGTTGCCACCTGGGGCCCTTGGCGTACTCCAGGACGATTTCGCTCGTCTGTCGCTGATACCGGAGCAGGTACATCTCGTCGCCGACCGAGTGATAGATCTTCACGCCGACCGTATCGTCGTCCCACAGGTTGACCTCACAGGTCTGTGGGAACGGAATCTCTTCCTCCGCTATCTCGCGCATCTGGTCGACAATCGGTGCGAGCAGTTCCATCGCAGGAAGTTCGTCGGCTGTCATGAGTAGTGGTGTCTCGTCTTCCCGCAGTCCGCGGGAGAACTGACTCACCGACACAGATCACGCTCGACGACGCTGCAGCGACACCCGGAGCTGCGAGAAGAACGTGATGACTAAATCTTGCCTCTTCAATTTATAGCTCTTTTGCCGGAGAGCCCGATGGTTGGCCGGGTTGCTCACGGCTGCAAGGGTGCAGGGACAATCAAACGAGCGCGTTTGCACGCACCAATGATTCCATCGCTCACACGACAGAGAACAATAGACCCCCACCAAGGTTGGTCGTCCCGACCCGGACGGTTATTAGAGACGACGGACAAGCCTCCGTATACCGGAGTGTAACGAGATGGCTGGAACGGGATTCACAGCAGGATCTGACGGCTCAGTGCCGGAGATCGTTTGCTCCGGAGACGTCCTTGGTGGCGATCCCCGGATCGAGGAAACTCGCATCGGGGTGTATCACGTGTATCGTAGGTACGTCGAGGCCGACGATTCTCCAGAGGAAATCGCGACGAGTCTCGACATCTCGATCGCGTCGGTTCACGCTGCTCTCGCCTACGCGTTCAGTCACTCCGAGGAGATGCGGGCTATCGAACGTCGGAACCGGGAGCAGTACGAGGGAGACACGGCTCATCGACTGGTGCCAGACGATATAGCGTAAGGGCACACGTCATGGAGCTTCTCGCCGACGAGAACGTCGAGACTGAGTGGAACAGGCACTTCGAGACGACGGACACGATGTCGTTCGAGTAGTAGATGTCACGTCACTTGGACTCAGTGCCTCGGATGAGGCTGTACTCTCTGCTGCAATCGACAGGAACCGCGTTCTTCTCACAGCCGATCAGAGTGACTTCAACGATCCGCCGAGAGACGATTATCACGGAATCGTGATTATTGGGCCTTGTTTAGACGCTTGAGAAACCGTAGCTAAGCGACTCTCAAGTTAGTATCGTTTTCCTAGTAGCTCGCACTAAATGTCTAACTTACTAGGAAGTGAAGCGGGTAGGTTCGGTTGGTGACATCGAATCTAGCCCGCTTCACAAAGAAGGTTGTAGCGCTCGCTCAAAAAGCCGTCGTCGGAAACCCGAAATCGGCTGTTCAGAAGGGTTTCGGCGGCTATGCCGACTGGGTAATCGTCTCAATCCACGGCCTCAAGACGTATCTCGATCTGCCGTATCGACGCCTCTTGGACGTCCTTCACGAAATGCCGCGGATTGTCCGAATACTCGACCTAGAGGTGTCTCAACTGCCTGATTTCACCACCGTTTGTGCGCGCATGCAGACACTCAAAATGCCACTCTGGCGCGACTTTCTCCGGCTGTCGGCGAACCTGCACGACACCGGCGAAATCCAGGCAATCGACGCGACCGGCATGGATCGGATCGCAGCGAGTCAACATTACGCGAAACGGACGAATTACACGTTTAGAGCGGTTAAGACGACCGCGCTGATTGACTGCAAAACGGGTGCGATCCTAGATATACATTGCTCGATGAAACAACCGCACGACTCTCAAGTCGGCTGGCAGCTGCTCAAACGTAACCTCGACAAACTGACGAAAGTGACGGCTGACAAAGGATACGACTGGGAGCTTCTTCGTCATAAACTCCGTTCTGAAGACGTAAAACCGGTGATAAAGTACCGCGAATTCGGTTGGCACGGCGTCGCAAATAATGTCTTAATAGATGATATGACGTACCATCAACGCTCAAATATCGAATCGACGTTTTTCGCGCTTCGTCGAAAATACGGCGAGATCGTTCGAGCGAGAACCTGGTTTGGTCAATTCCGCGAACTCGTTCTCAAATGTGCGGTGAGAAACGTCGAACTCGCGCTCGACGGCTCAAACGGGTGATTTTTGGCGTCTAAACAAGGCCCTATCACTCTAACCTCATTATTTGCAGCTTCCACAGTTTCATAGAACACTTTGTCCTCTTCGACTGCATAACCCGCAAAAACATCGGCCTCATCGGGCGTGTACCCATCCGTGAAGATCTTATACCTCCACGGATCGTCGTTGTCTCTATTTGCTTTCTTGACCTGAATTCTGAGAAGGCAATCTTCGTGGTCCGCAATCAGATCGCATCTGTAAGAGCCGTGAGTGTATGAAACGCGGCAATCGTATTCGCCCACCAAATCGGCCGCAACAGCAAATTCCGCCAATTCTCCATCGGCGTGCCCTTCAATTCTACCCATGAGCTACTTGCCACCTTTCGGACCAGGTGAATAAAGGTACCTCCAATATCGGACTGCGTTTGATTTGCAGCCCTTAGAAAGGGTTATTCCTGTGTAATCGTCACGAAATTCAAAACAAATTCCTGGGGGAGGACGCCACCATGGTAGAAGCGAGCATCCGGGAGGCCCTGGTTGCGGAAACGTTGAATCGGATCGGCGAGGGCGCTGACCTTCGTCTCTTCATCCAGGTATCCGAGATGGGCGTTTTCGTCGAGCAGGACGCCAGGTGCATCCTCGTCTAGATTCTCGCCTGCCACCCAGCGTCGTGTGACCTGTTCGGCCTCGTCGGGCGGATGGATGTCGTCGATGTCCACGTTCCGCGGAAGGGAGACGAAGCCGTGGTCAGCGAGGATATACGCGCGATCCCACTCACCCTGATCGAGCTTCTCGCAGATGATGTCGGAAATCTTGTCGATACGGTCACTGAATAGCTCCTCGAACTGGGTCAGTTCCTCTTCACCAGTCTTGTCGAGGTCGTTCCAGTAGTATGCAACGCGAATGTCGCTCCAGCCCGACTCGTCGTCCTCGCTCTGCATGATGTAGCTCCAACCTTCGTCCTTCAGTAGCTTCTCGCGCTGGTAGTTGGTGATCTCGAGTCCATTGCGTTTGGGCACGAGTTCGCCGTCTTTGAGCTCGAGGTTGAAGCTGAACTTGCTTCCTGGGGTGAGTGCCGCCTTCCCGAATTCGGTGTCAGAGGGGAGGGTTCCGACCCAGGCGTTCTCCTCGACTTCGAGGCTCGGAAGCTTGCGACGGACGGCTTCCGCCACTTCATGGGCGAGGTCGAACCGCAACGCGTCGATAATGAACAACGCGACGCTCTGGCCGCTCTGGAGGTGCTCCTTCTCCTGGTCGAAGAACTGATGGGCGTAGTTTTCACCGACGAAGGGTGAACCGGCTTCGATCTGATCGACGACGAGGTTACCGAGATCACTGAGATAGTCGAGGTATCGCGACTCCACGAGCGACGAGCGGAGATCATCCAGCGTTGCCGTCGCAGGATGCTCTTCGGGGAGCTCCGTCTCGGGTTCACCGGAGATGATGAGCTTGAAGACGGCATTGTCTATCTGCCAGGTGCCATCGTCGACGTCGCCGTAGAGGTCGACGACGTCTGTTGTGTCACCACGTTCCTCCCACGTGTCGAGGTCGTGTGCGAGCTTCGCAACCTCGACGGCCTGCGCCCAGACGTTCGTCCAGGGCACGTCACCGTAGGTCGTTTCCAGTCGCTCGTGGCGTTTCGACGCCTGACTGGCGCACGTCTCGTACTCCTCGTTGCGGAAGGATTTTGTCCAGGCATCCCAGAGTTCGTGTTCCAGCGAGGCATCGACGGGACACTCGGCAAGGTCCCACGGATCATCGTACGTCCGGAGGACGTCGTGCCAGAAGCGCTCGCCAGGGTCGAGATAGACCTGGGCGAGTTCTTCGGCGCGCTCGGATTCAACCTTGCTGAGCATCGACTGCAGTTCGGGCCGAGACACGCCGAGGCCCGAACTGGGCTCGGGCTGATATGCGGCGTCGAGCAGCGACTTCTCGAGGCCCTCCTCGACGAGCCACTCGGCGACGGCCCAGCGTCGAGTCCGTTTGACGAGCTCGGTTTCGTCGGTCACGCCCTCGACGGCCGCGACGCCCTTGTCGATCAGCAGGTCACGAATCTGGAGGAAGTCGTCACGTTCATCCTCCTGGTCCGGATCCGGGAGGTTTTCGGCGCTATGTTCGAGGACGAACTGCACTGGATCGTCGTGTCCGTCCAGGACGATCCTCGTCTGGAGTCCCTGGAGCGTCGGAAGTCCACCGTCGCCGCTGAGCTCCTCGAAGAGCGTCTTCGCGACCTGCCCGCGCTCACTCTCGCCGGCGTCCTCGTAGGCCGCGCGGATAGAGGCAGCCTGCAAGCGGTCGTTCTCGAAGCAGCGTGCAGCGAGCTTGCCGATGTGCTGTTGGATGACGCCACCGGTGTTCTCGACGTCCCTGAACCAGTCGACGTCGTCGCTGAATGCCTGCGGAACGTACCAGACGGTTCGATCGCGAGGAGCGTCGGCACGCAGCTCCAAAGGCGTCTCCTCGGCCGCACGGAACTCACAGCCCAACGACTGGCTTACGCTCTCGACGATCTCACGGAGGTAGCCACCCTCGTCCCACCAGAGCACGACCGGGTCGTCGTCGGGAGCTTCGTCGATAGCATCTTGGACGGCGTCTTCGGCGCGCTGTGGGAGGGTTTTCGTCGCAGGCATGGTTAGAGGACCTGTTCATCGACGGTCTCTGGAACGATCTCAGCATCAGCGAGCGGTGTAATGTTAATTGCCACACCGTGTTTGTGATTTGGTTGGTAGCCGGCTGTGGTGATTTCGGAGAGCGCGCGATCAGACCAGTCGGACGAGATTTCTAATGAGATCTCTTCGCAGTCCTCAGATATGGACTCTCCAAGTTCGATGTATTCATCTAGATCAGCCGCAAGCTTGGAGATCAGTCGTTGCCGCCGTGAGATTCCGGCGTCGTCGAGTCGGGCTTGATCGGCTTCTTCGAAATCGTCGAAGTAGTACGTCATATAGAGGATGCCGTTGCTCGCGAAGTGCGAACTGCCGAGTAGTTCGTCGGTGTAGTATTCAAATAGGTCATACAGATGCGCTTCCACCGGTTGATCTGGATCCGCTCCGTACGCTTCGAATGCAGCTTCAAGATCTTCCAGCGCCTCGATCCATTCCTCACGCTGGTTCTCGACCTTCTCGTAGAAGTTCCCGGTGAACAGTTGACCCATATCGACATCCTCCATCGCAGCGAGTTCGTCGACAATCTCGAGACGTTCTTCGGTCCGACATCGGAACTCAGAGACACGATCTGCGGCTTTCTTTGCGGTCTGTTGTTCCTCGGTCGACCACTGACGTGACTCGGGCTGTGCCATCTCGGCGAGCCGATCCTCGAACACCGCGATCTGTTCGAGTCCACTCTCACACCGGGCGTACTCTTCAGCAGCTTCGGCCTGTTCGGTCGCCGGGAGCGAGTCATCGCTCCGGCGTCGATTTGCGGCGCTGCGGCGCTCCCTCAGTAGGTTCTTCCGCGGTTCGAGATACCGGTTCTGAAGGCGGTCGAACACGCCTTCGTCCAGTTGGTGGTAGTCGACCAAACAGGCGAAACCTTCGCCCTCAGGGTCAGAGACGAGACGCTTGGTGGTAAACCGCCACAGTATCGGCGTCCGGTCGAACTTCGAAACGTGGTATTCGAAGAGATCTTCCTCGAGCCACAGCCGGAGGTTGGGGTAGGCTTCCTCGGATGGACTCTTACTCCCGAGCAGATCGTCGACCTCCACCAAGCGTGCCTCACTATGCTTTCCGAAGATCTGCTCAAATTTTTCTTTGATACGTCCGAGCAAAGCAGTCTCGCCATGGATGTCCGAGACCGGGACAATGCCGTTGTTATCCTCGGTGACAATATCCATCGTCAATTGGAGAATGAAGTCCTTTGCCAACTCCTCAGCTGAGACTGTTGAAGGCTCGGAGGTGTCGGTCTCTGTCCAATCACCAAGCGGATCGTCGATTGTTCGCAGGCTCACTTCCTGTAATACGTCAGTTCGCTGCTCTTCGGTGAGGCCAACATAGTTAAACAATATCTCATCAGTCTGTCGGGAAACCTGTTCAAGATCCTCGTCAATCCCGCGGAGGTACTGTTCTGCTAGATCGGCCATTTCCTCTAGGCTCACCTCTGGGCTCACTTGGGGTGGTTGCGTCCAAGGGACCTCATCTAATATTGATCTATGTGGATGTTCATAAGCTATCGTGGAACTGTACCCGATCATCTGAGCGATCATCGTTCCGGAAAAGTGTGGCGAGGTAAAATCGAGAGTTCGCTTGGATACCACGTTAGCGACCTGTTCTTTTGCCGCCTCAGCCAATTCCTGCTGATTTTCGTAAACGGCGTCGATTACCGGTAGTCGCGCGACAGTGCTTACCTCCCACTTGCGCTCAAACGTCTGTGCCAGTTTCAGATAGGTCACCAATCGGCTGTTGAGATATGCAATTAGTGGCCACGCTGTCATATCGTCGGGAAAAAGAGCCGTCCCGACGTGGGAAAAGACAGATTGTGAGTGCATATAGCCGAAGTTCCGTCCACTGCGCTTTCGGCTGTTGAACGTCACACCCTCTGTAAAGTAGAATTGGGTGTTCTGTGGTCTAGATCCGCTGTACCGCTTGACCTCTTTACCATCGTTCTCCCAGAGGACGGTTCTGCTGATTCTCGGAAGCAACCACGCGTCACTACCTCCCTTTGAGATCGGTGGAAATTGATCTAATGTCTGTTTCGACTCCCAAAACCGCCGGAAGAAACGATCATCGTTTCCCGTCGCCAAACCCTGTTTGACGACTCCGACACTATCTCTATCATCCATATCCGCGTTGTCCGCGTCTAGCAAAGTTTCTGCAGCGTATAGCTCACGGAGTTTCTTCGGAACCCAGTACGACACTGACGCACCGGGTATCAACGAAAACTCTGACGTATCCTTAGTGAAGCGGCGCTGTACCGCCCCGTCCATGGCGTTCTCGAAGGACGCGGACAGGAATTTTTGCTCCTTTTGACCTTTGGGGATGTCATGGAGGCGGATGAACGTACCTTCCTCGTTTCCGGCAGTTCCAACGCGGAGAATGGTGCCAACCGTTCCGACGGTCGCATTGTCGAGAATGTCATAGCCAAATTCCGCGAGGAAATCGAAATTCCGGTCTTCGCTGACGAAATCGGTCCGAAATCCCTCGAATACCTTTCGAAACATAAACGACCACGGAATCAACATCCCGATCCGGCCGTGTGACTTCGAGAGCCGTTCGCAAGCCTCGAAGAAGTTGACATAGTATTCCGGATAGTAATCATACTGCTCGCTTACGTACTCCTGAACATCATCAGGCATCCGGCCTCGCATCCCATATGGCGGGTTCATCAACGCAGTATCATACTCCTGAGATAACACCACCAATAGGTTCAGAAAACTCCGGAGGTTTTGCTCTCCAAAGGAATCGCTCGTCCGTTCCTCGACGGCTTGACGAAGTGCTTTTAGAAATGAATTCAGCGACTGATGCGCTTGCTTGTTGTAGTCAGTGAGTTCGGACTGTGTCTCGCTGGAGTCGAATGCTTCCTTCAACGTACCGCTCACATCTAGTAGGCTCCCGAGCGCCTCGGTCCGCTGGAATGTCTCGATTATGTCGTCTAACGCCTCTCGCAGATCGCTCCCTTGGCCGGTGATCTCGTCAAGCACGTCGGCGGCTTCTTCAACCTCGGCGACTCGGGCGTCCGCACAAACGATCCCGACGTTCGGCATCTCGAACGGCCCGTCTTCGGCCTCAGCGCGAGTGCGGGCCTTGAGGTAGAGATTAAACGCTGAAAGCTGGCAGGAGCGCAGGTCGATGTCGACGCCGTAAAGGTTGTGCTCTAGTATCTTTTCGGGGATTTCGGCGCGTTCCAGATTGGTCTCATTCCACCAAATACGCTCGAGGATGTCGAACGCGTATAATAGAAAGTGTCCGCTACCACAAGCAGGGTCGATGACACGTAGTTCCCGGGGGTGGTCGAATTCTGGCGCTTCTCCTGGTTCATCGTCCGGAATAAGGTACGTACAGAGGTCTGGAACGCTCGGGGCGTCTTCTGGCGTGACCAGACGATCTTTGCGCTCTTCGGGAGATAGAGCATCAGACTCCGGGATATTGTCCTCTTGGTCCGTGGCCTCGAGGTAGAGTTTCCCAAGAGAGTTGTCGGCGAGCATTCGAACTACCCAGTGGGGGGTGTAGAACTGGTTCGCTGGCCCTACGTCCTCTGGTTCGAGCGTATTCTTGGCGTCGAGTGCTTCGACAATCGGCCGGTTGTAGTATTCGTAGATCCACCCGAGGACGTCGTCAGCACGCCAAACGTCGTCCGGAATCTCATCAAGCATCCCGCAGAGTTCCTCGAAGGTATCGTCGTCCGGGTCGACCTGGCTATAGACCGAATCCCGGTCGAAGAGGATCTCGATCTCCTCAGCAAGCTGATCGCATGCGTCGTGATACGCCTGGATGATGGCTTCGTCTTCCAGCAGGAAATCTTCAGTCCCGTCAGTAAGCGGCTCTGCGGCCGGCGTCAGCCCGTTCTCCTTGAACGTGGTCACCTCTCGATCGACGAAATCCCGCACCTCCATGCACCGCAACGCGGCGAGGCGATTGACGATCGTGTAGCCGACGCCGGTAACGTACTGGTCGAAGGCTTGGTTCCAGGTGTGGCCATCGACCCCTTCGAGATCGATGGCTTCAGCGAGCTTGCGGGTATCTTCATCAAGATCGTCGAAATCCGCGGGCTCGGTATCGAGCCCCTGCTGCATGAGCTGGAATTCGACGTTGTCCTCGACGCGTTCGCGCATCTCGGTGACGACGTCTTCGAGGTGTTCGCGTTCTGCCTTGTCCAATTGGGCCTTCTGGTGAGAGGGGGAATTGCCGTCCATGAGAACTACTGCTTCGGTATGGCCAATGGAACAGACAGGAGTGACTTCAAGGTTACCGATCCCTCTGTGAATGAGTTTGATAGCTGTCTTTCTGTGACCGATCGATGTTGTATCTCATATTGGTGCTGCTTGGGAAAAGACGATCCAAGCACAGGTTCATTCACCATGATATATGTGATATGATGACTGTCTTGTAACCGATGGCGGTTCAGGTCACCAACATCAATATGTTTCTAATTTCTCTCTGGGTCCCAACTCTGGGAACCTGGTTAATATCGTCCTCCACCACAGGAGCCGAATTCTGGAAGTATTCTAGTGATGGATTCCTGAAAGGACAGTCTGGAGCGCACTCCGGTTCAAGGCAGCTGGATACGACAGAACGAAGTTTTGCGGGTGATTCTGAATGACGGATTCAGTAACGCGGGACGATGCACTCGACTGCCTGTATACAACATTCGGACAGGACGGCCTGATCTCGCGTGAAGCATTTGAGCGCGCCGGCGAAGTAGCGCAGTTTGTCCCCTGTAGGTTGGATATCGAAGGGACTACTTGGATTTCATGGAAGGGTGGCAAATCCAAGACTAAGACCGCCACCGAGTGTGAGGTCTGTGAGCCGACGGAACAGTTGCAAACAATTCGAAATTCGGGTTATCAGACCGAACACCGTGACGTCTTCGCATACATCGGAAATAACGACGTGCCGTTCGGGGACACGGCGATTGCCGTCCCCATCGATGATACCCATCGGTTGAAAGAGTGCTCCGATTGTACTGGGACGGGAGAGATCGATTGTACCGACTGCGGGGGAGAGGGAGAGGAACCGTGTCGCCGTTGCGATGGGAGAGGCAGAAAGGAGGAACGGAGATCCTGTCAAGTCTGCGATGGTGGGGAACTGTCGGACTGTCCTCAGTGTGATGGGCAGGGAGATGTGATTCTGGTCCACGAGTGTCGGTGGTGTAACGGGAGTGGGACCGAACGCTGCTTTCGATGCCACGGTGACGGCTATATTGACTGCGAGACCTGTGCAGGGGAGGGGCACCTGCACGAATACGAAATCTTTGAGCGGAAATTCAAGGTCCAGTGGTATATTGATGGACTCCCTGATTTCTGGGGAACTGATGACCGGGACTCGTTTGGGAAAACGATGGCCGAATTAGACTGGGATCCCGACGCATTCGAATTCCAGCGGCAAAACAAGACAATGACGAAGGCCTCAGTAGACTCAGTCAGGGTCGGGGTGCTCGATCTCCGGTACGAGGATGAGGAGTACCACGCTATGTGCGTCGCGGACCCTGAGCGAAAATGCTTCATCTTTGACCCCGAAACGGGGCCGATTGAGACGTCGTACAGGAGAAAATTCCGAGACCTTCGCCGTCGCTTGCCCTTGTAAGTGAGGTCTTGGCTACGCATCCTATCGTGGGCGAACTATTATTAGGATTAGAGCCGTCTATTCATCTGAACGTCGATGTCCACACCGCGAATCACAACCAGTGGACCAGAAGTATTGCAACGCCTCATCACGGGAGCCTTCGTGGGCGCTGTTACCCTACTGGTTCTCGTCCCCGCTTTCCAGGAGGTCTTCGCACAATTGAGAAGCACTCAACAGACGCTTCCCTCGCAGGGCGGCCCCTTTGCTGGACACGTCTCTACATTACTCGCGACAGGAGATTTAGTCCTCACGCTGCTCCCAACTGTTTCCACAATAGGAATGGCCATACTTGCGTACACGAAGATCGGCTGGATCGGAGTTGGATTGTACCTGCTACTGTCGTCAGCGGCTGCCGGGATGGTTGCCGGCAGTTCCGTAGCGGTACTTACGTTCGTATTGTGTGCAGGCGCGCTGACGGTGGTTTGGGCTGTCAAGTCACGATCAAGAGCGACTCGATCCATGCCGACCCGTCAATACTGACTTCGGAGGAATCCGCAGATGGCCTACGAAACTATCGAGGACTGGATTCGAGAGGAAAACGGCAACCAGCCTAGCCACATAGACCAAATTTTGGTCGCGTACTGGCTTTTCCGCAACGACGTTACGATCGACGATAATGAGGACCGTCGGACGTCACAACTTCGGGACGAACTCGAAGACCGCCTCGACCACGAAGTGGAGCGAGCACTCGAAAATCTGGCCGAGATCGGGGTCGTTGAGAAATTCGAGCCGCCAACTCGTGTGTTTATCCGGAACGAACGCACAGGTGATGCGTTTTTCTCACCGCATGACGAAGAGTTCCCACCGAACCTGTTCGAGGAGATCTCGAGGCTGGTATATGATATTCACCTCCGTGAGAGGCTGGCGGAGAATGGACCGTACCCAGGCCAATTGCACCCTCCCGAAATCGCCTCAATTGCCGACGGTGGCGACGCCTCCGCAGAGGACTCCGGCGATGACCAGTTGCTTCGGTCGTTTGTCGCCGACGAACTGTCTGTTTCTCCGGAAGAGGTTGAACAGGCTCTCGTCGACTTCGACGACCCGATTCCGTGTATGGAACAATTCGCCGATCTCATCGAGGCGATCAAAGAGAGTGATGAAGTCACCAGAAGGGTGGAGTACGATCGTGTCGGATGGCAAAATCGGGCGAATCGGTGGGCCCTCTCCCAAACCGCCAAACGCGTCGAGAAAAACGAGTCGTTACCCACGTGAGGAGAGTGGGGATTTCTCTCTCCTTTCGGAACCCCTGTACTAGGGGATTTCCTCTACAACATCCCGGAGATCGTCAGGAGTACTCCAGGCAAGACAACGGCCATGTAGCTCGAAGAGTCGGAACTCGTTGTACTGTACCCAACTGTATGAGATGGGTGCATCATCGGTCTCCTCCCGTTCGTCAAGTCGATCGGTGAGCTCCGATTTCGTGAGGTCAATCCCCTTTTTGCTTGCCGTTGTGACGAGCCGGTCTAGTTCTTCAGTAGTGGCTTCATCGTCCACGTCATCGTTGAAGTAGACGGTCGCTGCGGCCGCGACCACGTCTGCCTCGGTGTTGATATTGCGTTCGGTCATCCAGGCGTAGTCACGAGGGAGGACGTGCGATTTGTCGAAGTACGGTGTATCACTGATTTTTCCGAGTTCAGTGACTTCGCCACCGGCGTCCTGTTCGTAGACTGCGACGATAACGTTGGAGTGGGTGGCCAGTAAGGTGAACCGGATTCGGAATACCGGCAGCCGCTCTATATCAATATCGGGGAGATCGCCCATGAGAAACGGATACGTACCAAGTCGCTTGTTCAGTTCATTCTGGACGATCCTGAGCCGACGAAGGTACGGGTCTCTGTAGCTTCCGAGGATGAAATACGAAGTCTCTGGAGTGTGTAAATGTGGAAGCTCTCGATTTGCGAATCCCAGTATTTCACTGGTTTCGTGAGGCTCCAGTTCCAGACCTTGAAGCGCATCGTTGACGCTATCCATAATCTCTTGAGCATTTGGAGGGGGCCCGGGCTCAGACATATTGAGATGTCATTTACGTGTGGTAATATAGGTTTCTAACCAATATGCCACAACCCGAGTTTGACCAAATTGGTTTACCCAAAGTATTATTCCCACTGGCGGGCTATCCACTAGAGAGACTATGAGTGGCCATCCTGCCGCCAGTGCCGACGGGCCGTTTGAGGAACAGCGGCAGATCTATGACTTGCTTTCGCAAGAGACGCGGCATCTCATCCTACAGTATATTCTGGCCCACCCAAATCACCTTCCATCCCTGGATGAGTTGGCATATTTGATACCGAAAAATAAAGCCGCGATCCGGGATCAGGTGGAAATCCTTCGCGAGTCTGGTATCATTGAATGCTATGAGCATCCGCCAAATGAAGCGGCGCGCGATCTTCCGGCACAGTTCTATGGGCTAACTGAGCACGGTGTGGAGGTCCTCCAAGAGTACAATTATCTTCCTGGTCTTCCCGTAGCTCGCGCTCTCTATGATAATACTCGGCTTTCGGAAAAGGCAATGCGTCATCGCGATGCGCCGCGGCCAGGCCTCCCACAAAGTGTTTCGGATGCGTTAACCATCGAGGATAGCGATGATACAGATTTCGACCGCCTCGAGACGTATATCCGAGAGCAGAAGTCAAACACGCACAGTATCGATGATCAAATTACCATTGCGAAAGCATTCTACGATGCGGAAATTGGCCCAGAGGATGAAGGCCTCAAACGGACAGAGTTACTCGAGAAACTCGATGTCGATATCGAGTATCAGCCCCTGACGGTCCTGGACCACCTTGTTGAAATCGACGTGCTTGATCAGACGGCACCACCTGGTCCGGACGTCTTTGCTATTAGCGAACGAGCAGATGAAATTGTGAACGGACGGGTGACTGAAGAAGCAGAACGGAATATCCAGGCACTAATCGCTCATATAGATGACGAGCTGCAACTGACAGGCCTAGAGGATGAAGCAGCGGAGTTAGCTGGGCCAAATGCACACATAACGGCGCCGTCAGTCGCAGTTGCAGATGGTGCTGGTAGGACGGTTCGAAGTATACTCGCCAGCGAATTCGGTAAAGAACCCGAAGAGGTCGCTGATCACCTCAGGTCTGGAGACCCAGTTGACAAACTCAATACTGCCATTGAGGCAATTGAGTCGTCGGAAGAAGTAACGAAATCAGCAGACTATGGGAAGATCCTATTTGTTCAGCCTGCGTATAGGTACCGACTCACTGAACACGCAATGAAGTTCACTCGAAGTTGATAGTGTGAGGCCATTATCTGGACTTACAGATTAAGGATAGCAGATCCAGGTATAACTATTCCTGAAGTGGGACAACATCACAGTCTTCCACCTCATTTAACGTCTACCTGTGTGATCAGAAGATGGATGAATCACCGATCGAGGCGGTTATCCTCCCGCGATGATTGATTTCGAAGTAGAAACCTACGTCGACCCATTCACGACAGCCACAGGCACATACATGGACGAAAACCGATATCAATCAAACCTCTCTGGTTCCATGTCTTTATACGGGCTGTCACTGTGAGGAATCTCGAAGCGTAATCGGGGGTCTTCCTGAAGCGTATCATCGATCACCCTGTTCAGCTCCCCGGCAATTCTGTGAGTAGGGTCAGAACCGGTAATGCGACACCACCCCTTCGTGCGGGTCATTGCTACGAACGCTTTATTTCGGGCCTCCACATGGTTTCGTCTCCAAGCATCGTCTGGATACCTTTCTTGTGTAGCCTCAGCGCCAGTAAATTCGGCACCCATCATATACACTACGCCAGCCTCGTTTCCACCAACGTAATGAATTCCGGAAACGGTGACTTTGCCTTCCTCTTTGAATGTCGCATTACTCCCCCGTCGACTCACTTCTTCACCAACCAGATGACAAGCCGATCCGTCCTCTGAAGCTAACTCTTCATCGAGCCTTTCTTCAAGATAATCTAAGCGGTCACTCCGCACTTCGTAGGGCCAAATGTACGCCACTAATATCTCTTCGGGGAGGACGTTTTCTTCTTCCACTAACTCCGTAATGTCATCAACGACCCAATCGACCTCATCTTCCCAGGAGTCCTCCCACTGAATGTTTACTAACTCTCGTGGGTCCTGACGTTCCCAGAGGGGGTGAGGCGAATTTTCAATTGGCCGCGTCACAGTGACTTGAGCTCCAGGTGTCCGGAAATCACCGCCCTCGATCTCCTCAACATCGTATCCAAGGTAGTCCCAGCCCTGTTGATTTGTGATCGTTTGAATAAGTGGACCGTCGCGGTAAAGGCCCATCCCAAACCCGTGAGCGGTCATGAGTACGGAACGAGGAGTCCTGAAGGACTTTCTCATCACGTGGGTTGCGCTGATTTGGTTCGCGAGATTACCCGAGACATCTACCAAGGGACTCCCAGTGGGATCAGTTCCAAAAAGCTCCTCCACTGTTTGGGCTTCTAATGTGGCCAAGTTTTGTGCTTCATCGTAGGCCCAGTAGATTCTCTTCTCATCATCCGCTGCAAGATAGCACATCCGGAAGAAATGCTGTGGAAGATCCTGTGCCTCGTCGATAAGAATCGCATCAAATATCTCGGGTACGTTACCGGATCGGCAGACCTCCCGACAGCATCTGTCTAATAACTGGGGTGTTTTTAGATATCTATGAAACTTCCTTCGTGCTTCGTCAGCTGAGAGAGGGTTGAGGTCGGACTCTTGGGCGATAAGCGAGTACATCCCCTCACCAACTGTGCTCCCACCCCATCCATGAAGGATTTGTAGCTTATCCCAGTCCGGGTCATCTCCCCCCGAGAAAGTATCATAGAATGAAGTAATGAGTTCCCGGTGAATCTGATGTAAACCATGTGTTCTAAAGGTGACTGCAATATTCCATTCTGGATTGTCGTAATGTATTTTTGCGGCTCTAAAGGCCATTACGACCGTTTTTCCAGAGCCGGCGATACCACGAATTTGCTGCGGGCCATCGGGCGATTGAAGACCTATTTTCAGCTGCTGGTCTGTCAGTATCTTCAACCGCCGGTCAAGAAAGTCTAATAATTCGCGCTTTGACTCCGGCTCCACAGCTACATTTAGCTGTCCCCCGGAAATATTGTCACTTAACCGTAGGCCAGCCAACGCATTTCGTAAATCTTCGTCTGTTAGGTCCAACGGTTCGTCAGACATCAATATGTCCTGAAATGTCTCTCTATCCTCGATATCATCCTGGAATAACACTCTATCCGGCGGTTCGCCAAATTCGCCTGCCCATTCGTCGCCAGTAATGGACGTAAGTGCAACGTAACTCTTGACTGGAATTATTGATTGCCGTCGTTCATCCCTGGTTTCAGGGATATTTTCAAATATTCTACGAACCCCCAATTCTGCGTCGCCAGTAACCGGTAGCGGGCGAATTGCCCGAGATTCGCTAACCAAACTCCAGTCTGGCCCTCTTACTTCTTCGATGTCCGATGTCGTTATGCTCTCTACATTAATGACAAGACAGCCGAATTCAGGTGATAAAGCCACCACGTCGACGTATTCACTATCGTCCCTGGGACCAAGGTCGGGATATTCGTAGTACAACTGAAGGAAGGCGTCACTACAAACTGCCTCCAGATTATTCAGTAAGAACAGATCGTCCTCATCCTCCGGCCGTACTGCTTCCCCGACTCTACAATTTAAGAAGTTCTGCGACCCTCGTTCTATCCTCTCAGGGATTTCATACGGCGAGCCGCTCATGTCTACTTATATAAAAGTGGTACTGGCATAACCTTTGCTGCCCCTCGTATATGCGGCTCAATGGTTCTGAAATTGGTATACTTCTTGGAGAGAGGGTGATTCGGACAACACAGTCAGATCGGCCGTAAAGTCGTCACAAACATCCGCACTGCAATCTTCATCCTCAAGAGTCGATTGTCCCCGGACCTTCAGGTAGACAGTTACATCACCATCTTCCCCACTTAATTCCCGCAGGAGTGTTTCAAAACCGCTCTCAATGAGATCGCTATCAGCATCCCTAATTTCCCGGGCGACCCGCACTGGCTCAGCAATATACGTGGTTGGCTCTTCCTGAGGCCGGACGGAGCTATCCTCGAATGTTCGTTCCTCGTCCGGGTCGTAGCGCTTCAGTGGTGTCTCATGTGGAACCCCATTGTACCAATCTACATCTCGGCATGTGACTCGGCACTGTAGCTTCAATTCCTGAGCGATTCCATGACCGTAGTTCGCGATATCTACTAAGACGTCGTTTCCTCGGAACTCCTTATCGACAACTTCGAGAGAGGGCTCAGTTTCGAATGCCAGCATTTTTTCCTCTATATCCGCTTGTCGCCGGAATATCCGGGTCTGGGAGTACAGAAGATAAGCTGTGATGGCAGTAAGAGTCGCACCTAAGAGAGCCTCAGTCACGGCTACTGGCCTTGATACGGAGATGATTTCTAAACTGGTTAGAAGCATCAGTCCACTAAACGTACCGATAAGCATGGCGAATACTGCAGTGACTAGCTTGTGTAACCGGGTGCTCACTTCAAAACCTCATAGTGGATGATACCATAATACCATCGAAGGATGCAGGAAGGGAAGGTGAAGACAAGTCTTTGCTCCGCCGAACCTAGGTGCCAAACCTTCTTTAATCAGGAATTTGGCTGAGGGCTCACTCGGTCGGTTCTTCGATGAGGACTATATCGCCATCTTCCAACTCGTCTAACGTTTCGTTCGCGGCTCTGATTCGACCCAGTACCGTGTTCGCGTCCGAAAGGAGTTCGGTCACTCGATCCTCGCTCGGTCTGTCGTCGGCATCTACGACTGTCGTCACCTCATCGGTGACGTTGGCGTTCGGAAGCTCCTGTCGGAGTTCCTCGGCAACCGCCTGAAGTTCAGCCCAGGCTTCCCCGTCTGCACCGGGCGGCTGGGGATCGTTGGCACGTTCAAGAAGTTGGCGTACACGTCGCTCGGAGGGGGGCCGCGAGGAGTCAAGCGCTCTCTCGACTGCGTCAGTTGTTGGCGAATTTGGATGGTCGTCCCGCAACTCTTCGCCCGCCGCTTGGAGCTGTGACCAGAGACTCTCACCACCTGTGTCGTCGACTAGCTCGCGAACCTGCTTGTAGGTCTCAGTCTGCTGAATCACCGACGAATTGACCACGTCTCGTTCTGAGGCGTCCTCACCGTCCCAGACAGTCTCGAACAGCGCTTCAAGGTCGTTGAGGACGACATCACCGAACTCGTCCGTGGCCGCATTCAGAATGCTCTGTACTTCGTCCTTATTCGACCGAAGCCACGTGGTGAGTTCGTCGCAAACGTCACCGGGAGCAGATGCAGTGGTGGTATCGCCCGTGATTCGACGATACTGGGCGGAGATCTCGTCGATGCGATGTCCCTCCGCGTCCTGAAGTCGGGACTCGACAGTCGCAACACTCGGTACGGCATCGCTCTCGGCCGTGGCCTGCATGCTGGCGGTGATCGACGCGTTCGGATAGAGCGACGTCATCGTCTCCAATTCATTGCTGAACCGTTCCCAGAGTGCTTTCTCGTCCGGTCCGGATTCGAAGAGTTCACGGGCGTCTGCGAACGTATTGGCCTCTTTGAGAACTCGCTCGAGGTCGTCCTCGCTCCCCAGGTTTGACGTCGAGAGCTCCTCGCCACTTAGGGCTGGCTCGACCGTCGCCTCGAAGGCTTCCAGCTCGACGTCGAATTCTCTGGAGGCGTTTTTCAACGTCCGCTTGACGGACGCACTGTTCTCCTCGACCCATGCACCGAGTTCGCCGAGCCACTCGTCGGGTCCCTCGCCTGTCGGCTCGTCGTCGAGGACTGTGGTGACCAGGGCTTTGACCGTCTTCGGATCGATGATCTCGACGCCGAACCGAATCTGGAGCGAGGTCAGTCCGCCTTTCGTCCGTACCTGTCGCCCGATGGCAGCTGGGTCGGTTACGTACTCGGTGTCCTGCTTGAGCGCGACGGATTCGTTCGAGGTTGCGAGTGTGATGAGGAGAGCAGCAATCGACTCCTGGGGCGTACCGCGATAGTCGGCATTGGCAGTCTGGGTCTGCTGAAGGAGCGTTTCAACGTCGACCGACTTCTGTGATTCGTACTCGTCGATGAACTCGCGACACCAGCCCGTATCCGTGATTTTGGCGACGTCGGTGTCGACGCCGAGCATGGCTGCGTCGGCGTCCGACAGGGGCCATTCACCGCTACCACGGAAGAATTTCGCCATCGCCTTCGCGTCGTCGACCTCGACGAGTGGCCGTGACAGCGTCTTTCGGGACGAGCCGAACACGGTCTCGACTTGATCGACGACGCTGTCCTCGAGAACGCTAGAACGCGCTCCGCGGCGTTCGTGGACCGTATAAACCGAAGCTTCATCGAGAATGTCAGTGACCGACGACTCCAGGTCACGTTTGTTCGAACGATGCTCACGTTCGATTTCGGGATGGGATTCGGTTTCGTCGTCTAAAACCTGTTCCATTCCGAGGACGTTCTGGATCTTCTCGAGTAACGGATTGGGGACGTCGATCGTGATCAAGACGTGTTCGCCACCGTCGCGACCGTTGTTCACGTCCTGCCAGGTCTGAACTTGGTCACTGACTGTGTCGGGATCGTCCGCCAGCACCCGAACGCGAAGCGCGTCGTATTCGGGGGACGGGGCCCGGTCCACGGGTTCGAGAATGGAGTAGTCGTACCGAAGCGGAACGAGACGCTCATTGCCGACGTCGACTTCGTGGCGGCTACCGTCGCTTCGGAGGAAGTCGTCGTTTTCGCGCAGTCGCGTCTCCAACCACGCCGACAGCTGATGCGGAGAGATCTTCGCGGCCTTGTCCTGTGCGCGGCTGAGGATGCTCTCCTGTTCCTCAGAGACGAGGGTGTACACCTCGTCGCCCTCGTCGTTTGTCTCGGTGAGGACCTTTTGCTTGTCGACGAGCGTCTCCAGACCAGATTCGGTTCTCTCGACAACGTCGTCGACCGACGCCGTGACGCTATCGACCATCAACCGCCCGAGATTCTCGGGCGTCGATGGGACAGCGGGGGTCTGATTGAGCAGGTACAGCGCCTTTGCGAGGCGCACTTCCCACGCACCCTCGTCGCCGTCGAACGTCGGCACGAGCGTGTTCTCGATCATCTCTTGGACCCACAGCGGCAGATAAGTCGTCTCCTCGACCAGCAGGTCGAACAGGACGTCCCATGTGACCAGCGCGCCCTCCTCTTTTGACGCCCAATCGAATTTAGTGAACAGGGACCGCACGAGGACGAGCAGTGCCCTTCCTTGAATGTAGTCTCGATCGGTCGTCCGCCCTCTTGTGATGAGCTCCTGCATTACAGCCCGAAGCAGCGAAAGGTCGTATTCGCGGAACGGGTAGGACTCGATCGGATCTGGGTCCGCACTCGTGATCGGTGAATATGTGTTGAGCGAGAGGTCCGGCATTGACCCAACCAGCGATTCGACTCGCTCCACGCCGTCTGGCGAGGATTTCTGAAGCCACCGTTTTCGAACGATTATCTCGGTATCTGCACCCTCGAGTGGGACTTGGCGGTGGGTCCAGTGGTCTTCCGGCGGCTCACCGATGAGATTCTCACGCGTGTCGGGGAGTGAGTATTGGCCAGTAGTAATGACGACGGGATTGGGGCCGCGCTGGAGCGCTTCCATCGTCTCCTCGAACTCGCGGTATCGATGTCGGCTATCACCGACGAACAGCGCGACTTCGTCTAGACCCAGGAGTATTTCCGTATGCTGGTTTCCGTCGTTCAAGGCATTGGTGGCTGTCTCGACACGGGCAACGAGTTCGTCGGGATCGAACGCTTCCGGCTCGACTTCGGCTTCTGCTGTTTCGATAGATGCTTTTACACCCGAAGGGCTGTCGAGGTCGGTCCCCGTCGTTTCGGCCATTGCGGGTAATGCGTCGTAGAGCCAACTGCGAAGCGAAGCCCGCTCCTCGAGCACGTCGTCGAACGTTTCACCCTCGTGTTCGAACTTCTGGAGTGCCGGCCAAACGCCGTCGTACTCCATGTCGACCCTCCAGGCCCATTCGAGCAGCCAGTTTGGATCAGTCGGATAGCCCATCTCCCGACCGATTGCCTCGAAAATCAGGAACGGCAATGGTGGCTCCTTCGAGGCGTCCCGGTCGAGAAGATTGAGGAAGACCGGCTTGAGCCGATCGACGTGTGAGTCCGTGATTGAACGCTGCAATTCGTCGAAACCTGGCCATTGTTCTGCGAGGCGGTTACCGAGATGAGCCATCTCGGACTCATCGTCGGTGACGAGCCCGACGAGCTTCAGGAGGTGAGTTTTCCCCGACCCGAACGTCGCATGGATGTAGAGAAACCGGGCGGCTTCACTTGGGTGAGTCTGGACGACGTCACTGAGTTCCCCGAGCACTCGCTCGGCGCTGTCCGTTTCGTAGAACTCTCTGACGTCGGTCTCAGCCTGCTCACGAGCGTTGACCTTCTGTACCTCCTCGAGCTGTCGCGTCGGATCGCTGTAGAAGAGCTCGCCGATAGTCATTGTTGGAGATGCACCTCCTGAATCTTACCGTCAATCTGGTGTGCTGGGTAGTAGTGGCGTGAATCGCCACCGAAGAAATTGAACTTTCCGCCGACCACTTCACCTGGGAACGGAATGCCAATCGTCGATTTCACGTTTCTCCGGTCGAGTTCATCGAGGAGTTCTGAAGCACGCGTGAATGGATACAGACTCCCGAGGTTGAGGAGGAGAACGACGTGGGTCTGTGTTTGCAGATCGTCATCGTTGATTTCGTCTGCAATCATCAGTTGGACGAGTTCCTCTGCTAGCCGGTCTTGCATCGTCTCCTCGATACGTTCACCTGGTGAGGTATCGCCCTCGAGCTTGGCCAGGGGTCCGCCCAAGTCGACGAGGAGCCTGAATACATCAGTCTGAGGGAGTAGCTCGTCAAGCCAAATTGGCTGAACGGTGATGTCGTCCGAGAGCTCCGGCGATTCGTTTGCTCCGTTCGCCCACGATTCGAGGCGCTCAGCCGTCCGGTGTTCGACCGCCGGATCGACACCAACCATGACGAACGGATTGCGGATACCGTGCTGCCCTTGCGCGAATGTCTGCAGCTTCTCTTTGAACTCCCGGTATGGCGACGAGCTTCCCTGGCTCATCGGATAATCACACCTTCATCGGTTCCCTCGATTTCAAGTTCTCGCTGCTCTGCGAGGCGCTGTAGTTTCCGGTTTAACTTCTGGCGGTCGTCGGGCACGACGCCAATCTGGTCGACGTCGCTCGGTGTTCGGTCATCCACGATCGACGACAGCTCGTCCAACCGGCTTTCCAATTCGTCGGGGGCATACTCCACGGTTGTTTCGAGCGATTCTAACAGGGCAACATCCTCTGTCACGTCAACTATTTCATCTGTGTCTGCATCACCCGATAGCGTGTTGATGGCATTTTCAATCGTTTCGTACCACTGCTGGAGCTGACGCATGGGCGTGATGTACTCGCCTTCGAAGGCGACGTGGACCCCTGTCGGGAGTTCAGTCGCCGGAAGAATCCAAGGATGCTCATCAATCCGATTGACTAGGTCACGGAGGCCGCGTTCGTCGACGAACGCCTCCCAGCTTCGTTCGATATGGGGAACGATCTCGGGGACCAGTTCTTCGGAGAAGGAGCTCCATCCATCCGTCGTCCACCATTCTCCCTCGAACGAGGACACGACTGATGAACGAGATGCGATTGAGTCGGTGGCCTCTTCGTCAACCCATTCGAACTCCGCGCCTCCAATCGTGAGGACCCCATCATGTTGCTGCAGCGTCGAGAGACGACGGTTCCAGACGTCGATCACTTCGTGGATCCACTCCTGGGCTTCGTTCGTCTCCTCGATAGCGTCCTCGATCCCGTCGTCTTGGGATTTGACCGTAGAGAGACGTTCGTCTGCGGCTTCGATCTGTCCGGTCAGCTCGTCCGCGAACGTGTGGAGCAAGTCGGTGATCTCGTCCGATCGGACATCGGTCTCGACGACCAAGCGCACGTCTTCTCGCAGCCCCGAGACCTTCGAGCGGATTTGCTGATTCGCTTCCTGCAGGTTGATGAGGCCATCGGCGACGGTTTCGGTCGTCTCTTTGAATCCACCTTCCTCCAGAAGCTTTCCCAGCGGCTTCCGAGGGAGTAGTTTCAGGCGTGTGGTTGCTAGACTGTCGAGGTCTAGGGCGGTGTCGTCTTCCAACGTGGTACCGTCCTCATCGATAGGAACCAGCCGTCCTTTTCGACAGAATCCCCACAGAATTGCACAGAGGGCGGGTCGAGCGTCGTCATAGAAGGGCTTCTCGTCGACAATGCCATCGAGGACTGAATTCATGGTGAGGCCTTCGTCACGGTCTTTTAGCTGCCGGCCCGTGAGCGATAACACGTTTCGCTGAATGGTCTGTTTACCTTGGCTTTGATCCTGGTCGGACGACGGAACCTGGATCGTTCGAGCCCACGCGGGAAGCGGCGCGTCACTGTCGAGTTCGCGTAGCTCGTGCAGTCGGCTCTCGTCGACCTGAAGCATCATCGGGTGGAAGTCGTCGGGATACGTGACGTCGACGGCAACTCGAACCGCCTTCGAGAGACCACTAATGTCCGTTCGATCTTTCACGGAGTACGAGCCGCTCGCCATCGCACTGGTCAACTTACTACGAACGGCGGTTGCACGTTCTTCGAGATCGCGTTCGACGGCTTGCGGGGCTTCGCGGGTCGCGATTGCATCGCGGAGCGCCCACCACTCCACGAGGCGTTTACGCAGGTCTTGGACACCTTCCTCACCGATCTCCCAGTAGAGTGTGTCCTCGTCGGTCTGTTCGGAGGATCCGGTTGGACGAACTCCTTGGATGGCGACATCGATATCCAGACCGCCATCGGCCTCGATACCTGTCTCGAAGGATGTTCCATCCAGACCGAAATTGTATGACACAGGGTACTCGTCGCCGGATTCACCGTATGGAACTGACTCTGGAAGAGAAAGATCCTGAATGATTCGAGCCCAGAGATGCTCGTCTAGGGTCGAGATTATGTCATCCCAATCTGGGTCCGCTTCGTTTTCCTCGGTCTCTTCGTAAATGAGCCTCTCTTCCTGCGTGGCGAACCGATAGCGAGGCCCGCTCTCATCTTGTGTCGGTCGGATGTACTTTTGGAGACGGTCGAGTGATTCCTCGACCCGATTAGTCGTGCTGATCCAGGACCGGCCATTCAGGTCAGACATCACGGCAACCGCAATATTCCCCTCGTTCAATGGGACGATTTCATAGACGTGCTGCAGAAGGAGAACGGCCTTCGCGACTTCGAGGTCAAATTGCTGAATGTCACTGTCATCGTCATTCACCTCATCAGCAATGCCGGTCGTCTCCTCTGCGCCCTCAATGACACGCATGTCCTTTGGAAGGATCTCGCGCAGTTCGGGCTCGATCAGCTCGAAGAAATCGACCACGGAGATGATTTGGTCCGCCTCTCCTTCGGTGACCCAATCGTCGAGCAACCCGTGCATGAGGGCAAGAATTGCCCGCGCTGTTCCCGAGAAGATCGACTTGGCGGGATCGTTCGCCTCTCGCCGAAGGTTGAACAGAATCTCGAGGAACAGCGGCGCGTGATACGGAAGGAACGGGTAGAACTCTACGAGTTCCTCGCTGTCGATACTGTCAAGCGGCGGCTTCGTATTCTGCTTGATCTCGTTGTAGACGAGCGACTCTCCAGGTTTCACGTCAGCGTCGTTCAGGATTTGTCGGATTGCCTCATTGCCCTCCTCAGATTTCTTGAAGAGACGGCGTTTTGCGATGTCACCAACGTGCTTGCTCGGCAATTGATAGCGATGCGGGAAACGATCTTTGACGATACTGAAATCCGCGCCGTGAGCCGCGAACTTTGGCTGGACGTCTTCGATCTTCGCCTGGGCAGTCGCGACGAGCTGAATGTCACCGTCTCCGATATCGTCGACGTTTTCCGCGAGGGTCTGAAGCTCGGTGAGTCGTTCGAAGTCCGTCCCGATGAAGAGACTCACCTCGTCGAGCAATAGCACGAGCTTTACTGGTTTAGTATACTCCTCCTCGCGGGCTTTGCGGAGAGACGCCAATCGGCCGATTACTGCTTCCGGATCGATATCCGATGGCTGGAGGTCGGTATAGCCATCACGGGTACCTGTTTCCTCTTCGAACAGCTCCGGAAGCACGACATCTGATAGCGCACTGTACTGTTGGATGTCCGTCCAGAGGCTCTCGGTTTCCCATTGGTATCGCGGCGAGTGGGGTGTCACTTCTTCCACCACCGAGGCAGCTCGTCCCTGCCGCTCAGTCCAAGCCTCTGTCGTCTGGTACCAGTCCTCGAAGTAAGCGACGTCAAGCTGTGAAGAGAACCCAGTAGATATGTCGTCGTCAACGCCTGTGAGAATTGGATTTTGATGAGCGTGACGAAGAACGATCTCGCTGAAGCTACGCTGTTTTTGGCCCTGATACTTCAGGAGATTAACAGAGATTGGAATGACGTGGTACTCGGAGTGAACTTGCTCCCACTGGTCTCGAAGGTCCTCGAGTTCATTATCGAGAGAGGCGTCGGGAACGAGGTCAGCCCAGATAGTATCAGGATGTCCCTGGATCCATTCTGTGTCCATCAGTCCGTCGAGGACGGTCAAAAGGTGGCTCTTGCCGCTTCCATAGTATCCGTAGAGCCAGTAATTCGACCCTGTGCGCATGTCCTCTGCTTCGTCGAGCAATCTATTTACGAAATCCTGGAGGAACCGCTGGGAGTCAGCTGTCACGTGGTACGACTCGATAGCCTGTTGTCTGTGTCCGTCCTCGCCCTCTGACTGATCTTCGCGGTCGATACGTACCGATTCCTCAAAGTCCTCAGGTAGGTCTTCGAACCAGTTTGCGTTAACCATTATTCGGTCCCCTCACGTGTGATCCAGGAGTACGGTTCGTCTCTTGGCTGTAGTTGGAGACTGCCGTGAAGTTCGACGAATTCCCAAGCGCCTGTTTCTGCTACCCGGTCGTAGAGTTCATCCCAGCGAGCACTCGGCTGGAACAGGTAGAGAAGGCCGATCGGTGACTCGAACCAATCGTCTGTCCCCTCTTCGTAGGAGAAGCCCATTGCGACGAGGAGTGGGGTGGTTCCTACTGTCGGTGGATCACCGACGAGGGCTTGCTGACTCTCCAGAACGCCGATTTCACGCATGACCGATCGGAAACCTTCGCACCAACGTTTCGTTGTCGACTCGGCGTAATCGAATGCCGACCCATCTGCGTATTCCAGACGGCCGAGAGCAGTCGTGAGTGCCTCGTTTGAAAAATCGAGTGAGTCAGAATAATCCGATAAATATTCCCTGACATACTCATGGACGACGTAGCGAACAAGCACGTCGTCAGCAACGAGATATGGGTACAGCACCTGGGATTTATCGACCGATGTCTCGCAAGCATCCAAAACCGAAGGCAGTTCACGTGGATTTGGCAGACTCGGCGGCGCATTTTTGAACCGTGACGTGAGAACGCGGTAGATCTTCTGAGAGCTACCCTTCGTACTACGGTTGGCAAGCCGCTCGTTAAACCAAACGTCTCTGACCTTGTTCCAACTCCCGTATTTCCGATATAGCCGGGCCAGCTCTTCGGCTCGCTCGGGTAGAAGGCCGCACATCGTTAGGTCCATATCGGCCTCATCTGACGAGAATTCGAGTGCGAGTGACGGTAGTTCTTCTCCACCGTCCGGGAGAGCGATCATACGATGTCGCAGTCCACCGACCTACTTTACTATTTGTCATCGTGAAGTAGCCACTTCGTTACCTCTCGCTGGAGGGGGTAGGATATCGATAAAAGTGAAGTGAGAGCGGGATGTTAATGTGGCTATTCGATGGAAAAGACGCTTCTAACGGGTCCGAAACACGCACGTTTAGAGCAAGTAGCCTTTGAACGAGCCGATCGGATCGCGGAACAGTCATTGGGTGCGATTCTTTACATTACTCGAAACGACGCTCGCCGGGCGAGCGTAGAAGATCGGTGGGCGGAGTCACACCAACCGCTCCGCCTTCGAGCAGATACACTCGATGCCATTGTCCGCGAGTGGTACGAGGACCTCTACGGCCCAGTCCAGCCAATTTCCGGACAACTAAATCGACGCCTGACCGAGTACGCCTTGGATGCAACTACCACCGAAAGGGACGGAATTCTCGTCGGCGAGCCGGCCTCGGCCGCCCTCGCCGATTCGTTCAGCAGCCGGTTTTCTTTCTTTGACGACGCTGGCGTCACCACGGGGGACGCGCTCGCCGACGAATTTTCCGGGTCCGCTCTCGATGATCGGATCGCGACGGCGACAGCTGAGGTCTACCGACGCTATTGTAGCCTAAAGAATGAAACCGTCGACGAATGGGTCTGTACCCGGGGTGAGCTCTTCCAGGAGGTCGCATCGACCGACCGTTCATTGAACGCCGCTTCGCCCGAAATCGATGTCGTCGTCCTCTCAGGCTATCACGAGTTTCGCCCCGTGGAACAAGCGATCGTGGAACGAATCACGGAAACCTTTCCGACGATCGCAGTTCTCCCCCTTCACCAGAACGGCCGGACCGGTGTAGATGCCGTCGCGACAGCCGCACTAGAGACTTACAATGAACTCGGCTTCGAGCAGCGAAGCCAGTCACATTGTCTCGATCTGGATTCGGAGTTTCCAGCGGTCACGAATGCGCTGTACCGTCCGAACCCAGGAGATCTGCCAGTCCCTGACCATCTTCAATGGCGCGAACTCCCAACGCCAGAACGTGAGATACGCTTTGTTGCCCGTGAACTACGGACGGAGTTGGCCAACGGACGGAACCCCGGTGATCTCGCCGTCGTCATCCCTGGCACTGAGGCGTACTCAGGATTCGTCGATGATGCGTTCGATACGTTTGACATCCCATACGTAACGACTGCTGCCTCCAACCTGAACCAAACGTTCGCAGGGACCGTCGTTCACGATCTCCTGAGACTTGCCGAACCAGACCCACGTGCTGAGGATCTCACATCGCTTCTAGCAAATCCGCTGATCGACATCGTCGGTGCTGACCAGGCCAACGCTATCACGGCTGCTGCCCGGCGGCGCGACACGGTTTCGGTGTCGCCCCTTCTTGAGGACATCGATAATGAAGCGGAGGCACTGATAGAGGGCCTGTTAGACACACTGAAGACAATCCGAATAGGTGACATCGAGGACGCGACCCACACACTACAGCGGGTGCTGGACGACCAGTTCGAATTAGAGGCGGCTACCGGAAACTACGCCAGCGGCGCGGAGCAAGCCGTCGAGCAACGAGCCTATGACCTCGTTGACGAAGTTCTCTCCTCATTCGAGTCGATGGAAGCCGTCACTAGCAACCGTTCTCCCTTGGCGCTATTCACCCGCGCCTTCGATGGCGTTCCAATCCGGGTTCCGCAAAGCGCTGCCGGCGGCCACGTTGAAGTGATGGGGATGCTTGACGCCAGGATGCGTTCCTTTGGGAAGGTGTTCCTCGTGGGACTGACAAGCGAGCACTTCCCAGTGACGCCGGAACGGCCGGCCTTCTTTGAGGAGATGACTGACGCTCACCCACGGTTCGACACCGGAGACGAGCGGCTTCGTGGCCGCTATCTCTTCGCGACGCTGCTCGCGAACGTCGACGAACTCACGATCACCACGCCAGAAACGGGCGACGACGAATCCGCCGTCGTCCGGTCGCCCGTGCTAGACGAACTCCAGCGTGTGACAGGCATCGAACCTGAAGACGGCGTCGACGACCGCGTGGGCTCCCGCGAGGACCTCCAGCGGCACATCGCTGAAACCACCGACCGGCGTGCGGCAGTCAGCCGCGCCGGAGACAAGGGCGATCTCTCACCCGAGCAGACGAAGCGCACTGATCGGGGACTCAAATGTGCGGACAACAGGGGGACCGCAGCTCTCTCTGAGCATGATGGATTGTTGGACCCCGAGACCGTCGCGGATGTCTATCCCCCGTCAGAGCGAGAACCTTACAGTGCGAGTCGGATCGAGCGATACGTCGAGTGTGGCTTCAAGTTCTACGCCGAAAACGTACTTGGGATCGAGGACCCCGACGACGTCGAAGTCGTCCCTACCCCCCTCGAAACCGGGTCATACGTCCACGATGTCCTCGAGCGGTTCTACGCCGACCTGCACGACGAGACTGAAGGCAGAATCGAGCTTAGCCGGTTCGACCGGGACGCACTGGCGACGCATCTTCGAGAAATTGCTCTCGATGAACTCCAGGAGGCTGACTTCGAGTACGACGGCCTGTTCTACGAGCGATGGAAGGCGGAGCTGTTCGCGGGACTGTGCGACGACGAGAGCACCCCCTACAATTCCGGGAGGAAACCCCACGACGCGCCGGAACAGGGTTTGTTTGCTAGCTTCCTTGACAACGAACTTTCACGGGACGGCGTCGCGCGCCCACACCTGTTCGAAGCCCCGTTCGGTGAGGGACTCCCCGACTCGGATGCTGGCCCATTCACGGTTGAGCGGCCGGACGGCTCGACCGTCTCGATTCGCGGATACATCGACCGCGTCGACGTGAGCCAGGACGACGGACAACCGACGCTCACGCTGTACGACTACAAGACCGGTCGAGCACCGTATATGACGAAGACGACTGGCGGCACGAAGTTTCAGCTCCCCATCTATCTGCTCGCTGCCGCCGATGTGGTCGATGGTGAGCTATTCGAGCAGGGTTCGCTTTCGGCGACGTACTATCAGGTCAGGCCGCCCAACGACCTCAAGGTTCCACGCGGCGTCGAGTCGAAGTTCGATTCAGAGGTCGAACTCCGTCGCTTCCTGAACGACGTTGTTCCGGAGTGGCTAGGCCAGATCGACGAGGCGATCGCCAGCGGGCGGTTCCACACGACGCTCTTGTCAGCTCGCGGCGCGAACTGCCGGTACTGTGACTATCGTCGGGCGTGTGATGTTCGCCACCATCGCAAGCGAGAGTTCGTCGACAAGGTCAGCGAGGACAACGCTGCCTACGTTCCGCTCCGCGTTCGCGATGATGAGGACATCGAGGCGGTGGTGAGCGATGACTGAGGGGGCCGAGGATATTCGCCTTACAGAGGAACAAGAGGACGCGCTCGCCCAGGGCCGGAACGTCGCGATTACTGCCGGCGCTGGGACCGGGAAGACGACGACGCTGACCGAGCGGTACGTGACGATACTGGCCAATAACCCGTCGCTCACGCCGGAAAACATCGTCACGATCACCTTCACGCGGAAGGCCGCTGCCGAACTGACCGAGCGCGTCCGGGAGGAGGTGTACGACCGACTCGAAGCCGTAGACTCACCAGAGGCCTACCACCGCTGGCGGGATGTCCTCGACGACCTGGAAGAGGGATACGTTCACACCATTCACGCGTTCTGTAGCCGACTCTTGCGAGAGCGGGCCGTAGAGGCCCCGGTCCCACTTGGGTTCGACGTACTCGACGAAGACGGCGCCGCGACGCTCCAGCGCGAGGTCGTGACGGAGTTCCTCGAGCGAAATCAGGACGATGACGACGTCGCGCTCCTCGCGCAGCTCTGGGGCCGTGACCAGTTGGTCGACGTGCTCGCTGGGTTGCTCGACGAACGCCCGCAGAGCGAGGCCGTCCTCGATGAGTGGCGTGACGCCGAGGTCGACGACTACATCGACGTCCTTTGGGAGGTCGTCTGTGATCTCGACGTTACCGACGCTCGACAGACTCTGTATGCAGACGGACTACTTGAGCAGTTACGCACGGTCGCGGGCCGCATAGGCCGCGAGACCACGATCTCCGACGAGGGCGGCCTTCGGGCTTACCAGACCTTTACCGAGGTCGCAACGACGCTCCCTGAAGATCCTGAAGAGAACGCTCCGCGTGAGTGTCAGCGGGCAATTCTCGAGCTTTACGAGGTGTGTGAGAAGAAGAACGGCGGTTTGTACAGCAGTTCCGGGTACGTCGTTGGTGATCGGGACGACTGGGGTGAGCACGGTGACGTCTATGACGATCTGAAAGACGCTATCGACGCGGTCATCGCGGCTGTCGAAACGCACGCGGATGCGGTCGAGACGACGCCGGGGGAGCTGGAAACGAACAGCGCTCACTACGCACTCGCGCTGATGCGGGTCTTCGACGATGTGCTGGCGGCCTATGCCGCCGAGAAGGACCGCCGCGATACTCTCGATTTCCCGGACGTGATCGAAACGACGCTCCAGTTCCTTCACTCGAACGACGCGGTCACAGAACGCCTTCGTGACCAGTTCGCGGCAGTGATGGTCGACGAGTTTCAGGACACGGACCCTCGCCAGTGGGAACTGGTTAAACTCCTCACGGGCGTCGACGAGGGTGAGGCGTCAAACGTCTTCCTGGTCGGTGACGAGAAACAGAGCATCTACGGATTCCGTGGCGCGGACGTGACGACGTTCGGCGAGGCGCGGGCGGAACTGCAAACGGTCAACGCGTCCCGTGGAGTCAATTCCGTACCCCACAGCGACGCCGAGAGCCCGACCGGCCTCGAACTTTCAGGGAACTTCCGAACACTAGACGAGCCGCTGAACTTCCTGAATGAGCTGTTCGCTCGTTTGTTTCGGCCGGAGGGTGACGACCACGCACCGTTCGAGGCCCGGCCGCAGCGACTATCCACGGAACGTGACCGGGTAGAGAACATCGAGGGGCTAACGGGAAGCGTCGAGTATCTCGTGGTACCCGATGATGCTGATATTGCAGCGGAGATCTTTGGCGAGGACCATCCAGTCGCCAAGGGCGCGCTTGGCCACACCATCGAAGCAGAAGCCCAGGGGCTAGCCGCACGGTTGACCCACCTCTTCGACGACCCGCCGACCGTCCAGGATCCGGATACGGGTGACCACCGGGCGGCGACACCGGACGACGTTGCACTTCTACTTCGCCGGCGGACGCATCTCGATCGGTATCAGCGTGCCCTCGAGGAGTACGACATTCCGTATACGGTCATCGGGGGCGTCGGGTTCTACGACACGCCTGAGGTCCAGGCACTCACGAACCTCCTCCGGGTTCTTGGCGACCCGAAGGACGATGTCTCCCTATATGGGGTGCTTCGATCACCGCTGTTCGGGTTCTCAGATGACCGCCTCGCTCCGACGGTAGCGGATGCTGATTCGGTCTGGAAAGCACTTGAGGAGACTGACGACCCACAGCTTGCTGACGCGTTCGACCTGCTTACGACGTGGCGAACGCTCAGTGGCTGTACAACCCCATCTGACGAGGGCGTTCTCCCATGGAACCGACTCTTGTCTCGTGTGATCGATGATACCGGCTACTTGGCCAGTGTGAGCGCTGACGAACGTGGCCGGCAGGCTGTCGCGAACGTCGAGAAGTTCCGTGATCAGGTCCGGACCTGGAGCGAAAACGGCATTCACACTGCTGCCGGCTTGCTTCAGCGTATAGACCGACAGGCCGAGATCAACCCCCGAGAAGGCGAGGCCGATATCCCCGGCGACGCGGAGGGTATTCGGATAATGACTATTCATGCTGCAAAAGGGCTAGAGTTCCCGATTGTCACTGTTCCCGACCTTGGAAGTGATCTCAACTTCGGGCGTTCCATCGACGACCACGGATACGTTCGACTCGTTCAGGAAACCGATGAAGCTCCGCCGATACCAGCAGTAGGTGGTCCTCATCCGAATGATGCCTTTACGATCGAGAAGACTGCCGTCCACGAATACGCTGATCGACAATCTCGTCCGCAGGAACGCGCCGAAGCAAAGCGCCTCCTTTACGTAGCATGTACGAGAACGCGTGATCACCTACTCCTCTGTGGGACTCACGAGATCGACATCGACGAGGAGACTGACGAGATTCAACTTTCCGAGGCAGAAGCGTTCACAGACGCAAGTCGATGGCGAGACTGGCTTCAACCGGTTATCCTAGAGAATTCGAGCCATCTTGATCAAGCTGTTCGGAATGGCCAAACAGCGGGTCAACTGGGTAAGGCCGCTTATACTGTCGGCATACCACCACAGCCCGTAAAATGGGAGAAAATAGAAACTTCTGAGGAGCCGACACCATCGATATCAATTGACTCACCGCCCAGCCAAGAAACGTCAGTTAGAGTCACAGCGACGAGACTCGTGAACGAGGTTACGCAAGCACACGAGAACGGCAACAGCTATGAATCCGATCGAGAGTTAGCGGGACTCAGTCCAACCACGTTCGGTACAGTTGTCCACCGGATCAACGAACTCCGGCCGCCAAGAGATGAGTGGGAAGCATTTATTCAGAGACTGAGTCGAATGGCCAATGAAGAACCAACCACAGCTGATCTTCGTGAAGCAATCGCCCATGCTGAGGATGCAGTTGAGTTTGTCGCCTCAGTCGAAGCAGATGCTACAGTTCAGGATACGTACGACGAATACCCTGTTGTCGCCCGGCTTGATGAGACCCGCATCGTAGGGGAAATCGATCACCTCCTTGTTACGCCCGAGGCGTACCACATCATTGACTATAAGACAAACGACCTCTCGGATTCTACGGCCTCCGACCTTGCTGAGCACTACAGGCCACAGATGCTGGCCTACGCGCTCGCACTGTTCCAACACGATTCGAGCCGGGATGTCGAGGCCTCTCTTCGATTCACCGACGCTGGCGTTGCAAAACGATTCGAGTGGAAATACAGCCACGTGCCCGAGATTGAATCAGAACTTCAGTCGATAATCGATTTGCTCACCTAATTCCCCCCAGTTAGGTAGGCATCTCTACTCCTACTCAGCAGCAATCGCCGTATGCGGGCTTCGGAGATTTCCTCGATTCTCATTACCAGATCCTTCTGGCTACACACGGGCGCTGCAGTCGGCTGTTCGTGAATGATCATTGGATACTCTACCGCACAGAAATTCCTCCTCGTGGTTTCGGCCGGTGGGAATCAGTGGCCATGAGTCCAAAGTTAAAGTGGCAACACATTCGATAGTCCATCCGAAACGATCCGTAATGGGCGAGACGGCCGAGAGGGACGACGAGACTCCGCCTGATGACCTGCTTACGGTCGAACAGCTAAATGGCCGGATTGCCCAGGTCGTCGATTCTGCGGGCGACCTCCAGGGCGTCCGCTGCATCGGAGAGGTCACTAACGTTAGCGAGAGCGACGTGGCCATCTATTTCACACTCACCGATGGCGAGCACGAACTCTCCTGTGTGGTCTGGGAGAGTCGCTACCGGAACATGGACGTCGACATCCAGGACGGTCAGGAGATGGTCCTCGAGGGAAGCGTGGACTACTGGACCGAGGGCGGGAAGATTAGCCTGAAACCATGGCAGGTCAGCGAGGTTGGAGAGGGCGAACAGGCCGCTGCCCTTGACAGACTCGAACAGGAACTCGAGGGACGAGGCTGGTTCGAGGATGAGCGAAAGCAGTGGCCGCCCGAGTTCCCCGAGCGAGTCGGAGTGGTCACGTCGCTCGACGGTGATGCGCGCTACGACCTCCAGAGCGCCATCCACGGTCAGGACCCCACAGTCGATCTCCTCATCAAGGATGCGACGGTCCAGGGACCCGACGCCCCGCGGTCGATTGCGAACGGGATCCATCACCTGGATCGGCACGAGGACGTCGATCTGATCATCGCCGGACGCGGAGGTGGGAGCGACACGGACCTGATGGCCTTCAACTCGGAAGAAGTGGCAGAAGCGATTTTCACGGCAGGGACACCGGTGGTCACAGCAATCGGCCACACGGACGACCGCTTCATCGCGGACAGGGTGGCCGATATGGCGGCGATCACGCCGTCCCGGGCTGGAGAGTACTTTGCGGCCTCCCGGGAGGAATTCCTCGACGGAACTGTTGAGCCCCTCGAACGGGAGCTGGCGGACGCCTACGACACGTATCAGCGTCAGCAGGAGCTCTCCCGGGAGTCACGGCGAGCCGCCAAGTACAGGGCGGGGATGATCCTTGTCGGCCTGTTACTACTGATCGTTCTCGTACTCTGGCTGGTGGTGTGATCATGGCAAAGGACCGGGAAATAAACAATAGGATCGAACGGGTCGAGACGATCATCCAGCAACTGGAATCTGGTGACATAGACACAGACGAGGCTGATCGTCTCTTCGAGGAGGGGCAGCAGCAACTCGACGAGGTCCGGGAGATCCTCAATCGTGGGGAGGGGGAAATTATAGAATTGCCGGACTGATCGACGGGCAACGCGCCCCTGGTACTCTTTCTGGAAACTTCGGAAGTGACACGCCTCCGGTTAAGATACTTGCCAGCTGGTATCCATATATGATACACGACGCCCGATTCCTCCGGGTCGAATTCGTTCCCCGCGAGGTGGTCCACCGCGATGCAGAAGTAAATCACCTCTCCAGTGTCCTCGAACCCCTGACGAGAGGGGAGCCTGCTGATACTGCTCTCATCACCGGGCCGACTGGCGCCGGTAAGACCTGTATCGCGAAGTTCACGGTCGACCGGCTGAGGGAGGAGAATCTCGACCTCGAATCAATTTACGTCAACTGCTGGAACGACCACTCTCGATTTCAGGCGCTCTACCGGATTCTCGACGGTCTTCAGTCGACAATCGATATTCACCGTCAATCGACGCCCCGGGACGTCCTCCTCAATCGCCTCCGGGAGTACGAGGGCTCTCGCTGTGTGGTCATCCTCGACGAGGTTGACCAGCTCGAAGACAAGGGTGTAATCTACGACCTCAATCAGTTACCTCGGTTCTCGTTGATCCAGATCGCGAACGACGGAGAGAAGCTCCTGGCACAGGTCGACGATCGGCTGGCCAGTCGTCTTCGTGGCGCCGAGCGTATCCGCTTCCACCGCTACACAACTGACGAACTCGTGGACATTCTCCGGGAACGAGCGAAACGAGCCCTGATCCCCAATGCCGTTGATCAGTCGGAACTCGAAGCCATCGCCAACGAAGCAGGTGGTGACGCACGTGTGGCAATTTCGACCCTGAAACACGCTGCCCGACGTGCTAACCAGGCGGACGCTAAGAAGGTCAGCGAGGAGCACGTTCAGAGCGCCCTCCCCGATGCCAGGCAGGAGATTCGTCAGAAAAATCTCGACTCCCTCACCGAGCACCAGCGAGTGGTCTACGAGGTGATCGAGGAGTACGGCGAAATTGCGCCCGGCGACCTGTATCACGAATATCGGACCCGGATCGAGAATCCGAAATCAGATCGTACGATCCGGAACTATCTGAAAAAGATGGTACGATACAATCTCGTTACGACCGAAGGGTCCACGCGAGACCGGGTCTACCGGAGTCTGGAAACGCCGGAAATGGATTAGCCCGTCTGCTCAGTGAAGCGCAGTTTCTAGCCACCATCCATTCTTGCAGTTCCGGAAATCGCGCGCTCTCGCTTACCTCTCCTCCGTTCTCCCTCTCGAACTGTGATGTCCGACAATCGGCCCACTGTCACCGATGAACCGGCAACGCTCGTGTGTCCGAACGGCCACACCAGGTGGATCCCTTCCAATGGGCATTACTGGTGCTACGATTGCAGTCAGCTACACGGCGCGCATCCTGAGTTCGACGAGCTTCACGATCCGGAAACCGGCGAGCCGGTCCCCGAAAGCGAGGTGAATGCGTCTTGAGTCGAGACGTACCAGAGTCGACCAAGCAGTACGCCCGGGAAAACCGGGACCAGCTGAAGTACATCCTCCGGCACGGTAGCAGCGTGGAAATCCGTGCGTACGCTGGTGCGCTGCTCATTCGGGGGCTGCCCGATCCGGAGCTAGACCAGGTCATCGAAGAACTGGAGACCGGTCGGGAGGTACTGAACTGATGTCAGCTGTCGCTGAGCGCCTCGCGGAACCGCTCTGCCTCCTCGAAGAGGTCGGGGCGTCCCTCGAGGACAGTCATTGCCTCCTGAGCGCGCTCGATGTCGTCGAGGAGCTCCGGATCCTCTCGGATGAGGGTGAGGATGGCGTCACGGAGCTCCTGTTCCTCTTCCTTGACCTTCTCGATGGCACCGCGATCGATGGCCTGGTCGCACCAGACGCAGAAGTCCTCGTCCCGGGGTGTCTGCTTTCCGCACCGGGGGCATTCGACCGGTCCGACGGGGTCGGGTTCCTCCTCTTCGACCTCGACGCCGTGGACCTTTGCGAGTTCTCGGTCGGCATCCTCTCCGAAGACACTGACGTAGCGGGCGGCGACGTCGCTACCACGGACCCAGCCGTGATGGTCCTCGATGTGAGCCTGGTTCATGCCTTGAGAGGCCAGGAAACTGGCGGAACTCTTCCGAAAGTTGGTGAAGGTGACCGGCTTCTCGACGCCGGCACGCTCGGCGGCGCTCTCGAGGATCTTCGTGAACATCCGGTAGGAGAACTCCTCGGGCTGGCTCAGCTTGCACCAGAGCGGCGCACTCGGGTCGTCACGTGCGGGATGGTCGGAGAGCCACCGCTGGAGGTGTGGGACGGCGGGAATCAGCGTGACGGTGCGCTGGCCAGTCTTCCCGGAGAGCGTGAGCTGCAGGCCGTGCCGGTGGTCCGTGACGTCGCCGACGGTGAGGCTCCGGATCTCTCCGCTCCTGGCGCCAGAGTCCCAGGCGGTCGCGATCAGCGCGGCGTCGCGGGAGTTCATCGTCTTGTCGATCATCGGGACGACGTCCTCCTCCCAGTGGAGCATATCCGCGGGGTTCGGCGCGGGATCGTAGTTCCGGGGCGTGCCGGAGGGGACCCATTCGATGCTCTTCGGTGGGTCGTCTCCATTCCCGTCGACGGTCCGACGGCCGAAGACCCGGAGTGCGATCCGGTAGTCCCGGTTGGTCTCCTCGTTGTCGTAGGTTCGGTTGATCCAGCGGACGATCTCTTCTGCGGCGTCGCGATCCTCGAGAGCGTCGGCGAGTCCACCGACGTGTTCGCCCATCCGCGTGCAGTGGCGCAGGAGCTTGAGGTGCCGATGGTCTCCGTACTCAGTCTGGAGGAGAAAGAGTTCGTCACTGAACTCGAGGAGGGCATCACGGTCGTCGTCGCTGATCTCGTCGGACTCCTCGATCCGCTCTCGCAGCGTCTCGATCTGGGACCCTGGATCGGTCATGGGAATTTACGTGTCTGGAAGTCTTTTAAATGTTGGCGTGTGAACCTCAGGTTCAAATCCCGGCCTAGGCTCTTCTGATTCACAGTCTGCTAGTCCCTTCTCTCACACGGGCTCACGCAACGCCCACACGTCATCGTTCGGCGCTAGCCGGTGTGGCTCCGCCCCGCGTTCCGTCAGAATCCCCGCGTGGTACAGCATCGCCTTCAACTGAAACACGGTCGGCGCGTGGTATATCTCGCCGTCGGTGAGTCCCTCGGGCCGGAGCTCCCCGTCCTCGTCCAGCACAGCCCGCCGCGCCGCCTCCGTCCCGCGGACGAACAGCTCGACTGTGAACGTCGGATGCACCTCGTGGAGGTACCGGACAAGCTCGACGAGCGTCGGCTCCGGGAATCCGTCGTCGTGCAACTGCTGGAGTTCCTCGACGAGCAGCTCCGTCGCCGGATAGGCGAACACGACGCGACGCGCCAGCTGGCCCCAGTCGGGCGCGACGTCGTAGAACCGGGCGCTCGATCCGTACCACTGCTCGAACTCGCCGAGTGCGGCCTCGATGGAGTCGTACCGTGCGTGTGCGAACCGGACCACTTCGCGACCGAGCGGCGTGAGGCCGACGCCGTCCGGCCGTTCCTCGACGAGTCCCAGGAATGCCGCCCCGCGGCGGGCGTCGTCGAAGGCCCTGACCACGTCGTGGTCGGCGAGGAGCCGGCTCGTCTCGCCGCTGGCAGCCAGCGCGAGGGGATAGCCGAGGTAGTTCTTCGGGTGGTTGAGGCCGAAGGACTCGTCGGTCACGCCGCGGGCGCTCGCCTGGAACCGGATCGCCGTCGCGTCGTCGGTGGTCCGGTTCCCGACGACGCGGGGACGTTCCAGCGTCTCGACAGCACCGCCGCCGACGCCGAGGAGGCCGACGTTGAGTTCCCGTGCGAGGACGCGGTCCGGTTCGTCGACCGCGGCCGTCGGCACGGCCGCGAAGGCGACGTTCGCCTCGGCGAGCCGGTCGTGGGCCTGGACGACGGCGCGCTGCACGTCGACGCCGCCGCGGCTGGTCCCCTTGGCCTCGACGGCGATCAGGGGCGGGTCCTCGCCCAGTCGCTCGACGGCCAGGAGGTCGGACTCCAGCGTCCGGACGCCGACGAGATCCGGGTACCCGGTGCCGACGCGGACGTGGTTGAACGGCGCGAGGGACTCGCGGACCGACGGAGCCACGGGCTCGCTCGCCAGCCAGCGCTCGGTCGCGAACTGCGTGTCGACGACAGCGTAGGTCCCGGTCTCGTCGCGTTCGGGAAAGAGTCGCTCCTTGGCCCGCGCGAGGACCCAGGGCTCGCTCGCGTCCGCCGTCGCGCTCGCCATGCCCCACAATCACGCACCGGCCCCATCAAGATTGAGGTCGGGCGTCCCTCGCCGGCTCCGTCTGCCCCGCTGTCTCCTGGGGTCTGCGGTCTAAAGGGGCCAGCCTCTGCTTACGACGAGCCGAGCAATCGGAAGCGAAAGCCGAGGTACGCGATGATGACGCCGAACGTCGCGGCGACGACCCACTGCCCCTCGCTCGCCACGGTCGCCAGTGCGATCACGTTGAGCGCGATTCCCGCGACGTAGACCAGCCGCAACTGGCGCCGGGAGAGCGGGCCGGGCTGCCCCGTCTTGTCACTCATCTGGATCGGCCTGTGCCGGACCGTTGTGGGTTCGGGGTGATAGGTGCACTGTGTTCGCCCGGGCCCCTGGTGTGCTGTGGCTCCTGCCGTGAGGCGTGGCGGGTGCCGGCAGGCGCCCGAGTAGTTTCGTCACCGACGGTCGATCTGACGGCACCGACCGATTTCAATCCTCCTCCGGGTTCGCGTGGCCGCCGTAGTCCTCCTGGGTCGCCGCGGGATGGGTATCCAGCCAGCGCAGTCGTCCGTCGTCCGGCACGGCGGGCGGGGGCGTCTCCTTGCCGAGTGCGTCGTAGTGTCTGTCGAACGCGCGGACCATGGCCGCCAGCAATCCGACCACGAGCGGGCCGACGAACAGGCCGACGGCGCCGACGGTGTAGATGCCGCCGACGACGCCGATGAGGATGACCCCCGGGTTGACGTCCGCGGACTGGTCGATCACGATCGATCGCAGGAAGTTGTCGACGAGGCTCACGGCGACGAGTCCCCAGACGAGCAGGAAGACCGCCATCGGGTAGTTGCCCACGAGGAAGAGGTAGACGACGGCGGGGCCCCACACGAGGAAGGCACCGATCACGGGCAGGAGCGCCGTGATCGCCATGACGACCGCCCAGAAGACGGC
>Ga0207756_100146_pt1 | contig 52246 bp, 47 predicted proteins | sample A23M1SouthBayCA_FD_187748 | JGI IMG/M metagenome (GOLD analysis project Ga0207756, IMG submission 187748) | Aerobic enrichment media microbial communities from Eden Landing Ponds, California, USA - A23 M1 (3) (SPAdes) | ecosystem: Environmental > Aquatic > Marine > Unclassified | place...
TCAACAAACTCTAAGTTGATCTGGTCGATACTTCCGCTGAGGCGTGTGTTTTCGGGCATAGAGCACTCAGAAAACACACCGCCTCACTATTCATCCTTATCTGAACACCACCACCGTATGAGCACGTACAACTATCACGACGGGCGCCCAAGAGTCGTCTCGATGTACGATCGGATTCTCGTGCCCACCGACGGGAGCAAGGGGACGACCAGGTCGCTCGAACACGCTGCGGCGATCGCCCGCGACAACGACGCGACTGTCCATGCGCTATACGTGGTCGATCAGCGTCTCTATCGAGCGGCCTCCAGAGACACCAAAGACGAGGTGATCGCCTCGCTAGAAGAGGAAGGCGAGTACGCCCTCGACGACGCCGTGACACGGCTCGAAGAGAACGGCGTCGACGTAGTTACGGCTCGCCGCGAGGGGATCCCGTACAAATCGATCCTGTCCTACGCCGACGAGGAGGATCTCGACCTCCTCGTCATGGGGACGCACGGCCGGACTGGCCGCGACCGGATGGCAACCCTCGGATCGGTCACCGAACGCGTCGTCAAGAACGCCGATATCCCGGTGCTGGTCGTCGACATCGGCGAGGAGTAGCGGTCCAGTCACCGACGAGAACCACTCGCACGACTGCCCGGGTCCGCCGACGAGAACCACTCGCACGACCGCCGAGGCGTTTTCCCCCTGGCGGACGAATGGTTCGTATGAACTCGCGGGAGCCGGGTGCGGTCGCGATGGACCTGCTGGGCGCTGTTCGAAACAGCGAGCCGACGCGTGCCCACGAGGACGCGCTGGCCGGCCTCGATTCGGACGCACTGGCGACGGCGCTCACCACTGACGAGCAGCGGCTGGCGTTCTGGCTGAACGTCTACAACGCCTACGCTCAGATCCTCCTCAAACGCTGGCCCAGCGAGTACGAGCGCAGTCGACGGCGATTCTTCGGTCACGAGGCGATCCCCGTCGCCGGGACGTGGCTCTCGCTGGACGATATCGAACACGGCATCCTCCGCCGCTCGCAGTCGAGTCTCGGGCTGGGATATCTGCCGCGACTGTTTTCCTCGCAATTCGAGCGTCGGCACCGACTCGGCGAACGCGACTGGCGGATCCACTTCGCGCTGAACTGCGGGGCGAAGAGCTGTCCCCCCATTCGCGTCTACGAAGCGGGGGTGATCGACGCGCAACTGGATCTGGCCACTGCGTCGTATCTTGAGCAGGAAGTCGCGTACGATCCGGACAGCGGTGTGGTGCGGGTGCCGCGACTCATGCTGTGGTATCGCGGTGACTTCGGTGGCGGGGCGGGGATCCGGGAGATACTGCAAAAATCTGGGTGTGTGCCGGAGGGCGAGTCGGTTCGCGTTCGGTACCGAAGATACGACTGGTCCAAAGGGGCGGGGACGTTCGTCGACTAGAGCCGCGGCGTTATCAGATACGTCACCCGTTGACCGTCGAACTCCAGTACCAGACTGAACCATTCACCCTGGAGTGGCTCGAAGTTGTCTCCGGAATCGCTGACCATCTCGAAGGTATACGTCTGCTGGCCATCGTTTCTTGCCAACGTGTCCAGTTTATCACTCGCACTGACGTTCGTCACCGCGTAGTCGCCGCTGCGGATCAGTTCGTAGCTTTCACTCACCGACTCTTCGGAGTCGTACACGAGCGCCTTCGCTGGTGGTCCGCGGGCGTGTCCACCACCCTGTTGGTTTCGTGGTGCATACATGACTAACCGCGCCCGATCGATGTCGATGTCCTTGTCGGTGTGCGTGTTCGAGAACGTGACCTGAATCACCTGGACGTCGTCGTTCCCCCTCGAAGTCCCACGGTCGTTCTCGACGATGACGGCGTCTTCGAGCTGGATGGTATTTGGCCCGTACGGATTGACATCGGAACTAGAATCACCACTGTCGCTCCCGGATTGATCGCTGTCGACGACCGTGAGATCGAATCGAACACGGCGTTCCGTGGAGACGACACCACTCCCGTCGTCCATTTCGATCAGGACTTCGACTGTCTGTGCACCGTCGACGTTCTCGGGCGCGTCGTACTGGAACGTGACCTGTCCCTCGCTGTCTGTCTGGATAGCTCCCGCCGGATCGAGGCTCCCGGGTCCGCTTTCGATCGTGCCAGTCACGTCGGCGTCGCTCACTGGGTTGTTGAAACTGTCGCGGACTTCGGCCGAGAGTTGTAGCGAGGTTCCTTCGGCGACAGCGGTGTTGTTGCCGCCGACGTCTGTGATGTACGCTGGATCGGGCTGGCTGACGCTCGTTGAGCCGACACGAATCTTCGACATCGTCAGTTCGTAGGTCCCGCTTTCCAGCGTCATCGTTGCTGTGTCGCCAGTCTTGGTGATCGACTGAACGTTGTCTTCGACGCCGACGAGTGTCTTGTTGAGCGTGTCCCGATCCAGTTCAGTCTGGAACTCTATTTCGATCGGATCGCCATCGTCTTCGATCGTGATCGTTCGTCGCTGGTGGCTCACTGGCGCGAGTTCGACCGACGTCGAGAGGCTACTTCGTGAAAAGTTTCCGGTCAGCAGCGTCAGCCTGATCCGGTTACCGTCGATGAAGGCGGTCGGGTCGTCGAAATAGCGGTTCCCGTTGGCGAAGTCCCGGTAGAGCATCGAGTGTTCGAGTTGGAGCGTGCCCGCGCCCTGGAGTTCGTTGTAGGCGGGTTGGTAGGTCATACTGTTTGTCGAGTAGTTTCGAGTTTTTCCAGTCCAGAAGTCACCGACGTTCCCAGTCGCTTGGGCGTTGTCGATCGTCAGTAACTGTTGGCCGGTCGTCCGGATCGTCCCGGTCGCTGGCCCGGGATTCAACAGGAAGAACCGCGGGGGGTAGGAGACGCCGGTTTCGACCGGAATGGCGACCTCTTGCCCGGTCGCACTCGCCCTGAACAGGCCGTCCTGTAGCGACTGGAAGTCCTGGACGACGCGCTGGTTGTGCTCGAACTCGACCTGCTCGTTGGCGGCCGGGACAGCGTTGACCTGGATCAACACCAGCAGGAGGATCAACAGCGCGAAGACCAAGATCGCGCCGAGTACTTCCGAGACCCCGCGGTCGTCGTGTCGGAACTGCCGATCGGATGTGGGATAGTGTCGTGTCATTGTTAGACCAGTGCGAAGGCTGCGACGGCGATCACGAGCAGGAAAATACTGTATTTCAGCCCGCTGAAGGCGTCGTCTTCAGCGAGTTTGCCCGCGAGGACGCCGCTGCCGATAGCCTGAACGACCGCCGCGTGTAAGAACAGCGTCTGGTAGGCCGCGACGGGCGTGTTCGAGAGACTCACCGGGAGGCGTGGCCCTTCCTCGACCGGTGTGGCGGGGTCGGCTGCGGCCTGTGCCTCCGCGATCGGCGTCAGGTAGGCCGAATCGAGCAGGACGACCACCAGCAGGAACACCAGAAAGCCGATGACGACGACTGCGATGTAGGGCGTCAGTTCTTGGCGGCGTTCACGGTCAAGTTTGAACCGCTCTTTGGTGTCCCGGGCGGCGATCGACAGGACTGCGGCGACGTCACTGCTCGAACGGACCCCTTCGCCGATGAGCGTCATCGTCCGGGCTAGCTGCGGTACCGAGACTCGGTCGGCGAGGTTGTGCATCGCTGCTCGGGTGTCGAAGTTCCAGCGCAAGTCGTTCTGCAGGAGTTTCATCTGTCTCGCGAGCGGGCCGGTCGACCACCGTGAGAGCAACCCCAGCGCGTCCTCGAACTGGACACCCATCTTGTTGGCGCTGGCTAGGACGGCCAGCGTGTCGGGGAACGTATCAGCAAACCGGCGCTCGCGACGTCGTTTGCGCTCGTGAAACAGCGAGAGCGGGATCATTACGACCAACAGCGGGACGACCACAAGCCACGTCGTCGTCGGGACTGGGGCATCGAGCATCGCGCTCTGGGTCGGTGTGGCCAGCCCGGATCCGACGACGGCACCGACGGTGAGCAGCGCCAGTGGGACGGTGATCGCGAGCGAATACACCGGTCGCTCCCGGAAGGTTGCCAGCGGATCCACGACCGCTTCGAGAAGCGCCTTCCGGCGTCGGTGGGCGAGATATCTGCCCTGCTGGGATCGGAGTGACCCTTCGAGCGTCGTCGCGCTTGCCGGACGCGGCTGGAGGCCCGGAATCGCGTCCCAGAGGACTGCGGTGAAGAGTGCGAATCCGCTCTCGACTTCGCCCTCGTTCTCGCCGAAGTAGACGTCGGGCTGTTTGTACGGTTCCGAGAGTGTGTCCAGCAACACCAGAAAGGCGAGCATCGACAGGGGGAGGACGGCGTAGACGAGCAAGACGAGCTGGGCGAGCGTCTGACTGCCGAGCAGGCTCATCACGACGAGAATGACGATGACGAACAGTGGGGCGGCGACGAACAGGACGACGAAGAATTCGCTCAGGACCGCCAGCGTCTCCAGGAAGGAGTGTTGCTCGTCCCGGGCCTCTTCGAGGTAGTCTTCGGCCTCGGTTTCGAAGAAGACGGTGAGGTCGCCGCCGGAGTCGAGGACGCCGATCAGGTCGTCGAGAAACTGTTCGAAGTTGTCGCTCGGCGTGAGATTACGGACGTTTCGGAGTGCAGTGTTGGTGTCGTTGCCGAAGAACTCGGCTTCGCGAACGATCATCTCGGCCTCGTTTGCGATCTCTCCGTAGGTTCCTTTGTTGTCGGCGAGGACCTCGAACACCTCCATGAGGTCCATGCCGCCGCGCGAGAGCGCGTACATGAAGACGATCGCATGCGGGAGCGTCACGTCGATGTTCCGGCGGCGACTGGAGACGACGAACCGTGGATAGTGATATCGCAGGTACCAGGTCCCGAGACCGAAGATCGCTGCCGAGGAAATCGAGAGCGCCCCGCCAGCGACCAGCGCCTTGTTCTCGGCGATCAGGTAGACGATCTCGCCGTCGTAGGCCAGTGGATTGGTGATTCCTTCGACGAGGCCCATACTGACCAGCAGCCACGAGAACGCGAGGCCGAGGACGACACCGGCGATCGTCGCGCCCACCGCCAGTAGTGCGCTCCGCTTGAGGTAGACGTCGTAACTCTGGCCGTACCTGGCTTGGTTGAGCCACTGCTGGAGGTCGACGTATCGCTGCGGCCGGGCTTTGTAGTAGGCCCGCATCCAGCCGTACTGTTCGCGGAGTTCACGCTCGTCGACCTCACGAGGTCCCTGGACGTACGGGAACTGTCGAAGGCCGAACTCGCTGGGCTCGGTGTCGTCTGTGGACTGGTGGCTCGACCCCTGGTCGGCCGCCTCGCCGCTCATAGCTCCTCGACCAGATCGGCGACGTTCAGATCACTCGGCTCGATCGCAGTCGGTGCGGGGCCCTGTTCGGTGAGGTCTGCACGCGTCAACGTCCCGGCGTCGATCGCGTCGAGCAACCGCTCTGCGTCACGGACGTAGCGTTTGAACGCTTTCGAGACCGGCTCGTAGTCGGTGATCTCGTTGTCGAGGAGATACTGCAGCACCTGTTTCCGGCGGTCGAATTCGGCCTCTAATTCCGTGTTGCTCCAGCCCCTATCGGTCGCGATATCTGCCAGCAACTGGGAGTCGGCGACCATCTCGTGGGTGTCCGTTTTCGCGTTGCGTCGGAACACCTCGTGTGTCTCGATGGCGTTGGGATCGGCCGGATCGGCCCGCAACTCGGTGACCGTGCGATTCCGACGGACGCGCTGGTCGTCGATGAACGTCTGTTGCTGGACGGAGACGACGTCCAGTTCCTGGACCATCTGGGTCGGGACGTTCAGCGGGGGGTTCAACAGTCGCGAGAGGACCGTCTCGATGGAGTCGGCGTGCAGCGTCGTGTAGGAGGTGTGGCCGGTCGACATCGCCTGGAAGAACGTGAGTGCGACCCGTTCTTCGGTACGGATCTCCCCGACGAGCAGGTACTCCGGCCGCTGACGGAGAGCGGCCTGCAACAGTTGATACATCGTGACTTCGCCGCGCCCCTCGCTGGTGACCGCATCGCGAGTCACGCTCTGGATCCAGTTCTCGTGGGGCAGGTCGATCTCGCGGGTGTCCTCGATGGTGACCACCTTGCTGGAGGGCGGGGTGAAAAACGAGACGGCGTTCAGACTGGAGGTCTTCCCCGAGCCCGTGCCGCCAGCGAAGATCAGCGACTTGTTGTTCTCGATGGCCAGCCAGAAGTACGCCATCTGCTCGACAGAGAAGGTGTTCCACTCGATCAATTCGATCGGCGTGAGCGGAATCTCCGCGAACTTCCGGATCGTGAAGTTCGATCCTCTGGTCGAGACGTCGCCGCCGAGCGTGAGCTGGATGCGCGAGCCGTTGGGAAGGGTGGCGTCGACCAGCGGATTCGAGACGGTCATCTGCTTGCCCGAGCGCTGAGCCAGCCGGAAGGTGAACGCGTCGAGACGCTCGCTGTCGAAACTGATGTTCGTCTTGAGGTCGCGATACTGGCGGTGGTAGAGGTAGACTGGAATGTCCGCGCCGTCACAGGAGACGTCCTCGATCTCGTCGTCGCGCATGATCGGGTCGATGGGTCCGTAGTCGATAAAATCGCGAATGAGATAGTACAGCAGCTTGTGAATCGACCCGGATTCGACGGTCGCGGCCTGTTCTTCGATGAGTGCTCGGGCTTCCCGGCGGAACGCCGCCTCGCGGTCGTGCTCGTCGAAGTCCCGGTACATGAGGTTGTTCCGGAGCATCTCGATGAGGTCGCTCCGGACGTACCGCTCGAAGTCGTCCAGGGTGGGCTCGACGACGTGATAGTGGTACTCGTTCTCGACCTCGTCGTGAAGGATCGTCACGTACGCAAACGGTTCGGAAACCCACTTCCAGGACACTTCCTCGTAGCGATCGAGATAGCCGAAATCGAAGAACTTCGAGGCGACGAACGCCGCCGTCGGTGGATCGACGATGCCGTCGGTGAGTTCTTCGAAGTAGTCGTAGACGTCGCCGAGGACCTGCGTCACCGTCGGGTGATCGTAGAGGACGATCTCACTGCCGGCTGATTCGTCGAGATCGAGTTCACCGTCGAGTACCGCTGCCGCCTCGGCTTTCGTGGTTCCATTCTCGGACACACCCTGGCCGTCCCCACTCCCATGGTCGGCCGTTGAACCCTGCTCATTCATGTAGATGGTAAACAAGAACGACTGCGAGGATAGTAAATTGTTTGGCCTGGGATATGACAGATAGAGCAGGGAATTAAAATCCTCTCCTCGGTCTTCACACGTCGGGAATTGTGGTCCGGGGGGCTCATCGATCCTATCGGTTTCCAGATGGATCCTGTTCACCTGACTTTCTGTTTCGAATCCGATCAGATCGGGTTACTGGTTCGTCTCCACGAGTCGCTGGCGGGCAACGCCCACGAGGAGCGCGAGGACACCGACCGTCAGGAGCGCGCCAGCGACGAACGGCGACCAGCGTGCGAGTACGACATATAGGGCTGTCATCAGCGGTGGCCCGACCGTTCGTCCGAGGCTGCCAGCGCCCTGGGTGACGCCGAAGGCACTTCCCTGCTCGGCGTCGCTGGCGGCCATCGAGACCAGTGCTGCGAGTGCGACGTTCAGGAGCGCGTTCCCAACCGAAAGGACCGCGAGGACGACCACCAGGACGATCACCGCCGGAGTGAGGCCGGCGACCGACGGCAGCGAGAGCGCCGCACCGACGGTCGGTGAGAACGGGAGGACGGCGAGCGAACCGATTAGCAGTGTCGCCCCACCGATTGCCAGTTGTGTCGGCTCGAAGCGGCGCGAGAGTCGCCCGACGAGGACGCCCTGATTGAGGACACTGAGCACGCCGATGTAGGTCAGAAAGAGGCCAGCGCTGGCGGCGTCGTAGCCGTAGACGTCGGCGAGGTACGGGATGAACGCGATCTGAACGCCCGAAAAAGCGAGCGAGGCGACGAAGAAAGCGAGCACCAGCGGCCTGAGTGTCGGGCTCGCCAGTGCGCCCCGGAACTGGTCGAGGAGCGACTGGCGCTCGCGGGTGCGTGCTGTCGCGCGCTGTTCGGTCGTTCGGGGTTCGGGAAGGAATCGCCACGCTGCCAGCAGTGCGAGGAGGCTCGCGGTGGCCGCCCCGAAACTCGGGAGCGTGAACCGGGTCGTCGGAATCGCTGCCGGGAGGATACTTCGTGCGCCCTCGACGACCGGATCGCTCGCGAGCACGGCGCCGAGTGCCGGACCGACGATGAATCCCAGGCCGAACGCCGCGCCGACGAGTCCAAGCGCACCAGTACGCTTCTCGACGGTCGTTACGTCCGCGATGTACGCCTGCGCGGTCGCGACGTTGCCACCCATCGCGCCGCCGAGCATCCGGGCGGCGAACAGCGTGAGTAGTGCGGCGGTCGGACCGAGGAGTAGCCCGACCTGCGTGCCGAGTCCGAAGACGATCCACGCGAGGACGCTCCCGGCCAGCGAGAGCATCAACACCGGGCGTCGGCCGTAGGTATCACTCCAGCGACCGAGCAGGGGTGCAAAGCCGAACTGCATCAGGGAGTACGACGCCGCCAAGAGCCCGTAGACGACGTCGCTTGCGCCGAAACTCCGGACGTAGAACGGCAGGATCGGGACGACGATTCCGAACCCGACCAGGTCGATGAAGACGATGACGAACACGGTCGCGAGCGCCCGACGACCGCCGACGATCGGTTCGGCCGACGCCGTCCCGACTCGCGGGTCTTCCATTCAGTGGGTCCTCGTGGCCGGCCAGTGTATAGGTTCGGGCCGAGGCGAACATCATCGGCTCAATCCTCTCACTGCTGGGATCCGTTGAGTCGACCGATGAGCAGTGATACTGCCGACGAGACGGAGCGCCGGCTGGACGTGCGGGCGATCGACGGCGAGCCGTTCGGAGACATCGTGGCGACGCTGTCCGACCTCGGACAGGACGAGACGCTCCTGTTGATCAATAGCTTCGAGCCGGTCCCACTGTACGACGTGCTCGAACAGCGCGGGTACGTCCACGAGACGACCCAGGTCGCCGACGACGAGTGGCACATCCGGATCGAACACGCGTGATACTGCTCGCAGTTCGGGCGCGCCAGCTCCCTCTCCTCGAAAACAGACGTGCAGCCGTCGACCGCCGCCGACGGGCAGCGGCGGATGGGCCGACGGCCGGAAAAACGGCCACAGCACCCATGAAACTGGGCCGTTACGATTGTCGGAGCACAGACAATCGGATGGCGTCGTCGAACACATAGTGATTGCTGTAACGATTTACCGGTACGACCGCCCGAACGCCCGCGGTCAATCCGGAACAGACTTACAGCAATCACTATCAGACGGTGCAGGGACGTCGATCGGCGTCAGTCTGCGCCTGCGTGATCGTTCATACTTTCTCTCGATTCTTCCACGATACGGTCGATATGTCCTGGATCTATTCCTCTTCCTTGTTTTTCCATTGCGTTTCGTACGAGATTCTGGATCCATATAAGGCTACTGTGGTGATGGGTTTACTCACTGCAATTTTCCTAATATAGTATTAGTCTCTTGATAGCGTCTATTTTCTCCCGCCGCGATAGAGTGAATAGAAACTATTAAGTCTATGATTCAATAACGTCGAATCGATAATTACCACACTGTGTAGTAGCGAATCATTGGGGCTGTCACCGGATTGGTCCGGAGACGACGGTCGCCGTGGTGGGGAGCAACTCGTGCCAGCAGAATCAGGGGGAGAAGATCTCTCAGGAGCCGTCCGTTCGATCGGGGTGACAGAGCCGTGGGGGGCCGACCACGGACTGGGGACACTCCACTCGGGAGCTGCGAGCATGACGATTTCGGGGATTCTCAACCCGCTCGGATCGACGCAGCTGGCGGGCGAGATCGGCCGTTTCGGCGGCCTGCTTACGTTGGGGATTTCCTGGCGTCGGCCTCGCCTCGGGCTGACGTTTCTGTCGCTGTCCCGGGGCGAAACCGAGTCCCACAGTGTCGAGACCGTCCGGGCGGTGTCTTCTAGCAGCGCCGATCACGTTTCGAGGAGCGTTCCTGCAACGGGCGTCCCGCGGATGAGCGTCGAATCTGGTCAGTCTGTGCCCGCTCGCCCCGTTTCGTCTCCGTTGGAGGGCGACACGGGGCAACCCGGGGAACCGAAATCTCCCGGCCTTGGGGTTGCTCGCGCGCCTGAGAACGCTACAATCGACACGCCCTCGAAGAGGGTTGCCGATACGCCCTCGAAGACGCGTCGACTCGCTCGTGCTGGCAAGACGGACGTTGCGGGCTTATCCGTCGATACCGCCGGTCACCCGACGGATAGGAACGGTTCGTCGTCGAGCCCGTTGCGGACAGCGGCCGGGTCGCCGTTGAGCCGGTGGTCGTCGAACGATCTGGTCTCCCAGCGGCGAGTGTCGGCCAATCGGGCACCGTCTTCGCACGACCTGCGTGACGGTCGGACACGAGACACGCCGGCAGCGTCAGACCGCCTCTCCAAAGCAGCATCAGCGGATCAGTCCACGTCAGATGTATCGACGCTGCAGCAGCCCTCCGCAGTACCAGCACACCCATCGCACCCGCGAGCCGACGTTCGACAACCCGAATCATCTCGTTCTGACCAGCCGGAACTGGAGTACGAGAGACGCGAGCAGGACGCTTCGATCAAGGCCAGCGGTGGATCGATGTCCGGAACCCGAGACGACGACTCTTCGGTGTCTCGACCCGGACGGGCGACCGCGATTACGCGGATGGTCGGCCGTTCGTCGTCAGGCCAGCGCCATCGTTCGTCGCCGGGACGACATCGGCGGGCCTGGCAGCCCGGGGGCTTCCGGACGCTCAATGGCTCCCGTCGTTTCAACACTCGCTCGGGAAGTGGCCCTTCCGGCGCGTCGCCGCTCGAAGAGCGCGACGATGCGGCAGTGCCCCCGACCGATCGGGATACTTTCGTGTCGCCATCGTCAGTCGCCCAGTCAGCGTCATCGCTGCGGAACAGCCAATTACAGTCGCCGTCAGTCGTTCAGTCGCCGCCTTCGTTGCCGGAGGCCCAGTTGACGTCTCCCTCGGCGGTGGTACGGTCCCGAGACCATATCCGGGCGCCGGAACTGGTGGTTCGGTCGCCGATCCGTTCGCACGTCGGGTCGGGCGGGCGGACTAATACAGCGCAGGCTGGCGACGGCTCTGCACCCGCTACAGCGGTTCATCTGCCATCCAGAGCGCGCCACGATCGAACTGCCGAACGTACCGGGTCGGCAACGCTCCATCGTGGTGGTTTGACAGTCCACGACCGCTCTCGGGACCACCAGCAGCCGCCCGCGGCCAAGCATCTACAGCCGTCCGCTCGCCGGGTTGCGACCACCCCAACCCCGGCACGGCGGGGTTCACAACCGATTGAAAACGCGTCTTCAACTGGCGGCCTGGACTTGCCCGGACATCGGCGACCGCAGATATCGACGCGGGCATGGCCGCCGAAGGGAATCCCCAGCGACAGCCGCGCCTCTGCAAGCTGGGATTCGCGCAGTCGTTCGGACGTGCGGCCAGCGAGAACACATGCGGATGGATACGAGACGACCGCATCTTCAGAGGCACGGGAGACGAACTACTCGGCCACACACACGCGAGAGACACAGAAACCGACCACCGACACGCAGGAGATCAGCGCACAGACGAGTCAGTCCCCGACCAGCGCCCTGAAGCAGACCGGGCCGTTGGAACCGGGGACGATCAATACGCGGAGCCGCTTTCGTCGACAACAGTCCGACGACAGTGACCGATCGACCGTCCGCCGGTGGGCTGGCGGTCCCGGGCGAGCGGCCGAATCGCCCCGACAACCGCGCTCCGATCGGTTTTCGGTCGAAGTGCAGCCAGTCGATCGTCTGCCGAAGCAGACGACTGGTGCGTCCGAGTCGGGAGGTCGCGTCGGCGCGACGAACACGACTGTTGGTGGTGGGTGGCACGGCCGAGGTTCGATTGGTTCCGGGGTTTCTCTTCGTGGGACCGGCGAACCACTGTCACGGTCCGGCGGTCGAGCGGCTGTCGGCGGGGTCGTGTCGACGGTCGAAACATCGGAAATGGCCGCCGATCGTATGGCGAAGACGTTTTACCCAGCAGCGAGTGACGGGTCGCGATCACTGCGAGCGCGGTCGGCCCGTTCGGAAATCGTTGCTGGAGCGGCACAGAAACGACCGCAATACCAGCCTGCTCCGGTGTGGCGGTCCCGACGAATCTACGCCACTTCGACACGAGGTGAGGTCGGGGATGTGCCGTCGCTGCCCCGGAGAGCGTCACGTTCGGTCGATACAACCGGTCTCGGAGCCTTGGCGTCGGATCGGCCCGAACCGAGACAGACAGATCCGGGGGTAGATCCCGATTTCTCGACTCGTGCTGGCGTCGTGTCGGCCGGCCAGGACGCTCTACCGAGTCGTATCGGGCAGTTGGCGTCTGTCTCCTCCAGTGGAGCACCATTGTCGCCGGGTCGTGCCGACCAGTTGGCGCACACGGCGGCCGCTCTCTCGAAACCAGGTGGGTCTATAGCGCGACCGTCTGCTCTTGCTCACCCTGTAGTGGTTCGCCGCTTCGATTCGAGCCCGCGCGCTCGTCCGTCGGTCTCAGGAGTGACGGCGGGCGCCCAACAGACGGCGGGCAGACTCCTGATGGAGGCCGCCGATCGCCGGGAGCCGGCACTGACACCGCTGTCCGGGCCGGAGTCTCGTGACGCTCGTGCTGACGTACCGTCATCTGCATCGACGACTCGGATCTATTCAGATCGTTCGCTGCCGTCCATACCAGCAGCGCCATCTATTCTCTCTCCCGAACGGCCTGAACCATTCGACCCACGCGGACAGGTTGCTGGAGACCACGTCATGGTGCCGTTGTCGAAGCCGCCACGGATGGTGTCTGACAACCCAGTTTCTCGCTCTCGGTTGGGGGCTTCTTTCTCTGGTAGCGGGACGGGCGCTCCGCAGTCAGGAGGGTCTGATACAGTCGGAAGACACCCCCAGCAGTACGAGTCGGCGTCGGTTTGGCCAGGACGGCCGTCGTTCCGACTCTCCTCGCCTTCGATAGATCGAGCCTGGACACGCGCCCCTGGATCTGGGCTGGTGCGGGGCCGGTCGACCGACTCCCCCGATCTTATCAGGAGTCGTCCTTCGACTGGGTGGGCTGGTAGGGCGCCGCTGTCGGCCCTCGATCGATCAACGCGTGCTCCTCGTTGGAGCCCTGCGCACCCGCCGTCGGCTCGCGTCGTCGACACGCTAGCTGGAGGAGATCGGGGTGGAGACGAGGATCGATCTCTCTCAGCCGGATCGACTATTGGCTCAGTTGGGACCACCGCTTCGATCCGCGCCCGAGACGCTCACGGGCCAGGCCGCCTTTCGTCGGCCGGGGGCGGTTCACTCGCGACCCGGCCCCACGCACCGCTCGGGTCGTCACGAGGGTCGAACGGCGTTCCATCTGTGACGGGTGCCCCGTCCCAGCGCTGGGGGACGGAACCGACGACGGTGTCTGCCAGCTCTGATCCGCCCGCGGCGACCCCGAATCTCGTTACCCGCTCGAAGCCAGGTGCCAGCACTGCCAGAGACACTGCCGTTGGCGAACGGTCGACGCCCGGGATAGCTGTCGAACAGACGACGACGGGTGCGAGCGCCGCACCTGCTGGGGATCTGGTTCCCACCCTGGGCCTGCCTCCGACAGAACGGCCGGCTGCTCTCCCAGAGACGACGGTTTCCGGCCCCGCGACCGTTCGATCCCTAGTTCGAGCTCACGACCGGCAGCGAGGGACTCTCGGTGTCGAAGATCGACCAGCCGCTTGGCCCCGACCATCCGTGAGTTCGGGCCAGCCGGTTGGGGATCGATTCCGCCCGAACCCACGCTCGGGCGTAGTGGGACCGTCAACACCGGCGCAATCGGGCACCCACAACCGGCCGCGGTCAGTGTCGCCGCACCCTCGACGCGGTTCTGTGGCGCGTCGTCTGGCCACGCCTCCGCTGCGCTACAGCCCCACTGCTTCGCGATCTGGGACCGAGACGCCCGAATCACCGCCAGTTCCGACACAGCCGGCGGCGGCGGCCGGTCGACGGCACCCTGAGACGGCTCCGGCGGCGGACCGTTCGACGCCCGATAGCACGTTCGGGCGGCCACAGGCCGACTCCGCCCCCACGTCTGCCGAACAGGGGGCCGGGGGTCGGTCACTGTCCCAGTCCGGCCAGGCCGCGGACCATCGACGTCACATCGATGGCCGTCCCGCCAGTGTTCGATCTTGGCAGGGGACCGACAACTCCGGGGCGCCCCATCGACATGCCGGCCACGCCGGGAGTGATGGAGACCGTGCTGGCTCCGATGACGTCGCGCGGGCCGCACCCACTGTTGTCGACGATGCCGGTCACGGCACGGGCCCAGACGCGTCGTCGTGGCTCCCTTCGACGGCTGCTCTCTGGACGGGCGAGCGGCTGATGCGCCCCGACTTTGGATGTGACATCCACGATCACGTCTTCTCGGCGGTGACGCCCGCGACGCTGAACCTCATCGAGAGCAGCGTTCGGGAGGCGCTGGTCCGTTGGGAGCCCCGTATCGACGTCGAGTCGATCGACGCCGACACCGCCGAGAATCCCAACGAGGTGCTGATCGAGATCGAGTATCGCGTGCGGACGACCAACAGTCTCTCGAACATGGTCTATCCGTTCTACATCACCGAAGGTGACGGATGAACGACGGGCCAGTCGTCGACGGGCGTGACCAGCAGGCCTTGCTTGCGGATCTGCGGGAGCTGGCCGCCCAATACACCGATCAGTGGGATCCCGACTCGCCGGATAACGGGACGGTACTGTTGCAGATCGCGTCCCGGTTCGGCAGTGACGTCGTCCAGCGACTGGAGAGCGTGCCCGAAAAACATCGACTCGCCTTCCTGGACGAGTTGGGGTTCGATCGGGAACCGCCACAGGCTGCGCGCCTGCCGTTGACGGTGACGGTATCGAACGATCTGGATCGGAACGTCGCGGTTCCCGGTGGAACACAGGCGGTCGCCGACACTGTCGAGGGTGAGCAGATTTTCGAGATACCGCAGGACGGCGGGTTCGAGGCGACGCCGGCGTCGCTGTCGTCGATCTACAGCGTCGATCCTGACGTTGATCGGATCGTCGACCACACCGAGTCGATCCTGAGTACGTCGTCGACGGAGTTGTTCACCGGCGCGGATTGTCAGAAACACGTCCTCTACCTCGGTCACGAGGATCTGTTGACGCTGGATGCGGGGTCGACGCTGTCGGTGTCGATCGAGACCGACGCCGACGAGCAGTTGTTCGAGGAGGTGCTCACCTGGGAGTACTACGGCGAGGACGCCGACAGCGTCGAGGACTGGCACGAACTCGTCCCCGGCGGCGACCGACCGGACGGCGAGGAACGCTCCTCGTTGCAGGCCCGTCTGGAGTCGCTTTCGGAGGCTCAGGACGACGACGGCGACGCGGTCACGGTGACGTTCACGTTGCCGGGGTCGACGAGCCAACGCGAGGTCGAAGGCGTCGACGGTCGCTGGCTCCGCTGTCGTGCGCCGTCGGGTGAGTCGGCGGCGTTCCGAGCGACGATTTCGTCGGTGTCGCTGCGGGTCGCAAGAGACGTTCGTGGTGGCGGGATTCGACCGAGCGACGCCTTCTCGGACGACGTGCCGCTGGCCGTTGACGGTGAGGAGGACATCACGCCGCTGGGTGAGTACCCACAGCCACCGTCGACGTTCTATCTGGCCTCCGAGGAGGCGTTCACCAAGGCGGGTGCCGTCGTCGACGTGTCGTTCGAACCGCCCGATTCGGGGTCTCTTCCGGCAGATATCGACACCGATTCGGGGCCGAGTGCGGGCGTCCTCGGGGGACCGCCGACGATCTCCTGGGAGTACTGGAACGGGAGCGGCTGGACGCGACTCGACGTCACCCGTGACGAGACCGAGTCGCTGTGTGAGACGGGCCACGTCCAGTTTACCGTTCCCGACGACCTCGAACCGACGACAGTGTCGGGCCACGAGAATGTCTGGATCCGGGCACGACTGGTCAGTGGCAACTACGGGCAGCCGGCGTTCGAGGTGACGGCCGATGGCGAGCGTGGCGAACTTACTGACGAACCCACTCCGCCCCGGTTCGGGGGCGTGACGCTGCACTACGACCGTGGTGGCGAGGCGTTCGACCACGTCCTGACTGTGAACAACGCCACAGTTGAGGACGATATCGAGGACTCGTTCCAGCCGTTCGTTCCTGTCCCGGACGACGGCCAGACGGTGTATCTCGGGTTCGACGAGACGCTCAAGAACGGACCGCTGACGGTGTTCTTCCCGATCGCCGACGCGACGTATCCACGGACGTTCGATCCGGGGATCCGCTGGGAGTACTGCGTCGACCCGGCGGCCGACGAGTGGGCGAAACTCGATGTCCGCGACGAGACTGCGGGGTTGACCGAACGAGGGATCGTCAGCATCACTGTCCCACAGCCGACGACGGCCTTCGAGCGATTCGGCGAAACCGCACACTGGATTCGATTGCGGGTCACTGGGGATCGATTCGACCAGTCCTCGCTGTCGGCCCTGGCAGCCGAGACGGTCCCCGCACCGCCTGTCGTCGACGGCGTGCACCTGAACACGCAGTGGGCGGCCAACACCCGGACGATCGAGGACGAGATCCTGGGGTCGAGCGACGGCGCCCACGACCAGGTGTTCGAGTGTGCGCACGTGCCGATCATCGACATCGACGTGTGGGTCGACGAGCAGGGGTCGCTGTCGGCCAGCCAGCAGCGGACGTTGATCGAGGAGCGGCCCGCGGCCGTCGAGCGCGTGACCGAGCCCGACGGGTCGGTTTCGGCGTTCTGGGTGCAGTGGACGGCCGTCGAGGACTTTCTGGACTCGGGGTCGCAGGATCGCCACTACGTGGTCGATCGGACCAGTGGGACGGTCGCGTTCGGTGACGGGCAACACGGTGCGGTTCCGCCGAGCGGGAACGACAACGTTCGCGCGACGTACACGACCGGTGGCGGCAGCGAGGGCAACGTCGACGCCGAGGCGGTGACGGACCTTCGATCGTCGATTTCGCTGGTCGAGTCGGTGACCAACCACGCACCGGCCGACGGGGGCGCGGCTGCCGAGTCGCCGTCCGCGCTGGCCTCACGCGCGCCGGCACAGCTGAAGACTCGGGAGAAGGCGGTGTCGGCGTCGGACTTCGAGTCGGTCGCGATGACCGTCACTCGCGAGCTGGCGAAGGTCAAGTGCGAGCCGGAGATGAATCCTGACGGCGAGCGCGAGCCCGGTTGGGTGACGCTGTTGATCGTCCCTGAGGCACGACGCGAACAGCCCGTCCCGTCCCTGGCGTTGCAAGAACGGATACAGCGGGCGGTCAGCGAACGCGCGCCAGCGACTCTGGTCGCGCGGGAGGGGTCGCGGATCGTCGTCCGCGGGCCGAGCTATGCGGCCGTCTCGGTCGACGCGCGGGTCCGCACGGACGGTGTCAAGAGCATCTCACAGCTCAAGACCGAGGTCGAATCGGCGCTCGAAGCGTACCTCCACCCGCTGCGTGGCCACAACGGCGAGGGGTGGTCGTTCGGAACGCTGCCCGCCGAAGCGACGCTCGCCGAGCAAGTCGGCGCGATTGAAGGGGTCGACGCCGTCCTCGATCTAGACGTGACAGTCGAGACCGGCGGTGGCACCCAGTCGGTGGCGAGGAGCCGTGAGGACGGTGTCGGACGGGATACGCTGGTCTGCAGCGGCGAGCACGATATCGCGGTGACGATGGGGGACACACAGTGACGACGAGCGGCGACAGGGGGTTCCACGGTGGGCGTTGACGTTCCCGAACTCGACGACCGGGAGTACGAACAGTTGCTCGAAGAAGCCAAGAAGGTGATCCCGGCGACCGCCGAGTCGTGGACGGACATGAACCCCCACGATCCGGGTGTGACGATCGTGGAGTTGCTGGCGTGGCTGACCGAGTCGTACGTTTACCAGCTCGATCAGGTGACCGACCATCACCGCGAGAAGTACTTGCGGCTGGTCGGAGAGCGCCGTCGCCGCCCCCGGTCTGCATCAGTTTCTCTCTCGCTGTCACCGCCGGGACGGGGCGTCGAGATCCCGGCGGGGACGCGACTCGAAGCCACCGACGGCGAGGGAACGACCAGGCGCTTCGAGACAGACCACGACGTGGTCTGCACCGACGCCGAGTTGGCGGCGGTACTGACAGTCGACGAGACGGGTGTGACTGACAACACCGAGCCCAACGAGACCGAAGGGATGTTCTTCCGGGCGTTCGGCGACACCGCCCAGGCGGGTGCAGCGTTCTGTCTCGGGTTCGACGGTGACCCCTTCGCCGACACAGATCGGTGTTCACTCAGCTTTTCGTATCACGACGCCGATCTCCCCGAACCGGACGGTGAAGTCGGTGACCCGGAGACGTTCGTTCCCTCCGTCGAGGTCGTCTGGGAGTACTGCACCGACGAGTCCCGCTGGGATGAGGACGCTGCCTGGGAGCGATTGGGGCTTCTGGGCGATGAAACCGACCGGTTTTACGAGGGTGGGTCGGTTTCGCTGGGTCGGCCGCCGGGATACGAGCCGACGGCGGCGGGTGACCGTGGCGTCGGGCCGCACGAGCCCGGGCTGGTGTGGCTGCGGTGTCGGATCCGAACACCGGGGTACGAGATCCCGCCACAGTTCGACGCCATCCGGACGAACGTCGTCACTGCGAGTCACCGGACCACCGACGCCGATGTCACTCTCCGCCGGGTCGACGACGACGGCGTCCCGGCGCTGGACGGCCAGCGGTTCGCGTTTCCGGATGCGCCCGTCCAGTCGGCAACGATTGCTATCGATGGCACGACCTGGACCGAGGTTCCGGACTTCGACGCGTCGGGACCGGACGACCGTCACTACGTGCTTGACCCGGTGGCTGGCGAGGTTCGCTTCGGGGACGGCGAGCGCGGGGCAGTGCCGTCGGCCGAGGCGACTGTCGTGGCGTCGTCTGTCGTCTACGGCGGCGGCGACGCGGGGAACGTTCCGGCGTCGACGGCCTGGAACGTCGCCGATCCCGAGCAGGAACTCGGCGAGGGGCTGCGGTGTGCGGACGTCTCGATGACGCCGCTGGGGCCGGCGACCGGTGGCCAGGACATGGAGTCGATCGAGGCGGCGTTCCGTCGCGTCAAGCGTGACCGACGGGTTCCCTACCGGGGCGTGACGGGCGATGACTACGCCGCGATCGCCCGGCGGACGCCCGGCATTCGTATCGCCCGGACGGCCGTCGCCGTCGACACCGACGACGGACGGCCTGCAGTCACGGTCGTGATCGTGCCGTACGCGCCGGCCGACTGCTCGAAGCCAGTGCCCAGCGAGGGCTTTCTGGCGGCGGTTCAGCGCCACCTCGACGCGCGCCGGCTGCTGACAGACAGAGTGACGGCAGATGCACCGCCGTACGTCGGATTGACGATCGACGTCGAGGCCCGGACGCGCCGGACCTACGCGGGCGTCGGTCAGGAGACGGCGGTGCGGACGGCGATTGAGGAGTACCTCGACCCGCTCCGCGGCGGGGAGGCGGGCGAGGGATGGCCGTTCGGTCGGGGTGTCTCGGAGGCCGAACTCGCCGATGTGCTGGACGGCCTGGAGATGGTCGATCAGGTGCAGGACGTAACGGTGACGGCACATGGAGACGCGACGGTGGCGGGGGACGGGACGATCAGGATCGGCGAGACGTCACTGTTCTACGTCGAGTCGATTTCGGCGGACCTCCGAATCTACGAGCGGGAGACCGGAGGTGCTCGGCGGTGACGTTCTCGACCGCACGGACGCTGACGGCGGTTGACTGGCGGTCGTGGGGGCGGTGTAACGTCGCCGTCGCCGGAGACGGCGTCGTCTTGCGGTCGTCGCCGGCTATCGAGGAGACGACGCTACCGATCGATGCGGTGGACCTGGCGCGTGACGACGACGGTGCGGTGTACGCGCTCGGCCCGGCAGGGACGCTGACTCGCCACGACCTCGACCAGGGGATCGAACAGCAGTTGTGGCAGCCAGGCCCGGGGTCGTTCGATCCGGCGGCCGTCTGCGTCGACGGCGACCGGGCGTACGTCGCCGACCGGGCGACTGGTCGGCTCGTGGCCGTCTCGACGCGGCTCCAGCGACAGATCGGGACGATCGAGACAGCGCTCGTGACGCCGGTCGAGCTGGCGATCGGCGGTGGCTCGATCCTCGCGCTGGACACCGGCAGCGAAGGGTCGGCCGGGCGACTCGTCAGGGTCGGGCCGGCCGGACAGACGGAGTCGGTTCTCGATGGAGTCGAGTCGCCGTGTGATCTGCTCGTGACTGGTCGCCGGGAAGGGTGGGTACTCGATACGCCCTCCGGGGGGCCGCGCCTCCGAACGGTCGATGGTGAGCGAACGCTGTCGCCCTCGTCGCTTCGGGTGGCGTCGTCGGGCGAGTCGCTGACGCCGACGCGTCTCGGTCGCGTCAAGTCGGGGGCGATCGTTCTCGGTTGCCGGACCGAAGACGGGGAGTTCGTGCTTTGTTCGTACGAGCCGGGCGCGTCGGTCGCCACCGAACACTACAGACAGGGTCGCTCCTGGCGGACGCTTGTCGGCGTTGAGGAGGGGCCGCTGTACGCGGCTGTCGGCGATGGCTCGTGTCTCGAACTCGCGGCGACCGAACGGAACACGGTCGAACCCGGGACCTCGCGGTATCGCGGCACGGTTCTGGGCCGGTTCGACGCCGGCACTGACGAGGTCGAATGGCACCGGCTCAGACTCGATCTGGGTCGGCAGACGTCGGGCACGCAGGTCCGCGTTCGCTATCACGCGACGGACCGGCGGTCTGTCGGCCCCGGTGAGCTCAGCAATCTCGATTGTCTGTCCGAGGACGAGGTCGAGACGCTGGCGTCGGCCGACGTCACGTCTGTCTGGGATCTCGCGAGTAGCGATCCGGCGGTGGTATCCGCGGAACTACAGACAGTGTCCGAACGTGAGGCGGCGGCCTGGCGACGGTCGGCCGGGGAGGCGATCCCGTGGCGTGCGGTCGGGACGCCGGATCCGACCGATGTGTTGCTGGAGGGTGCGACTGGCCGATATCTCCACGTCGCGATCGAGTTGCGCGGGAGCCGGACGGCGTCACCACGGGTAAACGCCGTCGAAGCGTTCTGTCCGCGACAGTCGTACCTGCGATACCTGCCGGACATCTATCGGGACGATACCGCGTCCGAGGTGTTTCTCGAACGATGGCTCTCGATCTTCGAGAGTACGTTTGTCGACATCGAGCGCGAAATCGAGACGATCACGCGCTACTTCGATCCCGGCGGGGTCCCGAGTGACTCCCTGGAGTGGCTGGCGTCGTGGCTGGCGGTCGAGGTCGACGATTCGTGGCCGGAGTCGGCGCGGCGCGAACTGCTCGTGCGAGCTCCGGACCTGTACAGAAAGCGGGGGACTCGCGCGGGGTTGCGGGCGATGATCGAGCTATACCTGCTCCACGTGGAGCCGCCGGCTCCGATCCCCGACCGGGACGAGGCGGCGCTGGAACGGTCGGTCGGTGCGGATGCGGGCGTGGACCTGGTAGCCAACGCTGACGGTGGCATCGCCCGAGCCGGTGGCCCGCCACACGAACTGTTCGTGCTGGAACACCGCGATCTCGACGGGATCGAGTCGACGGCGGCGCGCGAGCCGTTCGAGCGGGCGCTGTCCGGTCCTCAATCGTTCGTGGTCTACGCGGGCCCGTTCGCACGTGAGGATCACCGCGATGCTGTCGAGCGGATCGTCGACCGGGAAGCGCCGGCACACACCCGGGGGGACGTGGTCGGGCTCGAACAGTCCTTCGAGCTGTCTGGCGATACGTTCCTCGGGGTCAACAGCACGCTGACCGACCGGGAACTGGAACTCGGGCAGACGACGCTCGGCGGCAACGCCGTGTTGCGAGGTGAGACAGATGAACAATAACAACATGACACAAGAGATGCGCGAACGCGCGTTGGAACAGTTCGAGAAGAATCGCTTCTTCCAGGGCAAGCTGATGACGCCCAGGGACATGCAGGTCGAACAGGAATACCACGCCGAGCGGTTACACACACTGGCTCGATACACGATCGGGATGGGGATCGTCCGCGGACTGGCGATCCGTGATGTCCAGGAAGCCGAGGCGGAACTGTCGGTGACAATCGAGCCAGGGCTGGCGATCGACGGCCACGGTCGGCCGATCGTCGTCGAGACAGAAACCACCAAGTCAGTTCCCGTGCCGACCAACGACGAGATCTACCTCTTCGCACGGCACGCGGAAGTGTCGACGGAGTCGGTTCCGGTTCCCGACGCCGACGGCGTCGCTGGCGACGAGCAGACGCCGAACCGTGCGATCGAGGTGTTCGAGTTGACCTATCAGGAGACAGAACCCGAGCCCGACGATCCGATCCCCGAGATCGATCTCGAAGTCGACGAAGGAGCCCGGGACCCGTTCCACGAGATCGCCACAGCCTATCACCAGCAGTATCGACAGCAGCCTCGTGACGATGGTGATCCGGCGGTGTTCGTGGGTGCGTTCGAGCGGGGGTCGGACGGCGAGTGGCAGCCAACGGAGACGGAGATCCGGCGGCCACTGGTGTACGACACCGAGTTGCTGTTCCGTGCGATCGCGAGCCACCTCGCTGACACTGACAATCCCCACGGCGTGACGGTCGATCCTGAACCGCGGGACGTGCCGGTGAACCTGGACGACATCGAGGGCTTCGAGCGCAAGCTTCAGTTCCTCCAGGCGGAGTTACACGAACTCAAAGAGGATCAGGAGACGCTCAATCGATACCTGATGCGAAAGTCGCTGAAGGACAAACAGCGCTTCTTCGGCGGTGTCGCCGACCGGTTCGAGGAACACAGCGGCGAGGTCAGCCGGGTCGCACAGGAGATCGTGACCGCGGCGACCACGGGGATCGCCGAGGACGTCTACGACCAGCCCGAGACCTACCGCGAGCACGTCCGGGAGTTGCTGGACGCCGAGATTCGTCTGGGAGAGGCCCTTGAGGAGACAGCTACCGAAGACACGCTCGACGGGTACGTTCGGGCTGTCTCGGGGCTCCAGGAGCGCCTGGAGGCCGACGCGTCGATCCTCGACGTCGCAGTTGCACAGGACAACGTCTGTGAGGCCGCTGACTCACTGGAAGTTCTCTACGATATCGTCCCCGATACGTAGGATAAATAAATCTAAATACAATACGAAAAGATTTATAATATATTCTTGTAAATTGAAGACTGTATCGACACCGAACATTGGTGGGGTATCTATAGCAATGCCAGAATATCAGTCACCAGGCGTATACGTAGAAGAGGTAGACAACGGAACCAAGGCTGTCGAGGGGGTGAGCACCAGTACGGCCGGGTTCCTCGGCGAGGCCGAGCGCGGACCCGTCGAGCCCCGGCTAATCACGAGCTTCTCGGAGTTCAAGCGACTCTACGGGTCGAGCCCGGAGACGTCCGATCTAGATGTCGCCGTCGACGGCTTCTTCAAGAACGGTGGGGGGCGCTGTTTCGTGGGCCGTGTCACTGCAGCCGAGCCCGAAGACCGGGCGCAGGCGACGCTGACCGACGAGAACGGCGATCCTGTGGTCGACGTGACCGCGAACGGACCCGGCGAGTGGGCCGAGTCGGTCGCGATCGTCGTCGACGACGGGCCGATGTACGAGGAGGGTCACAACGAGTACTTCCGAATGCGGGTCCGCTACTGGGCCTGTGACATCGAGAACGTCGACGACCCAGCTTCGGATCAGCCCGATCCCGTGCCGGCGGTTGAAGAAGAGTACGAGGACATGACGCCCGACCGGGAGTCCAGTCAGTACTACGAGAAACAGACGCCGACCTCGGTCCTGATCGATCTCGAACGGGCGGGCGACGGCCGTCCCGCGGCGGGACTGACGTGGCTCAGCACGGACACAGCGAGTTCGGCCGCTTCCGACGGTGGACTCATCGACGCCGAGAACCAGGTCGTCATCCCCGGGGACCTGGACGAACAGAGTTACAACGACTTGCAGGATATGGCGGAACCTTTCGAGATCGACCGCTCGCAGGCCAAAGACGAGCTGGTCGACGATCTCGAAGCGATCCGCGACGGCGAGGTCGAGGTCGACGTCCAAGTCGTCGATCCGACCCAGAAAGAGCGCGCTGACGTCGACGACGGCGAGGTGTCACTCAGCGACTTCCGTGGTGTCGCCAAGCCCGGCATGCGCACGGGCCTCGAGGCGTTCAAGGAACTGGACGAAATCTCGATCGTCTGTGTGCCCGACGAGAACGACATCCGCGGGCTGACCGACGCGGTCGTCACCCACTGTGAGAACATGGGCGAGCGTTTCGCCGTCCTCCAGACGCCCCAGACGCCGGGGCCGGTCTCGGAGATGGAGACGCCGGTCGATTCGTCGTATGCCGCCTACTACGGACCGTGGCTCCGAATCAAGGATCCGTACACGAACAACGAGAAACTCGTCCCGCCGGGTGGACACGTCGCGGGTATCTTCGCGCGTAGCGACGCCGAACATGGCGTCCACAAAGCGCCCGCGAACGAGACGGTCCGAGGTGTCCTCGAACTGCAGTACGACTACACGAAAGGTGAGCAGGACATCCTCAACCCGAAGGGTGTCAACCTGATCCGGAGTTTCCAGGGTCGCGGGATCCGCGTGTGGGGTGCCCGGACGTGTAGTAGCGATCCGTCCTGGAAGTACGTCAATGTCCGGCGGTTGTTCCTGTATATCGAACAGTCGATCGACGAGGGTACCCAGTGGGTCGTCTTCGAGCCCAACGACGTCGACACGTGGGCTCGCGTCCGTCAGACGGTCGAGAACTTCCTGACGACGGTCTGGCGCGAGGGTGGCCTCCAGGGATCCTCGGCCGACGAGGCGTTCTACGTCAAGTGCGGTGAGGAGACGATGTCCCAGGACGACATCGATAACGGGCGACTGATCGTCGAGATCGGTATTGCACCAGTCAAACCCGCCGAGTTCGTCATCTTCCGGATCGGCCAGTGGACGGGCGACTCGTAGACACATTCGAGCACACGCAGCACGCGACACCAACACCATAGGCGAACACACGTATGCCAGACAGACACGGACCACTACGACCGAACCGTTTCAAGATCGAGCTCGACGGGATCACCATTGGTGGGTTCCAGCGCGTCGAGATCCCTTCGAAGCGGACCGAACAGATCGAGTACCGAGAGGGGAACGACCCGGCCCATCACAAGCGTCTGTGGGGGAAGAACTCCTACGACGACCTGATCATGGAGCGCGGAGCCAAAAAGGAGAACGGCGATCTCTACAAGTGGCGCAAGAAGGTCGACGAGGGGAAACTCGACAAGGCGCGAAAGAGCGTCGCCGTCATCCTGCAGGACGAGACGGGCGAGTCCCATCTCCGCTGGGAGTTCACGAACGCCTGGCCCAAGGAGTACCAGCCGCCGACGCTGCAGTCGAACACCGGCGCTGGGCAGGGTAACATCGCGACGGAGACGTACATCGTCACCTTCGACGAAATGACACGCAAAGACGTATGAGACCGTCAAACGAGCGATTCACGATCTCCAAACACGAGCAGAGTGATTCGGCCCGCGTCGACGCCGAGGGCGTCCTGCACACCGGCCGTAGCTGTATGACCGAACGGATCGAGATCACCGTCGCAGGTGAGCAGCGATGACTGGCGAGGCGCTCCAGACGGAGTTCGAGTTCACGCTCCCGCGTGGATACGTCGACGACGAAGGGACCCTCCACAAGGCGGGGCGGATGCGTCTGGCGACGGCGGCCGACGAGATCAAGCCGTTGCAGGATCAGCGCGTCCAGGCCAACCAGTCGTATCTGACGATCGTCCTGCTGTCACGTGTCGTGACCGAACTCGGCGATCTGGACAACGTGGGGCCACACGAGATCGAAGAACTGTTCGTCGCAGACCTGGAGTATCTCCAGGCGATGTACGAACGGGTCAACAACCGTGGCGCGAACGTCGTCGAGACGGCCTGTCCCGACTGTGGGGAACCGTTCGAGGTCTCAGCTGAGACGGGCGCACACGTCGACACGAGTCAGTCACAGGCGGGCATCGGTGGCGGGATGGACACGCCCGGCATCGGAGCGGCGGCGATGAGCGGGATGGACGGCGTCGGTGCGCCGGACGGCGGTGAGATCGACGGCGGTTCGAGCGACGAGCCAGAGGACGTGAGTGCGGGAAATCAGCTGAAGTAACCAGGCTGTACGATCCCGACCGTCTCTACGAGGAGGTGGCGTTCGTCGCCTACCACTTCGGGTGGGACCACGAGACGGTGTTGACGATGCCACACTGGGAACGCCAGCAGTGGTGTGAACAGATCAGTGCGATCAACGAGAAGCGAAACAGCGAGACCGGCGGTGGAGGAATGGGTCAGGGTCCCGGCGGTGGGATCGAACTGCGGAACCCACAGCCGTAGTCTCGCCCGTCGGCAGTCAGGAACACACCTATGTCACCGAATCCAGGCGATCCGTATGCCAGCCAGGACAGCCCCTACGCCGATTACAACTTCCTGGTGGAGTTGAACGGTTCGACAGTCGCGGGCTTTCGAGACGTCTCGGGCGTGAACATGGAGTTGCAGACCGTCGAGTATCAGGAGGGCGGTGTCAACGATCACGTCCACCAGCTTCCGGGACAGTTCGCACACGCGAACGTCGCACTACAGCGTGGCCTGAGCAAGGACACGACGTTCTGGGAGTGGGTCCAGACGGTGATGAGCGGCGAACTCGAGAAGCGCACTGTCGTCGTCAAGATGAAAGCCGAGTTCCAGGGCGACAGTCTCTGGGGATGGGAGTTCGCCAACGCCTATCCAGTGAAGTGGAGTGGCCCGGATCTGACGACCGGTCAGAATGGGATGGCCATCGAGACGGTCGAGTTGGCCTACGAGCGCTTCCGGAAGATCTCGGGGATGCCCGAGTAGCGAAACCAATCCTTTTGCTCGCGCCGGTCCCAGATCTGTCCATGAACATCGAGGAGACGCCGGTTCTGGATAATCACCTACATCTCGACCCGGTCAACGGACGCAACACCGAGGCAGCAGAGGCATTCGCGTCGGTGGGGGGCACACACCTCCTTGTGCTGAACAAGCCATCCTGGCACCTCGTAGAGGCGGCCACCGACGCGGACGTCTTCAGGGAGGGATTCGACCTGACGGTCGAGGCAGTCGAACACGCGAGCGATGTCCTGAACGGTCGGGCGTGGCCAGTACTGGGCGTCCATCCAGCACTCATTTCGAAATTGATCGAGGACGGATATACGCCCGAGGAAGCGAGAGACATCATGCAGGCGGGGCTGGACGTGGCAGCCGAGTACGTCGCGTCGGGGCCGGCCCTGGCGATCAAGTCGGGGCGGCCCCACTACGACGTCGAGGACGCAGTATGGGAAGCCTCCAACGAGGTGATGCGCTACGCGTTCGACGTGGCCGGCGAGGTCGGCTGTGCTGTGCAGTTGCACACTGAGGGCGGCGAGGATTTCGAGGACATCGCCGAGTGGGCCGAGAGCGAGGGGCTACCCCGAGAACAGGTCGTCAAGCATTATTCGGGCGGCCGTCTCCAGGGGCCGATCAAGAGCGTGCTCGCGGACAAAGACGAACTGGAGATTGCTGTCGAAGAGGACGATCCGTTCTTGATGGAGACCGACTTCATCGACGATCCGGATCGGCCGGGGGCAGTTCTGGGGCCGAAGACCGTCCCTAAGCGCGTGCGGTGGATGCTCGACCAGGGATGGGACGACGCCGTTCGGACGGCCCACGTCGAGACGCCCGCGCGGGTCTACGGGATCGACACCGAAGCGACGCTCGACCGGGACTGATACGACCGGCAGTACGATGTGGGGCGTCGGTCGAGTGTCTCGACGCTGTGGGAAATAGAGACAGACGGCCCGAGCAACGAAAACCATATCCCCCGAGGCACGAACAGCTTTGACATGAGCACACCGCCGGGGGAATACTACACCGAGGAACGATGGCAAAACTGGTTAGACCGAATCGCCGAGGAAGAGATCGATCCTGAAGACGAGGATTCGGCGCGCCTGCTGTTGAATCTGCAGGACGATACTGCCATCGCTGTCGCGAAGATCATCACTGATTACGACGATGCTGAGCTAGACGAAGACATTGCGCTCGAAGAGTTAGCGGACATTCGCGAGACTGTCCTCTCGGAGGTGAGCATCGACGACGAGGAGAAACTGATGCTCGTCGACGGCGTCCAGACGTCACTGGTCTGTGTCTTCTACGCGGCCGAGGAGTATATTGTCGGCGGCGTCGCCGAAGATGGAACGGTCGGCGAATACATCGAGGCAGCGAGCGAGGCCGAGGCCGAGGAGGATCTGGACGCCGCATTGGGGTACTGTGCCCAGGCTGGGACGCGGATCATCGACGGTGAGGAACTCGACCGCGACGCCGCTGAGGATCTGGAGTTCGGGCTCGTCGCCGAGTGGGTCAACGGACTCGACAGCCTGCAGACGGCGATGAGCGATCCGGAAGTCGTCGAAGAGGACGACGAATAGGCACCACTTCGACTTTTGAGAACCGGGCGGTCACCTTTTTGCGTGTCGGGCGGTGATATAGGCTCGATGCAGTTCCGGGACGACCGTCGCGGCCAGGCGATCCAGATTGGAGCCGTGCTGTTGCTCGGCGCGGTGGTACTGGCGTTTTCGATCTACCAGGCGACGGTCGTCCCCGAGCAGAACAGCGAGATCGAGTACAAACACAGCCAGACCGTTCAGGATCAGCTTTCTGACGTACGAAACGCTCTCATATCGGCTGGCCAGACTGGCGACGGGCGGTCGGTGTCGGTTGCGCTCGGGACGCAGTATCCCTCACGGACCATCGCGTTGAATCCACCGCCGCCGACGGGGTCGCTGGGGACGGTCGGTTCGGTGAACACGTCGGTCAACGTGACAATCGCCAACGCGCGGGCGAACGGCGAGACGGGCGATTTCTGGAGTGGCGTCAATCGATCCTACAACACGGGTGCGCTCGTCTATCGGCCGGGGTACAACGAGTATCAGGGTGCGCCGACGACGTGGTACGAGAACTCCGTGCTGTTCAACCAGCTTCGGAGTGCGAACCTGACGGTTTCGGGCCAGCAGTTGGTCAAGGACAACCGGATTTCATTGGTGACGCTGAACGGGAGCTTCTACGCGAGCCGGTCCGAGAGTGTGACCCTCGACCTTCGCGGGGTCAGCACGTCGAGTCGGACGGTGTCGGTGACGAACGCGACGGCGAGTTCGAACGTGACGATCACGGTGCCGACGCGACTGACGCGGAGTGACTGGCTGGAGTTGCTCGACGGCGAGGACCGCGTCGCGAACGTGACGACGACGACGATTCCGGATGCTGAATACGATCTGGTACACGTCGTGCTCGAACGGGGTGTGACCTACGAGCTACAGGTGACACGCGTCGGAATCGGAACGCGGGTCGTCCGTCCCGAACCGCGCTATCTGACGGTCCGCTCGGAGACGACACCGACTGTTCCCGAAGGGGGGGAAGTAGACTTCACCGTCGACGTTCGGGACGCGCTGGACAACCCGAAATCGGACGTGCGGGTGATTGCTGGGACTCGTTGGGGCAACTCTTCGGTGTCGCCGAACAACGCCACTAGCGACGGCGACGGGACGGTGACACTGACCTACGCGTCTCCATCGAACCTTTCGAACGCACCACAGCGTACCGACTACGTCCAGGTGAGCCTGAACACCTCCCTTTCGAGCGCCGTCAACAGTTCGACCTTCAATGGATCGACAGCCGTCAACGTCACCCTCCCGGTCCGGGTCGACAACAGTGATGGGAGCGGGCTGGCCGACGACAGTGAGGCGTTCGATGTCTACTGGACGGATCCGACACAGCCGGGCGTGACCTGCCAGCCTGCGAACGATCCCGACGGCGTCTGTACGGTCAACGCCAGCGAGACGACCAGCGTCACGCTGACCAGCGATACGGGCCCGAAAGCCGACAGAGCGCCGATCGAGTACGCCGTCAGCAACCGGACCGTCGGTTCGGTGACGCCCAGTTCCGACATGACCGACGGGAACGGGCAAGCGTCGACGGTCTTCACACCTAAAGAGAACGGGACTGTGACCGTCTTCGCCAGTGGTGGCGGCAGTGGCGATCGGCTGGAACTACGCGTCGAGAACGTCACGACTGGCGGTAGCGGATTCGACGTGACGATCGACAGTACGAACAGCCCCGTCGCTGAGGGAGAAACCGCACAGGTCGACGCGACGATCCAGAACACGGGCAACGCCGGGGATACCCAGACGATCGAGCTGTACTACGACGATACGGGTGACGGGGCCGCGAATACGGTGGCGGACAGCCAACAGGTGAATCTCGGCCCTGGGGCTTCGCAGTCGATCACGCTGGAGTGGGCGACGACGACTGGCGACGCCGGTGATGTCGCGATTCGGGTCGCGAGTGCTGACGACGCCGCGACGGGGGCGGTCACAGTTCAGCAAATACTTCAGCCCGATGCCGTCCAGCGAAGCGATACCGTCCTTGAGTTCACCTTCGACAACACTGGGCCCCAGCAGGTGACGATCGAGCAGTTCTCCGTGGATACAAGTACTATTACCACTGGGAATTCCTTCGATAATGACAATGCCTTCGAAGTAGAGGTCAGTGGTGGGCAACAAGTCGGTGAAGCGAATCGAGGCAAGAACGAGAATCCGAGTTCTTTCGAAGCTGATGGGACCATTTACGACTTGGTGGCAGATAGTAACAAGGGGAACGACGGCCAGTACGCAATCCTCAACCCCGGCGACAGACCGACTGTCGTTATGCAAAGCTTCGCCCAAAGTCTGAGCAACGGCGGAAGCAATCCGTTGCAGTTCACGAACTCGGCGGCCGACGCCGACGTTGTCGTGACGTTCGTGCTGAGTGACGGCACCGAGCAGGTGTTTTACTTCGAGCAACAATGAGCCCTGCAGCGTCGGATTCAGGGTGGCCCGACCGCGCCCAGTCCGAAGTCGTCGGCGTCGCACTCCTGGTGGGTGTCTTCGCCATCCTGACGATCATCATTGGCGTCGTTGTCATCGGAAACGTCACCGACCAGACAGATGGGGGTCCGCTGGTCGACATCAACGCATCGGCGACGTACTCCGAGATCGTGGTCGTCCACGAGGGTGGCGACGCCCTCGATGCCGAGGAGGTGACGGTTATCGCTCGACAGGGGTCCGAGGAGTGGCGCTACGGGCTGGAGTCGTTCACCGAGAGCAAGGGGAGCGATCCCTCGCAGTTCGACGGCGGCGAGCGCTGGCGCCGAACGCACGACCTCGCGGTGGCGCAGGCCCGGATCGTGCTCGTCCACGACCCGTCGAACGCCGTCCTCTACGACCAACGACTCGCCGTGCCACCGGAGACGAACGAACGGCCGACGGCCCACTTCGACTACACGCCGGCCAGTCCCGGGACGGGCGAACAGATCACGTTCGACGCCAGTGCGTCGGGCGACCCAGACGGGACGGTCGCAAACTACACCTGGGCGTTTGGCGACGGGAACACGATCACGACGACCGACTCGGTCGTCAATCATACCTATACCATGCCCGGAGAGTACGACGTGCGGATGACCGTGACCGACGATAACGGTGCGACTCGCACGAGGACGAAGACGCTGTTGGTCAATAGCCTGCCAAGCGCGGCGTTGACGTTCGACTGTACCGAGCAGGCGTGTACGTTCAACGCGGGCGGTTCAAGCGACGACGGGACGATCGCCAACTACACCTGGACGTTCGGTGACGGGAACACAACGACGACAGCCGACGCGGTGATCGATCACACCTACCCCGACGGCGGGAGTTACGACGTGGCGCTGACTGTCACCGACGATTTCGGGGCGACCGACACGGCCACGGGGACCGTCGAGATCAACGACCCGCCGACGGCCGTGTTCTCGTACACGCCCAACCAGCCCCAGGCGGGCGAGCAGGTCATGTTCGACGCCAGCGCGTCGAGCGATCCAAACGGGGTGATCGACAGGTACGAGTGGGACTTCGACGGTGACGGCACGATCGACGCCACTGGCGAAAGCGTCACCCACACCTACACCGATGGCGGTCAGTACACGCCCACGCTGACGGTTACCGACGACGACGGTGTCTCGAACACGACGCGCCAGTCTGTAACGGTCTACGCGCCGCCGGTGGCGACGTTCTCGACAGAGCGTGACGGGAACAGGGTGATCGTCAACGCCAGCGGCTCGTACGATCCCGACGGTGGTAGCCTGACCTATCAGTGGTACAGAGATACTTTCCTCGGCCCCGATTTAATCGAGGAGACCACCGACCCAGTCACACAGTTCGAGATCACAGACGAGAACGGCGACTCGACGATCTATCTACAGGTCGAAGACGACGAGGCCCAGACCGACACGACCACGCGGACGGTCCCCTATCAGGTGGAGGTGTCGAGCCCTGGATTCGGGGCGGCAGCACTGGTCGTGGCTGTCCTGGTTGGCGGCTGGCTCAGGGGTCGCCGGCGCGAGTGAGCAGGCGGTCGGCGTCCGTCCGGGCCGAAGAGAGCAGCGCGTCGACGTGGGTCTGAATCCCCGGAAACAGCCGCACTACGACGAGGTACATTCCCAGCAGAACGACGACGACGAGCGTCTGGGCGAAGACGTACTCGGCAAAATAAAACGAGACGAGAGCCGGCCGATCGACGCCGAACAGGGGCGTGACCAGTATCTCCGTTCCGGCGAAAACCTCGCTGGGGATCGATCCGCCGACGACGACTGTTCGCAGGAGGTTCAACGCGTAGATCAGCACGCCGACGACGAGACCGCCTCTGATTCGACCGTAACGCGATCGACCGCCGACGGCGAACAGCCCAGCGAACAGCGCGATCGCGCCGAATCCCGTACACGCAGAGACGATGTTGTAGACGATCCAGGGATGGCTCTCGAAGATGATTGCGGTGGCTGGGCCTGCTGACCCGTCGACGATCACCGGTTCGAATCCCAGCGACGAGAGCAAGACTGCGGTGTGGGTCGTGACCGTCTGGACGACGAACGTGAACACGGGATCGAGAAACTGGTAGGGGACGAACAGCAGTCCCATGACCGCAAAGACGGTCGTCAGGCTGGCGTGTGGTTCGATGCGATCGACCGAGAGCCGAATTCCGTACCCTGACAGCCCCGCGGTGACGAGGCTGACCGACCCGAGGAAGTAGCGACTGCCGCCGAGGTATGTGACGGCGGTGATTGCCCAGAAGCCCGCGAAGGCCGACCAGCCGACGATGGCACTCGCCCGCGCGAGATCGGCGTAGTCTCGTCGGCGGGCCAGCACCGATAGCGACAGCGCCGCGACGCTGGCGAGAAAGACGAGATCCATCGCCGAAACCGGACGTAACAGTGGCACGTTCGGTGGTGCGCGAGGGTCCCACATCAATGTTGCTTGATCGCGGCTTTTAGCTATCCCCGCGTCGAACGTCGATCTATGCCTACCGTTACTGTCTGGAACGAGTACGTCCACGAGAAAGAAGACGACCGCGTCGCCGAATTGTATCCCGACGGGATCCACACGCACGTCGCCAGCGTTCTGGCGGACGCGGGCCACGACACCCGGACCGCAACGCTCCAAGAGCCCGAACACGGCCTCACCGAAGACGTTCTCGAAGCGACGGATGTGCTGTTCTGGTGGGGCCACATCGCCCACGACGAGGTCGACGACGAGGTCGCCGAGCGCGTCGCCCGCCACGTCCGCGAGGGGATGGGTCTCGTGGTGCTGCACTCGGGACACCACTCCAAGCCGTTCCGGAGGCTGCTGGGGATGCCTGCCGATCTGACCTACCGGGAGGCCGAAGAGCGCGAACGCCTGCACGTGATCGACCCTGGCCATCCGATCACGAACGGCCTGCCCGAGAACTTCGTCGTCCCCGAGGCCGAGATGTACGGCGAACCATTTACTGTGCCCGAGCCTGACCGACTGGTCTTCGTCTCCTGGTTCGAGGGCGGTGAAGTGTTCCGCTCGGGGTGTTGTTACCGTCGTGGGAAAGGCAAGATCTTCTACTTCCGGCCCGGCCACGAGACGTATCCGGTGTATCATCAGGACGAGATTCAGACCGTGTTGCAGAATGCGGCGGCGTGGGCCGCGCCCGTGGAGGGGAGCCCCTACCCGACCGAGTGTCGAAACGTTCCAGAGCCTGCTGAAGAGATCGACGGCTAGGAACTGCAACTGTCTCTGTGAACTACAAGCATGGAAAGCCCTCGCCTCGCTGGCTAAGAAACTGAGGTGCTACTAGAACTGACGAGCATGGAAAGCCCTCGCCTCGCTCGGGGCTCCGGGGCTCGCTGCGGTCCTCGTCGCGATGCTCCTGCGGTCCTTTCGTCGCCCGGGAACCGCCGAGCGGGAGGTCGGTTGCACCGACCTCCTGAAACGTGGCGGCTGCGCCGCCACGCGAGTCTCGCCCTTTCATTCCTCCAGGCAACTGCAGCAGCACCGCCGACCGCCACCGCAGGCCTGCCCTTCCCCGAGTCGCTCGGTCGCGGCGTCTGCCGCGACACTCGATTCCGGCCACGGTGGGGTGGTCAGGAAGCGTGACGCGGCGCACCCGCGCCGCGTCCGGGGAGGTGTGGGGGGCGTGACCGAAGGGAACGCCTCCGGATGTCCGAGCGGGGAGGAACGACCCGCGAGGTGTGGGGCCACAACAATGCGGTTGCGATTGCCTGGCGGAATGAAAGGGCGAACCTCGCTCGCGTCGAACGTAGTGAGTGGAGTCGCCTGAGCGGTCCCTATCCGAACGACCGAAGGGAGTGAGGATATACCGCTCAGCGACCGCGAGCGTGGTGAGGGCTTTCTTGAGCCGTTAGTTGCTGTGACGGTGAATCCTAGCGAGCATGGTAGGGGCTTTTGAGGAGGACTCGTCTCAAGAAAGTGCTAGAGGGGGTTCGAGAGGTAGCTACGAGTCCTCAAGTTCGTCAGCGTCCACTACTTTCTTCCCCGCTTCTTGGGGAATCACCACTTGATCCGCGTCCGCCCACTCTCGATCCAACTCCCGGCCCTCAAACAGCCGATCCAGAAACACAGCAAGCGCCGCGATCTCGGAGTGCGGTTGGTTCGTGACGCCGACGTTGAAATCGGCGTGCTCGTAGACCTCGAAGGGGATCTTCTCCGCGCCGACGACCACGAGCAACGGCCCGCCACGATGCGCTTCCCGAATCTCGTCTTCCACGGCTTGTACTTGCTCGCCGTACATCGTGAGGTGGACAATCGGGCCGTCCCAGGATCGAATCCGACCCATCACTTCGTCTGTGACTTCGACCTCGAAGGGGCCGCCGAAGCGATCCGTAATATCCGTCACGGTCTCCTTACGGCCTGACGCCACGTCCTCCAGCACGAGCTTGTCGGCTCCCAGTGCTCGCGCGGTGAGCCCGACGTGGGTCGTCATCCGTTCGTCACGACCCGGCCGGTGGCCGAGTCGGAGGACGACGACTTCGGGTTCGTTGTGCATATTCCACAGCACACCCCGCCCGGGTTAGCCGCTTTCGAAACAGCGTTAGAGCGCGTCCTCGATGGCCTGGGAAATCGCGTCGAACGCGTAGCTGTCGAGCGCCGACCCGTCGACGAAGACCGTCGGTGTCGAATCGACGCCCAGTCCGTCGCCGTACTGTCGGTCGGCCCGAACCGTCGTCTCGTAGCGCTCCTCGGCGGCCGCCGTTCGAACCGTTTCGGGATCCGCCCCGACCTCCTCGGCGAGAGTGGCGTACAGATCCGGCCCGAGGTTGGACTGATTGGCGTACAGCGACTGGGAGAACTGCCAGTAAGCCTCCGGGCCCACCGTATCCTGCACCGCACGCGCAGCGCTGGGGGCACGCCAGGACTGCTCGCTCAACGGCAACGGGAAATCGTGGTGTTCGTACCGAATCCGTCCGGGCTCGACGTACTCGTCTATCAGTTGCGGGAATTCCTGCAGGACGTAGCTCGCGCAGTGTCCACAGACGTAGTCTTCGAAGGCCATGACTGTCACGTCGGCGTCCGGGTCGCCCAGTACGGGCGTCGGGAGCGTCTCCGCATCGGACGGGACCGGCGTGCCGTCACTATCTGACCCACCCAGTTCCCCGCAGCCGGCCAGCCCGACCGCTCCGGCACCGGCGACGCTCGCCACGAACCGGCGGCGGGTCGAGTGCTCTGTGGTACCTTCAGTGTCCATAGTCGCGTCTGTGCGACGAGTGTCGATAAACGGGCCGTCCATTCTCATATCGTGATACTCCTGGTTGCCACACAGTTAGCGTCGTTGGCACAGAGCCACGCCCGAATCTCGAACTCGCCCGCCGGTGGTTCCTCCCACGTCACCGTCTCGATCAGCTGTTCGCCGGGTGCCAGTGTCTCCATCCGCAACGCCTGGGTGAACATCTGACCATCGCTGTAGCGCCAATCCTGCTTGTTTCCCTGTTCAGCGACGACCTCGATGGTCTGCCCGTCCGAGAAGGTCAGCTCCACAGCTTCCTCGCCGGTGTTTCTCACCGTGAGCGCGAACTCGATACCGTCCCCCACCTGTTCAACCGAGAGCGTGCAGTCGAGCGTCATACGACCACTTCGACGAGGCGCCGCCTCAACTTTGGGATGGCAAGGACCAAATCCACGAGTCGAGTAGCCCGGGTGTGCAGATCGTCGGCTACGACACGGGCATCCCAGACGGCGAGCCAGCCCTCGTCATCGCCAGCGACGGCTCGCTCCAGCGCGAATCCCTCACCGCCGAAACCGACCTTACCCTGACGCTCGGCGAGCGCCACTGCGCCGGGACGATCGACTACTCCGAGGCGAGCGAGCGCACGGTTGCCCCCGATGGGGCTCGCCACCTCGCCTGTGACCGGCCCGACGCACCCTATTGTGACCAGCACACCGACCGCTGGCCCTGCGCGCGGTGTACTGGCAACTGTGACCTTCCCCTGGAGAGCTGCCGCGAGGAACACGCGATCTATCTCGCAGCGTTCGCGCCGGCGACGTTCAAAGTCGGCGTCACTCGTTCGTGGCGACTCGACACCCGCCTTCGCGAACAGGGTGCCGACCGCGCCGCCCATATCAGAACTGTCGCAGACGGTCGTGTCGCCCGACAGATCGAGGGAGAGATTGCCGCCGACGTGGGTGATCGGGTCCGCGTCTCGACGAAGATCGACGGGCTCCACCGAACGGTCGAGACGGCCGCCTGGGACGACCTCCTCGCCACGTTCGATCCAATCGAGACTTTCGAATTCGAGTACGGATTCGATCTCACCGAGCGACCGGTCGCCGAGACAATCGCCACCGGCACAGTCAGGGGCACGCAGGGCCGCGTGCTCGTGTTGGATCGCAACGGCAGCACCTACGCCGTGAACATGCGTGACCTCGTAGGGTACGAGGTGACGCGGGAGGCTTCGACCCGGCAACTTCAGTCCAGCCTCGGTGCCTTCCAGTGAGCGCGACTCTCGGTAAGACAATCCTTTTCTGAGGCGCACGCAAACCCGGAGCCATGGCAGACGACTCCGACGAGGAACCAGAACAGTCCGGAACTGACGAACAGGACGACGTTCCCTCGCCACGGAACACGCCCCGTGCGTCCGATCCCACCGACGAAGACGAGGGTGAGGACAGCGAGGGGAAATCCTTCCGCGAGCGCGTCGAGGAGATCCGCCAGGAACGCGCCGAGGAGCGCGAGGAGGGTGAAGAAGGTGAGATGAGCCGCGAAGAGCGCATGAAAGAGATGATGGGCGGCGGTGGCGGCCCCGGCGGCATGGGCGGGGGCAACCCCTTCGCGCAGATGATGGGCGGCATGATGGGCGGTGGCCCCGGCGGTCCCGGTGGCATGGGTGGCGGCCCCGGCGGCCCCGGCGGTCGCGGTCGTGAAGACGAAGAGAGCGGCGGCAACGAAGAGATGGTTCGAGAGATGCGTAAACTCCGCGACGAGGTCCACGACCTCCGGCGCTCGGTCGACCGGATCGCCGACGCGCTCGAAGACTGACGGCAATCGAACCTAGGCGCGTTCTCGATTCTCTTCGAACCACTCGACCGCAAAGTCCACCAGCGACGGCTGATCGAGCATCGTCGCCTCGGCGTCACCGACGGTTCCCCGCCGAACGCCGACCTGCTCCTCGAAGGCCGCACCCAGTTCCGCGAAGTCGTCGGTGCTGGTCTCGATGTCCGCGTAGGTGACCATCACTCGCTCACCATCGCGCAGGACGGGGACTGTGTTCTCGATACGTTCGGTCGCGATATCGGCACGGTATTCCGCGAGATGTACGGAGGTATTCGCTTCGTGACCCACGCCGAGCAGCAGCACCGATCCGCCGCGGTCGTAGACCTCGCGGAGCGGTGAGCTCTCGCCCAGCGCGTCGTCGTAGCTGTGGTCGGAGACGACACGCTCGGCGTCGGCCCCCCACGCCGCAAACGAAAAGACGGGGTGGCGACTTCGGACGGCCTCGGGATACGTTCGCAGACACTCCGGGATGACCCCGACGCCGTAGCTCGGCGTCACGTCGGATCGGTAGGCCGGTCGCGCTGTGCTGATCGTCTCGTACCAGTCCTCGGGCACGGGCGGGTTCGACCAGCCGTCGGGGTCGGTGTACTGGGCCGTGTGTGTCGGCACGACGACCGCCCCTGACTCGGTGACGGCTCGCTGGAGCCCCTCGACGGCGGCTTGGGCACCGCCGACGGTCCAGCCGATCTCGCTCAGCGAGGAGTGGACCATCACGGTGTCGCCCGCCTCGACACCCAGCTCGCGGAGGTCTGTGACGATCCGGTCGGTCGTCACCGGCTCGCCAGTCCGTTCGACGAGTTCTCGATCTCCCATGCGATTCCAGTCCACGCGGGCCGGTTTCAAGCTTTCCGGATGGAGAGAACTGTTCGCACGTGTACCGACATCTAGACGCCATCCCAATCGATCCACTCTTGTTCCCAGCCAGCGCGGGATTCGGCGTGCTTGCGGGCAAACTCCTGATCTTCCCGGTGCATCCGGTTGCGCTCGATGGAGTCCGGCGACTCGCCGTCGACCAGCAGCGGCTGGAAGGCGACTGTCCCGTGGCGTTCGACCGAGCGGTCTTTCGAGACCACAGACAAAGTCTGCTCGCCACCGCCCAGCGGGACGACGAGCCGACCGTCCTCGGCTAGCTGATCGAGCAGTGTACGTGGGGGTTCGATCGCTGCGGCCTCGACGAGGATGCAGTCGTATGGAGCGTATGCGGGCAGCCCGTCGGCACCGTCACCTTGATCGACGAGCACCTCGTCGTAGCCTGCGCGAGCGAGGTTCGAGCGCGCCTCGTAGACGAGCTGGCGGTTGATATCGATGGCGTGGGTCTCGGCGGGTCCGACGACCTCGGCGACGACGGCGGCAGTGTAGCCCACCCCGGAACCGACGATCAACGCGCGTTCGTCAGGTTCGGGCGCGAGTGCGTCGAGCAAGCGAGCGGCAGTGCTGGGTGCGAGGACACGCGTGCCGTGGCGTTCGAAGGCGCGGTCGGCGTAGGCTCCCGACTCGGCGTCGACGAACTCGTGACGCGGGACTGCCCGCATCGCCAGGGAGACACGCTCGTCGGTGAGACAGCCCTTGCTCTCGTGGTGGAGGCTGTCGACCATGTCGTCGCGCAGCACCGCCAGATCCATATCGGCTCTTTCGGCCCGACGATAATGAATTGCGCGGAGCTACACCCCAGCGAGGAGGTAGACCGTCCCCGCAACAGTGACCACGCCGACGCCGAACAGCGCCTTGTTGGCGACCGAGTCGGCCGTCCACAGCGATAGCGAGAACGACCGATCCGAAAGCGGCTGGAACGGTCTGATCCCCATCGGCGTCAGGAGGTCACCGACGAGGTGGCCCAGTATCGAGAAGGACAGACACCCGCCGACGTACGCCGCCAGCGTGAGCGGCGAGTAGCTTCCTAGATCCGGTGCGGCCGAGACGATCGTACCCTGAAAGTAGTAGACAGGGCCGACGACGGCGAGGCCCACCGCCGCTGCGGCCCAGACGGTGTGGGTGATACCACGGTGGGCGACGACGGGGAGTCTAATGTCGATGTCGGGCATGGAGGCAGTGAGGAAGACGATACCGACGCCGACAGCGCCGAGGACGACGCGGCCGCTGGCCGCCAGCGCGGCGAACACGGGTGCGAAGAGGACGAGGTTGACGCCCTGATGGCCGGTTCGGTACACGGCTGTTGTTCGGCCTCGATTCGTAAATCCCTGTCTCCACAAGTCTCACGTAGGCCCACCGTGAACCCGACTCCATGGACGTGCCGCGGCACCTGAGCCAGCACGAGCAGGCCCAGCGTTTGCCACTGGTGACCGACGAGGGGACGGTCACGCTGGTCGAACCGCTGGACGAAAGCCGCAACGACGCGGTCCTGGCGGCGATCCGTCACTGTCTCGATCGAGCCCTCGGCGATCCAGGCTTGCTCGACGCCGTCGAGAGTGGGGCCGACTATCGCTGGGGACATCTCTACACCGAGTTGCGCGAGGCTGGCGTCTCCCGCCGGCGGATCGCCGAGATCGAGACGCTGGCCGAACGCTTCGAGCGCCCCTATCCCTCGCTGTTGGGCATGCGCGTCGACGTCGACTCACAACTCGACTTCGCACCCGGACAGTACGTCACGCTGCGGGCTCACGACACGCCGCGGGCGTACTCGCTCGCCAACTCCCCGAGCGAAGACGAACTGGAGTTCTGTATCCGGCGGGTCCCCAACGGCCGCCTGACGAGCGATCTGTTCGTCCACAGCAAGGTGGGCGACCGCGTCGTCGTCCGCGGGCCCAACGGCGACATGGTGCTCGACGACCCCTCCGGCGAGGACATGGTGTTCATGGCCACCGGAACCGGCGTCGCCCCGTTTAAAAGTATGATCGACTACATCTTCGAACAGGGCTGGGATACCTACCGGGGCGAGCAGCGGGACATCTGGCTATTCCTGGGGTGTGGCTGGGAAGACGATCTCCCACACCGCGAGCAGTTCCGCGCTTACGACCGAAAGTACGACCACTTCCACTTCGTCCCGACGCTCACCCGCGAACCCCTGCTCACTGACTGGGACGGCGAGACCGACTACGTCCAGCAGGTCCTGCTGGCTTACCTTGACGACGATGCGCTGGCCGCAGCCGAGCTGCCGCCGGGGCTGGCCGCGTACCGTGACCTGCAGCCAGCACGCGATATCGACGCTCGGATCGACCCCGGTAACGTCGAACTGTACGCCTGCGGGATCACCGCGATGGTCGGTGTCCTCGTCGATGCCGCTCGCGCCGTGGGGATTCCCCAAGAAGCCATGCAGTACGAAGGATTCGGCTAGCGAGGACGACCGCAGGGAGTCCTCGTACCGGAACGGCGAGTGTTGCGAGCCGTGGAGGAGCAGCGAGATTCCGAACAGCGTGAGGAATCTCGAACCGGAGCGGGGAGGAACGACCCGCCGAGAAGTAGCGAGACTCCGACCAGCGGGAGGAGTCTCGGAGATGCGAACGGTGAGCGACGCGAACCGTGAGCAGTAGCGAGGACGACCGCAGGGAGTCCTCGTATCGGAACGGTAGCACTGGGCAAACTCGTTCCCAGCGCGTCGGAAACAGTGACCCTTATTTATGTAACTCTGTCCTACTAGAAAGTACCAATGAGTGATCGTGACACGAAAACGGCGTTCACGTTTGTGTGTCCGGAGTGTGCAGAATCACTCGAAGTGAACGCCGCGATGCGGGACGTGCTCGTCGAGAAGGGGTGCGTCGTCTGTTCGGCGGCTGTGACTGCCGAGGCGTTCTCCGAAGCGCCAGCCTCGCCAAGCTAGTTCCGCCCCAGCCAGCGAACGCAGACGCGACAGTCCGTCCCGCGCTCGGTCCTGAAGGACAGCTATTAATGGACCGCACATGTTCATACGGGCAGATAGATGGGTTTGGATCAGCAGACAGAACTCTCCCACGACGAGATCGACGCCTTGCTCGGTCGCCACGAGACCGGCGTCCTCTCGCTCGCCCGCGAGGACGAGCCGTATGCCGTCCCGATCTCCTATGGCTACGATTCAGACGACCAGCAGTTGTATCTGCGACTCGTCTCGGCACCAGAGAGCGAGAAACGCCACTTCGTTCGTTCTGAGGCCCCGGCGCGGCTCGTCGTCTACGAAGAGGGCGACGGGGTCTACGAGAGCGTCATCGCCATCGGGGCGATCGAAGAGATTCCACGCGACGAACTCACGGTCGAACACATCGAACAGTACGGCGACGCCAAGCGCCCGCTGTTCGAAATCTGGGGCCAGGTCAAGGCGGATCTCGATGTCGAGCTCTATCGCCTCGACCCCGAGACGCTGAGTGGCCATCGCGTCTTCGTCGATCGGGACGCCGCCACGCAGTAATACTACCGCTGTACGTTCGGACAGATGTTCGGCACCACAGTGTGCTGAATGCTTTCTACAGAGGGTGACGTAGAATCGTTCACGAGGACGTTGTTTTCAGGAGTGTAGGAATGAATTGCCCACGCATTGCATTCTGTATGCATGTAGTGTAACTCATAAATACTATCAGCTACTGGTGTCTGCCCATCGACATGCCCTCCTCGCAATCGCGTCGTACGCTTTTCGCGGTCGGACTGGCTCTCGTACTGGTCGGTAGTAGCGGCTGCCTCGGAGTAGCGTCGCTATTGGGTGGTGGGTGTGAGTACGGTCGAGTCACGGCGACTCCATATCCCGATGTTCCTGCGACCCTCACGAACGAAACGGTGAGTGAGTTCGCCGAGGGGTTCGAACGAGCGCGGTTGCTGGAACGCCACGCCGGGGACGAGAAGAACCTCACCTATCGGATCAGCACGGATTCTGTGAACCGGACCGGAGACGGGTGGCTGGTTCATCTCACTGGTGGGTTTGCCGAGAAAGGATGTCGTGGAACAGGTTCGTACGTCGCAGATGGAGGCGTGGGAGCGCAGTACTTGGTTACTGAAACCGCCGTATACCGGGCAGACGCATACTGGAATGCCTCTGTTGACCCGCGCGCGAACGGAACGAAGGTCGTAGAGAATCCGCAATCAGATCGAACCTCAGAGCTACTGGATAGTTGAAATCAGTGTATACGGGCTCTGTATTGAATGAATCAGGGTACCGACGAACGGGCATGGGAACCGTTGAATGACACCCGCTTCTCCATGGGACAGCCGGCAGTATCACGCTCAGCCTTCACACTCAAGTACGCCCGCAGCCAAGTCGGGGACAGCATGGCCTCTGGGATTCGTGCGACGGTCGCGTTTCCATCGTCAGCCTGTCCGATCGCGGCCTGCATCCAGGCGGCCGGAACGACTGTCGAGAACGTCGTGACCAGCGTCGCCGACGACGGAGCCGCGTGCGTGACGGAGTTCGCGACGGCCCACCCACTCGACGTCGACGACAGCGACGTCGTCTCGGTGTTCTCCCGGGGATCGACCCACTGGTATCGCTGCCGCCACGGCCACGGCGAGTCATGTCCCTGCGCACGGCTCGGCCACTTCGAGTGTGCCGTCGCCCGCTACACCGTCCGCGAGGGGACGCTGACGCTCGTGTTCTACGCCAGCGACTACGAACAACTCCAGACCGTCGTGGGCGACCTCCGCGAACGCTTCCCCGAGATCGACATCAAGCGCCTCGTCCGCTCGCCGGCCGACGCCGACGGGACAGACAGCGTCTACGTCGACCGCGGCAGACTCACCGACCGCCAACTGGAAACCCTCGAACAGGCCTACGAGATGGGGTACTTCGAGCGACCCAGGCGGGCCAATGCGACCGAGGTCGCGGCCGCCCTGGAGATCGATCGATCGACGTTCAGCCAGCACCTGGCGGCCGCGGAGACGAAACTCATCGAAGACGTCCTCGAACGCGGGTCCTAGCGCCTTGTCTCGCGATAATCCAAGGGTAGTACTTAAACCCACCCACGTATCCGGGTAGTGGGCAGATTGCCCATCCGCGTGTAGGAACAGGTACTGATGTCCTACGCCCCACAGTCGCCGACGACGACTCGTGATTCGACAACCATCGACGCCGAGCAGTCGATTCAAGCTGTCCTCGACGCGCTGGACGATCCGGACTGCCGCGATATTCTCGACGTGACTGGGGACGACGCCCTGACTGCCGGTGAACTCTCCGAAGAGTGCGACCTCGCGCTGTCGACGGCCTACCGGAAAGTCGACGAACTCACCGATGCTGGACTCCTCGAAGAGCGGACCCGAATCTCCTCGTCGGGATCACACACCAGCGAATACGCCCGCCTCGTCGAAGACGTTCACCTCTCGCTGGACGACTGCGGGGTCTCGATCTCGGTGTCGAAACGCGAGTCCCAGACGCCGGCCCCGCGCGGGATGATGCCCGCGAGTTCTGACTAGTTTTACGAGTCACCCACCGCTACAGTAGCCCGTGTGCACACTCGTCTTCGCCTGGCAGGTCTTCGCCGACACGTCGCTAGTCGCCGCGGCAAACCGTGACGAAGCGCTGGACCGCCCCGGTCGCCCACCCGAACCGTTCGGCGACGATCCGCGGGTGCTCGCCCCTCGAGACGAGGCGGCCGACGGCACGTGGATCGGCGTCAACGACGAGGGGGTGTTCGTCGCGATCACGAATCGCTGGACCGGTGAACAGCGCGTTGGTGACCGCTCCCGCGGCCTGCTCGTCCGGGAGTGTCTCGAACAGCCGAGTGCGGAGGCCGCCGTCCGACACGTCGAGGACGATCTCGATGACCGGGCCTACGAGGGATTCAATCTCGTCGTCGCCGATCGATCGGCGGCGCTGTTTCTGGAGTACGACGGCCAGTTGCGGATCAGAAACTTTGATCCCGGCGTCCACGTCGTCGGCAACACCGGCGCGGACGGTCAGTACGCGATCCCTGACGAGCCCGCACGGCTCCGAGACGCCGCTGAGCGGCAAGCAGAGAACGTCGACCGTCTGCGGACTGTGCTTCAGCCCGAACCCGGCGAAGACGCCGCGGCGTGGCTCGACCGTGCGGCCGCAGCCATCCGGGACCACGAGTACGGCGTCTGTATCCACGGCGATGGATTCGGGACGCGTTCGTCCTCGCTCGTCTCGATTGACGAGGGCGGAATCGACTATCGCTACGCCGACGGCCCGCCCTGTGAGACCGACTACGTCCGTGTCGAGAGCGATCTCTGACGATGTCCCGGTCCGAAAGTCAGCTTTAAGCGAGTTCGGCCGCGAAGAAGTGATATGAGTACGTCAGTCGCCGAGGAGGAGCTCTCGGAGGACGAACTTGCTGGCCTGGAACTCGTCCGGGAGACTGGGGGCATCCACCAGAGCGATTTCTGGAAGGAACTGGACGTCAGTTCCCGCAAGGGGAGTCGGATCGTCGAGTCACTCGTCGAGAAGGAGATGATCGACCGCGAGGAAACCGTCTACAACGGCCACAACACCTACCATCTCTCGCCGACAGCTCGCGATCTCGAATTCTCGTTGCTGATGGCTGGCGATATGCTCTCGCCGTTCATCGGTGACGAGGAGATCAACCCACAGAGCGACGCGTTCACTCAGTGGGTCATGAACCTCGCCTACCAGGAGTAACGCGCCCGGACGACACTCCTGTTTTCTGCTGCAGTTCGAAACCGTCGAATAGCCCTCCGCCCAACCGCTGTCAATGACCGCCCGCTCGCACGCCCTCTCACGAGCTGAACCGCTCTTGCTGATCGCCGTGGGCGGGTTCGTCGGCGCGGCCCTGCGATACGCTGTCTCGGGAGCGCTACCGGGTGGCTTTCCCTGGGGGACGCTGACCGTGAACGTCATCGGGAGTTTCGCGCTCGGAATATTGCTGTACGAGGCCCACTTGGCCGACATTCTGAGCGTCGAGACGCGGCTCATCCTCGGGACTGGCCTGCTGTCGTCGTTCACGACCTACAGCACCTTCGCCGTCGAGACGGCGGCGCTCGATCCCGGGCTGGCGGTCGCGAACGTTCTCGCGAACTACGTGCTCGCCTTTTTCGCTGTGATCGCCGGGCGGGCAGTCACGAGGGGGGCGCTCCTGTGAGCAGCCCAGCGCTTCTCGTCGGCATCGGCGGCGTCTTCGGCGCGCTGGCTCGCCATCTCGTCGGCTCGCAGATCGAGACCGAGAACGCCGACACCTTCGTCGTCAACGTTCTCGGGAGCTTTGCGCTCGGCATCCTCACGACTGCGTCGCTGTCGCCATCGCTCGGGTTCGTCTTTGCGACCGGCTTCTGTGGGGCGTTCACGACATTTTCTTCCTTTGCGTTCGAAACCGTGCGACTGTACGAGCGGGGCAAGCAGCGCCGCGCGCTCGGCAACGCCGTCCTGACGCTTGTGGCCGCGCTCGTGGGCGTGACGATCGGTGCGGTGGTTGGATCTCTCCTGACGAACGTGGCGTAGCAAGCGACGGTCGGCTCTTTCAGGCGAACGTGGTGTAGCAAGCGACGGTCGGCTCTTTCAGGCGAACGTGGTGTAGCAAGCGACGGTCGGCTCTTTCAGGCGAACGTGGCTTAGAAAGGCCCGCGACTCCAAGCTATCGTATGGATCCCGAGCAACTCCGCGCGGACATTCCCGCGCTCGATTCAACTGTGTACCTCAACACTGGCGCGTCGAGTCCCAGCCCTCGGCGCGTCGTCGATGCCGTCACCGACTTCGCGCAGTTTTTCGAGTACGAGGTCCCCGTCGGCGACGGCGTCTATCAGGTCGCCTGGGAGACCTACGAGGAGAGTCGCGAGACGGTCGCCGACTTCCTGGGCGCCCATCCCCACGAAATCGCGCTCACCCAGAGCACGGCGGACGGGATGAACCTGATCGCCAGCGCCCTGCACGAGCGGCCTGGCGACGTGGTCGTCGCCCGAACCGACCTCGAACATCCCGCGGGCATCCTCCCGTGGAATCGCCTCTCGGACCTGGACGACGTCGAGGTGCGAGTACTCGAAACCGATTCGGGACGGCTGGACCCCGAGACAGTGAAAGCCGTCGCCGCTGACACCGATCTGTTCGTGTTCAGTTCGCTCACCTGGACCCACGGCACGCGCATGCCGGTCGCCGAGATCAGCGAGATCGCTCACGCTGCCGACGCGCGGGTGCTCGTCGACGCCGTCCAGTCGCCCGGGCAGTACCCCGTCGATCTCCACGAATGGGGCGCGGACTTCGTCGTCGGCGCGGGCCACAAGTGGCTGCTCGGCCCCTGGGGCAGCGGCTTCCTCTACATCGCCGAGGAGGCGATGAACGCACTCACCCCGAGACGGATCGGCTACCGATCGGTCGAAGAGCCGTCCGATCCCGAGTACGAGTTCAAGCGCGGCGCACCCCGCTTCGAGGTCGGGACGACCTCGCCGCTCCCACACGTTGGGCTCGCCGAGGCGATCGACCTTCTCGAAGAGATCGGGATCGAGACAATCGAATCCCGGATCGAGCGCCTGACCGACCGTCTCAAGGACGGGCTGGACGACGAGCAACTGCTGAGTCCGCGCGAGTACGAGTCCGGGTTGGTGACGTTCCGGGTCGGCGACCCAGACGCGACGGTCGAGCGCCTGCACGAGCAGGACGTGATCGTTCGGGCGCTGCCTTACCCGCGGGCGGTCAGGGCGTCGGTCCACGCGTTCAACGACGAATCGGACGTCGACGCGCTGCTGGACGCGCTTTGAGGCAATCTAGAGGACGCGGGCCGTCCTGAGCGCGGCGACGAGGTCCGCGACACCGCGGTCGACGTCGCGATGTTGGCGGAACGACGACAGCGCCGTTTCGAGTCGACGCCGGACCGGTGGCCGGACGGCGATTCCGTGGGCCATCGACGGCAAGTGCATGCTCGCCGCGCGATAGTCCGCGGCCTGCTCGGCCATCATCGGATGGGAGTCGACGGTGACGTCGGTCCGGGCCGGGAGTGCGCGGGCGGTCACACAGAACGCCCGCTGGCGTTCCGGTGTCGTCGCGAAGTCGATCACCTCGCGAGGCGTCGCTGCTCTGCTCGGCGTGCCCGGCGCGGCGAATCCCCAGGCGACGAACGTCACCGTCCACGGACTGGCGAACACGGGTGCCACCGCCCAGTCGGTGCCGTAAGTCGTGTCGGGGCGGTCGACCAACTCTCGGGCGACCCACGTGGGCTGGCGGACGAACCCGACGGAGCCATCGACGACACCGTCGAGTAACGCTGCTGGTGTGGCATCCTGTGCGGACGCGGGCAGCATCGACAGCGCCGCGTCGAGATCCCGAAGTGATCGTCTGATCGGAAGCGGATTATCCGGGACGTCGCCGACGACGTACTGGACGTGCTGGCGCTCGCGGTACAGTCTGCCCGCGAGCAGCGATTCCCATAGCTCCAACAGTTCCACCGCCCTGCGAAGTGGTTGGGCGAACAGCGTCTCGACCGCGCTGTCGAGCGCACCCGGCGATGCCCGGAGGTCGCTGACAGTGGCATAGTCTTCAAGCACGACGCCGGCGTCCGCGAGCACCCGAGGATTGTAGTAGAGGCAGTTGAGCCGGTGGACAGCCTGGGGGAGCACCACGAACGATCGCGCGATGAAACTCGACACTGTCACGCCGTAGGGATAGGCGTCTCGTTCACCGTCCCACAGTTCTGAGAGATCACGAAGTCGAGCACCACGGGGTGCCAGATTCGCCCCGATGCGATCGTAGACGACTGTCGGTCCACTGTTAGATGTGGCGTCGCCGAGCGGCGCTGCGACGAGGTCGCTGCCCTCGTGTACGGTTTCGAAATTCGCGATCAACTGGTCAATCGCGGCCACGGTCGGATCGTCACCGGCGTACCGCAACGCCATTGTTTCACCGCTGACCTCCTCCTCGGGGACGGGCGCGGGCGTTACAGTCTCGTCGCTGTCGTCATTGATAGACGTCTGGCAGCCGGCGAGACTGGTCGCGGCCGCCGCTGTTGCCAGTAGCTGCCGGCGAGTCGTCCGGGGGCCCGGCGACCTGCCCATAGCCACAGTAACGACTGGAACGGTATGTGCGTGCCGTCGAGGGTGGGAGCGGTAGAGGGCCTATCTTCTAACAGCGAGAGAATCCCAGCCTTCAGGCCGGGCGTGAATCGCGTGCGCCCGGTGCCACCGTCCACGCGAAACTGCCGGGCTGGATATTCCACTTTCACTCTGGTTGGCCAGCCATTATGTTGTCCCTCCATCACGGACTATGTATGGCGAATCAGGTCACACGGACCTACGTTGCGTCCATTCGTAATCACCAACAGGTTCGTGACGACCTCGATTCGCTGGGATTCGCTGCCTCGAAACTCTGGAACGTCGCCCGGTGGACCTGTGACCGCATCTGGGACGAAACCGGGGCGATACCAGACCACGGTGTGCTCAAAGCCTACCTCAAGAGTCACGAACGCTACGCGGATTTGAACGCACAATCCAGTCAGGCAATTCTCGAAGAATTGGCTGAAGCGTTCGACTCTTGGTACGGTCATCGTGCAAACGGCAACGAGAACGCGAACCCACCCGGTTACCGCAAACACGGCGACGATCATCCACGCTCGACGGTCACGTTCAAAGAAGATGGCTTCAAGCACGACCCAGACCACGACCGGATTCGACTCTCGAAGGGATCGAATCTCAAAGACTCGTGGTCTGATTTCGTCCTGTGTGAGTACGCCGCCGACCCGGACGTGGATGTACAGAACGTCCAGCAGGTCCGGGCAGTCTGGACTGGCGAAGTGTGGGAGTTGCACATCGTCTGTCATGTCGGGATGGAAGACTCTGACCCACCCGGTAATCGAGTAGCCGGCATCGACCTTGGTATTTGTAACTTCGCCGTCGTTGCGGTTGGTGACGAGGCCCTGCTGTATCCCGGCGGCGCACTCAAAGAGGACGATTACTACTTCCAGAAAGAGCGGGCCAAATGCGACGACAGCGCCTCCCGCAAAGCGCAACGATTGGACCGCAAGCGAAGCGAGCGCCGGTCACACTTCTCACACGCCGTCTCGGCAGACGTAGTTGCCGAGTGCGCCGCCCGAAACATCGGGACGATTGCCATAGGCGACCTTTCGGGTATCCGTGAGGGGACTGATTGGGGCGATCACGGCAACCTCAATCTGCACGGATGGGCATTCGACCGCTTCGTCACGATGGTAGCGTACAAAGCCGCCGAACGTGGTATCAGCGTCGAGCGCGTGGATGAACGCGACACGTCCAAATCGTGTGCATCCTGCGGAAGTACCGACGACAGCCAGCGTGTTGAGCGCGGGCTGTACGTGTGTGCGGAGTGTGGACTAGTTGCCAACGCCGACGTGAACGGGGCAGAGAACATTCGACAAAAGGTACTCCCGAGTCTCGCCTGTGATGGGGGAGATAGGGATAACGGCTGGATGGCACAGCCAGCGGTGCGCCTGTTCGAGAAATCCACGGGGCGAGTAGCCCCACGAGAACAGGTGACCCGCGAACCATAATATCCCAACGTGTGGGAAACCGCGGTGTTCACGCCGCGGAGGATGTCATTCGTCACTGACGGGACGACGCCGCAGTTCGTCGATCTGGGCGCGGAGGTGGTCGAGTTCGGTCTCCAGTTCCTCGCGGCGGTCGATCAATCCGGAGAGTTCCTCGGTATTGACCGAGTGTTCCTGCTCCAGGGACGCCTCCAGCGAGTCGGTCGTCGCCTGGACGAGATAGATTGCGACCTGGAGGGCCTCCTGTGGTGATTCGGTCGCTTCCAGCAGTGTGAGGTCGCCGGATTGCATCGCGTAGCGGATCAGCGGGACCTCCTCTTCGGTGTGGTAGGTCGTCGTGGTCGAGATGCCCGTGACGGGATTGAACCGGTCGTGGGACTGCTCTGTCCGAACGACGCTGAACGGTTCTTCCAGCGAGGGATACGTGTCCGCGAGGTCTCGAAGGGTGTCGGCGGCGGTCACGTCCAGTTGGGCCTCGACGTCGCCGAAGAACTGCTTGGAGCCGGTGAGGCTGAGCGCGACCGCGAAGAAAACGCCGGTGTTCGCCTCCGCGAGCGCGCGGATCCGCTCGCGGACTTCCTCGTGCTCGCCTTCGAGAGTCAGTCGTTCGAGGTCGTCCAGCAGCGCTCGTGTCCCCGACTCGCGTTCGAGAAACTCCGTCACGAGCGCGCCGGGGAGTTCGGTCTCGTCCGTGTCGTCCCGACCATCCATGTGCGTCCGTTCGCGCCCCGGCCCTAAACGCTTTTGTGGCATTCGCGGCTGGACTGTTCGCGCCTAAACGCGCTCACGAACCGGGCGTCGACAGCGGGACGGCCGGCACTTCAGCCGGCCGCCGATACTTCTATCAGTCGTCTCCCGGCTGGACTACTCGTGCACGAGAGCGTTCGTGAGCCAGCCGTCGACACGTCAGTCGTCTGCGGGCACAGCCCCATCCGCACTCGCGGCCGGCGCGTCGCTGAGCGCCATCGCGGCCGAGTCGCTCAGTTTGTTGACCACTGCACGGCCGTCCCGTTCGCGTTCGACCAACCCCTCCTCTTCGAGTCGAGAGAGATGGTGCGAGACGGTGCTGGGGTCGCGGTCGAGTGCCTCGGAGAGATCACCGCCGCTGGATGGTCCTTCTTCGGCCAGCGTCGTCAGAATGGTCTCGGTCGCGGGATCGTCGAGCGCCGCGACCAGCGCCGGGTCATCCGCACCGCGCGTGACCGGGAAGTACCGGCGCTTGCCACGAACTTTTTCGGTCGTGAGCAGGTTCTCCTCTTCGAGGATCCGGAGGTGGTGACGCAACGACGAGAGCGAGCGATCGGTCTGCTCGTCGATCTTCGAGAGGTAGATCCCCGGCGCGTCCTCGACAGTATCGTAGATCTCGCGCCGGACATCGTGTTCCAGCGGGTCCGAGTCGTCCCAGCGACTGTATCTGAGGACCGCGCCGACCTTCCAGAGCTTGTCGCCGAAACTGGCGAGCAGATTCCGGACGCCGGTCGCCGTGCTCTGCGCGCCGAGTGTGACTGACCGGGTGACCCCCGGTGACGTCGCAGCGCTACCGCCGCTGGCAGACAGTGCGCTGGCGCCGACCGCACCGACGACGATCACACCAACACCGGCCGCAGCAGCGGGGACTGGGGCCGGGACCGGGACCGTCGGACCGCTTTCGTCACTAGTATCGCCCGCCCCGCTCGCGTCCTGCTCACCTGCGACAGCGTCGCCCGATGCTTGCTCTGAACGCACACTGCGAGTATCGTCCGACTCTGACCCGCTGTCGACGATGGTGGGGAGCCCGGCGTCGACCGATTCGAGTGCTCCGTCGAGAGTTGCACCCAACAGCCCCGCTGTCGAAGTGATCGGCTCGTCAGTCGTGTTCTCGACTGTCTCGACCGTCCCGTCGGTCGTGCTCTCGACAGAATTGGTCGTCTCATCGACAGTATCGGAGGTGTTTTCCACGTTCTCATCGACCGCTTCGGTGGTGTTTTCCACCGTTTCATCGATCGTCTCGGTGGTCCCGTCGAGGGATCCGCCGGCGGTGTTATCGACTGTATCGGTGGTGTTGTCGACCGTTCTGTCGACTGTATCGGTGGTGTTGTCGACCGTTCTGTCGACTGTATCGGTGGTGTTGT
>Ga0207756_100148_pt1 | contig 50820 bp, 43 predicted proteins | sample A23M1SouthBayCA_FD_187748 | JGI IMG/M metagenome (GOLD analysis project Ga0207756, IMG submission 187748) | Aerobic enrichment media microbial communities from Eden Landing Ponds, California, USA - A23 M1 (3) (SPAdes) | ecosystem: Environmental > Aquatic > Marine > Unclassified | place...
CTTCTGGACGCCGGGGGGCGTGCAGGGCTTGAAGCGCGCGTTGCCGGCGACGAGTCGACCGACGTTCTCCGGGTGGAAGCCGTCAACGTCCTTCGCGGGGTCGATGTCGCGCAGCACCTGTCGGTCGTCGACCTGCTCGGGCACGGGCATCTGAACGAGGATGCCGTTGACGGCGTCGTCGGCGTTGAGTTCCTCGATGGTGTCGTACAACTCAGCGGCGTCGGCGTCGGGGCTGATCTCGATGTCCAGCGCCTCGATGCCGACCTCCTCGCAGTCCTCTTGCTTCATCGAGACGTACGTCTCGCTGGCCGGATCGTCGCTCATCAGCACCGTCGCGAGCGCGGGCGTGACGCCCTCGTCTTCGAGCGTCGCAATCGCGTCGCCGAGGTCGTCCCGAATCGACTGGGCGACCGCGTTGCCGTCGATAATCTCTGTCATCACCTGAAGCGGGTAGCTCACGGGACAAAAGGGTCACTATGACAGTGTCGACACAGTGGACAGGTGACCCCTGTCACGGGCAGGATTCGTCTGTTACCGACCGTCGGTACCGTACTCACACCCGAAACTCAACTGCTATTGCATACCGTTGGTACTCTCTCCCCCGGCCCTCACCGATCCGGTAACGCTATCTCTGACAGATGGTATTTTTTCTGGTAGTATATAGAAGGAAATATGAAATGTGGAATTAATAACTGTCTATGGACCAGACACGACGACAGTTACTGACCCTCGTCGGGGGGTCCGTTTCGCTCCCTCTCGCTGGATGTGGGGCGTTCATCGACCCTGCGACAGAGACCGACGTTTCCGAGTCGGACGACCCTACGGATTCCGAGATGGCGACGGCCTCCTCTCCGACACCCACTGCGACCCTCGAACCGGTGGCTTCGACGACGACGGTAACTGCAACTCCGAAGCCGACCACACCGTCCCGGGATTCGACGCCCACACCGGATACGCCCACGCCGACGGTGACCGAACAGTTCGAGGCCGTGTCGACACCGACCAGAATCGCAGCGGCGGACGGCGATGCGGGAGATCAGTTCGGAAACGGGGAACTGTCTGCAGACGGGACGACTGCCGTGATCGGTGCCCCTACTGACGAGGATCCGAACGGCGACGACGCTGGTGCTGCGTACGTCTTCGAACGGGAGACGGACGGCTGGACACAGCAGGCCAAAATCGCCGCCGATACGGGCTGGGCACCCGCATTGTTCGGACTCTCTGCCGGCCTCTCGGCCGATGGGTCGAGAATCGTGGTCGGTGCGCCGCTTCGTTCGAGTCGGGGTACTGTCGGGGGCGGGGGTGCGTACGTCTTTGGGCGCTCCAGTGAGACGTGGGGACAGGAAGCCGCAATCAGGCCAGATTCCGTCGAGGGGGGCGACTTTTTCGGCGCGGTGGTTCGGATGACTGACGACGGCGAGACCGTCTTGATCGGTGCACCGAGAGAGCAAACACCCAGCGGGGAGGCGTCTGGATCGGCGTACGTCTTCACGAGAGGGCGATCCGGGTGGGAACAACAGACGAAACTCACAGCCTCCGACGGGGATGCGAGGGACCAGTTCGGTTCTTCGATGGCGCTCTCCGCGTCCGGCGATCACGCGGTCGTCGGGGCGTTTCACGACGAGGACCCGAACGGGGACCGAGCGGGTTCGATGTACGTGTTCGAACGCGGGGACAGTGCTTGGCAACAGCGCGCAAAGCTCGCGCCCGACGGCGGGCAGCGCGGTGAAGAGTTTCCGACGGCGCTTTCGATATCAAACGACGGGAGCACGATTCTCGCGAGTCGCATGAACGACGATCCCAACGGTACTGATTCCGGTTCGGTAGTGGTGTTCTCGACTGCCTCCCCGTCTCATCGGTGGACACAGACGGCGACACTCACACCGGACGACAGCGATGCGGGGGACTCCTTTGGCACGGCTCTCGCGCTATCTGCCGACGGGACACAGGCAGTCGTGGGAGCCTCTCGTGATGAAGACCCAAACGGCGACAACGGAGGATCGGCATACCGGTTCGAGCACGTCGATGGGGAGTGGGTCCAGCAAGCGAAACTCGCACCGGCCGTCTGCGACGACGGTGACCGGTTCGGCAGCCACACGTCGATGGCCGCTGGTGGAACGCCGATACTCGTCGGCTCGATGCACGACGAAGACCCAAACGGGACGAATGCGGGCTCGTGTTACGTTTACGAGTAACCGGAGTTTGCCTGTGTTCTGCCACGGATCACTGCTCGGTTGCAAGCTGTGTCGCTGCGCTCAGACCACGCCTTACTCGTACACGAGGCCTTCGCTGTCCTCGCCGTAGAGGTCGAACTCGTCGGTGAGTTCGTCGACGCGCTCGCTGACTTCGGCGATCACGTCCTCGTCGCCGGGTGCCTCGACGACTTCGTAGATCAGATCGGCGACTTCCTCGCACGCCGCTTCGTCGAAGCCACGCGTCGTGAGGCCGGGCGTGCCAGCGCGGATGCCCGAGGGGTTGAACGCCGACCGGGTCTCGCCGGGGACGGTGTTGGCGTTGAGGACGATGCCCGCTTCTTCGAGGGCTTCCTCGACTTCCTTGCCCGTCGTGTCCGGGTGCGAGGGCCGGAGGTCGATCAGGACGAGGTGGTTGTCCGTGCCGTCGGAGACGAGATCGAGGCCATGCTCCTGGAGGCGGTCGCCCAGTGCCTTCGCGTTGTCGACGGTCGCCTGTGCGTACTCCTCGAACTCCGGTTCGAGGGCCTCGCCGAAGCCGACGGCCTTGCCGGCGATGTTGTGCATCAGGGGGCCGCCCTGCATCCCCGGGAAGACGGCGGAGTCGATGTCGTCGGCGTACTCCTCGTCGCACATGATGATGCCGCCGCGACCGGCGCGGATGGTCTTGTGGGTCGAGCCAGTGACGAAGTCGGCGACGCCGACCGGCGAGGGGTGGACGCCGGCGGCGACCAGACCCGTGATGTGGGCGATGTCCGCGAGGTGGTAGGCGTCGGCGGCGTCGGCCGCATCCTGGATCTGCTCCCATTCGACCGTCCGGGGGTACGCGGAGTAGCCCGAGACGACGATGTCGGGGTCGAACTCCTCGGCCTGCTCCTTGAGGTCGTCGTAGTCGATGCGGCCCGTCTCGGCGTCGACCTCGTACTGCTCGACCTCGTACATCTGCCCGGCGAAGTTGGCCGGGTGGCCGTGGCTCAGGTGGCCGCCGTGGGTCAGGTCAAGCGAGAGAATCTTGTCGCCAGGGTCCAGTACTGCGAGGTAGACGCCCATGTTGGCCTGGGAACCGGAGTGGGGCTGGACGTTGACGTGATCCGCGCCGTACAGCTCCTGGGCGCGGTCGATGGCCAGCTGTTCGACCTCGTCGGCGTACTCACAGCCGCCGTAGTAGCGTTCGCCGGGGTAGCCCTCGGCGTACTTGTTGGTCAGTTCCGAGCCCTGGGCTTCGAGGACGGCTTCACTGACGTGGTTCTCGGAGGCGATCATCGCGAGCGTGTCGTTCTGCCGGTCGACTTCGCCCGACAGGGCCGCGGCCACGTCGGGATCCGTCGACTCCAGATGGTCGAAGTGCATACACGGACCGTACGGGCCGGCTGTCAATAATCTATCTTTCCGCAGTCCGCCTGTCACTCTGTGACACTCCCGGCCGAACGTGTCACTGCAGCTGACGACCAGCAACCATTATGTATGGAAAGCACACATACCCTGCTGTATGTCTACCTGGGGGGTGACATACGCAGGGACCCAGCCGTCGGACTCGAAGGGGGAGTTCGAGGACGCGATGGCGGCTGGACTCCCGGCGTTGTGTGCCCAGCTGAATCGGCCCGTCGAGACGACGCGCGATGCGATTCCGAGAGATATCGACGAGTGCTTCACGGGGGAGGCGGATCGGCTCACGGTACCCTGTACCGACGTGACGGTGACTGCGCTCGACCTCGACGCGCAGTACCGTGTCACCACCCCGACGGAACTGCCCGACGGCGAGTACCTCCTCCGATGCCGGGGCTCGGCTGCCTCGTCTGGATCGAGCCCGATCAGCTACGTGCGGTTCCCGGGGCCGGCCTCGGTCAAGCCCGACGGCGACCGCTACGTCGTCTCGTTCTGGCAAACGACGGCCGTCACGGTCGGTGGCTCTGCGGGGGATCGCACGGGTGTCGGCTCGATCACGATCGAACCGACGCCGGCGGGGCTGGCGACCGGCCTGACACACCTCTCGGCGGCCCACCACACCACCGCACCGGTTCGATCGCACCCGAGCTTTCGCGAGCATCCGCCGTTGCTGGAGATCGGTTCCGAGACGAGTGTGCCGTCGGCCGTCGCTACAGGCACCCCGGAGACAGGTATCGAGTTCCAGGTGCCAGCAGACTTGGACAAACTGTTCGTCGCCGCACCGCTGGCGTACTACCTCGGTGCGACGGTGCGGGTCACCGACTGCGAGTCGCCGATCCTCCGCGTCGAGGACCGCTCGATCCGCCACGAGTTCGACGGGCTACCTGGCTTCCAGCACCAGTGTGCGCAGTTGCTCCGCCGGGCCTTCTTCCTCGACTGTCAGGCCCGGCGCGTCGCGCCAGACAAGACGTGTCGTGACGAACTCGATCAGCTACCGATCGACCTCGAATCGCTGTGCCAACTCGGCCCTGCGGGCCGTCTCGAACAGTGCCTGTCACTGTCGGCTCGGGACCTCGACCCGCTGTTGCCGGATTGGCACCTCTCGACGTACGCGAAGCCGACGACGGATCGCATCTCCTGTCTCCCCTACCTGCTCGACCGGCTCAGCCTCGTCTATCTCCCGCGCGCGACGGAACTCGACAGGGACGAACTGCTCGACCAGACGCTTTCTGACGCGTATCCCACCCGGGGCCAGCCCTGCTCGTCGGGCGTGCTGAAGCCGGAACTGCAGGCCGGGCAGCTACACGCGTGGCTCGCGCCCGGGACCCCCATCGACGCGTTCAAGCCGGTGCCACAGGCCTACCGAAATCGGTCGAAGTACCAGCGCCGCGAGAGCGACTGTCTGCAGGTCTCTGTCGTGCTCAACGACGACCGCATGTGTCACGAACACGAGACGGTGTCGGACATCTACGAGGAACGGGCGGCCGACTTACCCATCGACGTGACGATTCAGTCCTGTCTGGATCGGTCGACGCTCGCGGACGTGTTCGAGGCTAACAACGACTTCGTCCACTACATCGGCCACTGCGACGAGGGGGGACTCCGCTGTCCCGACGGCAACCTCGACACCGCCGACATCGAGGAGTCGAACACGCGGACGTTCTTCCTCAACGCCTGTGGCTCCTACGAGCAGGGGCTCTCCTTGGTCGAACGCGGTTCGATCGCGGGTGGCGTGACGTTCAAGAAGGTACTGGACAAACAGGCTGCGAAAGTCGGGACGGCCTTCGCCCGCCTGCTCGTCCACGGCTTCAGCATCGAGCGCGCGCTCCAGCTAGCGCGGTGTCGGATCATGATGGGCAAGGACTACGCCGTCGTCGGCGACGGCACCTACGCGCTCTTGCCGAGTCCCAAACAGCCCGCCGTCGTCCGCGTTCGCGAGGCCGAGACGGGCTACGACGTTCGCTGCGAGATGTTGACCGCTCAGTCGAACGGCGACCGCTACGACCTCCCGTTCGACGGCTGTGAAATCCTCAACGGCGATTCACTGGAGACGACCGTCCCGGCGGGAGAACTGAAGGCGGTACTCGGCTCGATGTCGCTCCCGGTGATCTACGGCGGTGACTTCCACTGGTCGGAGGAACTCGTTGCGACACTGTAGCACGGTTTCCACTGTTTAGCGAACGTGTCGTGTGGACAGTCTCCACAGCTGACGCTCCGTTCGATCTTCCGGTCCTATCGACGGTGCTCTGGCGTTTTCAGTCCTATTCCACCTCTCTCGACCTGTAACTACGGTTCCGTTAGATGCGGCAATATTTCTGTCTTGACGGCGTGGCAGTATTATCTCTGATTACGAATTCAATCGAAGCTGGCCAGTAAAATTAAATATGACAAAATCGTAGATGGCTAACAGAACAATGCGCACCAACTTGCTCGAAGACGATATCAGAACAGTTCTATCGGAAGCGCTCGACAGCGAAAGCGAGTCGCTGACAGTCGTCAATCCGTCCCGCGAGACGCTCTCGGAACTCGTTTCGGTCCTCGACGGTCACGAGGACCCGCCGTCCGTGCGACTCCTCGCGGAGAATCGCGCGCTGAAAGACGAGATGGACGACTTCATCGTCGCCAGTACCGCTGCAGACCTCATCGCGGACGACGTGCTCGAACTGAAGATCCTGTCAGATGTTCCGAACCACTCGCTGCTTATCGGATCTGAAAGCGTCGTTTCGCTCATCGACGCCGGTGACGCGGTCGCCGGCTTGACGACAGACGAGGACGCCTTCCTCGACGACATCGCGTCGTTCTACGACGAGCAGTGGGAGCGCGCCGACAGTTACTCGCTGCGCACGCCCGCGATGTCCCGGGTCATGACGACGCTCGAATCCGACATCGGGCCGGAGACCGCCGACGACTTCGATGGCGTCCTCGCCTCGCTCCAGACCGCTCGGGGCGACGGCGACGGCCTCGACGAAGTGACGATCAGTCTGCTCGTGGCGGCCAAGAACGGCGAACTCCTCTACGACATCAGCAAGTGGGGCGAGGACATCGGCCTCGCCAGCAAAGCAACCTTCTCCCGCACCAAGACCACGCTGGAGGACATGGGCCTGATCGACACCGAGAAGGTCCCGATCGACGTGGGCCGTCCGCGGTTGCGTCTGATGCTGGGTGACGAACGGCTCCAGTCGGCAGACAGCGACGAGCTCGCGAGCGTCGCGCAGGGTATCCTCGCCTCCTAGCCTTTTTTACACCCCACCACCGTTACCCCCTCTCATGGGAACGGTAGTGGAAGTTGTGGGGAGTGGACCAGCGACGGAAGTGATTCTCGCGACACTCGAAGATATCGACGTGAGTGTCGACCAGCAGGAGACGCCGGGGATCGGATCCGCGGACTTCGCGATCGTCGTCGGCGACGCCGGTGACCAGATTTTCGGGACCGCGAACGAGCAGGCACTCGACGGTGGGACCGAGTGGCTGGCGGTCGAAATCGGTGGCATCGGCGGCTACGAGCTCACGCCGGCGGCGATCACGGGCTTCGACCCCGAGCGGGAGTGTTATCACTGCTTGCAGGGTCGCGTCGACGCCAACACGACGCCGACCGCCGACACCGTCGATGCGCCCGGGCCCGCGACCCAGCGGGTGGCCGGTGCCGTGGCCGGGGAGGCCGCCGTCGAGTACCTGACCGAGGACGAGCCCGACGACGAGGAGCGGCCCGATCCGGGGCCGTCGGTGCTGGGCCACACCATCGAACTGCCCTACGAGCAGCGGCGGTTCTTCCCGCTCCCGGGCTGTTCCTGCGGCGAGGGTCGTGACACGGGCGTCGAGCGTTCACACATCGCGGTCAACACCGAGCAGGCGCTCGGTCGCGCCGAACTGGCGCTGGACGACCGGGTCGGCATCGTCCAGCAGGTCGGCGAGGCTGAATCCTTCCCGGCCCCGTACTACCTCGCACAGCTAACCGACACCTCGGGCTTCAGCGAGGTGACGGCACCGCGACAGGCCGCCGGCGTCGCGGCTGGCTGGGACGAGGCGTTCATGAAGGCGCTGGGCGAGTCCTACGAGCGCTATGCCGCCGGCGTCTACGCCGACTCGGACCTGACGACTGGCACCGCGGCCGACCTCGACGGTGCCGTCGCGCCGGATGCGTTCGTCGCGCCCGAGTCGACGGACGCCGACGCCGGGACGGAACTGGACTGGATCGAAGCCGAGAACCTCGCGACCGACGAGGCGGCGATGGTGCCCGCGGAACTGGTCTTCCACCCGCCGACCGACTCGAACGTCCGCGCGCCCCTGACCACCGGCCTCGGACTCGGGTCGTCGGGCTGTGAGGCGCTGCTCTCGGGGCTGTACGAGGTGATCGAGCGCGACGCCGCGATGCTAGCGTGGTACTCGACGTACGAACCGCTGGGCCTGACCGTCGACGACGACGTGTTCGGGACGCTGTACGCCCGTGCCGAGTCCGAGGGCTTGACCGTGACGCCGCTGCTCCTGACCCAGGACGTCGACGTACCGGTCGTCGCCGTCGCCGTCCACCGCGAGGAGTGGCCCAGTTTCGCCGTGGGCTCCTGTGCCCACCTCGACCCCGAGCAGGCCGCGCTGGGTGCGCTGGAAGAAGCGCTCCAGAACTGGATGGAACTGCGCAGCATGGGCCCCGAACAGGCCGACGAGGCCAGCGGTGCTATCGGCGAGTACGCCGAGATGCCCGAGCAAGCGGTCGAGCTGCTGGACTACAGCCAGACCATCCCGGCCGAGGCCGTCGGCCCGGACCGCATGTACGGCGGCGAGGACGCCCTCTCCTACCTGATCGAGAAGGTGGACGAGGCGGGTCTGACGCCCTACGCCACCCGGACGACGACCCGAGACCTCGACGAACTCGGCTTCGAGGGCGTCCGCGTGCTGGCACCCGAAGCACAGCCACTGTTCCTCGGCGAGGCCTTCTTCGGTGAACGCGCCGAGCGGGTCCCCGAAGAACTGGGCTTCGAGCCGAGACTCGACCGCCCGCACCACCCGTTCCCGTAGGGGCTGCTCGCCGGCTTTCGCGGTGCCGACCGGATCAGTACAACTGTGCTTTGACCGTCCACCCCTTTCTTGAGCGCGTCGGTCGTGGCACCAGATATGGTCCGCCGCCTCCCAGCCCTCGCCGCACTCGTCGGTCTCGCCCTCCTCCTCGTGACGAGTGTCGTCGCCCCTGTCGCGGGTGCACCGCCGCCCCGACCACTCTGTGACGCCTGTAGCGAGACGTTCGAGGAGACTGCCGACGAGCACGGCGTCGACGTGGTCGTCACAGGCAGTACGGCGACTGTCAGGGTCACCGAGAACGGGACCGCCGTCTGGACGGTGCGCAACGAACTCCAGCAGTCGGGCGGGGCCGAGCGATTGCGGGCAAACGAGACTCTCAGAACCGAAATCGCGGACCGTGCGATGTGGGACACGGAGCTACTGGGGTCGAACGTCTCCATCGATGGGACTCTGACGATGCGCTACCGCGAGTCGGACTTCGCAGCCCCCGCCGTCGGTGGAACGCTCCGGTCCGGCGCGTTCACGGAGTCATACGGCTACCGGAACCTCGACGGCCTCGGCGCGGAACGGCTCACCGTCGTCGCACCCGACGGGATGGCGGTCGACCGAGCCCTGCCGGGCGCGAACGTCTCGGCCGACCGCTCGCGGATGACGCTGACCGACCTCGACACCGGGTTCGTCACGTTCGTCTCCGAGGATGACGCCCTCGGGCCACTGTGGAGCGTCCTCGCGGTCGTGACGCTGCTTGGCCCGGTCGCCGTCTCGAACCTCGTCGTGGGAATCGGCCTGCCGACGGCGGTATTCGGCGTCTTCGTGGTCGCGCTCTCGGGTACCGTCTCGTGGCTCGACCCCGACTTCGAGACGGTCACTGACCGCCCGGGCGTGGCCCTCGCTGGCCTCGGTATCGCCGTCGTCGTCGGGTCGATGGCGGGCACGGCGCTGTCGCTGCTCGGGACCGCGAACGCACCGATCCTCGGTGCCGGTGTCGGGATCGCCGCCGTCGGCGCAGCTCTCTCCGTCCAGTCGATCCGTGAAGCACTCTCCTACCGCCTGCTCGTGGGCCTCGCCGGCCTCGGCATCGTCGTCTCAGTGGGAGCGACCGTGGCCGCACTTCCCCTGTTCCAGTCGGTCGGCCTGCTCCGCTCGCAGGTCGTCGCTCTCGCCTTCGTCGTCCCGCTGTTCGCGTTCCTGCCGGCCGGGTACGCGCTGGCTGCCGGTCGCCGCGGTCTGGCCGTCGGTACCACTGCGGTCGGGTTCGCGATCGCGGTGGCCCAGCAGGTCCCGCTCCTCGCACCCGGTAGTGGGACCGTCGTCGGGACCCTGATCGCCAGCGTCTCAGCAGTGACGCTCGTGGTCTGTGGCGTGCCGCTGATCGTCGTCGGCTACGGTCTGGAAAAGACGACGGTCGGACGACGGCTGACGAGTGACGCTTAGATCCCGAACGTGACCCGCAGCATGTCGCGGGTCCCCGGTCCGAGGCCGACGGCCGTCACTGCAACGAGCAAGAGCAGGGCGTAGCGCTGGCTGTCCTCGACGAACTCCTCGGTGAACAGCCAGAGGACGAGCGAGGCGACGATCATCTTGACGACGAGGAAGGGCCACGAGGTGCCGATGGTGGCCGACAGCCCCGCGGGCTGGATCGCCTCGGTCACGTCGATGATGATGCGGTTCGCGGGGTGCTTGGCGAAGTACTCGCCGGGGATACCCAGCGCGTCGAGCCAGTCTCCGGTGATGACGTTGGCGATGCCGTCGATGGCGTGGCCCCAGAGGACGAAAAAGCCGATATAGGCCGTCGCGTCGCGCATCTCCGACCAGATCGCCTCGATGCCCTTCCAGTTGAGGTAGGCCAGTACGGTCGCGCCGACGACGACGATGGTCACCATCTGGGGGTACAGCGTGACGTACTCCTTCGTCACTGAGAGGCCGAGCAAGTAGACGAGTGTCAGCCCGAGGAAGCCAGAGCCGAGTATCCCCAGCGCCCGGTTCCCGTCTTCGATCTGGCCGTTCCGCTCGAACCGCCGAACGACGACCAGCGAGCCAAGCGTCAACAGGAACAGCGTGAAGTAGATGATCGGGCTCACCAGCAGCGTGTTGAGCGGGTAGCCGATCGACGGATCGACGCCAGCCCGGACGGCGGCGTCGGTGGCGTCCTCGATGACTCGCAGCGAGCCACCCAGCAGCATGAAGGGGACGAGCGGATAGTAGAGGTCGATATCCGTCACCAGATCGTACCGCTGGAGCACGAGATAGACGCCGACCAGCATGTATACGAGCACGACCATGTAGCCGATCTCGGAGGTGATCGTGTACCCCGGTTCGGCGTAGATCGCTTCCCCGGCCGCCTGCGCCTGTGTACAGGCGCTACTGCTGTACAGCAGTTCGACGCTGCTGCCGTCCCTGAGCGCACAGCGGGCGGCCTGCGCGTCGGCGGCGATGGGCCCCCAGAAGTACTGCCAGATGAACCGGTTCCAGACCGCCTCGGTCGCGACCACCGCCGCCCCGGCGATCAACGCCACGATACCCACCAGCGACGCGAGCCAGAGCCGCAGCGGATCGCGGCCGTCGAGTCTCGATTCCAGTCGAGCCTCCAGTTCCATGTGTGTCCCGGCGTGAGGTGGCTCTTTTAGCGTTCCGGTCCTGTGCGTCGCCCGCGGACACCGCCTACGCCTCGCGTGTGGCTTCGACCGCGGCCAGCACGGCGTCGTGGGCACGGCCGTTCGTCGCGACCATCCCCTCGCTGTCGGCGTGCCAGCGGTCGCCCTCGATGTCGGTGACCGTCCCACCGGCTTCCCGGACCATGTGGACGCCGGCGACGGTGTCCCACGCGTTCGCTTCCTGCGTACACACCGCCGCGTCGAAGCCGCCGTCGGCGAGCATCGCGAGCGTCGCCTGGAACGATCCCAGTCGGCGGATGTCGCCGAGGTGCTGGTCGGCCGCCCGGCACATCGCGCCGAAGGCGTCGGCGTCGGTCCAGCGGTTGACGACGGCGACGAGGAACGCTTCGGGATCGGCCTCCTCGCTGACACGCATCGTCTTCCCGTCCCGGTCGACGCTCTCGGGACCGGCCGCGTAGAGGTCGCCCATCGCGGGCATGTAGTTCGCGGAGCCGACCGGCTCGCCGTCGACCAGCGCCGTTACGCTCGTCGCCCACACACGACTCCCGCGGACGAAGTTCGTCGTCCCGTCGATGGGGTCGACGATCCACGACGCGCCCGTCTCGGGCACGTCGTCGACCAGTGACGGCTCGGTCTCGCCGCTCTCGGGACCGGAGAGCTGTGGACTGTCCTCCTCACAGACGAAGTCGTCGCTGGGGAACTCCTCCCTGATCGTCGCGACGACCTGCTGCTGGGCCTCGCGGTCGGCGACAGTCACCAGATCGGTCTTGTCGTCCTTGGTCTCGACGTCCAGGTTCCCGCGGAACTGCTCTCTGGCCACGACCCCCCCGGCCCGAGCGGCACGCTCGGCGATCGCTGCTCTGTGATGGGCGTCCGTCATGCTGCGGGCTGGGTCGCCCTGCTAAAAAGCCCCGTCGCTTCCGGCCGCTGGTCCCCCCGCTACTGCTCCGGTGCTTCGTCGGCCGCTTCGAGGATAGACGCCGCGATGTCGCGGGCCTCCTCGGGCGTGTACAGCACTTGATTCCCAAGGGACTGTTCGATTCGGACGTAGCCGTCGTCGGTCTCGATCGAGAAGAACGCCGTGTTCTCCAGTGGCGTCACGTCCAGGCCCGTCGGCTCTCGCTGGTCCATTGCCATGTCGTGACATACCACGTCAACAGTCTTAAATCTACGCCCGAAGGGGTGGTTCCCGGAAGCACCGACTCGCTCACGGCTTCGCCGTTCGCTATCGCGGTTCTCACTCCGTTCAAACCGCGCACCGCTCGCCTTCCGAGCAATCGCTCGCTTCGCTCGCGACGACCCTACGGGACCGGATCTTGCGTCCGCCGCTGTTTCCAAGCTTAGCTGGTCGATCATTTGGCCGCAGAATGTTTGCGAGGGAAGATCACTCCGTCGTGGATCTTCCTGCACTGCTTGCGAGGGACCGCGGTAGTCCGATGCCCGACCGCTCTCACGTGTCGGGCGACCGAGTCGCCCGACGGCGACAGCGGTCGGTCACAGTGCGAGGGAAGGGATTTGAACTACCGTCGGACTTCGTCCGACGTTGTTCAATCCTTTCACCCCATCTTGCTCGGCCCGTTCGAGGGCCTCGCTTCGATGCGGAGAAGGGATTTGAACCACGGGAAGACGGTCGGGCTCACTGCGTTCGCCCGCTGCGACTTCCCTGCTTCAAACCTTCCGTGTGCACTTTGCTCGGCGCGTGCGTGCGCCTCGCTGCAGTGCGAGGGAAGGGATTTGAACCCTTGGACCCCTACGGGAGCGGATCTTGAGTCCGCCGCCGTTTCCAGGCTTGGCTACCCTCGCACGCTTGCGTTCGAGAGGTACGGGGGCAGGTATTTAGGCGGTACGGAAAGCCGTGGCCACCGAACCGCTTTTTCGGACTCGTGCGGAAGGGCCAGATATGCCCGCCCAGCCCGATTACTGTCCCTTCTGTGGCGCTCGCCTGTCGATGGACGAGTCGCTCGACGACCACTGCGAGGAGTACGAGGAGTGCGGTGCGTCGTTCGCCGAGTGGAACGGCGGTCGGTCGTCCGGGTCGGCCGCGTCACCCTCCGCTGGGCCGAGTCAGGCACAGCAGGCCGTCGCGTGGGTCCTGATCGCTGCGATCATGCTGTACGCGCTGGTGATACAGGGGTCGATCCTGCTGGGCGTCATCGCCAGCGGAGTCGTCTTCGTCGCCAGCCGGATCGACTGGGCGAGCGTCGCCTGACCAGGGGTCGCGAGCGGTGGGATTAGGGCAGTCGCTCCCGATGGTGGCCGTATGGACGAGCACACCCGAGACGACTCTGTCGGTCCGCCGACCGAGGGCGATCCGTCGGGGTGGAGCGCCGACCGGGGGCCGTCGAACGGCTGGAAGCACGGGACGCTCCGGCGGGCCGTGATCCACGGCGTCCGACTGTACAACTCGGGGGCGTACCACGAGTCACACGACTGTTTCGAGGACGAGTGGTACAACTACGGTCGCGGGCGCGTCGAGAGCAAATTTCTGCACGCGATGGTGCAGGTCGCCGCGGGCGCGTACAAGCACTACGAGTTCGAGAGCCCGGAGCAACGCGAGACGGGGAATCCGAACGGGGAGCCCCCGAAGGGAGACGACGAGGGGATGCGCTCGCTGTTTCGTACCTCGCTGCAGTACTTCCAGGGCGTGCCTGCGGACTTCTACGGCGTCGACGTGCTGGACGTGCGGACGACGCTGACCAACGCGCTCGACGACCCCACGGTGCTGGACGGCTGGCAGATCCGACTCGACGGGGGCCATCCGACGGCCATCGACGCCGACTTCGAGTACGTCGAGCGACTGGAGTGAGAGGGATTGTCGCAGTAGTTCATAGATTCTCTCTGGGGAGAATCGACCACCTCGACCGGTCGAGCGGCCTGCTCTCTCCGACCGGCTACGATACTCCCTCTGAGTAACTCGGCCACCGTTTTCGGCTAAAGCTTTTACTGTCACCTGGTCGATAGCGTGCCTGAATGGCCGATAACGAGGATTCACGATCACGCCGCGGCTATCTTCGAGCGGTACTGGGCACTGGTGTGGTGTCGGGACTCGCGGGGTGTGGCGCGCTCACTGGCGGCGAGACCACCGACACGACCGAGGAGCAGGCAGCGACCGACACCGGCACGTCGACGACCACCACGGCGTCGGGGGCGACCGAAAACGGGACGGCGACGGAGGACGCGGGCGACACCGAGACGGCGACCGATCCGCCGGCGTCGTTCCCGGTGTTATCGTCCGCGGAGCCGACTTACCGTCGGTGGCAGCCCGGCACCGGCGATCTGGCGGGGACGCTGACAGCGGCCCACAACATCGGTCGTTACCGCGACAAGCGGGCGGCGCTGCCCGCGGCGGAGTACGAATCGGGCACTAGCTGGGCGATGTTCGGTGGCTACGTCGGCGTCGAGTACGAGGAACTCGGCGGCGTCCTGATCGGTCTCACGGCACCGGGACCGATCCTGACTGGCTCCTTCGCCCGCGCCGATGTCGAGTCCCGTCTCCGAGCGATGCCCTACGAGCAGTACACCAGCCGTGACGGCGTCACTTACTACCGGTGGGACGGTGGCTCCTCCTCGCGGTTCGTCGGCGTGAGCGGGGCGGGTGTGATCCACGGGGCCGGCCGCCGAGACGCCGACGATCCGGCCGCACAGTTCGCCGACCGCTGCGTGCCCTTCTTCGAGACGGCCAGGGGCGACCGGCCGGCACTCCACGAGGAAAACGATCAGTACCGCCAGTACACGGACGCCATCGGCTGGCCGCTGGTCGCCTCGGCGAGTCTTCCCCGCCCCCTCGATGGCCCCGGATCGGCGGGTGGGCTGCACCCGGTCGGCGATGTCGTCTCCGAGTCGGTCGCTGCCAGCCTCCGGATGGGCTACGGGGTGTATCTCGCCGACGGATCGCTCGTCAGTCGCTACTGGCTGCGGACCAGCGACGACGCGTCGGTGAGTACCGAGGAAGCGCTGGCGGCCTACCGGGACGGCGAGGCGCGGTCGGGGCTGGCCAACGAGGGCGAGTCGGTCGCGGTCCGGCGTGACGGACGCGTCGTCGATGTCGGCGTCCTCGACCCGGTCCAGCAGGCCGGGGGCGGCGTGGACCCGGTGCCGGTCGCGCTCGACGTGGCTCGTGAGGGACGAACCGTGACCGTCGAACACGTCGCCGGCGCTGCGCTTCCCCTCTCACGGGTCACCGTCCTCGCCGGGGCGGACCCGGTCGGGAGCCTCGGAGACGGCACGCTCTCGCCCGGCGACTCCGTCAGCGTCGAGGTGCCCGAGGGGACCGAACGTGTTCGACTGCTGTACTCGACACCGAACAGCGAGGGCCGGACCGTCATCGCCGAGGCCGAGTGACTGGGCCACTCCCAAGCGTGTGACTCTTTTCGGTCGAGACCGTTCGCTGGCCTGTGTACGTCGAACAACTGGGAACGGGTGAACCGGAAGTCGCGGTCGTGGGTGGGATCCACGGTGACGAACCCTGTGGCGTCAACGCCGTCGAGACGCTACTGGAGGATCCGCCGGCGGTCGAGCGACCGGTCGCGTTCGTGATCGCGAACGAGGCGGCAATCGACCGCGGCGTCCGCTACGTCGACACGGACCTGAACCGCTCGTTTCCGGGCGATCCCGAATCGGCGGCCCACGAGGAGCGACTCGCGGCCCGACTCGTCGACGAGATCGGCGACTGTACGACGCTGGCGTTGCACTCCACCCAGTCCTACGAAGGTATGTTTGCACTGGTCGACACGGTCGACGACCTCGCGCGGGAAGTGTGCCCGCAACTCCCCATCGACGCGGTCATCGAGACCAGCGCGGCCAACGAGGGGCGGATCTTCGCCGGCATTCCGGCGACGATCGAGGTCGAGTGTGGGTATCAGGGATCGCCCCAGGCCGCCGACAACGCCGTGAGGATCACGCGGGCGTTCCTGCGAGCCGTCGACGTGCTCCCGGGTGAGCCGGCGGCCACCGGCGACGACCTCCCGGTGTTCGATCTGGGCGGCCCGATCCCCAAGGCGATGGGCGAGGTGTACGAGGTGTACGCGGAGAACTTCCAGGAGGTGCGCGTCGGTGAGCGATTCGCGGCCACCGACGGCGAACCAGTCGTGGCCGAGGAGGACTTCTATCCCGTCTTGCTCTCGCCCGAGGGGTACGAAGACGTGTTCGGCTACACCGCGGAACGCGTCGGCTTCCTCTAAGCTCTCTTTGCTCGACGACGCCGATCAGTCTTCCTCGGGTGCGGCGAACTCGACGAGCGTCAGGTCCCGGTCGAGACCGCAGTAGTCGTGGGGCGGTTCGCCGATGACCTCGTCGATACGATACTCCGCGTCGAACGACGCGCCCGCGGGTTCGCAGTACTCGTGGCTCGGACAGCCGGTGTACGGGCAGGGGCCGTCGAGCGTGGCGCTGCTGCCGGCGTACGCGCCTTTGGAAGCGACGTTGGCCTTGATTTTAGCCGGTTCGACCTCCACGGCCTTGACGCCCTCGTCGTGGACGGCGCAGTCGAGCAACTGGCCGGATTCTCGGACCGACGTGATCCGATAGCGCCGCCCTTCCGTGAGGTTGAGACACTGGTCGCGATACGGACACCCCTCACACCCGCTCGCTTCCCCCCGGTAGACGAACTCCTCGCCTGCCGTCGCGAGGCGGGAGCCGATCAGCGTGACAGTGGTCATGGGCGTTCCTACACGGGCGGCCCATTATAGCGTGTCGGCTGTCAGTATGGTCGGGCAGTGTGGCCACGCCACGCAGTACCGCTCAGTCCCGGCCGGTCAGTTCGTCGAGGCGGTCGAAGTAGTCCTCACGGGGAACCTGATACTCGCCGCGGTAGTCGATCTGACCGGTGGCGAACGCCTCGGCGAGGTCGACGGCGGCGTCGACGGCCTCCTCGCGGCGCTCGTAGCGCTCCGTGCCACAGTCCACGTCCGGTTCGAGGTACAGCGTCACGAACCAGTCCGCGCCCACCCGTTCGCCGCCGGGGCGACGGTCACGTCGACCACGGGTAACGTAGATGGTCGGCATGCACGGGGCCGGCAGTTCCTCGCCGTCGAACACGTCCGGCCGATATGCGAGCACGATGCGCGCGTCCTCCTCGTTCCAGACGACCCACGCCGACCCCAGCGCGTCGAGTGCCATACTCCCGCTCCGGGACCGACCGAAAAGAGTCCGGCGGTCGGCCCGCCGCCGGACACGTACTTAAATACCCGTGTCGAAGTGCTACGAGGTAGCACTGGACTACCGACTTACGCAACCGTACTTTCTCACACTCTCACATTGGAATTAATGGCCGGTGAGCGGGGGGTCGAAGAAAGTGTTATACGCTCACAACACTCATACAATAAATAGTATCGGAAACAGTTCCGGTCAGCGGTATGGTACCAACTCACACAACGGCGTCCCCGCGACGGTAGTTGGTACGTATAAACATGGCATGCACCCATCGAACGACGCGCGCACTCTTCACCCGGTCGACAGAGCCGGTCGTGATGCGTCGTCGTACTGCTGAGTCGAACGGTTCCCGAGACAGGCGCACCAGCGAAACAGAGCACGTTGTCAGCGCCCGATACGTTGTGATAGCATGACAGGCACCAAAGAATCACTCGAAGAACTGAGCAGAGAGTACCGGGATTCGATTCCAGCGGACTTGCGGACGACCCACTCGTTCGACTGGTACCTCGACGAACTGTACGAGCACCCGAAGATCGCCCGCAACGCCCACCAGCGCGTCGCGGACATGTTCGACTACTACGGCACCGAGTACGACGAGGACGCCGGTGTCGTCGAGTACAAACTGGCCTCCGAAGACCCGCTGAACGACGGCGAGAACACCTTCTACGGCCGTGTCGTCCACGAAGCGATGCACGAGTTTGTCAACAAAGTGAAATCCGGGGCTCGCGGACTCGGCCCCGAGAAGCGCATCAAACTGATGCTCGGCCCGGTCGGCTCCGGGAAGTCCGACTTCGACCGGCAGGTCCGGCGCTACTTCGAGGACTACACCTTGCTGGACGACGGCCGGATGTACACCTTCCGCTGGACCAACCTCTGTGACGTGATCGGCGATCAGGACCCGGCCGACGACGTGGTCCGGTCGCCGATGAATCAGGACCCGATCGTCCTCCTGCCCCAGAAGCAACGCGACCGGGTCATCGAAGACATCAACGAAGTGCTCGACGCCCCCTACACCATCCGCAACGAGCAGTCGCTGGACCCGGCCAGCGAGTTCTACATGGACCGCTTGCTGGCTCACTACGACGACGATCTGCAGGCGGTGCTGGAGAACCACGTCGAGATCATCCGCTTTATCGCCGACGAGAACCAGCGTCAGGGGATCGAGACGTTCGAACCCAAGGACAAGAAAAACCAGGACGAGACCGAGCTCACGGGCGACGTGAACTACTCGAAGATCGCCATCTACGGCGAGAGCGACCCCAGAGCCTTCGACTACTCGGGGGCGTTCTGTAACGCCAACCGTGGCATCTTCTCGGGTGAGGAACTGCTGAAGCTCCAGCGGGAGTTCCTCTACGACTTCCTGCACGCGACCCAGGAACAGACGATCAAGCCCAAGAACAACCCCCGGATCGACATCGACCAGGTGATCGTCGGGCGGACGAACATGCCCGAGTACCGGGACAAGAAGGGCGACGAGAAGATGGAGGCCTTTAACGACCGGACCAAGCGCATCGACTTCCCGTACGTGCTTGGCTACGACGACGAGGCCAAGATCTACCGGAAGATGCTGCGCAACGCCGACCTGCCCGACATTCAGGTCGAACCACACACGCTGGAGATGGCCGGCCTGTTCGGTGTCCTCACCCGGATCGAGGAGCCCGACGCCGAGAAGGTCGACATGCTCCAGAAGGCCAAGGCCTACAACGGCGAGATCGGCGAGGCCGAGGACGTGGACGTGAAGAAACTCCGCGAGGAAGCGGCCGAATCGGCGGACATCGGCGAGGGGATGGACGGCGTCTCGCCCCGATTCATCGGCGACGAAATCGCGGAAGCGATCATGGACTCGATGCACCGCGACCGGCAGTTCCTCTCGCCGCTGACGACGTTCAATCACCTCGAAGGGAACCTCGAAAATCACGGGTCGATCCCCGAGGAGATGTTCTCGACGTACTACCGCTACCTCGAACTCGTCCGCGAGGAGTACAAGGAGCGGGCCATCGAGGACGTGCGCCACGCGCTGGCCTACGACATCGACGAGATCCAGCGTCAGGGCGAGAAGTACATGGACCACGTGATGGCCTACATCGACGACGACACCGTCGAGGACGACCTCACCGGCCGCGAGCAGGAGCCAGACGAGCAGTTCCTCCGCTCGGTCGAGGAGAAACTCGACCTGCCCGAGGACCGCAAGGACGACTTCCGACAGGAAGTGAGCAACTGGGTCTCCCGGCGCGCACGCGAGGGCGACACGTTCAATCCGCAGGACAACGACCGCCTGCGCCGCGCCCTCGAACGGAAGCTCTGGGAGGACAAGAAACACAACATCAACTTCTCCGCGCTGGTCTCCAGCGGCGAGATGGACGACGACGAGCGCAACGAGTGGATCGATGCGCTGATCGAGCAGGGCTACTCCGAGGAAGGAGCCAAGGAGGTGCTGGAGTTCGCCGGCGCAGAGGTCGCCAAAAGCGAGATGGAAGAGTGATGAGTGGCGAGGACTTCATCGGTCGTGCGGACGAGGCCCTTGATCAGACCTACCAGGAGCCGATGAGCCTCTCGGCCTACGTCGACCGCCTGTTCGAACACCCCGAACTGGCCTCTCACGCCTCGAAGTACCTGCTGGACGCCATCGAGGACGCCGGCACGAGAAGCGTCATCGAGGAAGGCGAGCGCAAGGAGCGGTACCGCTTCTTCGACGACCCACACAACGACGGCGAGCACGCCATCCTTGGCAACACCGAGGTGCTGAACAAACTCGTCGACGACCTCCGATCCATCGCAGCGGGTCGGGGTAAGGACGAGAAGATCATCTGGCTGGAAGGCCCGACGGCCACCGGGAAATCGGAACTCAAGCGCTGTCTCATCAACGGCCTGCGGGAGTACTCGCGGACCGACGACGGGCGGCGGTACACCGTCGAGTGGAACGTCTCGGGTGCCGGCGGCAGCGACAGCGCGCTGACCTACGGCGACACCCCCGTTGAGGACGAGGACGACTGGTACGCCAGCCCCGTGCAGGTCAACCCCCTCACGGTGTTCCCGATGGACGTGCGCCGAGACCTGCTGGCCCAGTTGAACGGACGGCTGGACGACCACGTCAGCCTGCAGGCAAACGGGAAACTCGATCCGTTCTCGCGAGAGGCCTACGAGTTCCTCGAAGAGCAGTACCGCCGTGAAGGCGTCGAAGACCTGTTCTCGGCGGTCACCGATCCCAAACACCTGCGGATCAAGAACTTCGTCGTCGACGTTGGCGACGGCATCGGCGTGCTCCACTCCGAGGACGAGGGGTCGCCCAAGGAGCGACTGGTCGGCTCGTGGATGCACGGCATGCTCCGCGAACTCGACTCACGGGGACGCAAGAACCCGCAGGCATTTTCTTACGACGGCGTGCTCTCGCAGGGCAACGGCTTGCTGACCATCGTCGAGGACGCCGCCCAGCACGCCGACCTCCTCCAGAAACTACTGAACGTCCCCGACGAGGGCCACGTCAAGCTAGACAAGGGGATCGGGATGGATATCGACACGCAGCTCATCATCATCTCGAACCCCGACCTCGAAGCACGGCTCAATCAGCACTCCGAGCGCGAGGGACAGGACCCGCTGAAGGCGCTCAAACGGCGGCTGGACAAACACGAGTTCACCTACCTGACGAACCTCTCGCTGGAGGCCGAACTGTTGCGCCGGGAACTCACAAACGAGACGACCGTCTGGGACGCCGACTCGTGGGACGAACTCGAAGACTGGATTCAGGAACCGCTGACCGTCGCGGTGCGGGACAGTTCCAGCACCGTGACCGACGTGGAACTGGCTCCCCACACCATCGAGGCGGCGGGGATGTTCGCGGTCGTCTCGCGACTCGACGAGACGGACCTGCCCGGCGGCCTCGACCTCGTCGACAAGGCGTTGCTGTTCGATCGGGGCTACCTGCAGGAGGGCGACGAGCGCATCGAGGTCGAGGACTTCGACCTGGGCGAGCACGCCGACGACGGGGAGGGCGGCATTCCCGTCACCTTCACCCGCGACGTGATCGCCGACCTGCTCCACGAGGAACAGGACCGCCACCACGCCGACCTCCCCGTCGAGCGGGTCATCATGCCCCGCGACGTGCTCAACCGGATGGCCGAGAAGCTCGGGACCGCACCCGTGTTCTCGCCGACGGAGGCCAGCGAGTTCGAGGAGCGGGTCGTCCCCGTGAAGAACCACGTGTTCACCGAGCAAGAGCGGGACGTGCTCGACGCGATCATGCGGGACAAGCGCGTCGACCAGCGGACGGTCGAGGAGTACATCGAGCACGTCTACGCCTGGGAGGCGGGCGAACAGATCGAGAACGAGCGCGGGGAGTACGAGGAGCCCGATCCGCTGAAGATGAAAGTGTTCGAGATCGAGCACCTCGGGCGCTTCGACGAGAACAATTACGACGGCAACGACCCCGACGACGCCGTTCGGGGATTCCGGACCGAGAAGATCATCACGGCGCTGAACCGCCACGCCTGGCAGTCACGCGACGACGAGTTCCGCGTCAGCGACGTGAACCCCAAGGAGATTCCCGTGATCCAGACCGTCCTCGGGAGTCACGACTGGGCCGACGTGCAGCGGACCTACGAGGACTTCGACCCCCGGCAGTGGGACAACCCACCGAGCGGGACCGAGACGGCCGATCTGAAGGCCGAGACCATCGAGAACATGCAGGAGCTGTTCGGTTACAGCGAGGCATCCGCCGAACTGACGAGCCGTCACGTCATGAGCCAGGTGAGTTACAAATGGGACTGAAAGACGACCTCGAACGGTATCGTGAAGTCGGCGAGGAGCGCCGACAGGATCTCGCCGACTTCATCCAGTACGGCGATCTGGGCCAGAGCCGACAGGATTCGGTGCAGATCCCGATCAAGATCGTCGACTTGCCCGCCTTCGAATACGACCAGCGCGACATGGGCGGCGTCGGGCAGGGTCAGGGCGGCCAGCCCCAGCCTGGCGACCCAGTGGGCCAGCCCCAGCCAGATCAGGACGGCGACGAGGACGGCGACCCCGGCGAGGAGGGGGGCGACCACGAGTACTACGAGATGGACCCCGAGGAGTTCGCCCAGGAACTCGACGAGCAACTCGGCCTCGACCTCGAACCGAAGGGCAAGCAAGTCATCGAGGAGGTCGAGGGCGACTTCACTGATATCACCCGGTCCGGTCCGTCCTCGACGCTGGACTTCGAGACGCTGTTCAAGAAGGGCCTCAAGCGAAAGCTGGCGATGGACTTCGACGAGGCGTTCGTCCGCGAGGCGTTGAAAGTCGACGGCTGGGGGCCCGCGACCGTCTTCGAGTGGGCGCGCGAGGAGAACATCCCCGTCTCGAAGGCGTGGATCGACGACGCCTACGACGAACTGGCCGCCGACGAGAAAGCGACGTGGGCGAGCATCGACGAGATGGTCGAGAACGTCGAGCGCGAGGACACGGCCGACCGCATCCGCCGGGAAGGGGTCGACGAGATCCCCTTCCGCCGCGAGGACGAGCGCTACCGCTACCCCGAGATCGAGGAGGAACGCGAGAAGAACGTCGTCGTCGTCAACATCCGCGACGTGTCCGGGTCGATGCGCCAGAAGAAGCGTGAACTGGTCGAGCGCACCTTCACGCCGCTCGACTGGTACCTGCAGGGCAAGTACGACCACGCCGAGTTCGTCTACATCGCCCACGACGCAGACGCGTGGGAAGTCGATCGCGACGAGTTCTTCGGCATCCGCTCGGGGGGTGGCACCCGCATCTCCAGTGCCTACGAGGTCGCGCTGAATCGCCTGGAGGAGGAGTACCCGTGGAGCGACTGGAACCGCTACGTGTTCGCCGCCGGCGACTCCGAGAACTCCTCGAACGACACCGAGGAACACGTGATCCCGCTGATGGAGGAGATTCCGGCGAACCTCCACGCCTACGTCGAGACCCAGCCATCGGGCAACGCGATCAACGCGACCCACGCCGAGGAGGTCGAGCGCCACTTCCGCGGCGAGAACGGCGTGGCCGTCGCCTACGTCTCAAGCCCGGAGGACGTGATTGACGCCATCTACGAGATCCTGAGTACGGAGGACGACCAATGACGACAAACGACCACTTCCGCAAACAGCGCGTCGCCGACGACCTCGAAGAACCCGTCACTGAGGCGGCCAACCTCGCGAATAAACTCGGGCTGACGCCGTACCCGGTCAACTACTGGATCGTCGACTACGACGAGATGAACGAGCTGATCGCTTACGGCGGCTTCCAGCAGCGCTACCCCCACTGGCGATGGGGGATGCAGTACGACCGCCAGCAGAAGCAAGGGCAGTTCCTCGGCGGGAAGGCCTTCGAGATCGTCAACAACGACAAGCCGGCCCACGCGTTCCTGCAGGAGTCGAACGAACTGGCCGACCAGAAGGCCGTCATCACCCACGTCGAGGCCCACGCAGACTTCTTCGCGAACAACGAGTGGTTCGGCCTGTTTGCCGATGATCCAGATGCCTCGGCGATGCTGGCCCGCCACGCCGAGACGATTCAGGAGTACATGCAGGACCCCGAGATCGACCGGGCCGAGGTCGAGAAGTGGATCGACCACGTCCTCTGTCTGGAGGACAACATCGACCAGCACCAGCCCTACTCTCCCGTCGGCAGCCACGACCGGCCAGACGACGTGGACCTAGAGGAGGTCGCCGACCAGTTAGACGACCTCGAACTCTCCGAGGAGGTCCGTCGGCAGGTCTTCACCGAGGAGTGGCTCGACGCCCAGTCCGACGACGACGAGCCGATCACCTTCCCCGAGGAGCCCCAGAAGGACGTCCTCGCGTTCCTGCGCCAGCACGGGATGCAGTACGACGGCGAGAGCGGACAGGCCGTCGAGATGGAAGACTGGCAACTCGACATCCTCGGCATCCTCCGGCGAGAAGCGTACTACTTCGCCCCTCAGAAAATGACGAAGGTGATGAACGAAGGGTGGGCCGCCTACTGGGAGTCGATGATGATGGGCGAAGAGTTGTTTGCCGGCGACGACGAGTTCGTCCTCTACGCCGACCACCAGGCTCGGGTGCTCGGGTCGCCCGGCCTGAACCCCTACAAACTCGGCAAGGAACTGTGGGAGTACCTCGAAAACAGCGAGAACCGCCGCGAGGTCGTCGAGCGCCTGCTCCGCGTCGAGGACGTGACGTGGCGGAACTTCCACGACGTGATCGACTTCACCGAGGTCCAGTCGCTGATCGCGCCCGACCCGATCCTCGAAGACGTGCCGGGCAACCTCGACGCGTTCGACCCCGACGACCCGCGGATCGACGCCGAGGCGCTCGAAGTGGCTAGGGACGGCGCGGTCGATGTCGACGCCTACCCGTGGAAGGTGCTGACCTACGAGGGACTGGCAGAACGCCACTACTCGCTGGTCAAGCCCCAGTACCGCGGGTTCGTCTCCCGGATCGCCCAGTCGGACCTCGAACGGATCTCGCGGTACATGTTCGACGACGCCCGGTACGACAGCGTCGAGGAGGCAATCGCCGACGTGGAGTACGCCCGCGGCTGGGACCGGATGCGCGAGGTCCGCGAGAGCCACAACGACGTGACCTTCTTAGACGAGTTCCTCACCCAGGAGTTCGTCGACGAGCACAACTACTTCACCTACGAGTACACCCACTCGTCGGGCGACTTCCGCGCGACCTCGACGGCCGCCGAGGACGTGAAAAAGAAGCTCATGCTCCAGTTCACGAACTTCGGCAAGCCGACGATCACCGTCGAGGACGGGAACTACCGGAACCGCAACGAACTCCTCCTGACCCACCAGTACAACGGCGTCGTACTGGACATCGGGCAGGCCCGAGAGACGCTGAAGCGCGTGTTCGAACTGTGGGGTCGCCCGGTCAATCTACTGACCATCGACAAGCAGTTCGACGAACACGACGTGGAGGTCGCTCGCCGCCGGGACCGCGAACCCGAACCGGAGGAGGTCGGCCGGCGCATCCGCTACGACGGCGAGGAGGTCACGATCCAGGAGGTCGACTGGTCCGAGGTCGAACATCTCGACGCCGACGACATCGACTACGACACCAAGCCCGAGGAGTGGGTGTCGTAGTCTCCCCGTTTCGGGAACGGATTGCTAACTGGTTAGGCCCTGGTTCCTTGCCGATATCTAGCTATCTAGCCATATGGCGACCGTCGAAGAACACTACCAAATCGAGGCCGACCGGACGAACAATCGACTGTATCTGACACTGCAGGGGACTCTCGAATCAGACCAGATCGTGGCGGCGGCCGACGAAGCCGTCAGCGAGGCCGAGAAACTCCGCGAGGGGTTCGACATCGTCAACGACATCTCGCGGTTCCGACCGCCGAGTCCCGAAGCCGCGGAGCCGATCAAGGAGGCCCAGGGAAAGCTATTGGAGATGGGCGTCGAGCGAGTGGTTCGTGTCGCCGACGACGAGACGAGTCAGGTCGTCGTCAACGCCTTCAGCCGCCGCTCACAGCAGGTCGGCTACGAGGCGATGACCGCCGAGAGCGTCGCCGAGGCCGAGCGAAAGCTCTCGTAGGGGAAAGCTACAATCCCCGCTCGGTCCGTAGTTCTCCCATGGCTCGTTTCACCGTCAGTACCGACGATCACCTGTCGGTCGTCGACATCACTGACGAAGTCCGACAGCGAGTGCCCGACGACGCCGCCGGCACCGCGACCGTGTTCGTCCGCCACACCACGGCCGCGGTGACCGTCAACGAGGGCGAAGCCCGGTTGCTGGGCGACTTCGAGACGGCGCTGGGCGACCTCGTGCCCGACGAGGGCTGGGCCCACGACGACCTCGACGGCAATGCCGACTCGCACGTCCGCTCTCTCTTGATCGGCCCCAGCGTGACCGTCCCGGTCAGCGACGGGGACCTCGACATGGGAACGTGGCAGTCGGTCCTGCTCGTCGAATGCGACGGCCCGCGCGAGCGGGCGGTCGACGTGCGAGTGTGACGCTCACCCCTCGGACCGGTCGATCAAACGCGATTTGTAGCATCCACGAAGCCCATTATATCACCGTCCCCACCTCGCACTGTCGACAGATGCCCTGTCGACGGTCCACGATGACGACTCCCTCCACCGACACCGACCCCGACGACACCGCGGACAGTATCAGAGCACAGCGAGAGCGCCAGCACGAAGCGTGGCGTCGCGACTGGCGAAACTGCTCGGAATAGCCGATCGTCACACCACCACCTCCCTTTCTCGTTCCCCCTCGCCGTCAGACCAGTCCCACACCTACGCTGTTATCCATCGGATACTCACCCGCGGCGGTCCACTTGTTTCTATGAACAGGATCGTCGTCTGGTTTCGCCGTGATCTGCGACTCCACGACAACCCGACACTCCGACGAGCGGTGACAGACGCCGACGAAGTGGTCCCGCTGTACTGCCTGCCCGACCGGCTCACGAGCGGGGGGATGTTCGGCCTCGACAAGGTCGGTCCCCATCGCGCCCGATTCCTGATCGAGAGTCTCGACGACCTCCGGGGGTCGCTGCGGTCGCGCGACGGCGAGCTATTCGTCCGGCACGGCAACCCCGGCGAAGTCGTCCCGGCGGTCGCCGACGCGTTCGACGCCGACGCCGTGTACTGGCAGGAGTTGCCCGGCACAGAGGAGCGCGACGAGGCCGGGGCGGTCCGTGCCGCACTGGCCGACGACGGCGTCGCGCACCGCACGTTCTGGACGCACACGCTGTACCACCGCGACGACCTCCCCCGCCCGGTCGACGAGATCGAGGACACGTTCACGCCGTGGAAAGACCGGACCGAGGCCAAGTCGAGCGTTCGCGATCCAGTGCCGTCGCCCGAAACGATCCCGACGCCGGACGGTGACGCTGGCCCGCTGCCAACGCTGTCGACCTTCGGCTTCGACGTTGAGGACGCCGTCGTCGACGAGCGAGGCGTCGTCGACTGGACCGGCGGCGAGTCGGCCGGCCTGGACCGGGTCGAAACGTACGTCTGGGAGCGCGACTGCCTCCGAGAGTACCGCGAGACGCGCAACGGGCTGCTGGGTGCGGACTACTCCTCGAAGTTCTCGCCGTGGCTCGCGCTCGGGTGTCTCTCGCCGCGGCGCATCCACGACGAAGTCGAGCGCTACGAGACAGAACGCGTCGAGAACGACTCGACGTACTGGCTCGTCTTCGAACTCACGTGGCGGGACTTCTTCCAGTTCCAGCTCGAAAAGTACGGCGCGAAGTGGTTCCAGCCCGGCGGGATCAGGGAGCGCGACGACATCGAGTGGCAGCGGAATCGAGAGCAGTTCGAGCGCTGGGCGGCCGGCGAGACGGGCATCCCGTTCGTCGACGCCAACATGCGGGAACTGAACGCGACGGGCTACATGAGCAATCGCGGCCGCCAGAACGTCGCCTCCTTCCTCGCGAACAACCTCCGCATCGACTGGCGGATGGGCGCGGCCTACTTCGAGGCCCGCCTCGTCGACTACGACGTGGCGTCGAACTGGTGCAACTGGGCCTACCAGTCACAGGTGGGCAACGACTCGCGAGACAGTTACTTCGACATCCTGTGGCAGGCCGATCGGTACGACCCCGACGCCGACTACGTCTCCCACTGGTGCCCCGAACTCGACGGGCTCCCTGCCGAGTACGCCCACGCGCCGTGGACGATGACCGAGCGCGAGCAAGCGGAATACGGGGTCGAACTCGGAATCGACTACCCCGAGCCGATGGTCGATCTGGAGGCGTCCTACGAGAAACTGGAGTGAGCGACCGCTTCGAGGCGAATCGTCCGGGAGATCAGTCGTCGGCCGCGGCCCGTTCCTCGTAGATATCGTCGAGGCGCTCCTCGAAGGCCTGCTCGATGTTGCGGCGTTTCTTCTTCATCGAGGGGGTCAGGAGGTCGTTCTCGGCGGTCCACTCTCGGGGGACGAGCTGGAACGCTTTGATCTTCTCTATCTTCTCCAGATCCTCGTTGACGGCGTCGACCTCCTCCTGGACCCACTCGTGGACGCGCTCGTCGTTGCACATCTCGGCCTCCGTCTCGGGGAGATCGATCCCCTCGCGGTCGGCCCAGCGACGCAGTTGCTCGAAGTTCGGGACGAACAGCGCGGCGATGAACTTCTGGTCGTCGCCGACGACCATCGCCTGTGCGATGCGGTCGCTGGTCGCGAACTCGTCTTCGATGGGCTGGGGTGCGACGTTTTTCCCCGTCGAGAGGACGATCACCTCCTTGAGCCGGTCGTGATAGAGCAGGAAGTCATCCTCGGTCTGTTCGACGATGTCGCCGGTGCGGAACCAGCCGTCCTCGTCGAACGACTGGGCGGTCTCTTTCTCTCGGTTCCAGTAGCCCTTGGCGACGTTCGGGCCCCGGACGAGTAGCTCGCCGACCTCACGGCGGGTCTCGAAGTCGTCCTGATCGACGACGTGAGCGTCGAGTTTCACCTCCTCGTCGACGACCGGAACCCCGAGCGTTCCGGGGCGAACGTCCTCCGGTGGGTTCACCGTCACGACCGGCGCAGTCTCGGTGAGGCCGTACCCCTCGACGATCTGGAAGTCCATCCCGAGGAACGTCTCACAGAGCTCTTTCGAGAGGCTGCCCCCGCCACTGACCATGAAGTCGATGTTGCCCCCGAGGTTCTCCTTGAGCTGACTGTACACCAGTCGGTCGCCGATGGCGTGTTTCAGTTTGAGTGTCGCGCCGGGGTTGTCGGTGGTCGCCCACTCGCGGGCCACGTCGACCGACCACTCGAAGATGCGCTGCTTGACCGACGATTCGCTGGCCTGCTGGCGCATTCGGTCGAAGATCCGCTCGTACACGCGGGGCACGCTCGCGCCCGTATCCGGTCGAATGAGCTTGATGTCGTCGGCCATCGTGTCCGGGTCCTCGACGTAGCCGACGCTCGCACCGACGCCGAACATCACGAAGTGACCCGAGAGGCGTTCGAAGACGTGTGCCAGTGGCAGGAACGCCATCGAGGTGGTCTCGGGCGTGAGTGTCGGCAGGTCGGGGTCTTTGTCGGGCCGGGGAGCCAGTCGCTTGTACACCTGATTGACGTTCGATCTGAAGTTCCGGTGTGTCAGCTTGACGCCCTTGGGCTGGCCCGTCGTGCCCGAGGTGTAGATCAGACTGGCCAGATCCTCGGGCGAGCGTTCTTCGAGCCACGACTGGTAGGTCGCGTCGTCGTAGACGCGGGCCCCGAGTTCGTGGAGTTGTGCGAGTGTGTAGATATCCTCGCGGTCGGTGTCGTACTCGTCCATCACGATGATGAAAGAGAGGTCCAGCCGATCCTCGACTTCGAGGACGCGATCCAGTAGCTCGGCGTTCTCGACGACGACCCCGTCGGCACCGGGGTCGCTGAGGAGGTACTGGACCTGTCGGGGCGAGGACTCTGTGTACACCGTCGTGACGATCGCACCCGCCGCGAGCGCGGCGAAATCGCACTGGGCCCACTCCATTCGGGTACTGGAGAAGATGCCGACGCGCGTGTCGTGATCGACACCGAGTTCGCGGAAGCCAGCCGCCAGGTGGCGAACGATCGACCGCATCTCGTCGTAGGTGATCGACGCGTAGTCGCCGTCCGGTGCGGCCGGCACCACGTCCGGCGCGAGCGAGCGGTCGCACACTCCACCCTTGTACAGTTGTGCGGTCCTGTTCGCGTTCCGATCGGCACTCGATTCGAACAGTTCCGGGATCGTCGTGTCCCCGACGACCTCGTCAGTGTACTCTCGCTCCGCCTCGCGCCACGCCGGCACCGTTCGAGACTCTGCCATGTGACAGATGTACACGGTCGACCATCATATAAATAGGGGGGTGTAACGGCGTTAGCGTTTCCGTGCGTTCCCGTTGTCTCGTGTTTATTTCCCTCGAAGAAAACACCCCCCCGGCCGCGGTGATCACTCGATGTCGATCCGGTGGCCATCGTCGGCGGACTCGTCTTCGACGGGCAGCGTCACTTCGAGGACGCCGTTCCGATAGCTGGCGGTGATCTCCTCGACCAGTACGTCACTCGGGACGCGCACCGATTCGCGGACGGTTCGGCTCCGGGCGCTGTGGCCGTCAGTGACCTCGTGGGTCCCCGCGATCGAGAGCACGCCGTCGTCGAAGGTGAGTTCGATCTCTTCTCTCTCGAAGCCGGGGAGGTCCGCGAGGACCGCGAAGCCGTCGTCGATCCGGTTGACTCTCAGTGCGTGGTCGCTGTGGCCCTGTCCGGCCGGCCTGACCTCGCTGCCGGCGTCCGTCAGTGTGGGCCGCCCCGCACCGAACTGTGCGTCGTCGGAGCCCTCGAAGCCCGTCCAGAGGTTCCGTCGCATCTGTGCTAACATCCGGTCCATCTGCTCGAAGGGGTCGATGCGATCTCGCATAACACTCTATAATTGTCTCTGCGAGTATATAAGTATAGTAAGATGTTTGCTAACAGCCGTCCGCAGTCGTGACCGCGTCTTTTAACGCGGCGGCCCTGCAAGCACGCCTATGACTGACGGGTGGTTCGCCGGACTGGAGCCCGACGACCTCGACGGTGCGGTCGCCGCGATCCGCGATGGGAGCGCCGAACGGGCCGACGACTGGCCCGAGATCGGCGTCGAAGACGGCTTCGCGGCCGACACCGGGGAGTACTACGACCGACTGCACGAGGCGACGATGGCCGCCACCGAGCGCGCCGTCGAAGCACGGGAGGGTGCCGACGACCGCCAGCTCGTCCACGCCGTCCGCGCGATGGCCGACTGTGAACGGACGGCCAACGAACTGGCCGAACGCGTCGCAGAGTGGGGCGAGAGTCGGTCGGCCGACGCCGGCAGCGGCGTCGAGTACGCTCGCGAACTGGCGACGGCCGAGGGAGACGACGCCGCAGGGGAGGGGCTCCAGTCGCTCGCCCAGCGGGTCGTCGACCTGGACGAGGAGGCCACGCGACTGCGGGCCTACATCGACCGCACTGCACCGGAGGTCGCGCCGAACCTCGCTGCACTCGCCGGGCCAGTGCTGGCGGCCCGACTCCTCTCGCTGGCGGGCGGGCTCGAATCGCTCGCCAGGAAGCCGAGCGGCACCGTGCAGGTGCTTGGCGCTGAGGACGCACTGTTCGCTCACCTCCGTGGGAACGCGCCATCACCGAAACACGGCGTCATCTTCACCCACGAAGCAGTTCGGGGAACGCACCCCGACAACCGCGGTTCCGCGGCGCGCGCACTCGCCGGAAAGCTCACCATCGCCGCCAGGATCGACTACTACAGCGGCGACCTGCGACCGGACCTGCAGGAGGAACTCGACGAGCGCATCGAGACGATTCAGGCCCGTACGGAGGGCGAGCAATGACACTGCCAGACGGCGTCGAGCGCCACGACTTCGACGGCGAGACCGGACTCGCGACCACGGGCGAACCGGTCTACGGCGAGGCGACTGATGGCGACTGGCGACGCTGGGACCCCCACCGCTCCAAGCTCGGCGCGATGCTCGAAGGCGGGATGGACACTGATCTCTCGGGCGGCGAGACCGTCCTCTATCTCGGTGCCGCCGCCGGAACGACGGTGAGTCACGTCGCTGACTTCGCCGGCCCGACCTACGCCGTCGAGTTCGCGCCTCGACCGGTCCGCGACCTGCTCGACGCGGCCGAACCCCGGGGCAATCTCTTTCCGCTCCTGAAAGACGCCCGCAAGCCCGACACCTATGCCCACGTCGTCGAACCGGTCGACGTACTCGTGCAGGACGTTGCCACACGCGGGCAGGCGCTCGTCGCCAATCGAAACGCTCAGTTCCTCCGCGAGGACGGTCGCCTCTTGCTCGCGATCAAGGCCCGTAGCGAGGACGTGACGGCCGACCCCGAATCGGTCTTCGAGGACGTGCTGGCCGAACTGGACGACGAGTACGAGGTCCTGGAGACCGAACCGCTGGGGCCGTACCACGACGACCACCTCGGCGTCGTCGCCCGGCCACGGTAAGTCTCGTCGACGGGGCTCCGGCGTGACGGAACGTTTTAACGCTTCGCAACCGACGACTCGACCGATGGAGGAGACGGGTTCCGCGGCAGCGTTCGACCGGATGGGTTCCCTCGGGATCGAAGAGGAGTTCTACGTCGTCGACGAGCACGGCCGCCCGACTTCGGGGTCCGACGAACTGGTCTACGAGAGCGAGCCGCCAGAGATTCTCGACGGCCGTCTCGACCACGAACTGTTCAAAACGGTCGTCGAGACCCAGACCCCGACGCTCGACGGCCTCGACGATGCGCGGCACGCACTTACCGACGTTCGGAACGCGCTGGTCGACTACGCCGACGCGAACGGTTTTCAGATCGCCGCCGCGGGACTGCATCCACTGGCGAAGTGGCGCGAACTCGAACACGCCGAGAAGCCCCGCTATCGGGCGCAACTGGACCGGATTCAGTACCCCCAGCACCGCAACACGACCGCGGGCCTGCACGTCCACGTCGGCGTCGACGACGCCGACAAGGCCGTCTGGATCGCCAACGAACTCCGCTGGCACCTACCGCTGATGCTCGCGCTGTCTGCTAATTCGCCGTACTGGAACGGCTTCGACACCGGCCTGGCGTCCGCTCGGGCCAAGATATTCGAGGGGCTGCCCAACACGGGCATGCCGACGACGTTCGACTCCTACGACGCCTTCGAGCGATTCGAGCGGCGGATGGTCGCGACGGACAGTATCGACGACCGCGGCGAACTCTGGTTCGACGTTCGGCCACACTCGGGCCACGGCACCGTCGAGGTGCGGTCGCCCGACGGCCAGCGAGACCCGGAGTACGTCCTCGCGTTCGTGGAGTACGTCCACGCGCTGGTCGAGTCGATGGCCGACCGATACGAGGACGGCGAGGCGAACACGGCAATGCGCCGCGAGTACCTCGACGAGAACAAGTGGCGTGCGATTCGTCACGGGCACGACGCCTCGCTACTGACTCGTGGGGGCGGGACCGCGACGCTCGGCGAACTCGTCGACAGGGAGTGTGAACGACTCGGAATCGACGGGCTCGCGACGATCTACGACGCCGAGAGCGGCGCGACGAGACAGCGACGACTCCGGCGTGAAGACGGGGTCGCTGCGCTGGCTGACGATCTGATACTGCAAACAACGTAGGGTCCCACCCCCACTCCACACCCGCCGTCTGCGCCCATCGTGGGCATCCCGGTGCCGGCTAGATCACCAGTCCAGCCGGATATACCACATGCGGTGTACCATCCCATGCCACACCGCTACGCCTACATAGCGAAGATACTGATAAATAGTTACCGAGCCGTCTCACCCGCGATAATCGAAGGGTATTTTCGGGCTTCTTTAACTGTAGTGTTGTGATAGACGATCCGCGTTCCACCGGGAGGCAAGGGTTTTAGTGCGGCAAAGACTTCCGTCCTTCTAGAAAGGACATGACTGACAACGAGAGCGACGACAGCTCGGACACCACGACCGGAGACGACGCGTTCGGCGAGGACCCCTTCGGTGACGACCCGTTCGACGACGCCGAGGCCGGCGACGACGCGGACGTTCGTGAGCGGCTCGAAGAGGAGGCCGACCGCGCAGTCGAGTCGTTCGACGAGGGGATCGTCGATCTCCTCTCGTGGGTACTCGACACGGAGACACGGGCCCGAATTTACGTCCACCTCCGGCAAGCGCCCGACAGCACGAGCGACGAGATCGCGGACGGGACCGGTCTGTACCCGAGTACAGTGCGCGAGGCGCTCGCGGAACTGCACGACGAGGGTACGGTCACTCGCAGGAAACGCGAGAACAGCGGTGCTGGCAACAACCCCTACGAGTACGCCGCCATCGCGCCGAGCGAACTGGTCGGGGATGTCGTCGACGAGGTCCAGTCGGAACTGAACACCGTGTTCAATCTCGATCGCTATCTCGGCGACCGCGAAACCGAGGCCGGACCCGAAGCCGATCCCGTCACGATCAGTGTCAGTGAGGAGACCGACGAAACCACGGACGGGGACGATGACGACGAGGCTACCGGCTCGGACGACGGCGAGACTGACGAAACTGACGAGTGACGGGGTTTCGCTGTCGAACGTGAACACTTCGCAGGACTGCCGGAGTCGAAGCCCATAAACCCGGAGACGTTCTGCCCCGTTGTATGAAGGTCGCGCTGGGCGGGACGTTCGATCCGATTCACGATGGGCATCGTGCGTTGTTCGAGCGTGCGTTCGAACTCGGTGACGTGACGGTGGGACTGACCAGCGACGATCTCGCACGGAACACCCGCCACTCGGATCGACGCATCAGGTCTTTCACTGAACGGCGCGACGATCTCGCCGACGAACTATCGGGGTTCGCGACCGAGTACGACCGCGACTACGAGGTCCGCGAACTCACCGAGCCGACGGGGATCGCGACCGAATCACAGTTCGACGTGCTCGTCGTCTCGCCGGAGACCGAAACCGGCGGGAAGCGTATCAACGAGATACGGACGGAGCGGGGCGACGAACCACTCGAAATCGAGGTCGTTCCCCACGTCAAAGCCGACGACGGCGACATCATATCGAGCACGCGGATCGTCCGCGGCGAGATCGACGAACACGGCACGCTCACGCCCGACCGCGACGGCCGCGCGGAGCGATAAGTCACCAATCGGGCGCGTCGAGACCCGCTTCTTCGAGCAGCGGTTTCCACCGTTGCTGGATCGTCAGCCGTGACACGTCCGCCGCCTCGGCCACGGCACGCTGTGACCGCTCCTGTCCGCTCACCAGCGCACCGACGTAGAGACTCGCCCCCATCACTGCCCGCTTGGATCGTTCTTCTTCGACCGGCATCGACGAGAGAAAGAGGTCGATCGCTCGCGACCTGGCCGTGCTCCCCAGATCCAGCCCGTCGGCCGCCCCTTCGAGTTCCTCCAGCCACTCCTCGTGCTCTCGCCGGTCGCTCGCGCGATACATGAACAGGGCTTGTTCGCCATCGAACTTAAACACTCGTCGGGGCAGCTATGCCGTCGGCGACCGAACGGGGAGTATGCCCACTGTCACCCAGCTATGGACCGCTCCCGAAGGTGGTGCGCCGATGGCGGGCCACGACCGGATCGAGGCGGTCGCCGACGCCGGCCTCGCCGGCGACCGCTACGCCACTGGCACCGGTCACTACGCGCCCTACGACGTGTGTCAGGTCACGCTCGTCTCGCGCTCCGCGCTCGAACACGTGCGCAGCGAGTTCGATATCGACCTGTTCGACGGCCGCCATCGGCGCAACGTCGTCGTCGACGGTCTCGACGTGGTCGACCTGATCGACACTCGCTTTCGCATCGGCGAAGCCGTCTTCGAGGGGACGCGCCGACGCCCGCCCTGCGCTCACGTCGAGGAAGTCGCCGACGAGGAGGGCGTCGCCCGCGCCCTCCGCGACGAACGCGGCGGCATCTGTGCGGACGTGGTCGAGGGCGGGACACTCGAGGTGGGTGACGACCTCACCGTGGTCGAGCGACTCGACGACCCCGACGGGCTTGCCGACGCGATCAGGGACCGCGTCGGAGAGCGATAAGTACTTGAAGCGGTCGGGAATACGAACGTCCGGGCGCGGGTAGCCAAGCCAGGAAAAGGCGTAGCGCTTAGGACGCTGTCCCGTAGGGGTCCGCCGGTTCAAATCCGGTCCCGCGCACTCAGGTTCTCACGCCGTCTTGCGGTTTTGCTTGTGCTCACAAGCATGACAGCCAAGGAAAACGAACGCTGTGCCATTCAAATCGAGCCCTCACGCTCGATTCAAATCGTACCCGAACCGAACGCAGAACAGCTCAACGAACAGCAACACGCAGACTACCGAGAGTATCGATGGAAGTTCATCGAGTGGATGCGTGAAATCGGGAAGAACTCCGAGAAAGCCGAAGGCTACAGCGATTACACCGCGTACGAGACCGCGTATCGCACCGCTCGATTCGACCGTTGGGCATGGAACCGCGAAGAACGATACTCGATTCCACCCGAACCCGCGCTCGCAACGGAGTACATCGAAGAGGACGTCATTTACCGTGACGTGAGCAACGCCACGAAAGGCAAAACTGAGGAAGCGCTCGCCCGGTACTACCGGTATCTCGCGGACAATCACCCGGGATGCGAGTGGGAACACGACCAACGATTCTCATCGAGCGGTGACGACTCTCCCCGCGACTATCTGACCCGGCGTGAACGCAGACGGGTCAGGGAAGCCGCGCTCGCAACGGAGAGTTGGCGTGAAGCCACGATCGTACTGACGAGCCTTGACGCCGCGCTCAGACCCGTAGAAGTCGCACGCGCCAAGACTGAATGGGTCGATACCGATAACATGCTACTCCGCATTCCACGCGAAGACTCATCGAAGAACACGGACAACTGGCGAACGAGTCTGACGAGCCGGACGGCAGAGGCGTTGGAACACTGGTTAGAAGAACGCGCAGAGGACCCGACGTACGACGAACGAGAGGCACTGTGGTTAACGCGGGAAGGAACTCGGTATTCGAGCCGGTCACTCGCCCGCCTACTCAGACGGTTATGCGACAAAGCGGACATCGATACGGGCGGTCGCACGATGACGTGGTATAGCGTGAGACACAGCACTGGGACGTTTCTCGCTGCAGAGAGGGACTTGAAGGCGGCTAAGGACCAACTCCGGCATCAGACACCGGTCACCACCATGAAGTATGATCAGGTGCCTGCGGAGCAACGTAGAGACGCGTTAGAGAAATTCTGAGAACACCGCGGGTGAGGGGGCAGGCACCCCAAACCCCGCTCACTCCCCAGTGTCTTCGAGCCCGTACCGACCAGCATTATCCAACGCACGCCCGATCGTCCGATCAGCGACACCGAGACGCTCCGCAGCCTTCCGCTTCGACAGTTCACGGTCACCATCAGGGCCAGCACGGGCCATCGACAGCACCGCGCGAACCTCATCGTAATCCTCTGCAGTCACCAGCTCACCATCGTCATATTCGAAGCCCAATGGCGCGCGCCCACGGTCAGGGAGCGAACGGTCATCGAGCCAGTCCCGAACGTCCTGCACCTCCGCCTCACGCTGTAGTTCCACACCAGCTTTATCGAGCGATTCCAGCACCCCCAGCACCGCGTCCGCGGAATCACTGTCAATTTCCGCAGCGACATCGTTCAGATGGAGTTCTGCACCGTCACGCACCAAGACATCGACCCTGTCTCGAACCTCTGCATGAGTCTCACCGAGCGCCGCTAAGTTGTTAACGACGACATGGGTCACGGGGTTGCTATCAACCGCGGTAACACCAGCATCAACGTGAGCCCTGTCAGGGTCAGTTCCTAACACCAACCCGTGCCCGCGCGATATTTTCACCGCCCCATCGAGTTCGAATTCCCCCGACGCAATCGCGCGCGCCAGTTTCGCACGTTCGACTGAGGGGGCGAAGTCAGCACTGACAAGCTGCATAGCGTGCTGTAAGCACGACCGTACCGACGCCGCCAATTCTTTCCGCGTCGGTTCGTGGACGATGACACAAGCGACTGACCCCGTGTCACCTTCATCAGAGACTTGTCCACTATCGATGTCAGTCAACTGCATCTGGTTCTCGTCGTCTAACTCTGTCCCTGTCATCACATGTCAATGTAGCCCCGTCAGCACCATAAGTTTTCGCGGGGGATTTTCGCACCGGTGCGAAAACCATACGCGGAATAGGTACGACCGTGGTGAAACCCTACGCGAAAACGAAACAATGGGGTGCGAAAACCATACGCAGAAACCCATTCAGAGCAGTCATCTCAAACCATTGGGGTTTGAAAACACCGCGCGGTAGCTAAGGTGTTTATAGATGCTACAAATGAATCTGAGGTTGCAGATGGGGTTTGGCCAGGGTGTAATATCGCCTCCCATGCCCGGATGTGTGTTTGGGTATAGAGGGTGTGGAGGATTTACCTCCCAAGAGTTTGAGACGTTCGCCCACTGGGGTGGCGGGCGCTCATGCGCCACTGGGCTTCGAGACAGTGACCGCGGTCAGGGTGAGTGTAACCCCCGCTGAAAACCACACGAAGAACCCCACGGCAAGGAGACATTATACCAGAACCAGAAAATAACATATGCGCGAGCACCCTCCAGATCCACGTGACCCGCACGACCCGAGACGACAATCCAGTAACAACGCGCCTGCCCCGCTCACCCGAGTTGATACTGGCGGGTTCACCAATCGCCACTTAGAGACATACGGGATCACGAGCGATGAAGCCGCATTCCTGAAGGCTGTCGTGAAAGCGATGAACGGCGAGTTGGCCGGATACAACCTCACAGAGTCGATGTCATCCACAATCAAAACACTGTACGACATTGACGACGACAAACTCCAAGAGCTGGGGTATCTGAAACTCCATACAGGAGTTGCGCGAAGACGCTATTACACCGTCACATCGGAAGGACAGAGAGCGTGTAGGATGACGAAGAAGCACGGGTTCGACATCGGCGATCCCGGTGATGACACCCCGCATCGAGTCGGTGTTGCGCTCACCCGGCAGTACTACGCAGCGCGCGACGACGTCACCCGGGTCGAAGTCTCACCACGCGAGGGCGGGAGCCGGACTGACTTAGTCGTCGTGGATACTGACTTCAATCGTATCGCTACGGTTGAGGTGGAAGGTGGGCGTGTCAGCGCTGACCCGGGGGTGCCTGACGATGCGAGCCCTGGAATTAACGACTATTCGAGCCTCCGGCACGACTACCGAGTGTTAGCGGATGCTGATGGGGAGTCCGTGTGGGTCGTGCGGAATCACGAAGTCGCAGTTAACGTGTTACGGGCGCTGAATGCTGGCGAGTCGATTCCCGTTCACATCGATCGGGAGACACTCAAGGGCATCGAGAATGGGCGCGTGAAGATTGGGGAGTTCAACGACGAACTCGATACGTTCGATGCACCAGGACTGGATAGGGTACTGACGTTCCAGCAGCTCCGGACCCGACACTGATTTTCGCGGGAGAAGTTGTTTCCGACGTTTGACGCTCATGCGCCGCTGGGCTTCGAAGAGTGTCACGCGAACCCGCGGTCACGATCAGTGTCACGCAACCCGCCCGGGGTGCAGGGACGACGACGACAGTCACGATCGACACGAACCTGTCAACGCTCACACGCCGCCAGTGCTCACCCCACAACAACCGCTCACACGCCGCGTAACACTATCCCAGTCAAAGAGACACTAATCCCCGAACAACTCGAAACACCTCGCTGGCGCGTACGCACGCGACAGCAAGAAGGACACGACCATCGATCCAGACGCAACGTCGAGGGGAACACAATTGAGCGCGGCACCCGCCGCGCCCTCACCATCGATTCCCACCTAACACGGGTTTTACAGCAGTTGACATCGTGGGTGTAAACCGAAAACCGCAACACTGCGACGGGGCCAACCCCGGTTTTACGCAATTGACGTAGTTTACGGAATCTCTCTAGGGGTTGTGAACACTAACAGGGACAGGGGCAGTCGAGACAGCGGACACATCACCTTGAGAGATACTGTAAAATCTGTAAAATGCGTAAAACCGAATCCGATCTCCTCTTCTCAAAGCCTCTACCACCAGTTATCGTTTTACACCGCGATGTAAAACCGGTGTAAATTGGTGTAAACTACCAGTGGAGGTGTAATCCTCGCTTCTGTCGAAGAGGCGTCCAACTCTTCGGGGCTTTAAGGGGAACAGCAGGCTGTAATTCTGTGCCAGCAATCGGTGCAGTCTCAATCAGACTCAGCGAACATGGTTCCAGAACGCATCTCGATCATCGTTGTACAGATCGAGGTTCGCAGCTGCGCGTTTGCCACACTCGGTGAGTTCGTAGATTCCGCGCCCGGGTCGTTGTGCGAGTCCGTTGTCGCGGAGGTGTTTGAGACGATCTTGGACGTATTGTTTCGAGTCTGTGGACTGTGCTTGGTCGAAGAGCATGCTCGGTGTTTGGCGACTCTCCTTGTTGAGGAGGGTGAGGAGTTCGCGGTCGGTGTCAAGCAGCGATGGGTGCTGGGCCATCATTTCTATTTATATACTTGCACCCCAAGCACTTATACGCCCGGGGTTGTTACTATTGGGTAGACGCAGTGGATACGCGGCCTGGACGATTACCTAACCAGTAATCGGATGAAAGGACGGGCGGGAGGGAACCACCCTCCCGCCCTGGTACCGCGGGTTCACCTGACGATGATGTGCGGATGCGAGTCGGATCGACTCTCCAAATCAATCGATGCAGTCCGCGAGTACCAATGCAACATACGCAACGAAAGCTTAAAAATCGTCCTACATCGGACGTACGAGACGACGCAAAGCCCGTCGTTATCCACCTTGTTAACGACGACACTATCCACGCAGCAGACCACGAGACCCGCAACGGGTGGGTCATCGTTTACCGGTTCACGACGACCGGGATCGACAAGAAGGTCCCGCGAGAGTCAGTCCTGTTCATCGACCGAGTCAACGACGACGGCGACGACGAACCGAGCCGGAACGGGGGTGAAGACAGTTGGTAGACGACGACCAACAGGACACCGGTGACGACGGTGTTGTTAACGTGCACGCGGAGAACATCCCACAGATCCTGAAAGACCACGACCACTGGTTACTGTGGGACTCATCGAACGACACGCCACGCCGCCCGCACTGGAAGGGAGACTTCAGTATCTCCTACAACGACCCGGGTGCGTGGCACACGTTCGAGGAAGCCATTGAAGCAGCGGAGTCGAATCCCAGCTGGGGAGTCGGGTTCGTGACCACGGACACCCCGGTGTCAGTTATCGATCTTGACGGCTGCCGGCGGACTGACGGCGAGTTCTTCGCGGAGAACTTCCGCTGGGAATGGTGGGTTCCGGGATCGTTCGACAAGGAGATTGCGGAGTACTACAAGGAACTCAGTCCATCCAAGACCGGGGTGCACCTCCCAACGATCGGGTTCGACGTGCCGGAGTGGTGGACAGACAAGTCGTTCGAAGACGAAGACCATGAAGGCGTTGACGTGTTGGATAACAAGTTCTGTACGGTGACAGGGGCGTGCGACGGTGACCTCCCGGTCGTTGACGTGTCCGACGGCGACGACCAGTGGCTGCGGACCGCCCTCGCAGACTTACACGAGACGATTACGGGCGAGAACCCGCGGACCGGTCCCGAAGGTCCGTCGAACGGCGAGTACACGCCTGGTGACGAGTGGCTGCAGCCTGCAGACGTTCAGGGAGCGCTCAGTCACATAAATTCAGACGTCGGGTACCCGGAGTGGCGGAATATTGGGTTCGCTGTTGCGGAGTACTTCCGGCGCGTGGACGACAACCTGGAGGACGACGGGTTCGACGTCGCGTTGGAGACGTTCGAAGATTGGTCGCAGACCGGTGAAAAGTGGGATCGGGAGGCTGAGCAGAACGCGTTCAACATCATCAAATCCGGGTTCGAATCTGACGCCGAGAACGATTCGCACGTCACGATCGGGACGCTCCTCCACGTAGCGGACCGGAACGGCTGGGAGATGCCCGACAAGGACGCGCGGTTGGCAGAGCAGTGCGTGGACGACTTCACCGATCGTTTCCTCCCGGTCGCTACCCGTGATCCCGAGGAGGACGAAACGCCGACCGAAGAGGAAGTGAACGCGCTGACCGATGCGATCGCGGACTTAGACGAGGAGACGTACGAGAACCGCGTTGAGGAAATTGTCAAGCGTGTCGGTCGTAGCCGTGAACGCGTGGACGGTCACCGTGAACTCGCAACGGAATACGACTACGGCGACCTTGTCAATGAGGACGGCCAGTTGATGCGTGTGACGTGTACGACGTTCGGGTGGATGTTCACGAAGCCAGTGTTGTCGTTCGAGTTCGACGTGGACTCGATCCTTGACCTGCCAGATCAGCAGGGTCGTTCGAGCATCGTGAAGATTAACCCGCCAGCTGAGTCCGAACCGGAGTTCGAGTTGGACGTTCCCCCGAAGGTGTTCAACGACGTCCGCCGGTTCAAAGACGAGATCCTGTCGCGCGTGTACTCAACGACGATTGAGGACGACCGGTCGCACAGCGAGGTGCTGGACTCCATTCGGCACTGGATTGCCGAGCAGGACGTCCCAACACGGTCAGCGCAGTACGAGATGGGCCTCAACGACGACGGAACCGAGTTCGTAACGCCCGCCGGGTCAATCACCCCGGGAGGGTGGACTGACGACCCGGACGCGGTACACATCGAGCGCGGGAGCAAGTCGAACGCGACCGTACGATCGTTCGAAGCGGACCCGGGTGAACACGACGACATCGACACGGACGCTGTCGCGGAGATGATCGAGCTCATCGCCCAGTCCCGGCTCCAGGATCGCCTCACACCGATCCTTGGGTGGTTCTACGCCGCCCCACACCGCCAGCGAATCTTCGACGTCAGCGCGACGTTCAACCCGCTCGCAGTCGTCGGTCGCAGCGGTGCCGGAAAGACGGCGACGTTGGCAACCCTCAATCAAATGTGGGGGATGGGAACAGAACCACAGTCGGTTGATTCGACGAAACACGCAGTTCTCACCGGATTCGCCGCCTCACGTGGGGTGCCAGTGTGGTTCGACGAATACCGCCCGGAGAAGAGCGCAGACTACGCCATCGACCGGTTCCACGGATACTACAAGAAGGCCGCGACGGGTGGCGTCGTTCCGAAGGGGAACCATTCGATGGGGACTGACGACTGGCACCTCCGCTCGCCCGTTGTCGTGTCTGGGGAGTCGGAAATCCGGTCGAACGCCGAACGTCGGCGAACTGTCAACGTCACAGTCACGGACACGCCGACCGAAGACGCCGAGATGCAGCGGGCGTTCAAGTCCCTCGTTGGTGACGTGACGAAGGATGATGACGGGACTCTGCAGTTCCCGGACCGTGACGAGTTGTACGATCTACAGAAGCACGCTGTTGCTTACTACAGTTGGGTTGCAGACATAGGCGAGGACGAGTTCCGCGAGGCGTGGTTCGATGCCCGCAAGCGCGTGGCGGAGTTCCTCGATAAGCACGAGGACTTAGACCTCGGTGACACGGAGATCCAGGCGCTGCAGACTGTCGTGTTCGGACACGAGCAGATGATCGCGTTCGCCAACGCGATGGGCGCAGACCTGTCGGTCCTTCCCGGTGAGGACGCGCTTGAGGATGCGCTCGCGCACGTCGCTGACATTGAAGGTGACGGTCGGCAGCCGCACGAGCACGAGTTCTTCTCGCTCGCGTCGCGCGCCGCTGCAGCAGGCTACCTGGAGGAAGACACGGATTACCGTGTTGTTCACCAGGGTGAGCCGAACGAGGAACTCCGGGTGAACATCACCCGAGCGTTCGACAAGGTCAGCAAGTTCGCCCGTGACCACGACTTGAACGTGGACTTGCTGCAGTCCGCGCAGGACTACAAGACGCGGTTCCGTGACATGGAGGATGATGATACATGGGTCGTGACGACGTCGCAGAACACGCCACCCATCAGTCGCTGCACGGGCATCGACATAGGGCGCGCGGTAGAGGACATCGCTGGGTTCGCGCGGGGGTCCTTCGTTGGTGTTGGTGACGTGGACGATGACGGTGAATCTGTTAACGATGACAGCGACAGTGACGGTGATGGGCCGACCCCGCTCGGTGCGATCGGGCAGGTAGACCACAACTACACGTCGGTCACGGTCAAAGTCGTTGACTGGGAAGATACCCCTGTTGAAGTCTCTGAAGCGGGCGGCCCGGTCACAGCGGGCTCAGTCGTTGATTCGCTCGGTCGGTGTGACGTCGTCAGGTTCGACGGGGGCCCGGACGCGGAGCCGAGCGGGTACAAACATATGGAACCCGGTGAGACGGTCCGCATTGAGAATGTGAAGGTTGACGAGTACGACGGCGCGACGCAGCTGGTGCTCGATGCTGGGACAACCATCACTCCGATCCAGCAGGGTGTTGGATGGACTGAAGGTGAGGAACCTGCCGACGGACAGGCGACGATAGATGATGCGTCAGAAGGTGGTGAGGGCGCGCGTGGGCGCGCTCGCGCTGACGGTGGTGCCAATGAGAGTGATGGCCTGTCCATCGATACAGACGTGCAGCGTGACCGCATAATGGGCCTCAAGGACATCATCGAGACGGTCGAAGACGAGCATGATGCCGGCGCGCCGATCGCGGAAGTCCGCGAGCAGGCTGTTGAAGCAGGGTTGGGCGAGGACAAGTTCGGCCACGAACTGTTGAAGTTGAAGAAGCAAGGCAAGGTCTACGAGCCGTCAGAAGACCGGTTGCGGGCGGTCTAAACGGGTGAACTGAGTTGTCAACAACATTGAACGATACATGGCAGTCGAACCGCGCCAGTGACCTCTCACGGTCAGAGGCTGCGCTCATCTCCGCGCACTGGAGCGAGGTGACAGCGCACCTCGTTCCCCCTGGAATCGCGTGGCAGTGGGGTGAATGCGCGATCTCACACAAGGTTAAGTGTAACTGGGAGGACGATAGACTCATCCGGCGCGCGCCGGACGGCAGGCGGTGGGTGACGACGGAGGCGCTGTGGTGTCACGTCATCGATCGTGCCGCGGACGACGAAGTCGTCGGCGTGGACGCGCGCGGACAGCAAGTCCTCGATGCACCGTCACAGTCGGAGAGTTCGCGTGTCCTCGCTCCCAAGAACCGGTCACTGGGACGGGCAGTGCAGGCGACGCTCACGGGTGACACTACCGATCCCCCCGCAGGGTTGGACTGGGATGGGGTCCGCGAAAACCAAATGAAAGACCCGACGCGGAAGTCTGACCGAGAGTTGGCTGCAGAACACCCGGCGCAGTCGCGGTTGCAGACGTTCGCTCACTACGCCCGTGACGCGTGGGACGTGAACGTTCCGTGGTTCCGCGACCCGGTCCGCGTTCCGACCGGGAACGTGTACTAACCCCGTTACACTCCCTCTGACCGCGCCGGTTCTTCTGCAAAGGTCGGCGATTTAGGTGTTACGGGGCCTGAAAGTCGTTTTTCCGTTTTTCACACTTTCTTCAGTACTGCTTTACAGTGCCTTCACGGCCGTGTTTCACCCCCGTAACACTCCGAATCACTGCAAAAGCAGTCCTTGCAAAGAGTTTCACAGTCGGGATTCCGGTCGTGGTGGGCCGGGGCTCATTCGGACCGCCGACGGTACGGCGGTCCATACGTCTGGACGGACAAACAGACGCACACCCGTCCGTACACGAAAACGGACGTAAGTACGTACACGAGCCCGTACACTGCGGTGTACACGACTACGAACACAGACACTCAATGACGGACGTGTCTACGTACAGGCGGGACGATGGGTGTGCTACCACCCGTACACGTTTTCACCGCCACGTATGCCGGTTTTTCATTTGGTATCCGCGCGGAACGGTGTTACCTCTCTTATCGGTGTAATCCCCTACCTGAGAGTATGCAACCAGGGTTCATCGGGGGAATCCCCGGGGGAATGGAGGTAGGAGTGGTGTTGATTCTTACAGTGTTACTGTTCGGTGCAGATCGGATTCCGCGGCTCGCACGGTCAGTCGGGGAGTCAATGGGCGCGACGGGAACGGGAGACGATTGAGGATGAACTGCAGGACGATGACGAAGACTGAGGCACTGGTACTGTTGTATCTGGAGAACACTGATGGAAGAGCGACGACTGACGATATCGTTGATGACCTCTCCATCAACAAGATCACACTACACTCGATCCTCCTGCGCATGATCGGACAAGGACGCATCGAACGTGAGGGAGAACGCGTAACACTGACCGCGTAACACTACCAACATGGATAGCGAACGACCGCACGGAATCCCCGACCTCACCCCTGCAGAGCGACGCGAATTCATCGAACAACTCAAAGAGTTCGAAATTCCTGAGGGAATGGAAGCCGCGATCGAACGTCACCGAGAACACCTGGCGGAGTAGCAGTCAGAGTTCCGGACACCCCCCGTCCCTCCGGGGTAGTGTTACCTCTCCTATCCGGGTCATCGACCTACACACAAGTATATCAACAGCGTTTATCGCCGGTATCCTGGGAAGATCCGAATACTCGTAGCGCCGCAGACAGAATCCTGGAATTCGTATGGTTAACGGGTGGGGCAATCGGAGTGTTCTGACAGGCTAGCAACTCAGATCCCGATGACGACGACTCAAGTCTGGATCCACTTCTACGTGGAGACGAAGAGTCCATAATCGTGGATAACATATCACGAGATCGGCCCGTCAACAAGCTTACTCTGGCCCATTTCTCTCTAATATGGCCGATGACGTGCCCGTCCGCCAGTCAGCCCGACATCCATGGCTGACACACGTACCTAAGGACGCGTGTACGTGATTGCGTACGTACCCGAGTACGTACGTCGATCCGCCCGGTCAAACCTACCTGTCTCGGTATTTACGAGCACAAAAGAATGCAACTGAATATGCTACCTTTGAAGACAATAGGAGCGCGTCGACAAACTGCCGCCCGTAGGGGCGGCGTTCCCCGGAAAGAGAGAGTGAACGGGTCACGGCCCGTGGTGGGGCCGTGACCCACTCCCGGCACAGTGGCGTGCAGCCTGCTACTTGTCACTGGTTCAGCGGTGCATCTCTTTTGTAACCGTGTCTGCGCTCTTCCGTAGGACCTACTATCTACTTTCAACCGGTACTAAATCGTGATGACGAAACGAGAGGGGAAGTTCTTCGCCTGTTTCTGCGTTACACAGCGTATAGGAGTATGCGTCCGTATTTCGGCCGGTTTCCTTCCCGAGATTATCCTCATAAATTTCGACGATCTTACAGACAACGCCATGGTACTGGTTATCGAGATCGTCAGAGGCAATATAAATCTGGACGTGATCGCCGACTGAGTACGGATCATTCGACGGTTGCGGAATATCTTCCATTGTCGGTTTTTGAACCGACCATCCGTATCAGTTCATCGCTCTTAGCAGACCAATTTGGCTGTCGGGTCACCACGTATGAAGTGACCGGACTATCCACCAAGCATCCATCTGAGACGTAACCTGTGATGCGAGACAGTCTAAGTAAAGACTATATTGTTGCGCTGAACAATCCTTGGTATCACTAATGACCCGGAAGCAGATCGGTCGTAACACTGGAAATTCAGGCCGAGTCAACGTCTCCGGGTCTGAATTGGAAGAACTTGGCATCGAAATCGGCGATGAAGTTGACGTGGATGTCGCTGATGCCAAAGAGATCGCGCACGCCATCATCGATAGCAAAGATTCCGACGAATTCCTGATCGTTACCCCCGCCTAACGAATGCAAACAGCACTCACCTACCGTACGAACCGTGACCTGTTCTCGAACTACTACCTGGATGAGCACCTCCCCGAGACCGAAGAATGGGACGAAGTCAGCGACGAAGAGCTTCAGGAAGCCTATGATGACGTTATGGACCTCTGGGAGCGTGAGAAGGACACCGCGCCGAAGCGGAATGAGTCCCAGCTCGAAGAGAAGTTCATCCGGCCGATGTTCCGGAAACTGGGGATCCCATTCGAGGTGGAGGAGAGCACTGACCGAACTCAGCGCCGACCGGACTACGGGTTCTTCGAGACCGATGATGCTGCACGAGATGCCTTCGAACGCCGCGATGAGGGCGGGGACTTCTACAAGAATTCCGTCGCTGTTGCGGACGCGAAACGATGGGGTCGTCCCCTCGACACTCGTGGGAGCGGTGAACACGAACGTGACTTCGAGAACCCCAGTTACCAGATCCACGTCTACCTGCAGGAAGTGGATGCCGCACAGTGGGCTGTCCTAACCGACGGGAAGAAATGGCGGCTGTACTACGGCCCGACCAGTCATCGGCTTGACTCCTACTACGAGGTCGATCTGGCGACAATTCTGGAGAAAGGCGACCTTGAGGACTTCAAATACTTCTACCTCTTCTTCCGCCACGAGGCATTCCTCGAAGACACCAGCGGTGACTGTTTCCTGGACGACGTCTACGGCGAGTCGAACGTCTTCGCCCAAGAGTTGGGGGAAGACCTGCAGGACAACATCTACGAGGCGATCAAGATCCTCTCTGAGGGATACCTCCAGTACCCCGAGAACGATCTTGACGAAGACGATCTTGATCTGATCCACGACAGTTCGCTTATCTACCTCTACCGGCTCATCTTCGTCCTGTACGCCGAAGCGGAGGGCCGCGAACTGCTGGACACGAGCAACGAAATTTACGAGCAGTCCTACAGTCTGAACTCTCTCAAACAGGAGGTCGCCGAAGAACTCGATAGTGGCGACCCGAAATACCGCGACTGGCAAGACAACCTTCAGGCCCGTCTGGACGAACTGTTCACCCTTATCGACAAGGGTAGCAAGTCGCGCGGTATCCCTGAGGAAGACCTCTACATTCCGGCGTACAACGGTGGGCTGTTCCGAACGGATCCAGACGACGACGACAGTAAGGAAGCACGGTTCCTCGCCAATCACGACGTCGGCGACGCCTACCTGGCCAAGGTTGTCGAACTCCTCACGCGGAGCAAGAACAGCAACGGCGGTGGGAAGATCTTCGTGGATTACTCCTCACTCGATGTTCGCCATCTCGGGAGCATTTACGAAGGTCTGCTGGAGTACCAGCTCAATGTCGCCGATGAACCGCTAGCATTGGATGATGGCGAGTACGTGAGCGCCGGCGATGGCGACGACGTCGTCGTGCAGAAAGGTGAGGTACACCTGACGACAGGCAGCGGTGAGCGGAAGGCCACTGGTTCGTACTACACCCCAGAGTACGTCGTTGAGTACATCGTCGAAAACACGCTCGAACCGCTGGTTGAGGACATTCGGATGGACCTCGCCGGTCGGAGTGCTCGGGGCGATGATCGTGGTTTCGCTGCGGAGTTCGCCGACCGTGTCTTCGACCTGAAGATCCTCGATCCAGCGATGGGGAGCGGCCACTTCCTCACGAGTGCGATTGACTATCTAGCCCGTGAGATCATCGACGCCCAAGAAAGGCAAGCCGCACAGCAGGGTATCGAGACGGTCAACCAAGAACACGACATCAACTGGGCACGCCGGAAGGTTGCTCAACGCTGTATCTATGGTGTAGACCTAAATCCGCTCGCCGTGGAGTTGGCGAAGGTCTCACTGTGGCTGAGAACACTCGCCGCCGAACAACCACTCGCATTTCTTGATCACCACCTTAAGGCAGGGAACTCTCTCGTAGGCAGTGACATTGAGGATGTTCTCGGACAAGACAATGATGCGTCCGAGAGCGGACAACTGACTCTTCAGCAGTCATTCGCACACACGCGCCAACAGGCCCTTGAGCATGTTATGGAGCGGTTCACCGATCTGCTATCTATCGACAACGAGACACTTGCGGACGTCAAGCGTATGGAGGACGCCTACGACGATGTCCGGGAGGACGTCCTTTACCAACGCCTTTTATCGATGGCGAACGTCCACACCGCCGAAAAATTCGGACTGGATGTCCCCAATGATGCCTACGAGCAGATGGCCGAAGCTCTCCGCGACGACTCTTGGGAGAACGTCCAAGGCGAGGACTGGTTCCAGTCTTCACAGACGATGGCTGACGATGAAGACTTCTTCCACTGGGAGTTGGAATTCCCCGTTGCTTTCTATGGTCAAGACGGTAATCGAGAGGTAAATGCAGGCTTTGACGCAGTTATCGGGAATCCGCCGTGGATGGTATTCCAAAGAATAGACGCAAAGGATCGGGATTTCCAACGTGCCAACTTCGAGTCGGCGACCGCAAAATATGATCTGTATGCCGTATTTATCGAACAAGGCCTAGAACTACTGAGTGACGAGGGAGAGTTTGGCTACATCGTACAGAACAAATTCATTTCCGCCGATTATGGGAAGTATGTCAAAGAGGAGATGATGGACGAGGCCTATGTCGATCAAATCCTCGACTTTGAAGATGCTGGCATTTTCAAGGGAACTACAACATATCCACTGATTCTTCGACTTACGAAAGAAGAACGGACGACTTTCGATTATCTCCACCTTCCTGATGCTACTTCAGATGAGATTGAGGATTTATTAACGACCCGAGACTTGACGCTCAATACGATAGACAGTGAACGGTTAAAGGCGAATCAGGCATGGATTTTCCCGAACAGCGAGCAGCAGTCCGTAATTGACTCGCTGCGTGACGCTCCTTCAGTAGTTGACGGTGATGTTTTTGAGATTTCAAAGAGCGTGTCAACAAATCTCAAGGAGGCATTCCTTTTCGAGAGACCAAAAGATCAGATCAACGTTGAGAACAAACTGCTACAACCAGTCGTAGATGGTGAGGATATCGACAGGTATGCTTCTCTGAAGAGGGATAAATACCTATTATTCCCATATGAGAGAGATCGTTCTGGTTCACTCCAACTGGTCGATATCGAACAGTATCCGCAAGCTAAGTCCCACCTTTTAGAATACGAGGAGGGGCTTCGTAATAGACGATATTACAATAAGTCGATTCAGGAGGCTGGCCTAGAGTGGTATGAGTATCCTCATGTGAAGGAGAACCACAATCAGGCAAAGGTACTTTTCCCAGACATCTCTACGACCCCTGAATACACTTTTGACTCGGGAGGCGATGTCCTGACGACTACAACGGCGTACGCAGGGGTACCAGAGCGGGAGATCGATACTCGATACTTATCGGCGGTTCTCAACTCCTCTGCTCTCCGTTTCGTATTCGAACTGATCACCA
>Ga0207756_100151_pt1 | contig 49998 bp, 38 predicted proteins | sample A23M1SouthBayCA_FD_187748 | JGI IMG/M metagenome (GOLD analysis project Ga0207756, IMG submission 187748) | Aerobic enrichment media microbial communities from Eden Landing Ponds, California, USA - A23 M1 (3) (SPAdes) | ecosystem: Environmental > Aquatic > Marine > Unclassified | place...
GGGGAGCCGGGAGGGCCGGCGATGAGTCAGCGCGGATCTCACACGCGACAGCACGAGCGACTTTCAGGGGAGACAATGATCGACAGTAGCGACTCGACGGCAGTATCGACACGAGAGCGACGCGGCTTTGCGGGGGATGGCCGATGAGTTCCGACGACGAGCGCAGCACCGAGGAAGTGATCCTCGCCGAATTGGCGAAAGTGATGGAGCCAATCGGCGAGGCGGCCAAAAACAGCACTGTCCCCCAGTTACTCGACGATATGGGCCTCACCGACGAGGTTCTGGACGTCAAATCCGACGCTGTCGTCAGCGAGATCGAGAAGATAGCTGGTGACTACGCCACGCTTGAATCCACGCTCATCGACCCCCTCTCGCAGGGCAACATTCCCGACATCAGCAACATCGACGAGGTGTTCAAAGCGGTCAAGAGCATCTTCGAGACGATCAAGAAACTCGACGACATCGAGGCCCCGGACCCCGACGTCGAGGCGATCGGCGAGCGCGTGCTCGACTACCTCCTCATCACGTATCTCGCCGACGAGCACCCGGCGGCGCATAGCCTGCTCGTCATCATCGGTGTCGTCAAGCCCGACGTCGGTCCCGGAACGGCCGGCGACCTTGACCTCACGGAGTTCGCCAATGTCTTCGCCAGCCCGAAAGACCTCGCCGGCGACCTGTTCAAGTGGGGTACACAGGAGTTCGAACCCTACATCGTCCTCTTCTACGTCAAGGGCGTCATCAGCGCACTCGGCCTCGACGCGGCATTTCAGGAGGCCGCCCAGGATGTCCAGCAGGTCATCGACGGTCTCGACGACGGGAACGGTGGCACGACGAACGGCGGCAATGGCGGATCCACAAACGGCGGGAATGGCGGCACGACGAACGGCGGCAACGGTGGAACTGGCGGTGGTGGCGGAAACGGCGGTCCAGCGGTCACTGGGCCCTCGGCGGAGATCGCCAACAAGCAGCTCAACATCAACGTCTTCACAATCTCGGACAGCAGCGGCAGCGGCGAGATGGGGATTCACATCATCCCGGTGCCAGGGAACAACGATTCATTGCCCGGGCTGGCGATCCGACCGTTCACCAGCGGCCAGGCGGAAGTCAGCGAGGATCTCGGCTCGGGGTGGTCGTTCAACGCGAAGGTGTCGGGTAACGCCAACTGGATGATGAAGATCACGGCCGACACCAGCGGGAAGATCGAGCCGGAGATGCTTGATCTCGACGCCTCCGCGCCGATCGACCGTGAGGCCCACGCCGACGCGAAACTCACCTACGAACCACCGGGAGAGGCCGATATCACGCCGATTCTCGGTGACCCATCCAAGTCCGGGATCGGCGTCCGGTACTTCCAGACCCACGCGAAGATCGACTACGATGGCGAGAACGTCGTCTTCGTCGTCGAGATCCCCGCACGCGGCCGGATCCAGGTCAAGCCCGAAGGCGGGTTCCTCAAGAAAGTCGTCCCCGATGGCGTCGCCTACGACTTCGACGCCACCGTCGGCTGGTCCTCCGAGTCCGGCTTCTACTTCGAGCGCGGCGGGACCCTGGAGATGTCACTGGCTCAGCAGAAGAAATTGGGTCCGCTCCTGCTCGAAGAGATCTACGCGGCCGTCGAACCCGACAGCGGTGGCGGCGGAAACGGCGCGGGCGGGGGCGGATCGACGAGCTCCGGCGGTAACGGTGGCACCACCAGTGGCGGCAACGGCGGGACCACCAGCGGCGGCAATGGCGGCGCCGATGCCGATGCAGACGTAGACGCGTCGGCGGGCGCGGACGTCGACCTGAAAGAGGGGACGGTCACGATCCAGGGTGCGGCTTCGGGGACGGTCGAACTCGGCCCCGTCAAGGCGACGGTCAAGCGGATGGGCGTCGAGGGCGAAATCTCCTTCCCCGAAGACGGCGGCAACCTCGGGCCCGCACAGCTCGATATGGCCTTCAAGCCACCCGAGGGTGTCGGTATCTCGATCGAGGCCGGCGCGGTTTCGGGCGGCGGCTATCTTGAGTTCGACTACGAGAACGAACGCTACGCGGGCGTCCTCCAGATCAAGGCCGGTAGCCTGACCATCAACGCAGTCGGCTTACTCACGACCGAACTGCCCGGTGGCAAAGACGGCTTCTCGCTCCTGCTCATCATCTCCGGGGAGTTCTCGCCTGTGCAGCTCGGCTTCGGGTTCACGCTCAACGGCGTCGGCGGGATCGTCGGGATCAACCGCTCGATGAAGCGCAAGCCGCTGGGCAAGGCTGCCAGGACGGGCTCGATGGACTCGGTGCTGTTCCCGGAGAACCCGGTCGCCAACTCCCAGCGGATCATCAGCGACCTCCGGGCGATCTTCCCGCCGAACGAGGGGACCCACGTCTTCGGTCCGATGGCCAGGCTGGGCTGGGGGACCCCGACGCTCATCACCGCGGACCTGGCGGTCGTCCTCGAAGTTCCGACGTGGAAGATCGCACTGCTGGGGCGGCTGTCGGCGCTACTGCCCGACGAGAAAGCGCCACTGATCGAACTCAATCTGTCGGTGGCGGGCTTTTTGGATCCACCGAACAAGCAAGTCGCGATCGACGCGTCGCTGTACGACTCGCGGATCGTCATGTGGACCGTCAGCGGCGACATGGCGATGCGCTCGAACTACGGCGACGACCCCCGGTTCCTCCTGTCGGTCGGCGGCTGGAATCCCCGGTACGATCCGCCGAAGAACTTCCCCAGTCTCAAGCGCGTGACGGCCAACCTGGGCGCGCCCGGCGGCAACCCGAAGATCGAGTTCACTGGCTACTTCGCCGTCACGTCCAACACCGTCCAAGCCGGTGCCGGCGTCCACGCGCTCGCAAAGGCCGGGCCGGCGAAGATCGAGGGGAAACTATCCTTCGATGCGCTGATCCAGTTCAGTCCGTTCAAGTTCATCGTCGACTTCCACGCCTCGTTCTCGGTGACGATCAAGGGCAAGGGACTGTCGATTACAATCGACGGCACGCTCTCTGGCCCGGGGCCGTTCCGGATCAAGGGAACGATCAAGATCAACATTCTCTTCATCGAGATCACGGTCAAGGCGGACGTCACGATCGGGCCTTCGAAGGACAAAGAGGAACTACCGCCGGCGAAGGTCCTGCCGAAGATCGTGGCCGAATTCAACAAGCCCGCTAACTGGACCGCTCAGCTGCCAGCGTCGGGAACGAGCTGGGCGACCTTCCGCGAGGTCGACGCCGGCGAGGGCGAGGTCCTGGCCCACCCGATGGGTGAGATCGGCGTTCGCCAGACGATCGCGCCGTTGCAGTACGAACTGGAGAAGTTCGGCAACGCGACGCCCTCGGGGTACACGAAGTTCGAGATCACCGACGTGACCGTCGATGGGTCGGCCGAGATCGACTTCGACGCGACGACCAAGGAGGACTTCGCGCCAGCGCAGTTCTCGAAGATGAGCGATTCGGAGAAGATGAACAGCCCATCCTTCGAGAAACACCCCGCTGGCCGGAAGATGCACCACGGAGGCATCTACTGTGGCTATCCCGGCGGCAAGCGCGACCGCAACCGACGCCAGACGAAGTTCGGCTACGAGTGTACGGTCATCGACCGGACCAAGGACAACTGGGGCACCGATCTCGCGACACTCGGTCGTTTCAGAGCCGAGGGACTCTCGGCGATCTCTGGGATAACCGACGATCAGGTGAGTGCGCTCACACAGGTCGGTGCCGTGGCGCACTCACCGGCACGCGTGGCTGGCAACCAGCGATTCCGGCTGAGTGAAACCGACCAGGCGATCGTCGACGCTGTCGACGGCGGCGCGGTTGGGACCGTCAGCGGGGCCGACGGCGAGGAGTCTGTCGTTCGCGGCGGGAGCGATCCCGACACCGGCGGGTTGGCCGGGTCGATCTCGATGAGCCAGACCAGCTACGTCGTCGCGCGGGCGAGCGACCTCCAGCAGGTCGATATCCCGACTGCTGACGGCGAGATGTCCAAATCCCAGGCCCAGCGGGCGCTCTCGCGGTACGAGAGCCAGTTCCCGTCGGCCGCCACCCAGCTCAGAGTGGTCAAAGCTCACCGGGCGAAGACCGACGGTTCGGGAGGTGGGAGTCGATGACTTCGACTGCCCGATGTTCACGTATGGACGCTGCAGCGACGGAGGTTTCACATGAGTAATTCGACATTCACGTTTTATCCGACTGTCAGAGAGGGGTATCGACCAGCCGAGACGTTCTCGAAATCCGGGGGGAATATTCCCGCAAGCGGGTCGGCGCAGATCGATCTGGAGTTGACCGCGACCGGTCCCGAGGGGACGATCAAAAAGAACCCGGGCGTGGAGTTGACACTCTACGGACCCGGCGAGGTGACCAACCTCGACACCGACCAGATCGTTCGGATGGAGCCCGAGCCCGAGACCACGGCGTTCCCGCCGAATTATTTCCCGCTGGTCGAGTTCGACAGTCCGCAACTGCCGTGGCTGTTCAGTCCCCAGCGCGCCGACGGGAAGGGGCGCAACCGACCCTGGCTGTGTCTGGTCGTCGTCGAAGTCCAGAACACGTCTTACAAGCCTGCCGGGACCGGGCCGCTGGCGGTACTGGAGACGCCGACCGGCGAGTTACCCGATGCCAGCGAGTCCTGGGCGTGGGCCCACGCCCAGGTCGTCGGCAGTCACTCGCCGGAGTCCGTGTTCGGCTCTCGGTCGACCGCAACGAAGTCCCGGCTGCTGTGCCCCCGGAACCTCGATCCGAAGACGAAGTATCGCGCCTGCGTCGTCCCCACGTTCGAACCGGGCCGACGAGCAGGCCTCGGACTCGATCCCTACCCCGATGGCCGGGGCTCGATGGATCTGGCCTGGGGCGAGGAGGACTCCGTTCGATTGCCGGTGTATCACTCCTGGGTGTTCACGAGTTCGGCACAGGGCGACTTCGAGTCGCTGGCCCGGGAACTCGATCCCGTCGAGTTCGGGCCGAACATCGGCTTTCGGACGATTGACGTCAGCAACCCCGGCCCGGTCGACCTGAAACTCCCCTACGACGCTGCGACAGATACGGGAACGGTCGGAATCGGCGGCGCGCTGAAGTCGATCGGTGCAGAGCCCGACACCTACGACACGGACATGCGATCGACGCTCCGGGAGTTGCTCAACACGCCCAACGACGTCGTCGAACAGACCGACTACGGGGCGGTCGGGCCGCCGCTGTACGGCCGCTGGCACGCGGGTGTGCCCGAACTGGAGGACCCAGACGTCGATACGTCGATCTACTACTATCCGGAGTGGTTCAATACGCTCAACAGCGACCCGCGCAACCGGATCGCCGCGGGCTACGGCACGCTGGTGATTCAGGACGAACAGGAGCGGCTGATGACGAGCGCCTGGGAGCAGTTCGGCGACCTCGACATCGCGAATCGATTCCTCAGGCGGATCCAGCTCGGCAAGGGGATCCTCGAACTCCGCCACCAGAAACTGGAGTCGTACTCGACGGGGTCGCTGCTAGGGATGAGTTCGCCAGTGCACGGAACCTTACTCGACGCCGATACGGGGACCGAGACGATCCACGGCACGTCGATCAAGACCGACATGCCGACGCCGCTGTCCTCGCCGTCGTTCCGCAGGCTCACTCGTTCGACCGGTCCACTCGCACGCCGGCCGGGCACTTCGGTCGAGACGGCGACGTTCGCGACCCACCTCGAAACCGGCCGAATCCCGCGGATGACCGACGGACTCTCCTTCAGCGCCGAACCGATGCTTGCCGGGGCTGGCGCGCCAGCGGGGAGTGGATCGACCGGGCCGGGCAGCGGGACGACGATGCAAGCGATGCGCGGGTCTCTTCCCGGCGACGGAACCGACGGATCGACTGGCAGTGGCCCACCCGCGGGTGCGTTCGGTGGGGACGAGGAACTGCCCGAGCCGGGGCCGGATGTCGAGCGAGTCCTGACGGCGCTCGACAGTCTGGATGCCCACGCCGGGACGGCCGACGGAGCGATCACCGACCTCTCGACGGCCGTTCGGCGAAACGACGTCGAGACGGTTCGAGATCTCGTGGAGACGGCTCCGACCGTCCTCGATCACAGCGAGAACATCCGCCGCAACACGTTCGAGCCACTCTCGCGGGCGGTCGCGAAAGTACTGACGGACCCACGTCCTGATCGGCTCGCCGACTCGTTCGATCGGGCGGCGGCCAACCAGCGCCTGCAGGCCCTCCACCGTGCCCAACGGGAACTCGAAGGAGCAGTCGAGGCGTCGATGGCGTCGCTTGCGGCCGGGGATCCACCGCCGGAGATCCGACGACATCTGGATCGGGCCAGCGAGGCCGTGAATCAGCTACAGGGCGCCAGCGACGACCTGCGAGAGTCGATGGAGGGTCGCCCCGCGACGACGATGCGGACGATGTCGATGACGGCCGGCGACGAATTCCTCTCCGGTGAGCCGGCCAAGGTCCCGAAGATCGGTCAGGCCGCGCCGAAGCAGGTCGAACTGCCCTCGAAAGAAAAATTACGGAATTCGGTCGTTTCCGGGCTGGACCCGACCGTGACCTTGTCAGACCACGCCGCCGAGGTCGTGGGGATCCCGGAACTACGCCAGCGGGACGATCCAGTCGAGGACGTCATGGCTGCGCCCACGTTCACGGATACGACCTACGAATTGCTGGCTGAATTGGACCAGGAGTACTTCCTTCCTGGTGCGGGCGAGATTCCGAAGAACAGCATCGGCGTCCTCCAGACCAATCCCGAATTTATCGAGTCGTTCATGACGGGGCTGAACCACGAGTTCGCCCGGGAACTCCAGTGGCGAAACTTCCCGACAGACCGGGCAGGGACGTACTTCCGCCGGTTCTGGGACCGGAAAGGGAACCCCGAAATCGACAGCGACGACCACGAGGCACTGGCTGACATCACGCCGATCCACACCTGGGACGAGAACACACTCGGAACCAACAGCCCACACGACAACCACGCGAAAGTCGTCTTGCTGGTCCGGGGTGAACTGCTCCGCCGATACCCGAACACCGATATCTTCGTCGCCAAGGCAGTCGCCGAGGACAACCCCGATCCTGGCGAGGAACCCGACCGCGTGCCGGCACTCCCGAACACCCACGTGACGCGTGACGATGCCGGCGACGACGTCAAGTTCCCCGTCTTCCGCGGGAAACTCGATCCGGACATCACCTTCTTCGGGTTCGACTTTTCACCGGACGAGGCGCTGTACGACCCCTATCACGAGGGGAGTACGGAGCCCGACGATCATCCCGACGAAGGCTGGTTCTTCGTGCTGCAAGAGCCACCGGCCGAGACTCGCTTCGGCATGGACGTGGGGACCGACGAGGACATCGGGCAGACCCCCTACGGAATCGACTCCAGCGTTTCCGGGACGCCCCGGACGCCGTCCGAAGAACTCGAAGACGAGGTCGAGACTGGCTGGAGCGGGCTGTCGTGGGCGCACATCGTCGAGGATGGTGACGATCCCTCGTCGGTGACCCACGTCGACGTCGACGGCTCGCGCCCCGGCGGGGAGAACTGGTCGTTCGACGCCGACGATGTGACCGACACGCCGCCCACGCGCTGGGGATTCAACAGCGCCCACATGGCTCGCGCGACCTGGCAACTGCCGGTCCGAATCAGTATCCACGCAGACGACATGATCCCCGAGGAACCCCCGACCGACGAGACCGACTGGCGAAACGTGCAGATCGACACCCCGGCGACGATCGTCGACCTCGGAGGTGGCCAATGAGTACCGACGCCTGGAGCGGTGTCGCCGATGCCAGAGCGGACTGGCAGCAGGCAGACGACGAACTTCCCCGCCTCCGTGCGATACACGGTGACCTCTCGGCGACACTTGATGCCCTCGTGAGAAACAAACCCGAGAACGCCCCAATCGGTGACACGATCGACTCGTTGGGGCGACTGGGCGGCGAGAGCGACGACCGCCGGGCAGCGCTCGACTTTCTCACCACCCCGGTGCTGGACGGCGACCTGACTGTCCGGGCCGCGTTCCAGCAGGGGCGGGCCGTCACGACCGCGGCCGACGATGTGGCGAGCGCGCTGGCTTCCTACGTCGACGGCGGAAGCTGGTCGGCCGTCGAATCCGCGTTTACGGACGTCCTTCAGCCGACAGGGGGGCCGATGGCGATCGATACGACGACGCTGGAACAGCTCGTGACGTTGTTCGGACTCGCAGTCGAAGCCGCGATCGCGGCACGCGAGACGCGAGCCGACGCCCTCCAGACGGCACTCGCGAGCGCATACGCCGAGCTTGACGAGCCCCTGTCGGAGATGGACGACCAGCCCATCGCACTCCTGCCGGTGCGCCTGGAGACGCGGTTCGTCGACGACGCGGGAGCGAAAGCCGACGATCTGACGCAGTTGCTCGTGCGGGTGTATCCGGATCAGATCCACAGCGACACCCACGAGGAGCAGTTGACCGACGACGAGGTACGCTGGGGGCAGAACTTCTGGGCGACGCTGTGGTACGCCCGCCACCCCGATCCCGACGTCGTCCCGAGTACTCCGTCGGATTCGTACGTGCAGAATCGACTGCCGAACCAGCGACTCCGCGAACTGGTGGCCGACATCGATCCCGCCGAGTTCTCGGAGGCACACCACAAACGCTATCGCGAACTCAAAGAGCGCGCCTGGAAACAGTTGCTCGATCGCTTCGGCCGCGAGCGAGCGGCCTACGTCGTCCACGCGCTGGAACCGACAGACGAGGACCTGGCCAGCGCGCTGGTAACCCGGCCGCCCGCCCCCCCACAGCCACCCTCTGACCAGGGCGATGGGTCTGCCTGGATGTATCCTGGCGCGTTCGCCGAGCAGATCGACACTGACGCCATCACGAGCCAGATCAGTGACGACGCACTCGACGACCAGATAGACAGCTCCTCGACAGGGATCGACGACTCGTCGCTCCAACTTGACGACGACGCGACCGGACAGATCGAGCGCTCGGAATCGGATGAGGATCTACGCGGTGACGGTGGCGAGACCGCGGCGGAGTCTGGGGAGGACGGATCAGCGGGGAATTTGCCCACGAAGGTATCAACTCTCTCGTTCCCTGAGGTGCCGCGTCGGCCGGCTTCCTGGACCCAGCAGCCTCGTGCCGCGTTACTGCCCGATCGCTGGATCGCCGTCGCCGAGTGGGAGACTCCCCAGGGCAAGACCAAACGAGCGGCTGTCGAGGGCGACCCCATCAGGGAGCCCCTGCCGATGGGGCCCAGCCCGGAGTCGGTTGCCGCCGAGGATCTCGCGAATCAGTCGACTGACTCGCCAGCCCCAGACGGCAACGAGTGGATGGTCGACTTCGAGGCGGCCGAAACCGTCGGCATGGGAATGCGACTCCGATTGTCGGGATTGTCGGGATTCGACCCTCACCGCGGGTTCTCGACGCTGACGGTCCTGGGGGTCAAAGCGTCGATGGACGCCGAGGACACGCCGGACGCGGTGACGGAGCTACTCGACGCCCACCACTACACCGACGGTATCGAATTTCTCGAACAGGGGACGCCGACAAACAACCACGACGGCTCCTCGGGATACACAGCCAAAGACGACCCGCTCGACAGCATGCAGATCGAAGTCGGCGAGCCGCTGGTCGAGTCGGGCGACCGTAGCGACGGCGACCTGCTCGCCCGGGCACTGGCAATCGATGCCGAGGAGGATCACGTCTTCGAGCACGTCGAGAACGCCGGCGGCACCCAGCAGCGCGACGCACGCCACATGAACTCGGCGCTGTGGCCGGCAACACTCGGATACTTCTTCCAGGATCTGATGATCCACAACGATCTGACGGACAACCCGTCGATCTTCGGCGGAGGCATGCCCGAGAATCTCCAGGGCTCGAAACGCCGGGATCGACTCTCACAGCTCATGCTGTGGCACGACGCCTATCGACGCCACTTCGTCCGCTACGTCCGCGGCCGCGGTCCGTTCCCGGCGATTCGGGTCGGCAAACAGCCGTACGGAATCCTACCCACGAAGGCAATAGATACCGAGCGCGACATTTCGGTGCTGGACCAGCAGGTCGTCGCAGATCTGGAACTGGGCCGGCAGTCGGTCGCCGATCTGGAGAAACAGGGGACCGATCTGACCACGCTGGTCAACGGTGGCGTCGAGCCGACCCTGCTGATGGATGCGGGTGCAAAACCCGACCAACTACTCGAAGCGGGCGCATCACCGGATGACCTGCTTGCTGGCGGCGTCGAGGCCAGGACGATCCTCCAAGAGAGTGGGATGACCCCCGACTCACTCACCCAGGACGGGATCGGCCTGCTGAAGACCTCACGAGCGACGCGGTCACGCCTCAAGTCGGCCGGCGTTCCTGTCGAGGAACTCGAACAGCAGGGGCTCACCATCCGTGCGCTCGTCCGCGGCGAGGTCAGCGACGAGCAACTCGCGGAGCTTGGAATCACGACGAAGGCGGTCGGGGAGGTACTTCTCCCGCGACAGGCCAAATCGCTCGGGATCACACCCGACGCGCTCGAACGTGCGGGTGTCACCCCTGGCGCACTCCTGCGGGGTGAGATTTCGGCCGCCCAGGTCGAGCAACTCGGTCTCTCGACGCGTGCTGTCGCCGACGTCGTGTTGCCACAGGCCGTTCGTGACCTCGGCATCACACCCAAGACGCTCGAAGACGCCGATCTCTCTCCCGTCGATCTACTGAACGGGCAGGTTTCAGCCGCGGATCTGGAGGCTGCCGGTGTGACCAGCGAGGCGCTCGCGGAAGCACTGCTCCCTCAGGAACTGGTTGACTTCGGTGTCACGCCCGAACAAGTCGGGCAGGCGGTCGGCGTCGAGGAACTGTTCAACGGCGATGTGGGTGTCGAGGATCTCCAGCAGGCTGGATTGAATACCCAGAACCTCGCGGACGCGCTCTTACCACAGTCGTTCCGCGACGCCGGAATCACGCCCCACTCGCTCGAATCCGCGGGGATCACACCGGCTGCTGTCCTGGCAGGCAAGGTCTCGCCCGAGGACATCCTCGAAGCCGGCGTGACACCGGACGCGTTGGCCGACGCCGGGGTGTTGCCGGATGCGTTCGCGGACGTCGGAGCGGTGTTCGGTGATCTTCTCTCGGTGGGATTGAAACCGATGGAACTGCTCGAACAGGGACTCTCGCCGAAGGCACTGGTCGACGCAGGCGTTGATCCCCAGATGCTGGTCGATGCTGGCCTTGCGCCCAAGAAGCTGGTCGACGCCGGGATGGACGTCGTCGAACTCGCGGCCAAGGGGACGATTCCGGTACAGGACCTGCTCGAAGCCGGCGCGTCACCGCAGGAGCTGTCCCGGCTCGGTGCGGCCGTCGAGGATCTCTCCGGTGGTGAGATTCCCGCACAGGAACTCGTCCAGGCAGGGTTTGCGGCGATGGACCTCCTGGAGGCGGGTGCGGACGCGCTGGGTGTCGCCCAGGGCGGTGCACGGCCGAGCCAACTCAGGGACGCGGGCGTCGACGCCGGGACGCTCCGTGACGCCGGCAAGGCCGCAGGATCGCTGCGGCAGGCTGGCTATACTGCCGCGGAGTTGCTCGATTCGAACTACACCGTTGAGGAACTGCTGAACGGCGGCTTTTCCCCGGAGGAACTTTCGGCGGCGGGCGTCGATAGGACTGCCCTCGAAGGCACTGGCCGGGATGTCGGCGACCTGCTCGCTGCCGGCCACCCGCCCGAAGAGCTTCGATCGGAGGGGTACGGACCCGGCGAGTTGCTGGAAGCAGGAATCGATGTCGCCGGACTGGTCGCCGCAGGCTACACCGCGGGTGAACTCAAGGACGCCGGGCTGTCGACCGACCAACTCGTCGCCGCCGGAATGGATCCGAGTTCGCTGCAAGCGGCCGGCGTCGACGCGAAGTCACTCGCCGACGCGGGTGTCGACGCCCGCCGACTCAAAGACGCGGGTGCGAAAGCCGAGGACCTCCTGGATCACGGTTTCGATCCGGGGGAACTGCTCGACGCCGGCTTCAATTCGGTCGAACTCGAGGTCGCGGGGGTCGACGTCGACCAACTCGCAGCGGATGTTGTCGAGGGTGAGGCTGGTGTCGACGAAGTGGCCGACGCGGCACTCGAAGGCGTGCAGTACGCGGCCACAGTGTTAGAGGACCCCGAGCAGGCCGAGCGGGACCTGTACTCGTTCAGCTTCGATCCTGCGGCCCCGAAGCTGGGACAACTGTCGGGCTCGGATACTGGCGGTACGTCGGGCGGCGGGGGGATGGGACAGCCAGACGGTGGCGTTCTCGCAGGGGCCCCGGTCGTCCGCCCGTTGTCGATCGACGACAAGCTGCCAGGCGATCTCCAGAGCCGATTGGGTGGCCTCGGCGAGCAGTGGGGTGACGCGGCGGCGGGCTTGCCGTTTGCGGGCCCGACCGACGAGAGCGGCGTGCTCGACGCGCTCAAGCGTGAGGGAGTATCGGCGGACATCCGCCAGCAGACGATGGCGTTCTCGGCCGAATCCATCGATCACGCAGACCGCGTCAACGACCTCGTTCGGTACTGGTACGGCGGTGGGTCGCCGATCCGCGACCTGGTCTACGACATGTGCGAGGGGCGGATCGACCTCGATCCCCGGATCGGCCACTTCCGGCTGGAGGACATCTCTCGGGAGGCAATCAACGACCGTGACGGCTCCTCAGGTCGCGACATCCAGGAGTTCTACAACTACATGTTGTCGTTCGATCGTCAGGGGACGATCCAACCGCACGAGATGGTCGACGCGGATATCGGCCAGTTTATCGATATCCTGCTCGACTCGACGTTCTCGGAGATCAAGTCCCTCTCTCACATCGAACTGATCAAACCCGAGAACGTCGCGCTGAATGCCGACGCGATAGAGGACGTCGACAACTGGGCCGGCATGACCGACGAAGAGAGCCGTCGGGCGGTCGTCAACGCGCTGGAGAAGGCGGACGATCCGAACGGGTTTGTCGACGAACTCGTCACAAACGCCCGGGCGAACTTCCCAGGGCGGTCGAAGTACTACCAGTTCGCGCAGAACCAGACCGAACACAACGATTCGGGGGCCCTGCGGTCGCTGCTCAGGCTCCTGTTGCAGTATGGGACGCTTCAGGAGTACGTCACGGCCCGGCGACGACTGGGACTGGCCTACGACGACCTGCCCGACGCCTGGCCAGACCCGGCTTACTACGGCCCGGGCGACGTGGGTCCGCTGTCGACGTTGCGTGACGAGGCTCCGAAAGCGCTCGGAGCCCATCCAAACATCGGGGGCATGCAGACGGAGGTCACGAGCTACTCGAAGTACGGGACGACGCCGACGCGGGAGGTGTACGACTACGTCGACGCGCTGCAGGACGCCGCGCTGCACTACACGTCGACGACGTCGATCGATCCGCGGATGAGCGAGTTCACCGACAGCCTGGAATATCTCGGCGGTGTCGAGCCGGCCGAACTGGCCACGCTGGCCAGGGAAACAATGGACCTCGCGAGCCACCGACTCGACGCGTGGTGGACTTCTCTGGCCACCAAGGACCTCTTCGAACTCCGGGAAGCACAGGGCAGCTACGATACTGAGGCGGGCTTCGACCACGAGAAATGGAGTGGCGGGGGTAGCGACACCCCTCGTGCGACGCTCGATCCCGGACTGCTCTCGAACGTCGCGTTACCCGACGGGATCGCTGGCGGTACTGGGACGTCGGGTGGCACCGGCGCTGGTAGCTCGGCTGGGGGCGGCGCTTCGACCGGAGCCGGTGTGTCCAGTGATATCGAGGCCGACGTCTCGAACGTCGGCGAGGGTGACAGTTCAGGCTCGACCGGTGGGGGTGTCCAGCCGCAGTTCGATCCCGCAGCGATCGCGGATATGGACATCCAGCTCTCGGGCAGCCAGGCCGACGACGACTCCCAGCCCGACGGCGGCTTCCGCGGATTCGACACCGACCTCGGCGACGTCTCAGGCGGTGAGCAGTCCTCGGACACACGCGTCGGCGATCAGCAACCAGGCGGTGGCTCGCAGACTGGTTCGATCGACCTCGACGCGCTTGCCGAGTCAGGTCAGATCGCGACCCGAGAGCAGTTGACCGACCCCTCGAAACTCTCCTCGCGGGCGCAGTCTGATCCGGGACTGTACGTCGGCGGCTATGGCTTCGTCGAGGACCTCTCGGCCGACGTCGAAGGCACGGACAACCCGCAGTACGTCCACGCGCCGTCCGAGCAGCAGGCGACGACCGCGGCGGTCCTCCGCAGCGGCTACGAGGCCCACGAGAAAGACGAAGGCGAGAACGTGCTGGCGATCGACCTCTCGGCAGACCGCGTCCGGGCAGGTCTGCGGCTGATCCGGGGCGTTCGCCGCGGCCAGTCGTTGGCCGAACTGTTGGGCTATCGCTTCGAGCGTCGACTCCGTGAGACGACGCTCGAAACCGACGCTGACGTGATGCAGTACGCCCACGTCTTCCGGACGGCGTTCCCGGCGAAAGTAGGCAAACTGAAACGCCCCGACGAGTCCCAGATCCAGGGCAAAACTGAGGGCCAGAAAGACCTCGCGAAGCGCGACGTCGTCGACGGCCGCAAGCTCGTCGAGAACTGGGACGACTATCCGTTCGGCCACGGCGACGAACTGCCCGCGGTCGGCACAGACGACTACGACGCGATCGACGCCATCGTCGCGGAACTCAGCGACGATGTCGACGCGGCCGGGGACCTGCTGACCGCAGAGAGCGTCCACCAGCTCGGGCAGGGCAACTACGAGGCGGCCGGCGGTTCGGTATCGGCGCTGGCCGACGGCGATCCACTGCCCGATCCCGAGATTGCACGGACACCGCGCAGTCAGACTGGCCTCACGCACCGCCAGTGTCTCCTGTTCGGAACGCCCACAGTCCAGAGCGGGGCGACCCCGCGGTCGAGTGCAGAGCCTGCCCTGGCGGCCTGGGCGAGCGGCTTGCTCCCGGACCACGACGCCGTCGAGTGTCTGGCGACCTACCGCTGGACGGAGACGACGATCGACCAGAGTGGCACCGAAGTCGAGACCGAGCAGACCCACGAGACAAGCGTCTCTCTTTCCGACCTCGATCTCGGGTCGCTGGACGTGCTGTTGCTGTTCGGGGCCGACCGCCAGCCGGCCCGCTCGGAACTCGAACAGCGACTCGTTTATGCGCTCGTGCGCGACCGGCCGACCAGTCCCGCCGTACCTGCCGACGCCGAGATCGAACTCGAACTGACCGAGACCGTCTCGGCGGGGGCGACTCCGATGGCCGACGTGCTCGAACTGGCGCGAAGCCTGCGCGAAGTCGTTCAGACGGGTCGTCCAGCGACCGCCGAAGATCTGGCCCATCCGACCGACGCGCGCGGTGAGGGGTACGACGTTTCGACCGCGGATACGCTCGAAACGCGGGCCAACACTGCACAGGACCGACTGCTCGATATCGCGGTGCAGGTGGACGAACGACTTTCGGTGCTCGACAGCGATCACGCGCTCGGCGACGGTGTCGACGATCTGCTGGCGGCCCAGACCGCCAGCGCGGATGGCGGGACGCCGACTGGAAACGCCGGCGGCTCCTGGGGCGGGCTCGGCGGTGGCGTGACGCTGCCCGGAGATACCTCGCCAGTCTCTGACGCCCCATTCCGGATTCCCGAGCCGACGGTGACCGAGCAGGCGACCGATCTGGTCGACGCCATCGAGGCCGTCGTCAGTGAGGTCCCGCTTGCAGACGCCGAGTTGACAGCGAGCGCGGTCGACGCCGGCGCGATTCGAGCCGAACTGTCGGCGCTGCTGGATACCCTGCCTGCCGGAGTAGCCGATCCGAACGCTGTTCGAGCGGATGTCACTGTCGAGTCCGGCACCCAGCAGTCGATCGCCGGTGTGCTCGGACAGCCGGTCTCCGTCCCCGTGATCCCAAGCGACGACGCGGATGGCGCGAGCAGTGACTCGGGCGATGGTGACGATTCGGGCGACGGAAGCGGATCCGGCGACGGAACTGGGTCGGGTGACGACGGTCCCGCAGGTAGCGGGCCGATCACGTGGCTGCCGCCGGGCGGCCAGCTGGAGACGTCGATCCCCGACGCGACGTTCTCCCAGCCCGAGACGACCGTCGACATGGCCGACCTCTCGGAGACATCCTACTCGGGGACGACCGACTACGCCGAGAACCTGGAGTCAGTCAGTATTGCCGGTGGTGCACTCGGTCTCAGTGGCTCGGGCCAGGATGACGGTGGAGCGGGCGGTTCCGAGGATGAAAGCGGCGACGGCTCCGACGACGATTCGGAACCGCAGATCGACTGGTCGACGTCGACGGCGACGATCCGCGCGTGGGGGACTGACGGCCTCTCGTGGTTCGAGCGCGAGGCGACGACGACGCCCGACCCCGACGGCTCGTTCAGTGTCGACTTCGACTTCAGCGACGTCGCGTCCGGGACGCCGTTCCAGCTCGTCGCCACGGTCGATGGAACGGTCGTCTACAGCGCGACCGGCCGTGTGGTCGACGACAGCCTGAGTACGACTGCGCAGTCGACTCTGGAGAACGACTGTCCCAACCTTCGGAAGTTGCTCTGGCTGCGGTCGCGCCAGGACGGCTTCGACACCGCGAGTGGTGCGAGCGGCGACCTCGCGTACGCGCTCTCGATGGCCGAGTTCGACGCGCTGCAATCCGAGCGCGACGCGGCCGACCCGTCGACGACGCCGATCACCACGGACGACGTCGATTCGGTGGACGATCTGCTCGCCGTCGAGGGGATCGATCCGTCGGCGCTCGCGAGCCACTTCGATTCGGCCGTCGGGCCGATCAGCAAGCTCGGTCTCGATCGAATCGTCGACGTTACCGGCGAGGGCGGGCCAGACGACGTGCGTTTCTGGTACGGCCCGACCCAGTCACTGGGAGACGTTCGGGCACGCCTCTCGCGGACGCTCGACAATCCAGCGCTGTACAACGCGGGGGCTGCCCCCTGGCTGCTGTCGTATCATCACGATTCGGCGGCGCTATTGCACGGCATGGACGGCGGCGAGCGGGTCGCAGCCTATCTCGACGCCTTCCTCTCGGGTCCGCCCTGGGTCCTGCGATATATCGACGAGCATGTCGAGGATCCGGTGACGCTCTTCGAAGAGCTGACCGCGTGGCTCTACGATCCTGCGTCGGTCGAGGATCCTGGCGATCTGCCCACGACACTGCACGATCTGGCGAGTGTCGTCACCGACATGCCCGCGCTCGCGGTGCTGTTCGACGGGCTCCCGACGGTCGAGGACAAGACCCATCTGGAGACGTTCAAGATCCACCTGCAGGGACTGGCGTCGACGATGGGCGGCGGCGCACCCTCGATGCCCGATCCCGCGACCGCGAAAGCGACGTTCGACGCCGACGCCTCCGCGGCGACGACCGACCTCGCCAGCGACGCCCACAGCGTCGCGACGACGATCGATCCCGTGGTGGGTAGCGAGGCCGACCGCTCGCTCCGCCGGATCGTCCTCGAACGCCTCCGCCAGCCGATGACCGTCGCGGCTTCGTATGGGGTCTTCGGGAGTACCCCACGGAGTCCGGATGGCGGCGTGCCCGAGGATGAGGCCGCGCTGCTCGAACAGGCCCGCGCGCTGCTGGAACGGCTCAGAACTCGGCTGGAAGACGCTGCGCCGCTGGATCCGCGCGCGCCGACCGACGGCGGGACACAGCCGCCGGCCCAGCGGGTCGAGGCCCAGACCGACCGTCTCCAGGCGCTGTTCGGCGAGGACTTCACCGTCTTACCGCCGTTTACACCCTCGAACGGCCCGGAACTGGCGACGACGTTCACCGACGACGGGCTGATTCCCGATGACGACTCGATGGCGGCCGAGACGCTGCTCCAGCGGAGTGCGACGTTCCGCGAGACGGTCGCGGACTTCCGGGAGGCCCGGACGTACGCCGAGGCCATCGCGGGCACGCTCACCGAACCACTGACCGTCGGGCAGGTTCCCTACGAACCCGGCGATACGTGGGTCGGCGTCGACGACGCAGATCCCGACGCGGGCAAACTCTCGCTGGTCGCGCAGTTCGGTCCCGACCTCACACCCGGAGCGGTCGATCAACCGATCACCGGGCTGTTCCTCGATGAGTGGAGCGAGGCCATCCCCAACGAGAGCGAAACCTCGGGTGTCGCGCTCAACTACGACGACCCGGGGAACCGGCCGCCACAGTCGGTGCTGGTCGCGACCCCGCCTGAGGAGGGGTGGTCGCTGGACGAGTTGGCAGCGACCGTCGCAGAGACGGGCGAGTACATGAAGCGCCGGGCGGTCGATCTGGGAGATCTCGAGGACCCGTCGTATCTGTTCCCGGGGCTGTACTTCGCCCGACAGGACGATCCGACGCCGGAGACGCCGACGGTCGCCTTCGAGATGCTCGACTGGTACGACCGGCAACTGGAGTACACACTCCTGAAACCACAACTGCAGGTCGAGTTGCAGGGGGTGTTCTTCGATGGCTGATCGGACCGTCTGGTCGCGACTCGAACCCCGACCCCGAAAGGACGACATGGATGACGCGCTCGCTGCGCCGATCCGCGACCCCCTCTGGATGCTCTCACGGCAGTGGCAGGTCAGCGAGTTCCAGGGCGAGGACGCCGGTTCGCCCGTGCGCGTCGACGTCGACATCGCGGAGGATCGGCTGACGCGCGTTGATCTGCAGGGTGGCGGTCGCGGCGGTGAGGGTGGGCCGGCCGGCCCGTTCGACTACGACGGTGGGCCACTCGAAGCGATCGTCGAGCGCGAGCCGGTGATGACCGATGACGACGTCCTGACCGAGGAGGCCGACCAGCCGGGCGAGGGCCCGACACTGCGCCGGCGCGCAGAGGCTGGCCAGCAGTTCCGTCGCACGCTCGCAGACGCCGGCTACGGCGAGTTCGGCGCGGCCGACTTCGACGCCGACCTGTTGCTCGACGTGCCCGACCAGCCGCTCGAATCAAGCGACCGCAGATACGTCGAACTCGTCGGCGGTCGGACGCTCGACGGGACGGCAGTCGCGCGGGCGATCCGTTCGGCAGTCGGCAACATCGACGACGTCGTCGCGGGCGAGGCGAGTTCCTGGTCGGGCGTCAGTGCCGGGTCACTGCCGCTGCCGACGGGCGAATCTCGGACTGGCGCGTTCGATGAGTGTGTCGAGGACTTCTACGCGTGGTACGTCGACCTCTACGACGAGCCCACAGTTGAAACGGGGTCGGCCTGGGATCCGACGCGCCTCGAATATCGGTTCTCGGTGATGACGGGCGCTGGAAACACCGAGACGGTGTTCGAAGCGCCCGAGTATCAGGGCGGCCATCTCGACTGGTACGCATTCTCGACGCCCGGAGACGCTGGGAGTCTCGGTGCCCCCGACGAGAGCGGGACGCCGGCCGAGGGCGTGCTCACCGACGATGGGCAACTCGACCTGCCCAGTACGGTGACGACACCGGAGCTCCCCGACGACGTCGGAATCGACGACCTCCAGAACATGCCGCTGAATCTCGCGACGATCCGTCGGTCGAAGACGCTGATGCCGACCCAGATCTCGTTCCCGGGGATGCCAGCCAATCGCTGGTGGGAACTGGAGGACGGCAACGTCGACATCTCGAAGGCCACCGACGAGGGGTCCGGTCTCGCCCGGATGCTCCTCATCGAGTTCGCGGCCCAGTACGGCAACGACTGGTTCCGGATCGATCTGGACACTCCGGTCGGGACGCTCACCCGACTGACCGACCTCACCGTCACCGACTCCTTCGGCCTGACCGAGACGGCCGAACCCGCGATGGACGACGACTGGAACCTCTACATGCACGACCTCCCGGACCACGACGAGCCGGGGCTGTTCGTGCCGCCGACGCTGGCGGACTCTCGAACGGGCGAGCCAGTCGAGAAGGTCGTCTTCGCTCGTGACGAGACGGCGAATCTCGCGTTCGCGCTCGAACGGATCGTCGAGAGTCCAACCGGGCAGGCCCTCGACCGCACCGAGTTTCAGGTTCCGCGTCTAGAGATCGACCGCGTTTCGGCCGCCGAGGACCCGGACGAGGAGTACGTCGAGCTCGCCAACGCAGGGGAAGATCAGCTCGTGATCGACGGGCACGAACTCCACGCCGAGATCGACGGCTTGACGACTCGGGTTCACCCATTCGGCCAGCGAACGCTCGAGGCAGGTGAGACGATCCGCGTCTACACCGGGGTCGCTCCCGGCACAGGCGGCGTGAGCGCTGGCAAGAGTGCCACAGCCTGGACAGACGCCGAAGCGATCGTCGTGAAAGACGATGCTGGCAGTGTCGTCGCCAAACAACTACTCGCCCGGCCGAGTGACGCGCTCGCGGACTATCGGCTGTCGACGGATGTCCCGGACTACTGGTTCCCGTTCACGCCCGAGCAGGGCTGGGACTTCAAGCTCGAACGCGCTCTCCTGCTCGACGCCTCGACGCTGGGGCTGGACGTCGAGGAGATTCCCCGGCCACTCGGCGAGATTCTCCAGCCCGAGGACGAACTCCTGCCACCCGGGGAGGATACCTACATGATCCACGACGAGGAGATCACCCGTAGCGGCCGGGAGGTCACTCGACGGTACCAGCACGCTCGCTGGACCGACGGCGCGAGCCACCTCTGGAGTTCACGCGAGAGCCGGATCGGCGACACGCAACTGTCCAGCGGCCTGCGGTTCGACATTCTCGACGAGCGGGAGTGAGCCAGCCGATTCGGCTGTTTGCTCCCCTCCCGACATTCATATAGGTTCGCGGCATAGGTTCTTTCAGATGTCACAGCAGACCGCTCGGATCGTCCGCGAGGTCCACGACGAGCCGCACATCAGGGGCCGTCGGATCACTGTTCGGTACATCCACGTGCAGGTCGAGGACCGCGGACTTCGTCCCGAGACGGTCGCGGATCGGCACGATCTCGACATCGCGGACGTCTACCACGCGCTGGCGTACTACCACGATCATCCCGAGGAGATGACGGCCGTCGAGCGTCAGCGAGAAGATGCGGTCGAATCTGCCCGAGAGAAGACAACGATCGCGCCACCCGAGGAATGACAACGGCGTCGCTGTTGCTCGACGAAAATATCGAGCAAGAGGCGATGTATCGACTCCGGAAGTACGGCCACGAAGTCGAACACGTCACGTTCCATCCAATACTCCAGCCCGGTGCCGAAGACGCCGAGCTTGCTGCATACTCGCTCGAAGCGGACTCCCTCATCGTCACCTACGACGACGATTTCGAGACTGCGTTCGGCGAATCAGAATACTGGGGTGTTCTCTTGCTATCGGACGACGATTGGGACGCAATCGAGGTCGCTGACACCGTTCATCGGATCCTCGAACTGTACGATGCCCCTTCGTTGTCACAGATGAATGTCGTCGGGCGCGAGTGGTTGTGATGTGTACGCGAGAGCCGGATCGGCGACACGCAACAGTCCAGCGACCTGCGGTTCGACATTCTCGACGAGCGGGAGTGATCAGTCAGACGGATCGCTGTAACGATTTACCGGATCGACCGCCCCCACTCCGGGCGGTCGATGCGGAACAGACGTACAGCGGTCCGTCTCAGTCTCCACCGGGGAGCGGATAGATCAGACTGTACGCGTCCCCAAATGTCAGGTCGGTCAGATCCTGCGTGAGGTTCGCCGTCTCGAACGCCCCTGTCACCTCGACGCTGTTCGAATTAACCGTGTGATCGACTCCGCTGACGTCGTGTGATTTAACGTCGGTCAGCAGCTGGTCGACGTCGTCAGTTTCGGGCTCACCATCGACGAGATAGACGAATCTGAAGGTCGTCGTGTCGCCCTCGACTGTCATCGCCTGGCCAAACCACGTCCCGGTCGTGAGATCGTTCGTAACGCTCTCGTCGTAATAGTAGTCGATGAGGATCCGACCGTACGTCGCAGTCCCCAGCGCGTCGACGACTCGTGCGAACGCGTCGCTCGTCTGGGTGGCTCCATCGGTCGCGCCGCCGTTGACGTCGATAAGCGTCTTCGCCCCCTCGACTGACCGGCTGAACAGAAGCGCCGAGGAGGTCACCGCGTAGGTGTACTGTTGGTCCTCGGAGACGACGAGCTCATATCCACTGTAGGAGTCGGTTCGGGACCACTCATCGAAGGACGTGAAATCGTCCACGAAGGTTTCGGCGTCGAAGGATCCAGTCAAGATCATCGTTCCGTTGGTGGTGACGAGCCTGTCGATGTCGCCCGGAGATACACCACCGACATCGGGAGGGTACTCCCCGATCAGCGAGTTGAGATCGTAGGACAGCGCAGCCTCGTGGTCACGTAACTCGTCGTACTGCTGGAAGGTGACGTTCGTGGACTCCAAATCGTTGAGTGCCCCGGCCTCCGGAACCCACGTCTGGTAGCCCGTCCGGTCGCCGGACGAGTCCGACCCGTTCGACAATAGTCCACACCCACTCAACGCCGCCGCGCCCGCGACGCCACCGGCGCGTAACACCCCTCGTCTGGAAACACCTCGGTCCACTATACAGCCGGGGTGTGGTTTGAGACCGTTATACGTTTCTATCGGCTTTCATTTTCTCGACCCGCGTCGCCAGCGCGAGGAACGTCGCCAGCAACGTCAGCACGACTGCCCAGCCGGCTGCCAGGTCGTGGGCGGCGATTGCGTGGTCCGGTCGCAGTCCTGATGCTGTTTCGACCAGCGGTTCGGCGCGCAGCCAGGTGTGGTGTGGCCCCTCCATCACGGCCCAGAAGTAGTCGACCACGTCGTTGAAACCGTACCACGCGAGCGCGACCGCGACCGCGGGCACCGAGAAACTGGCGTAGCGGTGGATCAGGAAGGCCTCGACGGCCATCGCGAGGTGACTCAGGATCAGGAACCAGTAGAGCCACAGCGCGATTCCCTCCGGGCCATTCAGGGCGAGCTGGACGTAGGGGGTCCAGAGTCCGAGCTTGATACAGCCGAAGAAGGCCAGTGCGTGCAGCCAGTCGGCGTCCCAGTCGAGTTTCCAGGCCGCGAGTGAGAGCCCGATGAACATCGTCGCGACTGGACTGTCCGGGATCAGTATCCATGCTTCGGGTGGGGCGGCTCCGAGCTGGCCACCGAGTTCGAGCGTTGTCGGCCGACCGGCGTAGTACCAGAACCCGAAGAGTGTCCCGACGAGGTTTACGAGGACGATCGGCCAGGCCAGTCGCAGTCCGAGGTCTTCGAGCCATTCGGGCAGCGGGGCGACGTATCGGGCCAATCCTTCCGAGTCCGGCAGGTCGGCGTCGAGGTAGCGTGCAACGAACTGTTCGATCCGGCGCCCGACTCCCGTCGACATGTCTCGGTACTCCGGACGCCCCCGACTAAACGATAGCGGAAGTCTTGATCTGTCGTGGTCGCAGAATTTGTTCTCGCAGCGGAATATAAGGGCTGTCGCATACTATGGTATGTATGGACGTGCCAAAATACAGTCCGAGAGGGTCACGATGAACACACTCGATCAGATTCTCAGGGCGGTCAAGGAGACTGCCGACTACATGAACACCTATCTCGCGAGCCACGCGGGCGATCGCGGCGAAACCAACCCCAGCGGCGAGGTCCAGAGTGCAGCGGACGTCTGGGCTGATGACCTCTTTTTCGACGCGCTCGCGCCGTTGGACGGTGTCGGCGGCTATGCGAGCGAGGAACGGAGCGAGGTAATCGACTGTGGCGAGGGGTACAGCGTCGCCGTCGACCCGCTGGACGGGTCGGCAAACCTCGCCTCGAACAACTCTGTCGGGACGATCGTCGGTGTCTACGACGCCGAGTTGCCCGCCACTGGCCGGTCGCTCGTCGCCTCCATGATGGTGCTTCATGGACCGTACACCACGATGACGGTCGCTCGCGAGGACAGAGACGTCGTCCAGGAGTACCTCCTGCAGGACGGTCACAGCGAGCGCCGCGGCACGTTCACCATGCCACAGCCGCCCGCAGTCGTCGGGATCGCGGGCAAGCCAACCGACCGCTCAGAGCGACTCAACGCGCTGGCCGAGGACCTCGAACGCGACCTCAAACTCCGCTACGGCGGCGCGACCGTGGCTGACCTGGCGCAGGTCCTCGAATACGGTGGTATCTTCGGCTATCCCGAGTCTGACGTCTATCCTGAGGGCAAGTTGCGGGTTCACTTCGAGGCCGCGCCGCTGGCGTACCTGGTCGAGAACGCCCAGGGAGCTTCGAGCGACGGCCACCAGTCGTTGCTCGACATCGATCCGGACGACCTGCACGCCCGAACGCCGACGTTCCTCGGTGATCCAGCGCTCGTCGAACGGGTCGAAGAGGCCCTCTCTGATGAGGCGGCCTAGCTTGCATACTGTTTGGCGGTCGTGTAGGCCTCCCGGACCCGTTTGAACTCGTCCTCATCGCCACCCTGGTCGGGATGGACATCCTTGACTTTCTGTCGATAGGCCGACTTCACCTCGTCGATCGGCGCACCGGCAGGTAATTCGAGCGTGGCGAACGCGCCACGAGCAGGATGGCTCGTCTGCTGGCTCGCCGATTGTGGCTCGGATGTCTCGAAGGGGAGGCGCGCACCGATTGACACGCCAGGGAGTTCGTGCTCGACGAGTATCGGAACGGTGTCGGTCTTCTCGATTCGGAAGTACGCTCGTGCGTCGAAGGTGATCGCGATGTCGCGCTGTGGCAAGTAGAACGCGACTGGCTGGCCCGCAACCGGGTGGTCTTCGGCGTAGGACTCGCCGATTTCGTCGAGATAGTCCCTGATCTCGACGCGCCGTCGTGACTCGGTGTCTCCGTACTGTTCGCGGGTCTCCTGGGCGGGAAAGAGCCGATGGGTCAAGACGAACAGCCCAGCGACACAGAGGCTACAGCCGACGCCGAGCGCCGTTCCGAGGACGAGCCAGTCGGGCAGGTCAGCGAACCACTCCATCACGTCGGCGACCGCTTAGGAATCAGTCCTCAAGAAAGGTTCGCTCGGGGCAATCCGTGCACTGTCGAGTGCGTTCGTCCTAGCCGATGTAGCGCAAGTCTTCTTCGGAGGGTGCGGCGTTGCCCTGTTCCATCTCCTGGATCTTCCGGACGACCTCTTCCATCTCCTCAGCGCGGTCTTCCAGGGAGCTGAAGTCGACCTCGAAGCCGATGACGCCCTGCAAGATTTCGAGGACTGCCTGGGCGCTCTTGGGATCGACCAGATAGCCCGACGTCTCACCCATCAGACAGGCTGCCGAGAGATCACGGCGCTCGCTCAGGCCGAGCAGCAGGCCGGAGACGCCGACGATCCCGCCGGCCGGTTCGTCCTCGCGGAACTCCACGCCTGCCTCTTCCAGTTCCTCGACGAAGGCTTCGGTCGTCGCCGCGCCGAGGACGTCGTACTCATCGATGAGTTCGCCTGTCGGGACGCCGCCGAGTGCGAACACGCGCTCGACGCCCAGGTCGACGGCGACGTCGAGGAACGTATCTGTGAGGCCGTAGTGGCCGGCGTTATCCTGTGCCTGATGGTCGCCAGTCAGCGTGACGATATCCTGGCCTGTCTCTGTTTCGACGGCGTGAAACTCCGCATGTGCCAGTTCGGCTGTTCCGTCTTCGACACTGACCTGTGGCGGAAAATGCTTCGAATAGACTCGACAGACGAGCTCGCTGTCCAGTTCTTCGAGGATGTGTTCGGCCGCGAGTTTGCCGACGTGGCCGACGCCGGGCAGCCCTTCGACCAGGACTGGATCCTCAAGATCCGGCTCGGCGAGTACGTCGATCTCGAATTCGTCCATACCCGCTATTCCCGGCGTCGCTCCTTAAGTGCCCTCCGGTACGAGCCGTACCGGTCTTCGGGTGAGAACGGAGCTGGCGCGCTGTTGACGGCCTCGGCTCCGCACTCGGGACAGGTCGAAGAAAGCGTGTACACCGGGCGTTCGTGGGCTGACTGCCACGCCGAGCACACCCGGATGTCGGATTTCATTCTTCGTCGGTGTTGCGCTCGCGATGATAGCGCGCGCTCCCGCCGTGGTCATCGACGACTGCAGCCGCGCGGTCTGCGGCCGTTTCGAGTTCGGCCTCGGCAGTCTTGTAGTCGGGAGCCTGCACCTTGATGCGGTACTCCGGCGACCCGACGTAGGTGACTTCGAGTTCGACCTCTTCGGGCACTGAGCCGTTGCCCTCGGCGGCCTGCAGGGCCTCTTTGAGCGTGTCGACGCCGTCACCGTCGAAGACCTGCAGGTCGACGTAGCCGCTAACCTTGACGTAGGGAACCGAGACGTTCTCGCGAGCCGTCTCGACGATCGCTTCGACCTCGTCGTCGTCGAGGTCGGTGTCTTCGAGCGCTTCGGCACCGTGGATGGCGGCCGCTTCGAAGCCGGCGTACATCGAGCCGAATTCGGCGAGGAGCTCGTTGCCGACGGCGGCGTACTTCTCGTCGGAGATGTCGTCGCCGAACGATTGCTCCATCCAGTTGTCGGCCTTGCGCTCGTTTTTCCACTCCTGGATCTTGTCCTTGCGCTGATGGTCGTTGACGTCTTTCAGCGAGAGGTCGATCTGCTGGGCGGACTCGTCGACGTCCAGCACTTTGGCGACGACGCGCTGATCGACGCTGACGTGGTCGCGGACGTTCTTGATCCAGCCGCTGGCGACCTCGCTGATGTGACAGAGGCCGCGCTTGTCCTCGTACTCCAGCAGGTCGACGAACACGCCGAAGTCCTCGATCTCGTCGATGCGCCCGACGACGAGTTCGCCCGCTTCTGGCCAGCCGCTGTACTTCATGGTTACCGTGCCTCGACGGTCTCGACGATCTCGCCCTCGATTGTGGCCTTGCCGCCGGTCGGGACTGCGAGCGTGTGCCCACAGACCGCACAGGCGACTTCCGAGGCGGCCTTGCCGAAGACGATCTGTTCGTTCTCACAGTCCGGACAGGCGACGTTGTAGAAGCTTCCAGCCATCGTTACTCCTGGAACTCCAGTCGGCCAGCACGCCATCCTTCGCGGATGTGAGCCTTGCCACACTCACCACAGCGGTAGGTGAGGTTGGTCTTCTTCGTCGGCTTGTCCCCACCGGGGACTTTCGAGAACTTCCCGGAGTTCCCGATGCCGCTGTTGCGCTCTCGCTGGCGGTCGTTGACCTTTTTCATTCCCGAGGAGCGGCCCGATCGGACCTTCTCAACCTCGTGTTCGTTATGCTCGTTACAGTGCGGACAGTACGTGTTAAATCGGCGTGGCATCTGCATAGCGAATCGTCCTTGCCCGCGATTTGACGTGCGCGCTTAAAACCCGTTTGGTTCCGACCCACTGTGGTGATTCTCTAGCCCTCGGCTGCGTGGCCTTCGAAGTTCCTAAGTACAGTTGTACCGAAGCGACGCGCATGAAGAACCTCATCATCAACGGCGATCCCGGGAATCTCCGCAAGGGTGCCGTTATCGAGTACGACGGCCAGGAGTACGTCTGTTTCTCCGTCAAGCGCCAGGGCGATTGGCACGGCCCCGACCGCCCGCAGTTGTGGTGTACGATCGGCCAGGACGACGAACGGGAAACGTACGAGCGCCGCCAGTACATCCCGATGCATCTCGACACGCTCTCGGCCGAGGCCGACGCCGTCACCGTTGTCGAGGCGGCCTAGTCCCCGAGCGCCTGCTGGTCGACACTGTAGATCGTCACTACTGGCCACTGTTTCTCGACCGTGACTGCCTCCAGTCTGTCGACGGTTATCGGTCGGTACTCGGATCGTTCGTTCGGCCCGACGTAAATTAACTCGACGTCGTACTTCGCCAGTAACTGTCGTTGCTCGTCCGGCTCTCCCGTAAACATCGTCCGAACGTCTTTCCGTCGCTGATCGTACACCTCAGGGCCACGATATGCCCGTTCCGGTAGCTTGCCCAGGACCGTCGGCACCCCAGTGAGACTCGCCGGCCCGTTGTACCAGCGGTACTGTGGCCCCGGATCGCTGAGCATGTTCGGCTGGCCCTCGACCTCGCTGTTGAGCCAGTAGATCGCCGCGGCCTCTATGTTGTGGTCTCGCTCGACGAACGCCAGCGCGTCCACCGTCGGATCGGCGATCCGTTCAGTATCAGTGCCGAACGTATCCACTGGCTCCTCGGGGGTGTAGGCGGCGGCGATCCCGAGCGAGCCGTACAGTCCCGCGGCGACGACGAGCAGCCCGATCACCAGCGTGAGTCCCACGCGCTGGCCCTCGTTGATCACTGCACTGCGTTCGGTGAGACGGTCGAGCGCGATCGTCGCGAGACTCCAGACGATCGCGAGGACGAGCAGGAATCCTGCGAGTGCCGACCACGCTGGAATCACCGCGAGTGCGTCGGTCGGAGCCGAGCCAGCGATGTCGCCAGTCAGACCGAAATGGATCGTCAGTGCGAGTATCCCATAGAGCGAGACGGCGGCCATCAACACGATTCCGAGCCCTGCGAACGCGCGTTCCCCGAGGCGGCCCGAGAAGCTGAGCGCGGGATGGTGTTCCTCCAGTAGCCGGACCAGTATTACGCCCGCGGCGACGCCCGCGAGCACCCAGACCTGCATGTAGACCTTGAAGACGGTGTTAAATCGGCCGCCTGCGCCGGGCTCGACCACGTAGACAAACTCGACGAGGACGATCAGTCCGGCGACTGCGACCAGCAGGACGGTTTCGAATCCCGGTTGTGGTGGGCCCTCGCCGTCCTCGTCTGTCCGCCATGGAATCACCGTTTGGCCGGCCACAGAGACAGGGCCGGAACGGCGAAGCAGTATCCATCCGCCCAGGATGATGGGGACGAACAGCCCAACTGCGGGCACGGTGAGCATGGTCGTGACGGCCACGAGCGTCGTCGCTGCGACGGCGACGATGGCCGCTTCGGGGAGTCTGTAGTGTCCATGGCGATAGAGGTACAGACTGTACAGCAGCAGGAACGCACCGTGGGTGAGGAGCAACTCGGCGAACGTGCTCCGGCCCGGGAACGCGCCCGGATACGTGTTCGCGGTGCTCGATTCGAACAGCCAGTACGGCGAGGACAGCACCCACGCGAGCGCGAGGACGATCACGCCGACCACGAGGGCGACGCCGAGTCGCTTCCCTTCGCGGGCGGCGAACCACGAACTGGATCCTCGATCTGTCGCGCCTTTTAGCAGCGCCAGCGGGTGTGTGGGGCCGAGCGCCAGCGTCAACACGATCAGGCCGCCGACGGCCGGGAACGACCACGTGTTGACGACAGCGACGACGGCTCCCAGTGCCGGCAGAACGCCGAACAGCGTGAACAGTGTGCGCTTTCGCGAGCGGTCTGTCCCGGCGACGAACAGCTGTAAGAGGATCGTCGTGACGACCAGCAGGAAGGACGTGCTCATCATGTGGGCGTGCAGATCGCCGTTGAGCCAGGCGAACAGCGGGAACTCGGTGATCGCGGTGTCGATGACGCGGCTGGCCGACCAGTAGCTAAACTCCGAGATCGAGTCCGCGATCCCCCGGTCGCGCGGGAGTGGGAGGAACAGCCCGGCTACCCAGTTCCATCCTGCTGCGAGATAGCCGAGTGGTGCGCCCAGCAGCCCGAGCCCGCTCCCAGCGCGTTCGAGGAGTGCCCCGCCGAAACGGAACGTCGTCTGGAGATTGCTGGCGATGCCGACGAAGAACGCGCCGAAGACGCCGGCACGGTGGGCCGAGAAGCCGCGGCGGGCGGCGATCGATCTCGCGAGCCCGTAGGCCGCGGTGACGAGCATCGCGTAGTAGCCCGCCAGCGCGAGGTTGTAGGCGAAGCGACCTTCCGTGCCCGTGATCCGGGCCAAAAGCGACGCCAGCAGGTGGCCCCCGTAGTAGTAGCGCACGCTCTCGCCCGCGAACCAGGCGTCTTCGGGTGGGACGGTCGTGCCGCGAAGCGAGGACTGCAACAGGCCCATGTCGAGGAATTTCTCGCCAGCGTTCGGCGTCGCAGCGGGATCGACTGCCCGGATCGCGATTAGAAAGCAGAAGGCGGTGGTGAACACCAGCGCGACGCGGACGTAGGCCGCGTGGTCGATGTCGTAGCCACGATACCATAGCGTCGCTGCGAGGGAGCCGAGAGCCAGCAGACCGATCCAGAGCGCGATCGTGATCGAGAGTCGGCCCAGGAAGAAGACGACGAGCCAGACGAGCGCCAGTGCAAGTTGGAGGGCGACGCCAGCCCCGAAGTCGTCGAGATCAGGCAGCAGTGCGTGGGCGAGTGGCATTCCGAGGTATAGCAGCACCAGGTACGTGAACAGCCAGAGGGCCACCAGCCCGTATTCCATACGTGGGCAAAGGCAGAAGGGTCTGATAGGCTTTTTGAAGGTCGCACGTGCGGACGGTGGGGTTGTACCACGGTAGAAAGTCACGGGCGGCGTCCGAATCACAACCCTTAATGACGGGCCCGAATTACCAGATGATAGCGGGATGGGATAGCTAGGAGATTCCGGCGGGCTCATAACCCGCAGATCGGTGGTTCAAATCCACCTCCCGCTATGTTCTGTCGCTCGCAAACTCGCGAGCGACGTATGTTGCACGTGGTGATTTGGACCCTGGCAGTCGCGCACAGCGAAGCGAGCACGTCTGCCTTCGGTTCAAATCCACCTCCCGCTACTATTCTGCTGCGAACAATTCGTGAGCAGCAAATCGCACATGGAGTGGATTGAACTCTGCAAGTCGCAGCGCCGAACGGAGTGAGGCGATCGTCTTGCTCCGGTTCAAATCCACCCTCCGCTATGTTCTGATGGCACAACGAGGCGTCTGCGGCAGTATTTCCTAGCCGTCGCCGTTTTCGTCGACGACGACGACTTCGCCGTCGACGACGTCGACGTTGATGAGCGTCTTGACGTCGTAGTCGGTGTCGTCGAGTTTGTTCTCGCCGCCGACCTTCTTGATGACGGCCACGGTGTCGACGATGTCCGCGCCGACTTCTTCGAGCGCGCCCGTGATCGCCGCGAGGGTCCCGCCGGTCGAGAGGACGTCGTCCAGCACGAGCACGCGATCGCCATCGTAGACGTCGTTGACGTACATCTCACTCTCGGAGTAGCCGGTGACCTGCTGGAGTGAGACCTCGCCTTCGAGACCGTACTGTCGCTTGCGGATGACGACGAGGGGGATGTCGGTCATCAGCGAGACGGCCGTCGAGAGGTGGATCCCCATCGCGGCGGGGGTGACGATCTTGTCGACGTCTTCGAGTTCTGCTTTGCGGATGATCTTGATGACGATCTCGCGGAGCAGTTCCGGTTCGAGCATGGGGACGCCGTCGCTGATCGGGTGGACGAAGTAGTGATAGCCGTCTTTCTCGATGATCGGGGCGTCGAGCAGCGACTGTCTGAGGCGGTCCATGTCGGCGATACTGCGGGCGAGGCTAAAAATTGCCCGTCACGCACTCATCGTGTGAACCGTTCTCAGACTGCGCTCAGAAGATCGGCGAGCACCCGGACGATCGGCAGGAGTTGACCCCCGTCGACTGGATACCGGCCCAGCCCGGGCGCGTAGGCCGTTACGACCAGTACCGAGAAGACGACCGCACCGGCAGTCGCGAGCCCGAGTGCACCAGCGACCGGCCGATCGAACCGTTCGGTGTACGGCGTCGCTATCACACCGACGGCGAGCACGCTCGCGAGTCCGAGTCCAGCCAGCGCGTGAAACTGGAAGGCCTCGCCGAGGGCAAGCCCCTGTGAGAGGACGAATCCCGCGACGACTTGCCCGCCGATCAGCACGCCGCCTGCGGTCGCCCAGGCGAAGGTCCGTGTCTTGGTTCTACAGACCCGGTCGATCGGTGTCAGCAGGACGAGTCCGACGATACCGACGGCGTACAGCGGCAGCAGATACCGAACAGTGACCTGGGCGTGCAGCGGGAGGCGCTCGGCGTACAATAGTGTGAACAGCAGCGTGAATACGACTATCGCGAGCACGGTGGCCGGTCTTGGGTCGCGGAGCCGCTGGTGATCGATGTTCGCACTCAGCCGGCTCTCTAGCAGCCTTTGTACTGCAGCGAACGGTGCGGCGACGAGGCCGCCGAGAATCGGTGCCGACTCTAGCACCGAGAGGTTAATCGCCTCCTCGCTGGCAGCCGAATTGGCGACGACGTATCCGCTCCGGACGAACGTTCGGTAGAGAGCACTCGTTTGTGTCCTCGCCGTTTCGATTCCCCCGAGGAGCAGCCCGACGAACGTCGTGCCGGCTGTCACGACCGCCTCGAACAGTCTCGTGAGTAGCCCAACGACTCTACCATCGCTCGCGTCAGATCCACTGCCGTTCGGGTCGGATCCACCACCGCTCGGGTCGGGCGGCTGCTCACCGCTCCCAGTGCCCGGATCGACGACACCGCTGGCTACGTCGGCTGCGTCGAACGACGCCAGTAGACGGGGCGGGACGAACGGGTTCCCAGCGATCAAGAGGTTGGTTAGGAAAAAGGGGAGCAGCGCAAGGGCGAATATGCCACCGACGACCGGCAGCGCGCGGTATCTGGCCGCTGGTGAGGACACCAGGTCGGCCACGACGAGCGCGGTGAACAGGACGAGCGCTTCGGGGGCGTGGATCCACGCGAGCAGGGCCGTCGCGGCGTAGGCACCGCCGTGAACGAGATTCCGACGTGGCGTCCCTGGATCGCGGCTCTTGGCGAACGCGAACAACGCGAGCAAGACACACAGCGTCGTGAAGACGTGCCGTTTCGGGATCGGGGCCCAGAAGCCGATCGGCGTCGCCAGCACGAGGAGGACGCCGGCGACGACACCTGTACGCGGTGTCGCGAGCCAGCCGACCAGCCGATAGACGACGACGGCCGACAGCGCGCCGGCGACGACGGACGTGAGCTGCATCGCGAGGACGGGGACGATCTCTGCAGGCAGGGGCGTCGCCACGGCGACGTTCGCGAGAAACAGCACGAGAGCAACGGCGCTCCCGCCTAGCGTGAACGCTCGCTGGTGGTCGAGGAGGCGGCCGAGGACGACCGAAAACCAGAGGAGGGCCAGCGACCAGCCTGCGACGAGCGCGATCCGGAGATCGGCGATCAGAGAGACGCCTTCCAGCAGCCAGTACGTGGGCAGCGAGAGGACGAGCTGGCCGTAGTTCCGTCCATAGAGCTGCCCGTCGACGACGTGCATCCCTGGCGTGTCGAGCGAGGGGCCAAAGACCGCTCGCTCGATCCCCAGGCGTCCCTCCGTGAGCGCGACGAAGGCGTTGGCAGTCGTGTAGGTGTCGGTGATGAAGATCCCGACCCGAGTCAGCACGGCAATGTAACACAGCGAGCCAAGTAAGAGCGCCAGCCCACGGCGGTCACCGACGACGAGGCGACCGGCTTGGACCGAGCGAGCGCGGACTCGCTCGACGGCTCTGCGAACGTCAGCCAGCCTCGCCTCGCGTCCAGCGTCGGTCATCGTTGCACCTCAACGGTGATCGACTGCTCGCGGACGAGGACTTCCTCACCGTCGCCCCGCAGGATCAGCGTCAGCGTCGCGTCGTAGGCCTCGTCGTCGAGCGTGTTCTCGTCGATCGTCAGTCGCTGGATCGACAGCGTCTGCTGGCTCGATTGGTCTGCACAGAGAAATAGCGTCGGACCGGCAGTCCGACCGAGCTCAGGTATCGAGATCGTGTACGAGAGGATCGGCTGGCCGGTGACGTTCGTCACCGTGGCGCTGCCGTCGGGGACGTCGAGGTAATACGTCTCGGCTCCGAACTGCCCTTTCGAGATGGTCGCGCTATCGGGGAGTGAGTCGACGTCGACCGTTGCAGACCCGCTCCCGATCGGTTCCGTACACCCCGTCGGCTCCTGTGTCAGATCGACTGCCCCCACGAGCGGGCCGGAGACGAGCGTCACCATCAGTATGAATCCAGCCACGCCGTAGACCGCCAGCCGCGTCTCCTCCATCACGCTGGGGAAGGCGGAACGCGGGAATAAAACTGTCGCGTAGGCCTGCGGCGACGAGAACGATTTTTGGTGGTGGCGGTCGACTCCGAACGTATGGGCGAGTTCGACCTCGATCTGCAGGCCGTCGAAGACAAGCTCGATGGGACTGACGGCAGTGACGCACGTATCGTGCTGGACATCCTCGACGGCACGACCGACGACGAGGAATGGCTCGAACTGATCGGCGAGGGTGCAGTCCTGGTACTCAACGTCGAGGGCGATGTCAACGAACTCGCTGCCGGATTCGCCCGGGAGATTCGAGACATGGACGGCGAGTTGGTCCACTTCCGGGGCTTTCTGATCGTCGCGCCGCCCGGCGTCGCTGTCGACACTGACCGGCTGGGCTAGCGCAGGTCGGCCGTCACAGGCTGTCGATGTCGACTAGCGTCAGATAGTGTCCGTCCGGATCCAGTATCCGCACACCGTCTGGCACTGACTCGGCCGCTCGGGCACGATCATCCACGAGCCCGGCCACTGCCATCGCATCCTCGACCCGTAGTCCCCAGTCGACGTGAGCACCACCGCGACCGTCAGCAATTCCGAGTTGGGGTTCCCACAGCTCCAGATCGAATTCACCAGTTGTCAGTCGGGTCCGTCGTCGCTCATCCCCACGGTCGACGACCTCGAATCCCAGATCGGTGTAGAACCCGGTGGCTCGCTTGAGATCTGCGACTTCCAGCACGAGCTCGAAGATGCCGTCGATTCCCAGGCCGTCGACGGCCCGCTGGCCGAGCTCGACGCAGTTGCCGGCTGGATCGTCGAGGTACAGCGACTTCGCGCCACCGAAGTCCATCTCGACGAGGTCGAAATCCGGATCGAGGCGGGCCCACCAGTCGTCGTACTCGCCGGCCGGGATCGAGAACGCGTAGTGGGTGTGCAGCCCGCCACGGGGGACCGCAGCCGGGCGGCGGATCAGAAGGTCGGTGTCGCCGGCGTCCAAGATGGTCTCTGTGTCGGTTTCGTCGGTGACCGTGAGGTCGAGTCGATCGCGGTAGAATTCGACGACTGGCTCGCGATATGTGACGTCCAGCGCGAGCCAGATACAGGAACCAAGCATACCGAAACATACGCACGGACGGGTCAAAAACCTCGCTAGCGCTCAGATCGCAGCAGCGAGCTGCTCCGCAATCGTCTCGACGACCGTCTCCCAGATCGAGAAGCCAGTCGTGATCGCCAGCAGCGTGTCTGCCGCGAAGAAGGCGAAGACCGCCGCCCCAAAGAAGTGGGCCTTCCGCAGATCGAAGCGGTGGGAGAACGTGTGGAAGAAGTAGGCGTTGGCGAGACTGACTGGGATGATCGCGAGCATCTCGCCGACCCAGATTCCGGGGTGTGCGCCGTACTCGACGGCCAGCCCGATCGTGACGAGCTGGGTCTTGTCGCCGAACTCGCCGGCCGCCATCATCGCGAAGATCGGAACGAACCCACCGAGTGCGTTGGGGACGTCCCGGCCGAACAGGGTCACGTCGAGTTCCCCACTTGCCGTCGTCACACCGCCGTCGGTCGCCGTCGGCTCGGCCGATGGGGCTGGCGCCGAGCGGACGAGCAAGATCCCGAACGCGGCGAACAGCGCCACAGTGAAGAGTTCAAGGTACAGTTCGGGCAACGCGCCCTGGAGCGCACTGCCGAACCAGATCTCGACGGCGGTCCACCCCGCGAAGGCCGTCCCGGCAGCCGAGACCACGAGCAATGGATGATATCGTGTCGAGAGTCCGGCGATGATGAACTGCACTTTCTCGCCCGGGAGGACCGCAAGCTGGGCTGTCGCTGCAACGAACACGATCGCGAGCCAGTCAGCCATTCTGGCATTCCTCCTTACTCACGGTTCGGGCCGGTCGCATTCTGATTGGATTTAGACGCGTCTAATACCTAAACGTTCTGGACCGAACGAAGAATTGCTAGCGGAAAAATTGTGGTTTCAAGCCGTCTCTTCGAGCTGCTCGTCGACGGTACCGCCACCGCCGCTGCGGCCGCCGACCGAGAGTATCCAGAGCACGACCAGCCCGAGGTAGAACGCGAGGGTGATCGGGATTGCGAGGATCAGCATCGTGAAGATACCGCTCGGGGACACGAATGCGGCGAACGCGAAGATTGCGATCGTCACTTCGCGCCAGCGTCGCCACATCGAATCGACCGACACGAGGCCGCCGAAGTGGAACAACAGCATCGTCACGGGTATCTCGGCGAGCAGGCCGATCCCCACAGTCGTGTAGACGACCATCCAGCCGTAGTACTTGATCCGGTAGGCGATAACCATGTTCGCCCCCAGTGCGTCCTCGGCCAGCCAGGAGATCACGGCCGGCGCGACCTGGGTGTAGCCGACGTAACTCCCGAGGGCGATCCCGGCGATCAGCGAGCCGCCCCAGACGATCAGGACACGCCGATCGCCGGTCACCAGGCCACGCTCTTTCAGCGATGGCCAGGCGTAGTAGACGATCAGCGGGAGCGTGACAGCGATCGCGACCAGCGCGCTGAACTTGATCTCGAATATCAGGTGTTCGACCGGGTGGAGTGCAACTGTCTGGACATCCTCGCTCTGCATCCCTGCGGGCAGGCGGGCAGTGAAATCCTCGTTGATCTGTTTGATCCCGCCACGGTAGAGCCAGACGAACAGTCCAGCGAGGACGACCATGAACAGCCCGACGATCCTGAAGGCCTTCGAGGTCAGCGACTCCAGGATGAACGCGATGTCGTAGTAGTACCCGCCGATGTCCTCCTCGGTCGTCTCGTCGTCAGTGAAGGCGTCGACGACGCCAGCGGTCGTCTCGGTGACAACGTTACCCGAGCCGTCCTCACCTTCGGGCTGATCGTCTCCTTCCTTGTACTTGTCTTCGGGGTGGCTATCGCGTTCTTCGGCCGGGAGTTCGGTCGTCTCACCACTCGTTTCGACCGGTTCGGCGGCTTCTTCGGCGTGTTCGGCGCTCTCCTGGGCCTCGTCGAATCGGTCGAGGATCGCCTCTGCCTTCTCGGAATCGTTGTCCTCGATGGCAGTCGAGGCCAGGCCCATGGCCTCATCTTCGCTCATCTCGTCGAACACTTCCGGCGGGGCAGCGCGGACACCGGCCGCGTCGAGTTCGCTCACGTCGATCTTGGAGGGATCGCCGATGTTGGCGGCTACCGCCGGTGACAGCGTGTCGAGCTCCCGTGCGACGAACCGATAGAAGACGCCGATCGCGACGACGATCGCGACCCCTGCCCCGGCGAGCCCGGCAGCGACCTCCTCTCGGAGGCCAGTATACTCACCGAGCGGTGTCAGGGTCGGCCAGTAGTCACTGGAGCCGAAGATATCGTTGAGCGATTCGATCCCACCAGCGGTGAAGAACAGGTAGATCGCGAGGAAGGCGACGACCGAGACGCCGGCGATGACGTTCCAGCGGGCGCGTGCGATCGCACGGAAGTCCAGTTGATCGCTACTGCGTTTGATCGTCACGACGATTCGGGTAAACTTCAGACTCGCTGCGTAGAGGACGACCAGTGGCGTCGCCCACATCAGCTGGGTGATCGGGTCCGGGGGAGTGAACAGCGCACCGGCGGCGTACAGACCGAAGACGGCGTGTTTCCAGCGATCCCGGAACGTCTCGTAGGGAACGATCTCGGCGTAGGCCAGTGTACTCATCACTAGCGGCAACTGCGCGGCAATCCCGAACGAAAGAGATAGCAGAATGATAAATTCCATCCACTTGGTGATCGAGTATGTGGGGGCAAAGCCGGAGTTGATCGCCGTATCGATGAGGAACTCGAACATGATGGGGAAGAAAAGGAGGTAGGCGTAGGCGATCCCGACGGCGAACAGCGCGATGACGCCGAGCCCGATGAATGCGAGTTTCCAGCGCGCGATCGGCGCTTTCGGCAACCAACCCCGCCGCCGGAGCGCATCCCGGGAGAGATACAGCAATGTTGGAATCGCGAGGATGATCCCGACGATAAGCCCGATCTTGAATTGGAGGAGAATGACCTCGAACGGTGTGACGGCGATGACCTCCGCTTCCTGCGTGAGGAGATCGTCCTTGAGCGCGTCCCACAGGTAGTTCTGTAGGAGGATGATGGTTCCGACGAGTGCGACGACGAAGACGATAAAGACTTGCTGGAGATTGCGCTGGGCGGCCCTGAGCATCTGCCCAGCTGCTTCGCGGCCGCCAGCGATCGTGCGACGTGTGTCTTCGTCGAGGGCGCCGGACATAGCTCTCGGGGGCACTTGCCGACTCTCTGTTATCAATTTATTCATCGGCGACGGCTATCAGAGGGCCAACGTTCAGGCTACGACGGGGCGCAGAAAAGAAGGCTTACAATAGGGGGGGTACAAGCGGCGTCCACTATGGGCGAGGGCGAGACTGGCGGCCCCGATGTGCCGGCCGAGGAGCCGACGGTCCCGGCAGAGCCCTACGAGCCCGACCCCGATTCGGGTCCACCTGGCGGTCTCGAGGGTGCGCCCGACGATCAGGAACTGCCGCTGACTGAACACATCGAGGAGATGTTCAGCCGGCTCTTGAAAGTCCTGGCCGTCATGGCTCTCGCGAGCGCGATCGTCTTCCCGTTCGCCGAGCAGATTATCAACTTCCTGTGGTATTCCTATCTCGACCCGGCGAATCCAACGACGTGCTCCGGCGGCGTCGGCGTCGCGAGGAACAACGCCTGCCCCCGCGTGTATCACCCGCTGGGGTTGATTCTCGCCCGCCTGAAAGTCGCGACACTTGCGGGCTTCGTCGTCGCCCTCCCGATGTTCGTCTACCAGAGTTACCTGTTCATGCGCCCTGGCCTGTACCCGCGTGAACGGCGCTACTACCTGGCGTCGGTCCCGACGAGTCTCGTGCTTGCGTTCGTCGGATTGCTGTTCGCTCACTTCGTCGTCCTGCGGGCGATCTTCACGTACTTCATGTACTACTCTCAGGGCGCTGCAGAGATCGCGTTCAGTCTCGAACAGACCTTCGAGCTGATGGTGATGATGCTCGGCTTCTTCGCGATCATCTTCCAGATTCCACTCTTTATCATGCTCGCGATCATGATGGGCGTCACCTCCCGGCAGTGGCTCGCTGCCCGACGACTGTACTTCTGGGCTGGGTTCGCCACGATCGCCTTCATCTTCAACCCCGACCCGACGGGGATGGCACCGTTCATCGTCACGGCGACGATGATCGCACTGTTCGAAGGGACCCTCGCCATGCTCTACTGGACCCGCGAGGGGGCGCTCGCACCCACGCTTTCGAACGCGACGGCTGCCCGGCCGCTGGTCTGGGGCGCAGCTGCTCTCGGCGGCTACGTCGCCAGTGGCCTGCCGCTGCCGGGGAGTTATTACGAGCACGTTCCCGTGCCCGTTCTGGACGCACTGTCGGCAATCGGTATCCTGACCTACCTGCCGGCGATCGTCGCACTGGTGATCGTCGCGCTGTTCGAGGGGACGATCCTCCTGCTCAAGCGGTACCCGAGTCGGCGGACCTACCGCATCCGACTGGCGATGTACCGGGCGCGGATCCTGGTCTGGATCGGCGCGGTCGCCGTTGGCTACTTCGCCAATCCCCGGCCACCGCTGCTCGCGGAAGCGGCGTCGATCGAGTTCCCGACGGTTCAGGTCGCAGGAGTCGTCGTCGCTGTCGTCGCGGTGTACGAGATCCTGCTCGCAATCTGGCGCTGGCGTGCCGGGCGGTAGCCGGAGTTTTCGTCCAAGTGAAACGAGGGGGTTTTGCGGTAGTCACTCCGAGCGTGGGTACTCGACGTCGAGAAGATCGCCATCAGTGGTGTCGCTGTCTTCCGGGCTGACACTGCCAGTCCGGTAGCCGTGCAGATCCAGCGTCACGTGGTCGAAGCCACAGTCTTTGATGTGTTCGCGGGCAGCCCGGACGAAGTCAGGATCGAGCGCGACGTCGAGTTCGTCTTCGCCGACTTCGATCCGGGCGAGGCCGTCGTGATCGCGGACCCGGAACTGTTCGAAGCCCCACGTCCGGAGGAGGCGTTCGGCCTTCTCGATCCGGGAGAGTTTCTCCTCGGTGACTTCCAGCCCAGTTGGGATTCGTGAGGAGAGGCAGGCCATCGAGGGCTTGTCCGCCACGGAGAGGTCGTAGTGGCGGGCGATGGCCCTGACTTCGTCTTTGGTGATATCGTGTTCCAGTAAGGGGGAGTACGCATCGAGTTCGTCGACGGCCTGGAGGCCGGGGCGGTGGCCCTCGCCCGGGTCGTCGGCGTTGGTCCCGTCACAGACAGTTTCGATTCCCAACTGTCGAGCGCGGTCGAACATGGCCGACAGGCGCATCGATCGGCAGTGATAGCAGCGCTGGTCGTCGTTTTCGACGAACGCCTCGCTGTCGAGTTCGGAGAAGGTCGTCTCCTCGTGGCGGATGCCGACCTCCTCGGCCACGCGACGGGCGTCGTCGAGTTCCTCGCTAGGTAGGGTTTCGCTTCTGGCTGTGCAGGCGACGGCGTTTTCGCCGAGCGCGTCCTCGGCGATGGCGGCGACGACGCTGGAGTCGACGCCGCCCGAAAAGGCGATCAGGACGCCCTCGCGGTCGGCCAGATCGTCCCGTGCGGCGTCGAGTTTCTTCGTGACAGCGGGAGCGAGGTCCGCGGACATACGTCTACTGAGCGTGTGCGTGAGCAAAAGCCCGTTGTGTCCCGAATGGGGACCCTACTGCTCGACGACCTTCTCCTCGCCGTCGAAGTGCGCTGAGTTGTCCTGTGGCTCGTAGCCAAGCACTTCACGGGCGCGGTCGATGGAGTAGTACTTCCGGTCGTTGTCGGAGATTCCGTAGACGATCTCGAAGTCGTACTCGGCTTCGAGCGCGCACTGGTGAAGGTGTGCGCAGTCGGGATAGGAGAGCCACATCGCCTGTCCGCGCTCGTAGTCGATCGGCGGGTGGTTCTTGGTGAGGTTGCCGATCCGGATGTTACAGACGTCGATGCCGTAGGTGTCGTGGTAGTATCGGCCCAGTACCTCGCCCGTGGCCTTGGAGACGCCGTAGAGGTTACCCGGACGCGGGAGTTCCGTTCCATCGAGGAGGAAGTCGTCCTCGGGGCGGTACATCTCGGGGGTGCGTGTCTCGGTCTCGAAGGCCCCGACGGCGTGGTTCGAGGAGGCGTAGACGAACGTCTCGACGCCCTCGGCGACGGCGGCCTCGTACATATTCCGGGTCCCGTCGATGTTGTTCTCGAGGACGCTGTCCCAGGAGGCTTCCGGGCGGGGGTCACCGGCGAGGTGGATGATCGAAGAGACGCCCTCGACGGCGGCGTTGACGAGTGCCTCGTCGGTCACGTCGCCGATCATGTACTCGTGGTCAGGTTCCTCGTCCGGGGGGCTGTGCAACAACAGTCGCCAGTCGTAGTCCTCGGCGAGCCCGTCGAGGATCGCCTCGCCGACACGGCCGCCAGCACCCGTGAGCAGAACGGGATCGTCCATCGGGTGTATCTCTGCGACCGGTCAGTAAGTAAGATGCGGTTCGCACCGGGACCGACAGGCACCCGATCTAGTCCTGTATATGGCCTTCCTCACGCAACTGGTCTGCGTCCTGCTTCTCGTAGCGCCAGGTGATGTCGGCCTTCTCGTCTTGCCAGTCCCAGGGCTCGACGAGGACGACATCGTCCTCGCGGATCCAGATGCGCTTTTGCATCTTGCCCGGGATGCGCGCTGTGCGTTCTTTCCCGTCCATGCAACGGACCTTCACGCGATTGGCCCCCAGCATGTTCGTGACGACGGCGAACACCTCGTCGTCGTCGGGCATGCGGAGATCCTTGCGCCCGCTGTCGTCGCTCATACCCGTCACTTCAACTGCGCGACGGCTTAAGTTTTCCACCTTCATCCCGGCCACTGGGTCGTGTAAGATCTGTTGTGATTCCTACTCGCAGAGAGATGTCGATAACTCCAAGGGAGAGAAGCGACGAGTTGGTGGGAGAGATGGCGATTACGCTGCCAGACGAAGCCGGGACGTGGATCAGTGCGTATCGGCGTCTGCTCAACGACAACGACGCCTACGCCGAGGCGGCCGCCGGCTGGGGTGTCGACTTCGACGGCGACTTCGTCCTCGAAATTCTCCCCGACGACACCTACGACGGCGATCCGATCTACTTCTATCTCGCGCTCCGGGACGGGGAGTGTCTCGACGTCGACGTGCTGGACGACCCCAACGCGGTCGCCCACGGCTACGCGATCCGGGGCGATTACGCCGACTGGAAGCGCCTCATCCAGGGCGAGCTGGAGATCGTCACGGGTGTGATGACCGGCACCCTGGATGTCGACGGCTCGACCATGCAGGCGATGCGCTACCAGGACGCCCTCGTCGAGATGGGCGAGACCGCCACCCGTGTCGGCACCGAGTTCCGGTACTGACAGACGAGAAGATTTATGATCTGATACCTCGGGGGTTGTACTATGTCCGAACGGACTGTCGTCGATCTGATCGAGGAGTGGAAGACGGGCGCGCTCATCTTGATCGGATCGTTCATCGGCGCACTGTTCGCCCTCGCGGGTGTCGTGCAGTTGGCGGGGTCCGGCTTCTCTACCCCGGTCGCGCTCGCCGTGGCCGTCGGTGGGGGCCTCCTCACGTTCGTGGGCATCTCCTATCTCCTGTACGGTCGGTGATCGGCACTGTTTTAGCCCGCCCGCTCTCGCCCTCGAACATGCTCGATAAACTCGGCGTGCTCGGTATCTTCGGTCTCCTCCTGACGATGGGCGGCCTCGGTGTCGTCGCCTCCCAGAATCTGATCCTCGCGGGCGGACTGGCCCTCGTACTGGTCGGTCTCGTCGTCACCGCAGTCGGTATCCTGAAAAACCTCCTCTCCTCGCTCGGGATGGGCGGGATGGTCTAATCGTCTACGGCCTCGATACTACTGGTCTGCTCCGCGTAATGCTTATTGGTACACAAATTCAACACATTGTATGGCTGAAGCGGAATCTCCGCCAGAGAAAACGACCGTGAATATCCGGATGACTGAGACGTTTCTCGAAGATGTCGATACGACGTGGGAACAGCAGGGGTTCAACAGCCGTAGCGAGTATATCCGTGCTGTGCTCCGCGATGCGCTCAAACATCCCGAGTTTAACCGGGCGGATCTGAAAGCGATGCTCGCCGGTGAAGTCGAGATTGGGGCGAGCCAGACCCACAGTAGCGAGGACGTGAAGGCAGACTACGACCTCTCCAACGAGGAATAACGATGAGTGGGTGGGACTGGGAGCTTACCGATACGGCCAGAAGTGACTTCGACGATATCGACGACTACGCCAGGGAACGAATCAGCGGGAAACTCGATGAAATTGTCACCGACGAGTGGCGCGATCCGATTGAGTATCTCGAACCACTGTCCGGAGTGCCCCATCAGAAACTCCGGGTGGGCCCGTTTCGACTCGGCTGCCGCGCCGACCAAGACAATGAAATCTTGTACGTGCTCCGAATTCGAAAGCGCGGGGGCGACGCCTATCGGAGTGACGACGACTGATCGCGCAGTGAACCTGCGTTGCTGTAGACTGCTACTCCAATAACAGCAACGTCGGATCTTGCAGATACTCCTTGAGCGTGTTGACGAACCGGGCAGCGTCCGCGCCGTCGATCACGCGATGATCGATCGATAGCGACAGCGGAAGGACGGGTTTTGCGACGATCTCACCAGGATCTGAGAGACTGCCGCCCTCGACCATCGGGCGCTGTTCGAGCGCGCCCAGTCCCAGAATGGCAGTCTCAGGATAGTTGATGATCGGCGTGGCATACTCCCCGCCGACGGTCCCGAAGTTGGTGATGGTGAAGGTGCCGCCCTGCATCTCCTCACGCGTAATCGATCGGTCCCGCGCTCGCGCGACGAGGTCAGTCACCTCGTTTGCAATCTCGAGCAGGCTCTTCTCGTTGACGTCCTCGACGACGGGGACCATCAGGCCCGCGTCGGTCGCGACCGCGACCCCGACGTTGTAGTCGTAGTTGTAGACGATCTCTTCGTTCTCTTCGTCGAGCATCGTGTTCAACACGGGGTGGTCTTTCAGCGCGCCGACGACGGCTTTCATCACGATGGGAAGGTACGTGAGTTTGACGCCGCGCTCTTCGGCCAGGGGCTTGAGTTTCTCGCGCGTCTCGACGAGCTCCGTCGCGTCCACCCGGTCGTGGTGGGTGACGTGCGGTGCGGTGAACTTCGAGTTCGCCATCGCCTCGCCGATCGTCCGGCGGACGCCCCGATACGATTCACGTTCGACGCGTTCGCCCTCAACAGGTTCGCCGCGGGCGGCAGATTCGCCGGCTCTTTCGGCGCTCGCGACGGCTTCGGCGGCCTGTGCCTCCTGTTGGGACTGGGCGTACTCTCGGACAGCCTCGGGAGTGACGAACGCCTCGCCGTCGCGTTGCTCGCTCGCCGGGACCGCATCGAGATCGACCCCCAGTTCGACGGCCAGCTTTCGCGTTGCCGGCGCGGCCAGCGTCCGATCACGGTCGACGCTCCCCGCGGGCTCCTCGACGGCCTGCACTGTTTGGGTGGCCTCGCCGTCGTCCACGTGGCTTGTCTCTGGCTCGCTCGCTGGTTTGTCCTCTCTCGGTGGTCTGCTCTCGCTCGCTGGTTCTTCATCGCTCGCTTCGGGTCCGTTCTCACTGCCGGCAGCGGCCCGGACATCTTGCTCGGTCACGCGCCCGCCAGGCCCGCTGCCCGCGACTGTCTGGAGGTCTACATCGAGTTCCCGCGCCAGACGCTTGACGTGCGGCGGCGCGAATACCTGCCCGCCAGACGTCTCGTCTCCGTCGGTGCTTTCGGCTGCTGTCTCGGAAGCTGCTTCGTCATCAACTGTCTCGGCAGCCTGTTCATCTTCGGCTGCTGATTCCGCTTCCGCCGCCGGTTCGTCGTCTTCGCCTTCGACGGCAAACGTCACGAGAACGTCACCCACGGGGACGATATCGCCCGGCTCGGCGTGGAGTTGCTGGACGGTGCCGTTGACCGGCGAAGGGACGTCGACGACAGCCTTGTCGGTCTCGACCTCGGCGACCGGCTGGTCTTCCTCGACTGTATCGCCCACGGACACGTTCCACCCCAGTAGTTCGCCCTCTGCGACGCCCTCGCCGACGTCGGGAAGGCGGAACTCGCGAGGCATGGTTAGAAGTCTACAGCCTCCCGGATTCCGTCTTCGATCCGATCGGCCTCGGGCAGGTAGTAGTCCTCCAGCGCGTACAGCGGGAATGGCGTGTCGAAGCCCGTGACGCGGGTGATCGGGGCCTCCTGATACAGCAGGGATTCCTCCTGCAGGGTGGCGATGATCTCGCTGGCGAGCCCGCCGGTCTTGGGCGCTTCCTGGACGACGACTCCCCGCCCCGTCTTCTCGAAGGAGTCGACGATGGTGTCGAAGTCTAACGGCGACAGGGTCCGCAGATCGACGACCTCGACGTCGATTTCCCCTTCGAGGTTCTCGGCGGCGTCGAGACATGGACGGCTCATCGCACCCCAGGTGAATACCGAGACATCGCTGCCCTCTCGGCGGATAGCGGCCTCGCCCAACTCCACTGTGTACGTCTCGTCGGGCACGTCCTCGCGGAAGGCCCGGTAGATAAGCTTGGGTTCGAGGAAGATTACGGGATCCGGATCGCGGATCGCCGACGCGAGCAGCCCCTTGGCGTCGTGGGGCGTACTCGGAATCACGACTTTCAGGCCGGGCTCGTGGACGTACTGGATCTCTTTCGATTCCGAATGGAGTTCCGGGGCGCGGATACCGCCGCCGTAGGGTGCCCGGATGGTCATCGGACAGGTGTATCGGCCTCGCGAGCGATTTCTGAGACGTGCGGCGTGGCTCGTGATCTGGTCGAAGGCGGGCGGCATGAAGCCCATGAACTGGATCTCCGGGACGGGGCGAAGGCCGTAGGCGGCCATCCCGACGGCGGTGCCGACGATCCCCGACTCCGAGAGCGGGGTGTCGATCACGCGATCCTGGCCGAACTCCTCGTGGAGGCCCTGTGTGGCCCGGAAGACGCCGCCGTTTTCTCCGACGTCCTCGCCCATGACAAGCACGTCGTCGTCGCGGGCGAGTTCGCCGTAGAGACCGTCTCGAACTGCCTGTACGAGCGTCAACCGCTGGCTGTCGCCCGATACGTCCTCGGTAGTAGCAGTGTCACTCATGGTTACTCCAGGATGGCGTCGTCGCCGTGTCGTTCGCGGAGCCGTCGCAGATAGTCGAGCTGTTCTTCCAGGCGCTGGGGCATCTCGGCGTAGACGTGTGCGAACAGTTCCTCGGGGTCGGGTCGCTCGACCGACTCAGCCGCCTCGATGGCGGTCGCGACCTCGTCTTCGATCTCGGCTTCGATCGTCTCGATGAGGGCGTTATCCAGCAGCCCCTCGTCTCGGAGGTACAGTTCGAGTCGATCGATCGGGTCTTTCTGCTTCCAGCGTTCGACCTCCTCGTCGTCGCGATACACCGAGGGATCGTCGGCCGTCGTGTGTGCCCCGTAGCGGTACTGAACGGCTTCGATGAGCGTCGGGCGGCGGTCGCCCTCGCCGGGATCGCGGGCTTTCTCGATGGCCTTCTGCGTGACCTGATACACCGCGAGTGGGTCCATCCCGTCGACCTGGATCCCATCGAAGCCGTATGCGGTGGCTTTCTGTGCGATCGTCTCGGCGGCGGTCTGCTGTTCGCGCGGCACCGAGATCGCCCACTGGTTGTTGTTACAGAAGAATACGTTCGGGGTGTCGAACACGCCCGCGAAGTTCAGTCCTTCGTGGAAATCACCTTCGCTGGTCGCCCCATCGCCGAAGTAACAGAGAAACACCTTCTCCTCGCCCTTGAGCTTCGACGCCCAGGCTGCGCCCGTCGCGTGGGGAATCTGTGTCGCGATGGGGACGGTGACGGTGAAGATGTTTGTCTCCGGTGGTGGGCTGTTGCCGTCCTCGTGGCCCATCCAGTACAGCAGCGTCTGCTTGAGTGGCCAGCCACGAACCTCGACGGCAGCGTGTTCGCGATAGCTGGGAAAGATCCAGTCCGCCTCGCCGAGTGCCATCGCGCTGCCGACCTGTGCGCCCTCCTGGCCAGCCATCGGCGGGTACGTTCCCATCCGCCCCTGGCGCTGGAGGCTGACCGCCCGCTGATCGAAGCGCCGCGCCCGCTTCATCGCTCGGTACATCTCGATCAGCGTCGACTCCGAAATGTCGGGGACTGTCGCATCCTCCCGGATCGACCCGTCCGGTCTGAGGACCTGAACCATGTCGTCCGGGTCGCGCTGAATAATACTCACGTAGGAACCCTCCGGACCTGCATGGTTTTACACACCTCCGCCACCACCAAAGGCGTTTCGTGGATTCGGGGCGCAGTCGTCCGATCGTTCGCGTCTGGGCTGGACGCGCGTCCAGTTATTCCCGCTTCAGTCCTCGGTCAGCGACCGGATCGGCACTCGCCCATGAGACGTGAGCAGCGGCCTGCTCACGTCTCGAAAGCGGAAGTCGGACCGACGCTCGGGGTTCGATCGAGGAGGTCGGTGACTGTCTCCCGAAGTTCGGTCGGATCGTCAGCGATGGCGTCAGCCTTCGAGAGGTCGGTCGTCCGGTTGCCAGCGCCCCGCAAGGCGATGCAGTACGCGCCGGCAGCCACCGCGGATTCGATCCCGTGGAGCGAGTCCTCGACGACGAGACAGCGTTCCGGATCGACATCGAGTTCCGCGGCTGCTTGCTGGTACGGCGTCGGCGCTGGTTTCGATGGCCCGTCGACGTCGTCGGCCGAGAGCACCACGTCGTAGGCGTCGTGTAGCTCGTGGCGATCGAGGACCATTTCGACCCAGTCACGACAGGACGCCGAGACGAGTCCGACGGCCAGTTCCGCTGCACGGAGGCCCTCGACGAACCGTTCGTAACCGTCCATCAGGTCGGCACGCTCGTGATAGACCTCTTCGGCGTAGGTGTCGTACAGTCCGACGAACCCCTCGCGATCGACGTTGAGGCTCACCGAGTCCGTGGCTTCGAGCCGGTCGTACGAATCAGCGACGCTCAGCGCCCGGACCGCCTCGACGTCGACGCCGTTGGCTGCAGTTGGCAAGATCGTCTCACGTTCGAGCGTCCGCCAGGCGTTCGCGCTCGTCACCGTCACACCGTCCATGTCGAACAGCACTGCGTCGTAGTGAGTCATATCTCTACTTTGGGTTTCCGCGGGTCGATCTCGAATCCATCCAGCGTCTCGGGGTTGACGACGCGCATCGGTCGCTCACCGGCCGCGAGGGCCTCGATATCCGCGACGGTCATCTCAGTGTGGCGTTCGATGACGTCCGACGAGGCCGACGCGATGTGTGGCGTCAGGACGACGTCGTCTCGCTCCAGCAGCGGGTCGTCAGCCCTGATCGGCTCGGCGTCGAAGACATCCAGCCCTGCGCCGGCGATCTCCTTACGGGCCAGTGCGTCTCGAAGCGCTCCGTCCTCGACCAGCGCCGACCGAGCGGTGTTGAGGAAGTAGGCGTGCTCAGGCATGGCCGCGAACTCAGCGGGACCGATCATCCCACGGGACGAGGGCGTGACCGTCGCGTGGAGACTGACGACGTCGCTCCGCCGACACAGTTCCTGAAGATCCGCGACCCGCTCGACGTCGAACGGCTCCATCTCGGTAGCGTCGACGAACGGATCGTAGGCGATCACGTCCATGCCGAAGCCGAAGCCGGCGCGTTTGGCCACCCGGCGGCCGATGGCGCTGAACCCCACGATTCCGAGGGTGCGACCGCCGAGTGACGGCCCTCGCAGCGTCGTGTACGGCGAATCCGCGCCGAGATCCCAGGTGACGTCCTCGCGTTCGCCTCCCGCGGCGGCGTCTCCGACCGGCTCTCCGGTGTAGGTTCGCTCACGCAGCCGCCGATCCGCGAGTGAGATGTTCCGCGTGGCGGCCAGCAACAACCCCATCGTATGATCGGCGACTGTCTCCGCGTTTCGCCCGGGTGCGTATACCACTGGAATCCCGCGTGCAGTCGCCGCCTCGATGTCGACGCAGGCCTCCGGTCCTCCCCGGGGACAGACGATCAACTGTAACGCCGCTGCAGCGTCCATCACTTCCGCAGGGACGCTCTCGAATCCGGAGACGAACACGTCGACCCCCTGTAACCGCTCTTTCAGTGTTTCGACCGACAGTCTCGACTCGCGATCCTCGATCGGATCGTACTCGACCGCGAAACCGAGCGACTCCAAGCGTTCGATCCCCTCCACCGTGTAGTTTGCCGTGACGAGTATCTTCATGCGGTTCTGCGTCCTCAGAATATACTTACTCGGTATCGAATAAATAATTTTCGACCGTGACGATCGTGGCCAGACGATCAAAGTCACGGTGTGACGCTGCTGATCGTCGACGCGAAGCGGGGGCTGTTCGATCGGTGAACACGGGACGAACGTTGTCTCAATTCATCGAACTTTCGCGCACAGAAGCCCTGGCAGCCTTGATATCGTCTCCCTGCCGGAGGGCTTCGACGAACAGCTCGCCCGCGCGGTAGGAAGAGCGTACCAGTGGGCCGCTGGCACAGTAGGCGAAGCCCAGTTCCTCCTCGGCGACGCGCTGCCAGGTGTCGAAGGCGTCCGGATGGACGTACTCGCTGACCTCCAGGTGGTTCCGGGAGGGCTGGAGATACTGGCCCAGCGTGACGATGTCGACGCCCACCGCCCGGAGATCCGAGAGAGACTGATAAATCTCGTAGTCGTACTCCCCGACGCCGAGCATCAGACTTGTCTTGGCGTAGGGTTCGCTGTCGGCAATCTGACTCAGAACCGAGAGTGATTGCTCGTAGCCCGCTCGTCGATCCCGAACCGGCCATTGCAGGCGCTCGACGGTCTCGACGTTGTGCGCCAGCACGTCCGGCCCTGCCTCGATAACTTTTCTCACGAGGGAATGATCTCCCTGAAAGTCCGGGATCAGCGCCTCGACGAGTGTGTCGGGGTGGCGGCGCTTGATCTCGCGGATCGTCTCGGCGAAGTGGCCCGCACCCTGATCGTCGAGATCGTCACGGTCGACAGAGGTGAGGACCACGTAATCGAGGCCGATCTCGGCGACCGCACTCGCGACTTGCTGGGGTTCGTCGGGATCGAGCGCGTCCATCCCGCCGGTCTCGACGTCACAGAAGTTGCAGCCCCGAGAGCAGCGGTCGCCCATCAGCATGAACGTAGCCGTTCCGGGGCCGCTCCCGCCAGCCTCAGCCCCGCTCCAGCACTCCCCCATGTTGGGACAGTTGGCCTCCTCACAGACCGTGTGGAGGTCGTGGTCCCGGAGCGTCTGCTTGATCTCCGTAAAGCGCTGGCCGGTCGGTGGGCGGCTCTTGAGCCACCGTGGCTTTCGGGACCGCGACATACCCGCCGTTCGGGGCCGGTGAGACAAAAGGCTACGGCTACGCGATCTGTGTCGAAAAATCGAGGCGGTCGAAATGCAGTGTGGCTGCGGTATGCGGTGCGGTCGGCAGCAAATGCACCTGCGAGCGGTG